>Ga0310810_10002312_pt1 | contig 20462 bp, 16 predicted proteins | sample NCmetagenome_FD_207641 | JGI IMG/M metagenome (GOLD analysis project Ga0310810, IMG submission 207641) | Soil microbial communities from experimental microcosm in Duke University, North Carolina, United States - NC | ecosystem: Engineered > Artificial ecosystem > Soil microcosm > Unclassified ...
GCGTGCTCTGCCCGGACCAGAGCGCTTCAGCGAGCTCAGCGGCGACATTGCGGTGCTCGCGATAAAAATCGGCATCATACGCCATCACGTCGTTGTCGATATGCGCGCGGATGTATTTCTCGAAGCCGATTCTTTGAATTTCTTTCCTCGCTTCCGGCGAGACCTCACGGGCCGTGCCGTCGAGCCGCCGCGAGCCCGGTCCCGCCGCCGCCATCGTCAAGCTCGCCATCAGATCCGGGCGCTCGATCGCCATCGCCTGAACGATCTGACCGCCGATGGCGAAGCCCACGGCGTGGCAGCGGGCGATGCCGAGTTGCTTCAAGAGCTCGATCGCATCGCGAGCAAACTGACCGACATTGTAGCCGTCCTGCGGCGTGGCGCTTCGCCCCGTGCCGCGGCCGTCGTAAATGATCGTGCGAAAACGCCGCGACAAGGCCGGCACCACGACCACGTTCCAGGTCGCGCACGGCCACCAGTCGGGCGGTACCAATAGAACCGGCTCGCCGCTGCCGCGCGTTTCATAGTAAATCTCGACACCCTTTACATTTGCCATCGGCATCGTCGGACTCCCAAGCTTGAATCAGATCGTTTGAACGGCTTTCTTATCCCGCCGCCAGACCGAAAATTTGTTGAAACAGCTTGATCGACTCATTGATATGTTCGTTTTCCACGTCCTGCACGATTTTCTTAAAACCCTTGATCAAGCGCGGTGGATCAGGCTCCACGTCGCTCCGTGACGGAATCCGGCTCATCTCGCGCAGCTTCGTTTGCGCGGTCTTGGAAAGCAGAAAATCGTAAAACAACTTTGCCGCCACCGGGTGCGCCGGTCTGGAGGTCAGGCTGATCGTATTAATAATCACCACCACCGGCTCCAGCGGCACCCACTCGATCGGCGCGCCTTGATTGACGAAGCTTTGCGCGTGCGGCCCGTAGCCGATGGTGAGCGGCGCTTCGCCCGCGGCGACTAGCTGAATTCGGCCGCGCGCACCGCGCTGAAACATCTGCTCCTGCGCAGCCAATCGACGAAAATAGGCCGTGCCCTTATCGCGTCCCCAAGCGCTCAATAGCCCGTCGCACCACTCGAAATTTTCCGTGTCGTTGATGATCTGGCGGCCTTTCCAGATGGGTTTCAAAAGATCCTCGTAGGTTCGCGGCACGTCGTCCGGCTTTACGTTGCGCTTGTTGTAGGCCAACACGAAGGTATTCTGAAATGTCGACGCCCAGTAGCCGTTTTTGTCCTTCATCTCCGGCGCCAGGGAGCGCGCCTCCGGCGACTCGTAGCGGCCGAGAATATTTTTCGATTTGAGCAAGGTGAAGCCGCCGCGCGTGGACGTTCCCTGCAAAATATCGGCGGCATAATTTCGCGCTGCGTACTCGCTCATGACGCGATTGACCAGAGCGCCGGAACCGGAGCGCAGCAGATCGACCTTGAGAAACGGATATTGCTTTTCAAAGAGATCGATCAGTTGTTTGCTTTCCGGAATCGACACGGTGGTGTACCAGGTCACCCGACCTTCCTTTTTTGCTTGCGCCAGCGGATCCGGCGCGGCAGCCTGCGCCGCGTCACCGGCGTAAGAGAAAATCAGAACCGATACCACCGCGAGAAGAAATCGCCGCATGAATTTCCGCCTTTCCTCTTTCACAGTTCAGCGCCCGAGGGAACGCAGCGCCGATTTCAAAAACCGGTCGTCCATGAATGCCTTGGGATCGAACTTCGGCCGCTCTTTCAGGGTCGCGATTTCCAGCTCGGCGCGCTGCATCACGCCTTCGGGCGTGAGCTCCGTCGAAAACGCGTCGCGCATCAAGTCATAAAGCGACGTCGCGACCTCCTTGTCCACCTGACCGTGGCGCATGATCATCTCGATGCCGCCCTCGCGGTTGTCGTGAATGAAGAGTTGCGCTTTGGTCACCGCCTTGACGGCACGCTCGACGAGGTCGGGCTCGTCTTGAATCACTTTCGCGGTGGTCAGCATGGCGCTGAACGGAATGTTCTTGAACACGTCGCCGACGTAGAGCAACCTTTTGAAACCTTCCTTCAGCAGATTGCGATCCGTCGGCGGCGCCATCAAGGCCGCCGCCGCGCGCCCCTGCATCAGGGCCGCGGTCTTGGCCTGATCTCCAGGGATGTTCAGGTACTCCGCAAAATTGGTCGGGATACTGTTTTTGGCCAGCACGGCGACCAACACGCTGTAAGTCGAGCCGCCGAAGGTCACCGCGATCCGTTTGCCTCTGAGATCCTCCAGTTGTTTGATCTCGGGCCGGGTTATCAGGCTGAAAGGAATCTGATTGAAAATCGGCATGAGAATTCGGATCGGCTCGCCGCGAAACATCGCGTGCATCGACGGACCGAACGCGGAGGCGAATTGCACACTCCCGGCAATCAGCGCCTGCACGTTGATCGCGTTGCCGCGCACAAAAACAATCTGCGGATTGAGGATGCCCGCTTCCTGGTAATAGCCTTTGAACTTCGCCGCGGCGAGCGCGAGGTGCTGCACGTTGCCGGCGGAGGGTAGCGAAATGTAGATCGGCTTGTTGGTTTGAGCTTTGGCCGAAGCAGCGAAAACGCAAGCGGTAATGAATGCAACTATCAAGCATAAAATTTTCATTCCGCTACCTCCTGCAATGATTGCCCGTGTCACGAAAAGGCTAGGAGTCCTTCGACAAGCTCAGAGCCTGCCCTGAGTCTATCGAAGGGACGACCGGAGATACTATCGCGCTCTGTGCTTTTCCGTTCATGCTGAGCCTCTCGAAGCACTCCCAAAACTTCTTTCAGTGACGCGCGATGACTGTCAGCTCATTTGAGCAAAGCTTCGGCTTCGCGCATCACGCTCTCCACCGACGGCAAGAACGGCTTCTCGTCCCAGTACGGCAGATACTGATCCGCGCCGCAATGAATGCGCGGCGCCACCGCGAGCTTTCCGGACGGAAGTTCATCCAGCGCGCAGCGAACGTACGGCGCATAGCCGGCCCAGTTCGGTTCGTCCTGAACGATCAACACGCGCCCGGTCTTACTTACGGAGTTCATCACCGTCTCCTTGTCCAACGGCTTGATGAATCCGAGACTGACCACTTCCACCGCGCCGGTTTTTCCCTTCGACGCCAAGGCATCGGCGGCATCCTCGGCCAGCGCCGCCGCGCGGCCAGCGGCAACAATCGTCAGTCTCTCGCCGGCACGCGTGATCTGGGCTTTGCCGCCGAAATTCTCTTCAGTCAGAGAACCGGCGCGCGCATGAAGCGAGCGGTCTTCAAAAACCAGTGTCGGAGTCGGCCTTAGCAGCGCCTCGCGAAAATTCCAATAGACTTCGTTCGAAGAGCCAGGCATCGCAATGTTCAAGTCTGGCACATTGTAAAACCACGACGCGCCGACTTCGTTCCCTTCCGGCCCGTGTCCGCGAAAGCGCGCGATCGGCAGGCGAATGATCACCGGACAATTCAAACGTCCGTTGGTGAGATAGTGCAGCTTGGCCGCACTCTGCACGATCGCCATGTGACAAACCGAGGCAATATCGGCGTAGGCGATCATGACGACGACTTTCATCCCCTTCATCGCCGCGCCGACCGCCATCCCCACCATCACGCTTTCGCTGATCGATGAATCGCGCACCCGATCGGCGCCGTGAGCTTCCGCCAAAGGCTTGAGCGCATGCGCCGCGAGATTTTGTCCGATGATAACCAAACGCGGCTCGTCGCGCATGGAATCTTGCAGCGCTTTGCCCGCCGCGTCCCGGTAAGTCAATGTGGACATTTCGATCTATCCTCGCTTGTCGGCCATCTCCTGTAGGGGCAACCCCCGTGGTTGCCCTTTCGGACGGGTAAGCACGGGGGCCTGCCCCTACGAAAATTCGTGTCTATTTGTTGATTTCCCTTGCGACCTCGCCGAACGCCGCTTCGATCCTGTGCTCTTCTTCCCGCCGCAGCCGCGCAAGATCGTCATCAGTCGTCATAGTGTTTTCGAACAACCACTTTTCCAGCCGCGCGATCGGATCGAGTTTCCGCCATTCACTCAAATCGTTTTCGATCCCGGGCCGCACCTCACCGAAATGCGAGCTGTAGAGACCCAAACGAAATGTCAGGCAGTCAAGAAACACCGGCTGACCACCCAAGGCCGTCGCGCGCGCCCAACGCGCGGAATGATAAACGTCGAGCGCGTCATTGCCGTCGACCTCGCGCGTAGCCAAATTAAAAGGCGCGGCGTAAGGAATCAGCGAGCGCTGTTTGCGAACTTTGGCCCACGGTGTTGCCATTTCCCAGCCGTTGTTTTCACAGACGAGAATCAGCGGCAACTTCCACGCGCCGGCGATGTGCATTGTTTCGTACAGATCGCCCGAACCGAGAGTCCCGTCGCCGAAAAAGGCCACGCTGACGTTGGCGGCGCGGCCGCATTGATTGGCCAGAGCGATGCCCGCGGCCATCGCCAGGTGCCCGCCGATCATCGTGGAGCCGGGCATGACACCGCGTTCCGGCCACGAAGCATGATGCGGCGCGTCGCGCGAGTCGCCCACCGCACGCGGCGAATGAAGAAATTCTCGCAGCTGCTCGACCCCGCTCACCCCCATGGCGATCATCGCGCCACGGGTGCGAAAGGAGGGAAGCACGTCGTCACCCTTTTGCAGCGCAGCGCACGTTCCCGCGGCAATGGCTTCCTGACCCTTGCTGGGAAAAGTCTGCGCTGCGTGCTTGCCTTCATGCTCCCAGCGCACCAACGCTTCTTCAAAAAGCCGCGTCGTCAGCATGGTCTTGTAGAGACGCCACTCAACGCTGCTCTGTCGATCGCTCGCAAGTCGTTCTTGCGCTTCATTCATAGTAAGTTCCCTTTAATGGCCCGACTCGGAGCCGCATGCATCAAAGACACCGACATCCCACCTCACGCCGGAAAAACAATACACGAGTCCGGCGCCACGCGAAATTTCACCTGCCTGCCCGTCGCCGGCGCATGCGCCGGGTGAACCCGCGCGCGCAACGTGATCTCGCCGCAGCGCAAAATCACGTCCGCGGCGTTCCCCAAAAACGTTACGCGCTCGACGGTTCCCGTGCCACAATTGGAACCGTTGTCGGCAATAGCTTTGTCATCGGTGAGCTCGATATTCTCCGGACGAAAGAACAACAGCGCCGCGCCGTTTTGCCATTCGGGGCTCCGCTGCGCGACGAAACGACCGAGCGGCGATTCCACGAGCAGCTCCATAGCCGCAGCATTCGTTCCGTCGTCGGCACGCGCCGGAACGAAGTTGGCGGTGCCGAGAAAATCCGCGGTGATTTTGTGCGCCGGCCGTGAGTAGAGCTCGGCGGGGACGCCGACTTCCAGCAGCGCGCCCTCGTGCATCACGCCGATCCGGTCGGACAAGGCCAGCGCTTCCTCCTGATCGTGAGTCACGTAGACGGCGGTGATACCGAATGACTCCTGCAACGACTTGAGCTCGAAGCGCATCTGCTCGCGCAGCTTCGCGTCCAGATTGCTCAGCGGCTCGTCGAGTAGAAGAATGCGCGGCTGTGCCACCAGCGCGCGCGCCAGCGCCACGCGCTGCTGCTGGCCGCCGCTGAGGTTCGGCGCCAGCCGGTCCGCCAACGCGCCGAGGCTCAAACGCTCGAGAATGCTGCCGACCCGGTCGCGAATCTCGCTGCGTGACACAGCGCCGGTCAGAGGATAGGCAACGTTTTGAAAGACGGTCATATGCGGCCAGATCGCATAGGACTGAAACACCATGCCGATGCGCCGTTCCTCGGGCGGCACGAACGCGCCGTCGCGCGCGCTGAAAACCATGCGGTCCTCGATCGCGATCTCGCCGGCGACCGGCTGCTCCAGCCCCGCGATGCAGCGGAGAGTCGTCGTCTTGCCGCAGCCGCTCGGGCCGAGCAACGTGAACAGCTCGCCCTTCGCCACATCGAAGGACACGCCGCGCAGCGCGCGCACTTTACCCTTGGGACCCGGGAAGACTTTGACCAGATCTTTGACGCTGATCATGATTTGAAAGTACCGTGTTCGTGAAACGTGATCGTGTGCTGGTGTATTTTTTCCCTTTATCCGACAGGGCGACCGCCGGTCGGCCCTACAGTTTTGCGTTCTTTGCGTTCTCTGCGGTTAAATTCTGTTCTCTTCCACGAACACGATCACGAGCCACGATCACGTTTTATCCGTCTCGTCGCCGGAGATATCCCACCAACTGCCCGCCGAGCAGCAACAGTGCGGAAAGCATGATCAGCACCACACCCAAGACCGCGGCGTCCGCGGTGCGGCCGTTCTGCCACATGCTCCAGATAATCGTCGAAACCACCACGGTGTCAGGATTGTAGAGCATCAGCGCCATGGATAATTCCTGCATCGCGTGCACGGCCACCCAGAGAAAGACATTGATCATCGCCGGCGCCAGCAGCGGCACCGTCACTCGGCGCAGTGTGCGCAGCCACGGCGCGCCGGCCATCTGCGACGCTTCTTCGAGCTCGCCGTGCACCTGCACGAGCGCCGCCGTGGTCGCGCGCGAACTGTAGGCGAGATAGCGCGTGGTCATCGCCAGCGCGATGATCCATAGCGTGCCGTAAATCGGCACGGGGAAACGTACGTAAACGAATATGAACGCGAGGCCGATGACGATGCTCGGCACGCACTGGGGCAGGAATGAAACCGTGGCGAGATACTTTGCCGCCGCATCGCCATGGCGGCCACGCCGCACCACGAACCAGCTCACCAAAATGGCGAGCACCAAGGTCGCGACCGAGGCGACTAGCGCGAGGATCATTGTGTTGCGCAGCGCGCGCGTGACGCTGCCGTCGCTCCAGATCTTGAAGTAGCCGTCGAAGGTGACCCGTGCGAGCGAATCCGCCGACGGCGGCGCGTAGAAAGGCTGCACGCTCGTCCAAAGCAGCATCAGAAACGGCAGCAGTACGGCGATGAAAATGTAGGCCGCGCAAAACATGGTTGCCGGCATTTTCCACCTGCCAAGGTCCACCTGACGCGGGCGGTAGCCTTTGCCGGTGATCGTAGCGAAGCGCTCCTGGTGCGCGGTCAAACGGTGATAGCCCCACATGAGCAACAGCGCGATGCCGAGAATAATTGCGCCCAGCGCCGAGGCCAGGCCGTAATCGGGCAGGCCGACCTCCGAGTGCGTCGCCCAGTAGATCGCCGTGCTCAGCACGCGAATGCGCGCGGTGAAGCCGAGCAGTCCGGGAATATCGAAGGACTCGATGACGACGATGATGAAATAGATCAACGCTGCGAGCAGCGCCGGGCGCAGGATCGGCAAAGTGATGCGCAAAGTGGTCTGCGCAACGTTGCGCCCCGCCATGGCACTCTGCTCTTCCAAGGACGGATCCATCGCGCGAAACGACGCAGCGATCATCAGATACGCCGACGGCACCAGCCGCAGGCCCTGCACGAAGCACATGCTCGAGAGCGTGTACACATCGAACGGTCCGGTATCAGCGGAAGAATTGAAAACTGCGCGCAGGATAATATTGATCCAGCCGGTGCGCGGATCGAGCAGTTGGACCCAGGCGATCGCCGAGAGCAGCGACGGCACGGTCATGGGCACGAGAATGAGCCCCCCGATCCAGGCCCGGCCCGGAATCGAGGTTCGCTCCACCAACCAGGCGAGAAGAATCGCCAGCGGCAATCCGACCGCGAGTGAGCCGGCGGTAAAGATCAACGTGTTGAGAAAAATCGGCAGGGTCGCCGGACTGGTGAACACCGCCGCATAATTGCTCAAGGTCATTGCCGTCGCTTCGAACGGCAGTTTATCCTCGGTGCTCTTGATGCTGGCGTAAAGCAGCATGAAAAGCGGCACCAACACCAGATAGGAAACGACGCCGACAGTCAGAGCGAAAATCAACGAACGCGCGGAGAGACGCCGCGCAAACGGGCGCAATCTAATCTCGGGTTTGGCGACCGCGGATGGAGTTACGCTCATGGTGAAGCGATGTAATCGTGAGCGCGCAGTCCGATGTGCTCTACGATGTTTACGATCGGACTATTCTTACCGGAGCGCGCCGAGCAATTTTCCCAGCTCGCGCTGAATCTCCAGGATCGACGCAAAGGTCTTGTCCGTTTCGAGGATAATCGACGGCTGTTGGCTCTTGATTCTTTCAGCCACGTTGCCGATGGCGTTTCGGCCGACTTCCATGGACTGTCCGCTCGTGTTGTAGCGGATCCGTTGTCCTTCCGGCGTACCCAACCAGCCGGCGAAGAAGCGCGCCGCGTTGGGATGGGCGGCGGTCTTGAGCACACCCACCGCCGAAGTCAGCACCGGCAACGGCGACGGTGCAACCCAATCCACGGGCGCGCCCTGCTTCTTCAGACCTTCGATCGTATAAGCGTAGGTGCCCACGGCAACGGAGACTTGACCCCCTGCGAGCGCCTTGGCGACCGTGGTACCACCCTGAACGATGATCGGCTGCTGGGTAAGAATCTTCTTGACCAGCTCTGTCGCCCGCGCTTTTCCCCATTCCGTGCCGAGCATTGCGAACGGCACTAGTCGCGCCTCGATGATGATTTTCTTTCCGTTCCATTTCGGGTCGGCGAGGTCATCCCAGCTTTTCGGCGCGTCCTTGGCGTTGATCATTTTGTTGTTGTAGGCGATCGGCAACGTCAGATTGTACGCGCCGACGAAACGCTGATTGGCGTAGACCGCATCGAGATTGAAATCTTTTTCCCAGGCCGGGTACGACGCCAGCATGTCGCGATCGATCAGCGGCCGCAGCGCGCGCAGTGAGCCCGATTGAATGATGTCGACGCCGGCGGGTTTGCCCGCCTGGCTTTCGGCGATGATGCGCTGCACGAGCGGCTCGGGAATACTTTCGAAGTGCTCGATCTTGATGCCGGGATACTGCTTGTCGAGCACCTCCTGCATACGCTGATAGATAATCGCGTCCGTCGGCCCCCAGATCACCACCGTGCCTTCTTTCTTGGCGGCATTGTAGAGCTGTGCGACGCCGTCGCTGGCTTTGCCTTTGTCCTGCGCCTCGGTGGTGCGGATGAGGAACAAACTCAGTAGCAACGCGATGATACCCACGTATTTCGACAGTTTCATTTTGGTCGTGTCTCCTGGTTTGGTTTTACACGCGCAACGAATGGCGCTTGAGAAAATTTTCCAGCACGACTAGCGCGCCGGGGCCGTCCCAAAAGGTCATATGCTTGACCTGAGGCACCAGCGCCAGCTGAGCTCCCGGCACCAGCTCGGCGAGTTTTCGCGCCGTGCCCACCGGCGTGCTGCCGCCCCGGTTGACGTCGTCTTCGGCGCCGCACAAGATCAGAGTCGGCACTTTTACTCTCGCCGCGTTGCCGAGGGTGTCCCAGGTGCGCCGCGCGTCATAGTGAAACTGATGCTGCTCCGGACTCGTCTGTCGTTTCCAGAGCGCATCGGAGAGCGCGCGCACCATTTCGGGATGCTCGCGATAAAACTTCTCGCCGAACGCCATGTGGGTGTTCTCGATGTGGCCGCGGATAAATCGCTCGAAGCCGTGCTCGCGGATCTCCTCTTCGTCCGTGTTGCGGATTACCCGCGGGCCGCCGTCGGTGGCTTTGGCGCCTGCGCCCGCCGCGGCGATGATCAAAGTTGCGACCAGATCCGGCCTCTGGATGGCGAGTGCTTGCACGATCTGTCCGCCGAGCGCAAAACCCGCCGCATGACAGCGAGAGATTTTGAGATGCTCCAAGAGCCCGGCGCAGTCTTTGGCGAATTGCTCGATGGTGTAACCGCGATCGGGCTTGGCGCTGTAGCCGGTGCCGCGACAATCGAAAATAATCGTCCGATACGATTTGGATAAAAACGGCACGACGCCGACCTTCCAGGTGTCGCTCGGCCACCACGACGGCGGCGCGAGCAGCACCGGCTCGCCCTGTCCTGCTTCTTCATAATACATGTCGATGTCGCCGATTTTTGCGCTGGGCATTTTAGGACCTCGTTCCGTGCGTGAGTTTTTTTATGGAACCGCGTGCCAAGCCTTCGCTTGCAGCGCCGCATGCGCTTTTTTTACCAGCGAGAAGTCATAGAGCTTGTCCGTCGGCGGCGTCTCTTTGACACCCGCAATTTTGAGCACCATACCGGTCATTTTCTTTTCCGAATCTCCAGTGACAGTCCCGTCGTGGGTCAGCGTCGGACGCGACGAATCGTAAAGCTTCGCAGCGGTCGGATCGTCGACTCTGAGCATGCGCGATATGACTTTGAGGGTTCCAGCACGATTGTCACGCATGTACAAAAAGCCCATGATCGTGGCGCGTACGAAGCGTTCGGTCATCGGGGCATCGGTCTTCAAAGTTTCATCGCGGGCGACGATACCGCCGCTCGGCAAAACGAAGCCAAGCTCCTGGAACGAGGCCAACTCCCTGAATCCTTGCTCTTTGGCGTAAAAAGAAACCGGCGCGATCAGAACCGATGCATCGATGGCGCCGCTGACCAGCGCGGTAAACCGCGTGTCCGCCGCGCCCATCGCCAGGATAGTGACATCGCGCACCGGATCGATGCCGTTTCCGCTGAGCGCTTCACGCAGCAAAATATCGTCGATGGTGCCGAGACCCGAAACCGCGAGTTTCTTGCCGCGCAACGACTTGATGTTGGCAAACTCCGCTCTAGCGAAAAGGGAATGCTGCGGTTTATCGAACTGGCAGAAGATCAGTTTCAATGGCGCGCCGCGCAGCGCGGTCGTCAGCCCGGCCAGGGGAACTGCGGAAAATTCGACGTTGCCGCCAATAACGGCCAGATTGGCAGTCGGCGCGCGCATCGCGATCAGCTCCACATCCAAACCTTCGGATGTGTAGTAGCCGTTCGTCTTCGCGATAAGAAACGAGAGCACCGCGATCGTATAACCAGGTACCGCCACGCGGACTTTTCTCGACTGAGCTTGCGCCGCCTGAACTAGGCAGAGACTGACCAACGCGATCGCCACCGCCGATCGGCGCGGCAGACGGCACAGCTTCGCCGGCAAAATCATAGAATCCGTTTTTCTTTCAATCCCTGAATCTCCTCGGTGCTGTAGCCGAGTTCCTTTAGCGTGGCCTCGTTATGCTCGCCGAGCTTGGGCGGCCGCAGCGTGAGCGCCGCCGGCGTCTCGCTGAAGTTGACGCCGTTGCGCACCAGTTGGAACACGCCGAACTCGGGATCTTCGACTTTCATCAGGCGATCAAGAAACTGCACCTGCGGGTCTTCGAAAACCTCAGCGAGATTGTTGATCGGGGCGCACGGCACGTCCCTCGCCTGCAGCTCGGTCAGCCAATGATCGCGCGGCTTGGTCTGGGCAATCTTGGACAGCGTCTCCTGAATCATATCAAAATTCTTCGCCCGCGCCTGGCGATCCTTCGTGCGCGGGTCGGTTTGAAACTCGGGACAGCCCATGACTTCGGTCACGCCGATCCAGAATTTCGGCGGATGAGACAGATGGATAATGAACGGCTTGCCGTCACCGGCCACCAGTGCGTAAACGCCCGCCGTCTTCAAACGCGTGCTCTTCTTCGGCACTTGCCCGCTGAAAAGATACTGCGTGATGCTGAAACCGATAAAACTGATGGTGGCTTCGAGCAGCGACGTTTCGACTTTCTGGCCTTTGCCGGTGCGCTGGCGCGCTGCAATCGCGGCCAGCACGCCGTAGGCGGCGTAGAAGCCGCCGAGGTGATCCGAGAAGGAAGCCCCGGGACCTTCCGGTTTGTCGAGATCGGTGAGAATGCTCAACAGTCCGCTGAACGCCTGGCCGAGCGAGTCGTAACCGGGCCTCTCCCGGTACGGCCCTTGTTGGCCAAAGGCCGAGATCGAGCAATAGATGATTTTAGAATTGAATTTCTTGATGTCCTCGTAGCCGATGCCGAGACGATCGACGACCCCAGGGCGCAGGTTTTCCACGATCACGTCAGCGTCTTTGGCCAAACGCGAGAACACCTCTTTTCCCTCGGGCGTTTTCATGTCGAGGGTCAGGCTTTTCTTGTTGCGATTCATGGCGCAGAAGCTCGGCGCGTAATTTTTCGGCTCCTTGTCCCAGCTCCGAAACGGATCGCCGGATCCGGGCGTTTCGATCTTGTAAACCTCCGCTCCTAGGTCCGCGAGCAACATGGTCGCGAAGGGACCTGCGATATAGTTGGTAATGTCGAGAATTTTGATGCCGTCGAGCGCGCCTGCCATGGATAACTCCTCGGATAATTTCTTCGGCATATATAGGTAGCGAAACCGGCGCCTGTCAACCAAGGCGCGGCGAATTCTCACGCGCAGCGCGCGCCGGCAAATGCGCTTGACACGGTTTTTTCTCTCTGAGAATCTGCCCCTGCTTCGGCCAACTGATAGCCGAACGAAGGAAGGTCCCATGGAAAATCAAGCGTTCGTCGAATCTGTAATGAAGGAAATCATCCGCCCCGGTGTAGATCAATTGATGAACGACCGTTATTTCACCGAGCTCCGCGCCGGCAAGCTCTCCAAAAAACGCCTCGCCGGCTTCGCCATGCAGCACTACCTGTCCAACCACGCGATCAACAAAGGCCTGGCTTTTTGCATGGTGAAAAACGCCAGCAACCCGCCGGCCTACAATCAATTCGTCGAATTGTTCGTCGAGGAATCCTCGCACCCCGCTTTGATGAAGCGCTTCGGCGAATCCCTCGGCCTGACGGACCAGGATTTCGAAAACGAGATTTTGATTTTTGAATGCGTGGCCCACACCGCAGGGATCATCCGCGGTATGTTTCTCGGCTCGGCGGCAGAAACCCGCGCCGGCGCGCTGGTGAACGAGACCATGGTGCAGCGCTATTCGGAGGAGTTCGACACCGCGCTGGAAAAGCACTACGGACTCGACAGCCGGGCGCGGACTTTTTTCATCGTTCACGGCAAAGTCGATCAGGAGCACACGGCCATGGCCGCCGAAACCATCGCCCGCAACGCCAACACCGACCGGGAGAAAGAGCTGGTGCGCGCGGCGGCGAAGAATATGGTTCGCTTCAAGCTCGCAAAATTCGACGGCATCTACGACGCCTACGCATAGATAAGGTTTCTTCTTCAGGGTTTCGAGTTTCGTGTTCTTTTGCCCGATCCCTCAAAGGGGAGGTCAGACATGAAAAGTAAGACCCGCGTGCTGCTATCGATCACCGTCATCCTGGCGGTGATCGCTGTATCTGGCGCAAATCTTGGCGCAGCAGAAAAATCTGCGAAATTAGTTCCGGTGCGCATCGGTTATGTGTCGCGCAGCATTCTCGATATGCCCTTCATCATTGCCCGCGACCGGGGCTACTTCCGCGAAGAAGGTTTGGAGCCGGAGCTGATCTTCATGAAGGCCGCTCAAACGATTCCGGCGATGCTCGCCGGCGGCATTGACTTCGGCACGGCGACCGGGACTGCCGTCGCCGCAGCCGTAAGCGGTGTTGACGTGCGCGTGGTATTCGCTCTGACCGACAAACCGTCCTTTGATCTGCTCGCTGCTCCCGGCATCACGACTCTTCAGCAACTGCGCGGCAAAAAACTCGGCATCACGGCATTCGGCGCGCTGGCAGAAATTCTCGCGCGGCAAATTTTTATCGCCAATAAAATCCCGCCGGAACAGATTACTTTTCTTCCCCTGGGCACCAGCGACGTGCTTTACGTCGCCTTGAAGGCCGGCGCTGTCGACGCCACGATGCTCCAGATCCCGCAGAACTTTCTCGCCATGGACGAGGGCTTTCGCAAACTCGCCTCCGGCGCTGACGTCTATCGCGCAGTTCAGGGTGGCTTGACCACCACCAAGGCAACGATCAACGAACACTCCGAGCTGGTAACTAAAATGATCCGCGTCACTCAAAGGTCGCTCAGGCTAATCCGCAACGACAAGAAATACGCCGTCGAGTTTATTAAGGGTCCTTATCTTGATCTGGGCAAGGACCGCGACCGCTTTGCCGAGCGTATTTACGACGCTGCCCTTCAGTATTATCTGCAAATCGGAGGGGTAGACGACAAGCTCCAGCGCGAGATGATCACCGTCGCCGCCCAGCGGGTGAAACCCAAGGAACTACCGGCGCCCGAGCGTGTCTTCGATTTCAGCTTCGCGCAGAAGGTCAGCGCCTCACTCAAATAACGAGCACTGAATGCAAGAATTTACTCTGTCATCCCAAACGCGTGTGAGGAATCTGAAGTTTTTGTTCGTCGAAGAAAGATTTCTCGCCGGTGCCTCGGAATGATAAACCAACCTTAGCGGAGAACTTATGAAATACAGCACCGACCGCATTTTGACCACTCACGCCGGCGCGCTGCCACAGCCGCTGGACTTGAAGGAAATGCACAACGCGCAGATCGCGGGGAAGCCCGTCGACCGCGACGCCTTTGGCAAGCGTGTGCGCGGCGCCGTCGCCGAGATCGTGAAAAAGCAGATCGCCTGCGGCCTCGACATCATCAATGACGGCGAAGTCGGCAAGTCGAATTTTTCACGCTACGCGCGCGAGCGCTTGAGCGGCTTCGTCGAGCGGGAAGTAAAAGCCGACGATGCGGCCTCGACGATTTACGCGCGCGATCTGACCGAATTCAACGACTATTTCAGTGCCCGGACCTATCATCGCGGCGACAATCTGCGCCGTGTCTTCTGCAACGCGCCGCTCAAATATGTCGGTCAGGATTCCTTGAAAGCGGAAATCGAGGATTTCAAGGCCGGCCTGCAGAGCCAGAAATACGAGGAAGCGTTTCTTCCCGCCATCGCGCCCGGCACCATCGAACACTGGATGAAGAACGATTATTACCCAAACGACGAAGCCTACCTGATCGCCATCGCCGACGCCATGCACGAGGAATACAAAGCCATCGTCGACGCCGGTTTTCTGCTCCAGATCGATGATCCCGACCTGCCCGACGGCTGGCAGTTCATGTCGAAGATGAGCGTGCCGGAGTATCGCAAATACGCCGAGCTGCGCGTGGACGCGCTCAATCATGGCCTACGCAATATTCCGCCCGACCGCGTGCGCTTTCACACCTGCTGGGGCAGCTATCACGGACCGCACAAATACGACATTCCGCTGCGCGACATCATCGATCTGATTCTCAAAGTGAAAGCCAACACGATTTCCATCGAGGCCGCCAATCCGCGCCACGAGCATGAGTGGCGGGTGTGGGAAGAAGTGAAGCTCCCGGCAGGGAAAGTCCTCGTTCCCGGTGTCGTCGGTCACGCAACCGACATCGTTGAACATCCACAGGCGATCGCCGATCGCCTGGTGCGCTACGCCAAGATCGTCGGCCGAGAAAACGTCATGGGCGGCACCGACTGCGGTCTCGGCCCGCGTGTCGGCAGCGCACAGATCTGCTGGGCCAAGTTCGAAGCGATGGCCGAAGGCGCGCGCCTCGCGACGAAGGAATTGTGGGGGCGCTAGGCCGGCAGTATTGCTAGAGCAATACTTTGAACAACTCATGCAGCATTTCTCTGTCATACCGGTGAAAACCAACACCCAGAATATTCGGAGAAGCCTGGATTCCGGGTCGCGCCAGCGTTCGCCGGCTTGCCCGGAATGACGATCAAGTTTGTCGTGAGTTGGGCAATCCCTCTAATTGAAACCGCCACACCATCAAATCGTCATTGACTCGCCGAAGACATTCGATTTAGATTGGGCGCCGCTTTTGGAGGGTTGAAATGCGTCTTCGATTTCTATTCGCCGGGCTTTTGGCCGTTCTCCTTGCCGATATCGCGCACGGGCAGCCACTCCCCAAGTCCGTCGCCATCGGCTCCAATCCGCCGGGATCGTTGTTTTACGCTCTGGCTAGCGGGCTTGCGAAGGTCGTCAGCGAAGCCTCACCGATGCAGGCCCAGGTACAGCCCTACGCCGGCACGAGCACCTTCGTACCGTTGTTCGATAGCGGCGAGCTCGAACTCGGCGTCGTCAACGCCGTCGACATGGGCATGGTTTATCAAGGACAGAAGCTCAAAGTCGGCGGGAGAAATCCCTTTCCGCACGTCGCAAGCTCGCGCCTGCTCATGCGCGGCTCGCCGCTGCGCAGCAGCTTGATCGTGCGCAAAGACTCACCGATCAAGACTATCGGCGATGTCAAAGGCAAGCGCGTCACCGGCGAATATCCCGCGCAGCTCGCCGTCTGGTACAACGTGTTCGGCTCTCTCTCCAACGGCGGCCTCACCTGGAACGACGTCAAAGTCGTGCCGGTGCCGGCGGTGAATGAAGGCGTCGACGCGCTCATCCAGGGCCGAGCCGATGTCACCACGCACGCCATCGGCTCGGCGAAAGTGAAAGAAGCTGATGCCGCGGTCGGCATTCGCTACATTCCGCTCGATTGCTCGAAGCAGGGCGAAGCGCGCATCAAAAAGGCCGTGCCCGGTTATTATCTATCGGTCGTCAAAGCGGGATCTTCCACCGGCATCGTCGAAGACACTTGCGCCTACACCTACGACATCTACCTCGTCGGTCACAAAGCGTTGCCCGACGCGGTCGTGCGCAACGTCCTGCAGTCGATCTGGGTGAATGTCGAGAAGTTGCCGCAGTTCCATCCCGGTTTTTCGGAATGGACCAAGGCTCGGGCGGTGGATCCGGAAGTTACTCTGCCCTACCACCCCGCGGCTGTGCGCTTCTACAAAGACAACGGCGTTTGGCCGGCGAAGATGGACGAGACGCAGAAGAAACTGCTCGCGATGAATCCGTAACTCCATGTCGATGTTTTGGAGTCGGATCTGAATTCAAACAGCGGAAGTCTCCGGACAACATGAGGTGCGACATGCGCAGAGGAAGGCTGATTTTCTTCGCGACTATTATCGCAATAATCCTCTCCGCTCGTTTAGCGGACGCGCAGAAGCTCCCGGCCTCGACTACCATCGGCACCAATCCCGCCGGCACGGCTTTTTACGCCGTCGCCGCGGGACTGGCGAAAGTGATCAGCGGCGCCGGCGCCATGCAGTCGATCGTGCAGCCGTACACCGGCAGCAGCACGTTCATGCCGTTGCTCGACAGCGGCGAGCTCGACTTCGGCATCGTCAATGCCGTCGAGATGAATCTCGGATACCAGGGACCGGCCAAAATGAAAATCGGCGGCAAGAATCCGCTGCCCCATGTGCCGAACTCGCGATTGATCATGCGCGGCTCGCCGCTCTCGGTCAGCCTGGTCGTCAAAAAAGATTCGCCGATGAAAACGATCTATGACGTGAAGGGCAAGCGCGTCGCCGGCGAATATCCCGCCAATATCGCGATCTGGTTTCACGTCTACACGGCCCTGGCAAACGCAGGCATGACCTGGGAGGACGTCAAAGTCGTTCCTGTTCCCGCCGTCAACGACGGCGTCGACGCCCTGGTGCAGGGACGCGCGGACGCGGCGAACCATGCGATCGGCGGTGAATCCATAGAACTTCGTCTTGAGTCCGGTGTCTCGGGCTCCGCTGCAAAACGCTTTTGTTTTTCTCCGGATTCAATTTGAACGGTTTGAGCAATTTGAACGTAGCGAAGCGATTGAACGATTGGAACTGATCGATCCCTAAGATTATGAGCGACGAACTCGCTGCTTCCCCCGATCGTTTTCGAATATTGAGCGGCGCGCCGGCGAAACTGCTGCGCGTTTTGCTGATCAGCCTCACCGTGCTTGGATCACTCTGGGCGCTCGAGGTTCACAATTACTTCGAAGTCACCTTTTTCAAGCAGCAGTACCTCGCCTTGTTTTTGGCTTTGGCGCTCGGCAGCGTCTTCCTCGCCGTCAAACCGCATTCCAAGCAAACCGGCGATTCCGTCCCGTGGTACGATTGGCTGCTCGCTTTGGGCGGGATGGCAATCGGCTTATACGTAACGATTTTGTATCCGACGATCGCGTATCGCCTCGGCATTCTCTCTCCCGATCGCTGGATCTTCGGCGGACTCGCGCTCCTCTTGCTCATCGAAGCGACCCGGCGCGTGGCCGGCGGCACTTTGGCATGGCTCGCGCTCGGTGTGATTCTGTATACGAAGTACGCCGAATTCTTCCCGGGCATTTTTTACTCCAAGAGCCCATCCTGGGCGCGCATCGCGAGCTATCTCTACCTCGACTCCAACGGCATGCTGGGATTGCCCATCGACGTCGCTGCCGGTGTTGTCGTAGCGTTCATCCTCTTCGGCCAGGCGCTCTACGCCGTGGGCGGCGATAAATTTCTCACCGATCTCGCGCTGATCGCCACCGGACGTTACCGCGGCGGCCCGGCCAAAGTCTCCGTCGTTTCTTCCGCATTGTTTGGCACCGTTTCCGGCAGCGCTGTCGCCAACGTTGTCGTCGACGGCGCGATCACGATTCCGCTCATGAAGCGCACCGGTTTTCCCGGCCACATGGCAGCGGCCATCGAAGCGGTGGCCTCGAACGGCGGCCAGATCATGCCGCCGGTCATGGGCGCGGCGGCGTTTCTCATGGCGGAATTTTTGAATATTCCCTACGGCCAGGTCGCGCTCGCCGCGGCGATCCCCGCTTGCCTCTATTACCTGGCGCTTTTCACCCAGATCGATTTGGAGTCCGCCAAGCGCGGCCTCGCCGGCTTGCCCGCCGACCAAATTCCCCGATTCCGTCAGATCATCAAAACCGGCTGGGTTTTTCTGATCCCGTTGGGAATTCTCATCGACACGTTGATGATCGAAAACTGGGAAGCCGGCAAAGCCGGCATGGTTGCGGTTATCGCCGTCTTCGCCGTCGGCGCGCTGCAGCGCGAGACGCGCCCGTCCTTCAAGAAAATCGTCGCGGCTTTCGAAGAGACCGGCAAAACCCTGCTCGACATCGCGGTGATCACCGCGCTGGCAGGCATAGTGATCGGTGCGCTGCATCTTTCTGGCTTCACTTTCAAGATTTCGCTTTTGCTGGTTACGCTGTCCGGCAACAACGTTTTCCTGCTGCTGTTGATCACCGCGCTGGGCTGCTTGTTCCTGGGTCTGCCGCTGCCGACCACGGTCGTCTACATCACGCTCGCGGTGCTCGCTGCTCCCGCGCTCGTGCAGCTAGGCATCCCGCCCCTCGCGGCACACTTGTTTCTGTTCTACTTCGGCATGGTCTCATTGATAACGCCGCCCGATTGCTTGCCGGTCTACATAGCCGCATCCATGGCTCAGGCCAACTTCTGGCAAACCGGCTGGACCGCCATGCGCCTCGGCATCGCGGCTTATATCGTCCCATTCATCTTCGCGCTCCACCCGCCGCTAATTTTCATGGGCACCGCCAAAGAGATCGTCATCGCGATCATCACGGCATCCATCGGTGTCGTCCTCCTCGGCGCCGGCTGCGCCGGTTATCTTTTCCGTCCCTTGAATTGGATAAAGCGCGGACTTCTCTGGCTCGCTGCGATTTTGCTGCTATTGCCATCGACAAATAATTTGCTGCTTTTCGCCGACCTCATCGGCTTGGTCCTGGGCGCCGTCCTCGTCGCATGGGAGTGGAGCCAGCGCGCGCACATTGCACAATCCGTCGCTGAATCCGGAGCGCCTATTCGCTGAGGAATATCCCTAATGAATAAGGATGAGTTTCTGAGATTCGCTTCTCAGGTCCAGTGGCGGTTCGCTAAAACTGTCCCTAACTGGCCGCATTTCTACATCGTCGAGAAGGATCTTTCCGATGCAGCTGCGTTTCGGGCCGCAAGAGTATTCGTGAAAGAATTTGGGTATATCGGCAAATTCTTCGATAGGGACGTTTGCTACTTCGACGCCGAAGGATGGACTTATTGGGCGTCTCCCTTAGTCGAGCCCATCGAGTCTCAATACATGCTAAACAGATGCAAGACGGAATACTCCTATCGGTCGTTGGCCAAGACGAGAGAGTTGCCCGTGGAAGGGTTTCGCGAGTCTGGTTTGTCACTTTCACCAGTTCTGGAGGATCCCGAATTCCAATCGCTCTTGAGGGATACTGAAGGAGGAGATTTCACTGTCTTCGACGTATTGGGGACTGCCGATTACGAAATCAGACACAGTAACGTACTTGCGTGGCTGCTCGATCGAACCGGAAATCATCGTCAAGGACCGTCCTTTCTCACTTCGCTGTGGCGGGTCATTGCCAATGAGCATACGGTTCCAGAGCTATCCTTCCAGGAATATTCAGTGGTACGCGAGGGAGCATCTGAAGATGAGAAAATCGACCTTCTCCTGGTGGCGAAGAATCGCGACTGGATAATCGTAATTGAGAACAAACTTTTTTCTCCCGAGACTGGCGATCAACTCGATCGCTATTTCCACTACATCGAGCGGCAGTACGGGGACGTGCCTTGTCGGCGGTATTTTTATCTGACACCTGATGGAATCGCCCCAGCCAAGGAAGAAGACAGCACGAAATGGACGCCGATCAGTTATGCGCTCGTAAAACAAGCGCTAGTGCAGTTTCAAGATAAACCGCATCCTGATCGAATCAGACATTTTCTGAATCAATATTTGGAACACATCGAGAAGAACGTGCTGAAGAGCAAAGGAACAATCGAGAAACAGAGGAGCATTCTTAGGCGACACGCGAGGACATTTCATAGCCTAACTTACCTGTTGGAAGAAGAATACATTCAGAGGCAGTGTAGCGAAGTGACCTTCAACCTACTGAAGTCAACCTTAGCAGTTCAACACGAAGTTGGCC
>Ga0310810_10002313_pt1 | contig 20454 bp, 19 predicted proteins | sample NCmetagenome_FD_207641 | JGI IMG/M metagenome (GOLD analysis project Ga0310810, IMG submission 207641) | Soil microbial communities from experimental microcosm in Duke University, North Carolina, United States - NC | ecosystem: Engineered > Artificial ecosystem > Soil microcosm > Unclassified ...
GCCCGCCGTGGCGAGCAGGCTCGGCACCAGGGGAACGTCGTTGCCGCTCACGTCGACGCCGCCGAACGTCCCCGAACGGAATCTCGCCTGCAGCCACGCGAGGCCGGCGCGGAAATCGAGCGCGTCGCTGGCGCGCCAGGCGCCTTCCAGCTCCGCGCCGCGCCGGCGGGTCGGCGAGAGGTTGATGTTCGTGCCGAAAGGCCCGACGAGCGGGCTGAAATAGATCTCGTTCTCCAGATCGATCTGGTAGACGCTGGCGCGGCCGCGCAGCTTGCGGCTCTCGTATTCGACGCCCAGCTCGCTGCCCTTCGCGGTCTGCGGCCGCAGCAGCGGGGTGCCGCACGGCGGGAAGAAGCAGGCGTTCTCGTCGAACGTCGCGACGCGGAAGCTCCTGCCGTACTTCGCGTAGCTGGACCAGCCGCCGCCGAATCCGTGGCGCAGCGCAGCCTCGTAAGCCTCGAGGCCGCGGCTCTCCGTGTCGTCCTGGCTGCCGGGGAAAAGCGTCGTCAGGCGCTGCGCGAGATGCTGGTGCCGGGCGCCGAGCACGATACGCGTTCGCTCGCTGGCCCACGCGCTGAGCTGCGCATAGACCGCGGCGTTGCTCTGCTCGCTTTCGAGCCTGCCGCTCGGCGCGCCGAGGAAGGTGCTCGCGCTCGCGTAGCTCCAGTGCTGTAAATCGCTGCCGACGACGAGCTCGTGGCTGCGCCCGAGCGCGTCGAAGGCGAGCCGCGCCCGCGGCGCGAGCGTCCACTCGTCGACGTCGGTGTCGCCGGCGAAAGCGGCGCCGCCGGCGATCGCCGCGAAGCGCGAATGCTTGGTGCGGTAGCCGAGGTCGGCCGACAGCTCGTGGCGGCCGACTCGCTGCGTGCCGCCGAAGGCGAGGTGCACCCCCTCGCGCTCGCGCCAGTCGTCGGGCGTGTCGGTCTGGCGCGGATCGGCGGCGATCTCGGCCTCGGTGAGCGATCCGGGCAGGCGCTGGCGCTGCTCGTCGAGCGCGAGCCTCGCATACGTCTTCGTGGTCCCGAAGTCGCCGTCGATCCGGCCGGCGAGGTTGCGCTGACGGTAACGGCTGTTCTGCCGGTAGCCGTTCGTGTCCTCGTACGAGGCGGCCAGCCCGCCGCCGAAGTTCTCGCCGTAGCGGTCGAACGCCGCACGCGCTTCGGCCGTGCCGTAGCCGCCGGCGCGGCCGAGCACGCGCGCCCGCGACTCGCCCGGCGCGCCGCGGCGCGTGATGACGTTGATCGTGCCGCCGGTCGCGCCGCCGCCGTACTGGACGGCGCCGCTGCCGCGCACGATCTCGATGCGCTCGATCGAGTCGATCGGGATGCCCGAGAGCTGCGCGGACTCGAGCTCGTTCTCGCTGATGCGGATGCCGTCGAGCAGCACCAGCGTGTTCTGGTCGCCGGTGACGCCGAAGCCGCGCAGGTCGAGCTGCGGATTCTGCGTCCCGGCAAGGTCGCGGATCTGCAGCAGGCCGAACTGCGCCAGGATGTCGCCCAGGTTGGACGACGCGCTCGAGCGGATCTCTTCGGCGCTGATGACGGTCACGCCGACCGGCAGGTCGCGCTTGCTGTCCGGGAAGCGGGTCGCCGTGACCACCACCGCGTCGTCCTGCGCAAAGGCGAATGAAACCGCAAGACCTGCAAGCAGGCTGGAGAAAAGACGAAGCATGGAGACCTCCCTGGCGTCATCCCCGACGCCTCCAGTGGTTGAAGAAGGCTCCAGGCCGGTCTCCGGACTCGCGAGGCATCTCGTCCCGGCCTTCCGGCTTGCTCGCCGTGGCCCTGCCTTGGGACGACTCTCTCGCTTACCGTTGCGGGGGCAGTCGAGGCTTCGCACCTCGTTCCCGTACACCTGGTAGCAGGACCAATGATAAGCGAAGCGGCCAAAACCCCAAGGTCATGAAGTACATGCAGAAACGAGTGTTACTGCTTGACCTTGCTCGCAATTTGAAAGATAGTGGCGCGCGATGGACGCCGAGTTCAGCTCCCTGGAGGCGAAAGTGGCGCAGTTCGTCGCGCTATGCGAGCGCCTGCGCGAGGAAAACCGCGACCTGCGCCAGCAGCTCGCGGCGGCGCAAAGCGACGCGAAGCGGCTGAACGAAAAGATCGACGGCGCGAAGTCGCGCCTCGAGGGCCTGCTGAACCGCCTGCCCGGCTGATGTCCGACGCGAAGACGATCGAGGTAACGCTGCTCGGACGCACGTACCGCGTCGCCTGCGGCGACGGCGAGCGCGAGGCGCTGATGCAGGCGGTAGCCTATCTCGACGGCAAGATGAACGAGATCCGCAAGAGCGGCAAGGTGATGGGCGCCGAGCGCATCGCGGTGATGGCCGCGCTCAACGTGGCGCACGAATTGCTCAGTGTCAAGCTCGGCGCCGGCTTCGACCTCGGCCAGGCCAAGCGTCGCATTTCGGCGCTCGAATCGAAGCTCGATGCGGCGATTGCAAAGCAGGAAAACTTGTTCTAAAAAGAATCCGTTCCCTGCCGTGCGCGACAGGGCTCAATTTTTCCGAACCGATAGCTTCCTTTGGTTGCGGACCTAGCGTCACTGTTGTGCGCGTCCCCGCGTTCAACCGTGTGCCGGACGCACCTGATGTGACCGGAAAGCGACCACCCTGTTTAGCCAGGGTTCGGGAGCCGAGCCCACCGCCATGCGCGGGGAACGCTTTCCCCACAAGATGAAATACTGGCTCATGAAGAGCGAGCCCGACGAGTGCTCGATCGACGACGTGCTGGCCGCGCCGGGACGCAAGACGCCCTGGAGCGGCGTGCGCAACTACCAGGCGCGCAACTTCATGCGCGACGAGATGCGCGTCGGCGACGGGGTGCTCTTCTACCACTCCAGCTGCCCCGAGCCGGGCGTCGCCGGCCTCGCCGAAGTGGCATCGCGGCCTTATCCGGACGCGAGCCAGTTCGATCCGAAGAGCGACTACTACGACGCGCAGTCGTCGCGCGACGGGCCGCGCTGGGTGAACGTCGACGTGCGCGCGCTGAAGAAGATCCGCCTCGTGCCGCTCGCCGAGCTGCGCCGGCACAAGGCGCTCGCCGGCATGGTGCTGCTGCGGCCCGGCAACCGGCTGTCGATCACGCCGGTGACGCCGGCCGAGTGGCGCTACATCACCGAAAAGCTGATGTGAAGAACGACACGCTGCTGCGCGCCTTGCGGCGCGAGCCGACCGAGTACACGCCGCTCTGGCTGATGCGCCAGGCCGGGCGCTACCTGCCCGAATACAACGAGACGCGGCGCCGCGCCGGCAGCTTCCTCGGCCTCGCGCAGAGCCCGGCGCTCGCCGCCGAGGTGACGCTGCAGCCGCTCGAGCGCTTTCCGCTCGACGCGGCGATCCTCTTTTCGGACATCCTCACCGTTCCCGACGCGATGGGGCTCGGCCTGTACTTCGCGGAAGGCGAAGGGCCGCGCTTCCAGCGCCCGTTGCGCGAGGAGCGCGACATCCTCGCGCTGGCGCCGCCCGACCTGGCGAAGCTGCGCTACGTCATGGACGCGGTGCGCGAGATCCGGCGCGCGCTCGACGGCCGCGTGCCGCTGATCGGCTTCGCCGGCAGCCCTTTCACGCTCGCCTGCTACATGATCGAAGGCTCGGGCAGCGACGACTGGCGCACGGTCAAGGCGATGCGCCACGCGCGCCCCGAGCTCCTGCATCGCATCCTGGAAGTGAACGCTCGCGCCGTCGCCGAGTATCTGAGCGGGCAGGTCGCGGCCGGAGCGCAGGTCGTGATGCTCTTCGACACGTGGGGCGGCACGCTCGCCTACGAGGACTACGAGCCGTTCTCGCTCGCTTACAGTCGGAAAATCCTTCAGGAAGTTCGCGGCGTGCCGAGGATCCTCTTCACCAAGGGCGGCCATCCGTGGCTCGCGCAGATGATTGCGAGCGGCGCCGACGCGATCGGGCTCGACTGGACCGCCGATCCGCGCGAAGCGCGCACTCTCGCGGCGGGCCGCGTCGCATTGCAGGGCAATCTGGATCCGGCGGCGCTTTTCGCGCCCGAAGCCGCGGTGCGCGAAGCGGCGCGCCGAGTCCTCGAGAGCTTCGGCAGCGCGCCCGGGCATGTCTTCAATCTCGGTCATGGCATCCTGCCTGGCACCCCGATCCAGTCGGTTGCCGCACTCGCCGACGAAGTACGTACTTACAGCAGACAGCTTCGCCGAGGGGAATCCGATCGCCGGGACGAAAAGCACAATCCCTCTTGACTTATGCACATTTCTCGTTGCAGCCGGGGGAAGCGCGCGATGCTCTGTAGCGCCCTAGCGACGGGCTTATAAGTCTTTGATCCAACAGGCGGAAAATGCCCTACCAAGGCCCGTCCGCTCTGCGAAACTGCACTCCCGGGCCACTATTACGTGGGCATGAAGCCCTTACCCACAGTTTTATCCACAAACCCTAAGTCCTTGCCGGGCCACGGGATTTCCTGCGTCCAGGTGGCGCTCGACGTGCCGCTCGCCAAGCTCTTCGATTATGCGCAGCCACAGGGCGTGCAGAGCGCGCAAGGCGATCGCGTCGCCGTGCGCTTCGGCAATCGCTCGCAGATCGGCGTCGTGATCGACGCCGATGCGCGTTCGGAGCTCCCGGCGCAGCGACTGAAGGCGATCAGCGCGGTAAGAGACGACGCGCCGCGATTGCCGCCGCAGTGGCTGGAGCTGATGCGTTTCCTTTCCGGTTATTACCAGCGCCCGCTTGGCGAGACGATCCTGGCGGCGCTGCCGCCGCGCCTTCGCTCGGTGAAGCCTCTGCCGCGCAAGGCGCTCGAGCCCGAGGCGCCTTCGTCGCCGACCTTCGTGCCGCCGCATCCTCTGACCGCAGCGCAGGCCGAAGCGGCGCAGCGCATCGCCGCGAGCCTCGGCCGCTACGCCGCGCTCCTGCTCCACGGCGTCACCGGCAGCGGCAAGACCGAGGTCTACCTGCATGTCATCGCGCAGGTGGTGCGCGAGGGCGGGCAGGCGCTCGTGCTGGTGCCCGAAATCAGCCTGACGCCGCAGCTCGAAGCGCGCTTCCGCGCGGCATTTCCGCAAGCGCGGATCGCGCTCATGCACAGCGCGCTCGAGGACATCGCCCGCACGCGCGCCTGGCTGGGCGCGGCGCGCGGCGAGGCGGCGATCGTGCTCGGCACGCGGCTCGCCGTGCTCGCGCCGCTGCCGCGGCTGCGGCTGATCGTCGTCGACGAGGAGCACGACAGCTCGTTCAAGCAGCAGGAGGGGCTGCGCTACTCGGCGCGCGACGCCGCGGTCTATCGCGCGCGCCTCGCCGGCTGCCCGGTGGTGCTCGGCACGGCGACGCCGTCGCTCGAGACCTGGCACAACTTCCGCAGCGGCCGCTACGAGTGCATCGCGCTGCCGGAGCGCGCATCGCCGGGCGCGCGGCTGCCGCAGGTGCGCTCGGTGGACCTGCGTCGTTTTCCGATGGCGCAAGGGTTCACCGAGGATGTTCTCAAGGGCATAGAGAAGCGCCTGGCGCGGGGCGAGCAGAGCCTCGTGTTCATCAACCGGCGCGGCTATGCGCCGGTGCTCGCCTGCGAGGCGTGCGGCTGGTGCGCCGGCTGCCGGCGCTGCAGCGCGCACCTCGTGCTGCACTCGGCCGACCGCCGGCTGCGCTGCCATCATTGCGGCGCCGAGGAGCCGATCGCGACCGCCTGCCCGACGTGCGGCAACGTGGACCTGAAGCCGATGGGCCGCGGCACGCAGCGCGTCGAGGAAACGCTCGCCGCGCGCTTTCCGGGGGCGCGCATCGCGCGCATCGACCGCGACAGCGCGCGGCGGCGCGGCGAGCTCGCGCGTACGCTGGAGGACATCCGCGGCGGCGGCGCCGACATCCTCGTCGGCACGCAGCTTCTCGCCAAGGGCCACGACTTCCCCGCGCTCACCTTCGTCGCCGTCCTGAACGCCGACCACGCGTTGCTCTCGACCGACTATCGGGCTGCCGAGCGGCTGTTCGCGGTGCTGGTGCAGGTCGCCGGGCGGGCCGGCCGGCGCGAGGAGCCGGGCGAGGTGCTGGTGCAGACGCGCTATCCGGGCCACGCGCTGTTCGCCGCGCTCGCCGCGCACGACTTCGCCGGCTTCGCGGAGGCGCAGCTCGCCGAGCGCCGCCGCGCCGGCTTCCCGCCCTTCGTCTTCGAGGCGGCGCTGCGCGCCGAGGCGAAGGACCTCGCCACCGCGCTCGCCTTCCTCAGGGAGTGCGCCGCGCGCGTCGCCGTCCCGGCGGAAGTGCGCGTCTTCGATCCGGTGCCGCACGTCATCACCCGGCGCTCGGACTACGAGCGCGCGCAGCTGGTGATGCAGTCGAGCTCCCGCCCGAGCCTCCAGCACTATCTCGCCCAGCTGAGCCGAACCCTGTTCGAGTCGCCGCCGCGCCAGGTGCGCTGGCACCTCGACGTCGATCCGATCGAGTTCGACTGACTCTCTATAATCCCCGCCCTTGCCGAGCGATCCCCTCATCGACCCCAAGTCTGCCGTCGAAGCCGCCCTGCGCGCCGCGCTGAAGTCCGTGGCGCCGGAGCACGCCGATGCGCCGCTGCTGCTCGAGCGGCCGAAGCAGGCCGGGCACGGCGATCTCTCGTCCAACGTGGCGTTGCAGCTCGCCCGGACCCTGAAGCGCAATCCGCGCCAACTGGCCGAGGAAATCTCTTCACGGATCGAGAGCAATGAATTCATCGAATCTGCCGAGATCGCCGGCCCGGGGTTCATCAATTTCCGGCTGAAGAGCACCGGCCGGCTGCAGGTCATCGCGCGCGTGCTCGCCGAAGGAAAGGAATTCGGCCGCTCGCGCGCCGCGAATCCGCAGTCGGTGCAGGTCGAGTTCGTCTCGGCGAATCCGACCGGGCCGCTGCACGTCGGCCACGGCCGCCAGGGCGCGCTCGGCGACGCGCTCGCCGCGCTGCTCGAGGCGCAGGGACACAAGGTGACCCGCGAGTACTACTACAACGACGCCGGCGCGCAGATCGACAAGCTCGCCGGGTCGGTGCAGGCGCGCGCGCGCGGCATCGCCCCCGGCGAGCCGGGCTGGCCGGAGGAAGGCTACGCGGGCGACTACATCGCCGAGATCGCCCAGGAATACCAGGGCGATGCGGACGACCTGGACGCCATCCGCCGGTTCGCGGTGACGTACCTGCGCGCCGAGCAGGACCGCGACCTCGCGGCGTTCGGCGTGAAGTTCGACGTCTATTACCTCGAATCGAGCCTCTACGCCGAGGGCAAGGTCGACGAGACGGTGCGCGCGCTGGTCGCGAGCGGCAGGACCTACGAGAAGGACGGCGCGCTGTGGCTGCGCACCACCGACTACGGCGACGACAAGGACCGCGTGGTGCGCAAGTCCGACGGCAGCTATACCTATTTCGTGCCCGACGTCGCCTACCACGTCACGAAATGGCGGCGCGGCTTCCGCAAGGTGATCGACGTGCAGGGCACCGACCACCACAGCACGACGACGCGCGTGCGCGCCGGCCTGCAGGCGCTCGGGCTCGGCATCCCGCAGGGCTATCCCGACTACGTGCTGCACAACATGGTCAAGGTGATGCGCGGCGGCGAGGAGGTGAAGATCTCGAAGCGCGCCGGCTCGTACGTCACGCTGCGCGACCTGATCGACTGGGTCGGCCGCGACGCCGTGCGCTTCTTCCTCGTCTCGCGCAAGGCCGACTCCGAGTTCACGTTCGACGTCGACCTCGCGCGCAAGCACAGCGACGAGAATCCGGTGTACTACGTGCAGTACGCGCACGCGCGCGTATGCAGCGTGTTCGCGCAGTGGGGCGGCGATGTCGCCTCTCTCGAGCCCGACCTGGATCTTCTTTCAGGCGAAAGAGAAGCCGCGCTGGCGCGCCGCCTGGCGGAATACCCGGAGCTGCTCGCCGCAGCGGCGCGCGAGCTCGAGCCGCACGCGGTCGCTTTCTACCTGCGCGAGCTCGCTCGCGATTTCCACAGCTACTATAATGCCGAGCGCATCCTCGTCGAGGACGAGGCGCTGCGCGCCGCGCGCCTGGCGCTGTGCGCGGCGGTCCGCCAAACCCTGGCCAACGGGCTCGCGCTCCTTGGCGTGAGCGCTCCGGAGAAGATGTGATGCCACGATCGAGCAAATTGCCGCCGACGCGCAAGCGCCTGGCGGGCGGCTTCCTGCTCGGCATGGTGGTCGGCGTGGTGATCGGCCTCGCGGTATCGCTCGCCGTCGCCTTCTACCTGAACAAGACGCCGATGCCCTTCATGGCGCGCAACAGCGCCCCGGCGAAGGCGGCCGAGAAGGCGTCGCCGGCGAACGACAAGACGCCGATCGCCGGACTGCCTTCCGGGACGCCGCCGCCGACGCTGCCGGCGGAGCAGCCGAAGTTCGACTTCTACAAGATCCTGCCGGGCCAGGAGGAGCAGGTCACGGAAAAGGAGCTGCGCGAGCGGGCGCGCCAGGCGCGGGCGCAGCCGGGCGGTCAACAGGCGGCGTCGAAGGACGTTTATTTCATACAGGCGGGCTCGTTCCAGAACCCGGCCGAGGCCGACAACCAGAAGGCGCGCCTCGCGATCCTCGGCTTCGAGTCGAGCGTCGAGCCGGCGAACCTGCCGGACAAGGGCACCTGGTATCGCGTGCGGCTCGGGCCGTACAGCAAGGTGGACGAGCTGAACAAGGTTCGCCAGGCACTCGCGCAGAACGGCATCGACGCGAGCCTGGTCAAGATCAAGGAGCAGTAGCGCGCATGAAAAGAGCACTGGCACTCATCGCAGCACTGGTTTTCGCGGCCCCGGCGCTGGCGCAGGGCGCGCCGCAGTTCACCGAGCTCAGCCCGCCGCAGCCGCTGGTCGCGGACGACGGCAGCAAGATCGAGGTGGTCGAGTTCTTCTGGTACGGCTGCCCGCACTGCTACAACCTCGAGCCCCTGCTCGAGCAATGGAAGAAGACGCTGCCCGCGGACGCGGTGTTCCGCCCGTTCCCCGCGGTATTCAACGCCCGCTGGGGGCACGACGCGGCGATCTTCTACACCTTCGACGCGCTCGGCGTGCTCGACAAGGTCCACCGGCCGTTCTTCGACGCGATCCACCGCGACCACCTGCGCACCGACGACCCCAAGGCGCTCGACGAGTGGGTCAAGAGCCACGGCATCGACCCGAAGAAGTTCGAGGACACGATGAAGTCGTTCAGCGTGCAGGCCAAGGTGCGGCGCGCCGCGCAGCTCAGCGCCGCCTACAAGATCGACGGCACGCCGGCCTTCGCCGTCGCCGGCCGCTACACCGTGAGCGCCGAGCAGGGCGGCTCGCGCGAGGGCATGCTGAAGGCCGTTTCCTACCTGGTCGACAAGGTCAGGAAGGAAAAATAGAGGCGAAGCCCTCGCGCATCGTCATCACCGGCGCTTCGTCGGGTATCGGCGAAGCGCTTGCCCGCTACTACGCCGGCCGCGACACCGTCCTCGGCCTGATCTCGCGCCGTCCTGGGCCAGCGGGGCTTCCGGGGGCGGTCGTGCACTATGCCGTGGACGTTTCCGACGAGCCTTCATTGCAGAAGGCGGCGGCGGATTTCGTCTCCCGCTTCGGCGCACCCGACCTGGTGATCGCCAATGCCGGCATCTCGGCCGGGACTGCGGGCGAAGCGATCGAGGACATCGCGAAGCTGCGCCGGGTGCTGGAGGTGAACGTCGTCGGCTTGGGCGCGACCCTGGCCGCTTTCGCGCCCGCCATGCGGCAGGCGGGGCGCGGCACGCTCGCCGGCGTCGCCAGCGTCGCCGGCTTCCGGGGCCTCGCGGGCAACGGCGCGTACAGCGCCTCGAAGGCCGCGGCGCGCATCTGGATGGAGAGCCTGCGCGCCGAGCTGCACGGCTCGGGCGTCTCGGTGGTCTGCATCTGCCCCGGCTACATCGACACGCCGCTCACGCGCGTCAACCGCTTCCGCATGCCGTTCCTCATCAGCGCCGAGGAAGCCGCGCCGCGCATCGCTCGCGCCATCGCAGCCAGGCGCCGCGTCGCCGTCATCCCCTGGCGGATGGCGCTCGCGTCGCTCGTGCTGCGCGCGTTACCGGGATGGCTGTACGATCGTCTGGCAGCTCGCGCCCCGAGAAAACCGAGGGGAATTCGAATTACTTGAGGCGCAGCGTCGCGTAGCTGCCGGGGGCGTCTTCTAGCGCGTTCTGCGGCGTGCGCGCGGCAACGCGCTCGCCGCCGTTGCGCGCGTCGATCCACTTCTGCCAGTCCTGCCACCACGAGCCGGGGTGCTTCGTGGCGCCGGCGAACCATTCGTCGGCGCCCGGCGCCTGCGCCTCGTGGGTCCAGTAGTGGTACTTCTTCGCCGCCGGCGGGTTGACGATGCCGGCGATGTGTCCGGAGCCGCCGAGCACGAAGCGCACGGGCCCGCCGAGACAGCGCGCGCCCTTGTAGGTGGTCTTCCAGGGCGCGATATGGTCCTCGACGGTCGAGATGAAGTAGCTCGGCACCTTCACCTTCGAGAGGTCGATCGGCACGCCGGCGAGCGTGATGCCGCCCGCCTTGGCCATCGCGTTCCGGATGTACATGTTGCGCAGGTAGAAGCTGTGCATGCGCGCCGGCATGCGGGTCGAATCGGCGTTCCAGTAGAGCAGGTCGAACGGGAACGGGTCCTTGCCGAGCAGGTAGTTGTTCACCACGAAGGACCAGACGAGGTCGTTGGCGCGCAGCAGGTTGAAGGTGCCCGCCATCTCCGAGCCCTCGAGGTAGCCGCGCTCGTTCATCTTGCGCTCGAGGCTCTCCACCTGCGCCTCGTCGATGAACACGCCGAGCTCGCCGGGCTGCGAGAAATCGAGCAGGCTGACGAAGAACGTGGCGCTCTTCACCCGCTCGTCCTTCTTCGCCGCGAGGTACGCGAGCGTGGCGCCGAGCAGCGTCCCGCCCAGGCAGTAGCCGATGAAGTTGACCTCGCGCTCGCCGGTCTGCTTCTCGACCGCGTCGAGCGCCGCGAGCGGGCCCTCGAGCATGTAGTCGTCGAAGCCCTTCTGCGCGAGCTTCGCGTCCGGATTCACCCAGGAGACGACGAACACGGTGTGGCCCTGCTGCACCGCCCAGCGGATGAACGAGTTGCTTTCGCGCAGGTCGAGGATGTAGTACTTGTTGATCCACGGCGGGACGATGACCAGCGGCCGCTTGTAGACCTGCCCGGTGGCGGGCTGGTACTGGATGAGCTGCATCAGGTCGTTCTGGTAGACGACCTTGCCGGGGCTGGTGGCGACGTTGCGCCCGAGCTGGAAAGCGCTCTCGTCGGTCATCGAGATGCGCAGCTCGCCGCCGCCCTTCTCGATGTCCGCCAGCAGGTTGGCCAGCCCGCGCACCAGGTTCTGCCCGCCGCTCGCCAGCGTCTCGCGCAGCACCTGCGGATTGGTGAGCAGGAAGTTGGACGGCGCGAGCGCATCGACGTACTGGCGCGTGAAGAACGCGACCTTCTTCTCCGACTCGGGCGACAGCCCGTCGACGCCGCCCACGGCGTGCTGGATGTGGCGCGCGGCGAGCAGGTAGGACTGCTTGATGTAGTCGAAGAGGAAATTCTTCGACCATTCGTCGTCCTTGAAGCGCCAGTCGCCCTTGGCCGGCTCGGCGACCGGCGGCGCCTCCATGCCGAGCATGCGCAGCCAGCTCGTCTGCCAGAGGCGCATCTGGTCGAGCCACAGGTTCATCGAGAAGCTGGCGAGCTGCGCCGGATCGGCGGCGAAGCGCGCATACAGGTCCATGAAGGCCCGCGCGATGCCCATCTCGTCGCGCACCGCGGCGGAGAGCGACTGCGCCTGCTTCTGCACGAAGTCGCCGAGGATGCGCGAAGAGCGCTCGGCCACCTCGTGCGCGATGCGGGACAGCTCGGCGGTTTCTACGGGGTCAGCGGATTGCATAGCGCATGATGCCATCGGCGCCCGCCGCCCGCCCGGCTTCGCCGGCGTAGTAAAGATAGTGCAGGTGGGCTATCGCCTCGCCCATGGCGAAGAACGTCTGGTGCGCGTCGAGCTTGCGGCGAAAGAGCACCGACAGCAGATCGCCCGCGCTTTTCGGGCCTTCCTCCAGGCTCTTCTTCAGTTCCTCGAACCTTGCCTTGTGGTGCGCCTGCAGCTGCGCCACGCGCGCATGGGCGCCGCGGAACGGCTTGCCGTGCGAGGGCAGCACCAGCACCTCGGCCGGCAGCTCGCGGTAGCGGGCGATCGAGTCGAGGAAAAGGCGCAGCGGATCGCCCTCCGGGTCGATCGACCAAACGCTCACGTTGGTCGAGATGGTCGAGAGCAGCATGTCGCCGGCGATGACGGTATTCAGCGCCTGGCAGTAGAGCGAGAGATGCTCGGGGGCGTGGCCGTGGCCGATGATGGCGCGCCACCGGTTTTTGCCGATCGTCAGCAGGTCGCCCTCTATGATCCGGCGATAGGAATGGGGGAAATCGGGCACCAGCTCGGCGTAGCGGTTGTTGCGGCCCGACATCGCCTGGTAGTGCTGCTGGTCGAGCCCGTTGCGGCGGAAGACGTCGAGCACCGCCTCGCCGGTGTAGCCGGCGGCGCTCGCGCGCACCGCGTGCGCGGTCAGGTATTCGCCCTGCGTGGTCCAGAGCTCGACGCCGAAGCGGCCGCAGATCCAGGCCGCATTGCCGGCATGGTCGGGGTGATAGTGCGTGAGGATCACGCGCTTCACCGTCTTCAGCGTGGCGAAAATCCGCTCCCACAGCTCGCGCGTCCGCGCGTCGGCGATGCCGGTGTCGACGATCGTCGTGCCGTCCTCGTCATCGAGCAGCCACAGGTTGATGTGGTCGAGCTGGAACGGCAGCGGCATGGAGAGCCAGCGCACGCCCGGCGCCACCTCCCGGCTGGTGCCGGGGGGCGGGACCTCGGGATAGGGATAGTCGAGGGGGGCCATCGGATAAAATCGTCGCAACCTACCATGCTGATCGACAAGACCGAACGCAGCGAGTTTTCGATCAGCGAGCTGGCCCGCGAGTTCGACGTCACCCCGCGCGCCATCCGATTCTACGAGACCGAGGGCCTGCTCGCGCCGCGCCGCGAGGGCCAGCGGCGCATCTATACCCCGCGCGACCGCACGCGCCTCAAGCTGACCCTGCGCGGCAAGCGCCTCGGCCTGACCCTGTCGGAGATCCGCGAGCTGATCGACATGTACGAGCCGGGGCGCGACGAGCGGCCGCAGCTCGAGCGCTTCCTCGCCGTGCTCGAAGCGCACAAGAAGAGCCTGGTGCAGCAGCGCGCCGACATCGAGGCGCAGCTCGCCGAGCTGCATACGTTCGAGAAGCGGGTGCGCAAGCAGCTAAACCGCTCGAAGTCGTGAGGTTGACGTTTACGTAAACGTCAAGTAGGCTGGCCGGCTGCCATGAACGCTCCCGTCGATCCCCAGTTCGCGGCGCGCATCCGCGACAGCTTTTCCCGGCAGAAAGCGATGGGCCTGATCGGCGCGCGCCTCTCGCTCGTCGAGCCGGGCCATGTCGAAGTCGAGCTGCCCTTCCGCGACGACCTCACGCAGCAGAAAGGCTTCGTGCACGGCGGCATCCTCGGCATGATCGCCGACACGGCGTGCGGCTACGCGGCGTTCTCGCTCATGCCTGCCGGCTGCTCGCTCGTCACGGTCGAGTACAAGATCAACATCCTCTCGCCGGCGCGCGGCTCGCTCGTCGCCCGGGGGACCGTGATCCGGCCGGGGCGCACGCTTACCGTGGCGCGCGCCGAGGTGTACGCTCGGGACGGCAAGCACGTGGCGAGCATGCAGCAGACGCTGATGATGCTCGCCGGCACGCCGGACACCATCGAATGAGCACCCTGCGATTCGACCACGGCGAGACGATCGCCATGCTGCGCGACACCGTGCGCGAGTTCGCGCGCAAGGAGATCGCGCCGCGCGCGGCGGAGATCGATCGCGCCAACGAGTTTCCCGCCGACCTGTGGCGCAAGCTCGGCGGCCTCGGCCTGCTCGGCATCACCGTCGAGGAGGACTACGGCGGCACGGCGATGGGCTACCTCGCGCACATCGTGGCGATGGAGGAGATCTCGCGCGGCTCCGCCTCGGTCGGCCTCTCCTACGGCGCGCACTCCAACCTGTGCGTGAACCAGATCCGCCGCAACGGCTCGCAGGCGCAGAAGCGCCGCTACCTGCCGAAGCTCGTTTCCGGAGAGCACGTCGGCGCGCTCGCCATGTCGGAGCCCGGCGCCGGCTCCGACGTGGTGAGCATGAAGCTGCGCGCGGAAAGGCGCGGCGAGCGCTACCTGCTGAACGGCAACAAGATGTGGATCACCAACGGCCCGGACGCCGACGTGCTGGTGGTCTACGCGAAGACGAGCGACCGGGGGATCACCGCGTTCCTCATCGAGAAGGGCATGAAGGGCTTCTCCACCGCGCAGAAGCTCGACAAGCTCGGCATGCGCGGCTCCAATACCTGCGAGCTGGTGTTCCGCGACTGCCAGGTTCCTGAAGAAAATATCCTGGGGAAAGAAAACGACGGCGTGCGCGTCCTGATGTCGGGCCTCGACTACGAGCGCGCGGTGCTCGCCGGCGGGCCGCTCGGCATCATGGCGGCGTGCCTCGACGTCGTGGTGCCGTACGTCCACGAGCGCAAGCAGTTCGGCCAGCCGATCGGCGAGTTCCAGCTCATGCAGGGCAAGCTCGCCGACATGTACACCACCTTCTCGGCCTGCCGAGCGTACGTCTACGCGGTCGGCCAGGCGCTCGATCGCGACGAGACGACGCGCAAGGACGCGGCCGGCGCGATCCTCTACGCCGCCGAGAAGGCCACCTGGATGGCCGGCGAGGCGATCCAGGCGCTCGGCGGCATGGGCTACATCAACGAGACGGCGGCGGGGCGGCTCTGGCGCGACGCCAAGCTCTACGAGATCGGCGCCGGCACCTCCGAGATCCGCCGCTGGCTGATCGGCCGCGAGCTCTTCGAGGAAACCCGATGACACCCTTCGCGAAGCAGCTCGGCCTGCGCGTGCCGATCATCCAGGCGCCGATGGCCGGCGGCCCGAGCTCGCAGGAGCTGGTGGCCGCCGCCTCGGCGGCCGGCGCGCTCGGCTCCTTCGGCTTCGCCTACACGCAGCCGGAGGAGATGAAGCGCCAGGGCGAATGGCTGCGCGCCAGGACGCCGCGCCCTTTCGGCATCAATCTCTTCGTGGCGCCTCAGCCCTCGCGGGTCGAGGACCAACGGGCTGCCCTGGAGGCCGTGGCGGGTTACTACAAGGAGCTCGGCTTGCCCGCCCCGGAGCCGGTGAAGCCGCCGTACGCGCCGGACCTCGACGCGCAGCTGCGCGCCGTGGAGGAGATCCGCCCGGCGGTGTTCACCGTGCACCTCGGCGGCCTGGACGCCGCGCAGGTGAAGCGCTACCAGGCCAAGGGCATCCGGGTCGGCGGCAGCGCGAACTGCGTAGCCGAAGCGAAGGCCCTCGAAGCGGCGGGATTCGATTTCGTGATCGCGCAGGGCGGCGAAGCGGGCGGCCATCGCGGCAGCTATCTGCGCGATCCCTACCAATCGCTCACCGGCACGCTGGCGCTCACGCGCCTCGTCGTGCGCGCGGTGAAAGTGCCCGTGGTGGCCGCCGGCGGCATCATGGATGGCGCGGGCATCGCCGCGGTGCTCGCGCTCGGCGCGCAGGCGGCGCAGCTCGGCACCGCATTCCTGCCGTGCCCCGAAAGCGGCGCCTCGCAGGTGCACAAGGACCTGCTCGCCAAGCTCATCGAGGACGAGACGGCGATCACCGAGAAGTTCTCCGGCAAGCCGGCGCGCGGCATCGCGAATCGCTTCATGCGCGAGATGGCCGATGCGCCGCAGCTCGCCTTCCCCGCGCAGAACAGCGTGACCGGCAAGCTGCGCGCCGCTTCGGCGAAAGCCGGCAGGCCGGACTTCGTCGCGCTCTGGGCCGGGCAGGCGGCGCCCCTCTCGCGGGCGCTGCCCGCAGCACAGTTGATTTCCCGTCTGGAAAAAGAACTCGTCGATTCGCTGAAGCAATGCGCGTCACTGCTGAAGGACTGACCATGCCATCCGATCCGATCGTCATCGTCTCCGCCGCCCGCACCCCGATGGGCGCGTTCCAGGGCGAGCTGAAGGGCTTCAGCGCCCCCGAGCTCGGCGCCGCGGCGATCCGCGCCGCGGTCGAGCGCGCGAAGCTGCGTCCGGAAGACGTACAGGAGGTGCTCATGGGCTGCGTGCTGCCGGCCGGCCAGGGCCAGGCGCCGGCGCGCCAGGCTTCGCTCGGCGCCGGGCTGCCGCTCGCGGCGGGCTGCACGACCGTCAACAAGATGTGCGGCTCGGGCATGAAGGCCGCCATGCTTTCCCACGACATCCTCTTTTCCGGAGGAGCCGAGATCGTCGTCGCCGGAGGGATGGAGTCGATGACCAACGCGCCCTACCTCCTGCCGAAAGCGCGCGCCGGCCTGCGCATGGGGCACGCCCAGGTGCTCGACCACATGTTCTACGACGGCCTCGAGGACGCGTACGACAAGGGCCGGCTCATGGGTACCTTCGCCGAGGACTGCGCGCAGAAGTATGCTTTTTCGAGATCCGAACAAGACAGCTTTGCCATCGCGTCGCTCACCCGCGCGCAGAAGGCGAACCGGGAAGGCTGGTTCGCCTGGGAGCTCACGCCGCTCGCCCTCAAGATGGGCAAGGAGGAGAAGTTCGTCGAGCACGACGAGCAGCCGTTCAAGGCGAACCTCGACAAGATCCCGTCGCTCAAGCCCGCCTTCCGCAAGGACGGCACGGTGACCGCCGCCAACTCGAGCTCGATCTCCGACGGCGCGGCGGCGCTGGTGATGATGCGCCGCTCGAGCGCCGAGAAGCGCGGCCTCGCGCCGCTCGCGGTGGTGGTCGGCCAGAGCACGCATGCCCAGGAGCCGGGATGGTTCACCACGGCGCCGGTCGGCGCCCTGCGCAAGCTGTTCGAGAGAACGGGCTGGACGGCGAAAGACGTCGACCTCTACGAGATCAACGAGGCCTTTGCCGTGGTCGCCATGGCGGCGATGAAGGAGCACGGCCTGCCGCACGACAAAGTGAACGTGCACGGCGGCGCCTGCGCGCTCGGCCATCCGATCGGCGCCTCGGGCGCCCGCATCCTGGTGACGCTGATCGGCGCGCTGCGCAAGTACGGGCTCAAGCGCGGCGTGGCGAGCCTGTGCATCGGCGGCGGCGAGGCGACGGCGATGGCGATCGAGCTCGCGAAGTGAAGGCCGCGCTGCAAACCTTGCTCGACGAGTCGCCGTTCCTCAAGCCCTGGGGCTTCCGCGTCGTCACCGTCGGGGAAGACGAGTGCACGCTCGAGCTGCCGCACCGCGCCGATCTCGAGCGGCCGGGCGGCATCATCAACGGGCCGGCGCTCATGGCGGCCGCCGACTGCGCGATGTGGCTCGCCATCAAGGCGCGCCTCGGCGTGCACGGCGACGCGCTCACCTCGGAGCTCAATACCGCGTTCCTCGCGCCGGCCAAGGGCGAGCATGTCTACTGCACGGCGAAGATCCTCAAGTTCGGCCGGCGCAGCATCTACGGCGTGGCGAAGTGCCACGGCAAGGACGGCGGGCTGTTCACGCACCATACCGTGACCTACGTTCGCGCCGCGTGACCCAGCACGAGGACATCCGCGACGCGGTCCGCAAATACGCCCAGGCGGAGCTCGCGCCGAACGCCGCCCGCTGGGACCGCGAGAAGGAGTTCCCGCGCAAGGCGCTGGAAGGCCTCGGCGCGATGGGACTCTACGGCGTGGCGATCGCCGAGCAATGGGGCGGCGCCGGCCTCGGCTACACGGCGCTCGCGATCGCCTGCGAGGAGATCGCCGCCGGCGACTGCGCGAGCGCGACCATCGTCTCGGTCAACAACCTCGTCGCCGGCATCCTCAGCGGGTACGGCGATGACGCGCAGAAGGAGCGTTTTCTCCGTCCGCTGGCGAAAGGCGAAATCCATGGCGCTTTCGCCCTCACCGAGCCGCACGTCGGCTCGGACGCCGCGGCCATCACCACGCGCGCCGAGCGCGAGGACGGCCATTACGTCCTGAATGGGGTGAAGCAGTTCATCACCTCGGGGAAAAACGCGGCGATCGCCGTGGTGTTCGCCGTGACCGACAAAGGCGCGGGCAAGCGCGGCATCAGCGCCTTCATCGTGCCGACGAGCACCCCCGGCTACACGGTCTCGCGGATCGAGGAAAAGGCCGGGCAACGGGCTTCCGATACCGCGCAGATCGTCCTCGAGGATTGCCGCGTGCCGGCCGATCACCGGCTCGCCCAGGAAGGCGCCGGCTACCGCATCGCCCTCGCCAACCTCGAGTCGGGGCGGATCAATATCGCCGCGCAGGCCACCGGCGTGGCCCGGGCGGCCCTCGCCGCGGCGCTCTCCTATGCGCGCGAGCGCAAGAGCATGGGCAAGCCGCTGATCGAGCACCAGGCGGTCAATTTCCGGCTCGCCGACATGGCGACCGACGTCGAGGCGGCGCGCCAGCTGTACCTCCATGCGGCGCGGCTGCGCGACGCCGGCCAGCCGTGCATCCGGGAAGCCTCGATGGCCAAGCTCTTCGCCTCCGAGATGGCCGAGAAGGTGTGCTCGGACGCGATGCAGATCCATGGCGGCTACGGCTACGTCGCCGACTTCCCGGTGGAGCGGCTCTGGCGCGACGTGCGGGTGACCAAGATCTACGAAGGCGCGAACGACATCCAGCGCATGGTGATCGGGCGGACGCTGGCGGAGGACCGATGAGCGCCATCAAGAGCCAGCTGAGCCCGCGCTCGGCCGAGTTCCGCGCCAATGCCCAGCGCATGGCCGACCTGGTGCGCGACCTCAAGGAGAAGGTGGCCATCGTCGAGCAGGGCGGCGACAAGGCGGCGCGCGACAAGCACCTGGCGCGCGGCAAGATGCTGCCGCGCGAGCGGGTGCAGACGCTGCTCGACCCGGGCTCGCCGTTCCTCGAGGTCGGCCAGCTCGCCGCCTGGGGCATGTACAGCGGCGACGTGCATTCCGCGTCGATCATCTGCGGCATCGGCCGCGTCTCGGGGCGGGAATGCGTGATCGTCGCCAACGATGCGACGATCAAGGGCGGCACCTACTACCCGATGACGGTGAAGAAGCACCTGCGCGCGCAGGAGATCGCCGCGCAGAACCGCCTGCCCTGCATCTACCTCGTCGACTCGGGCGGCGGCTACCTGCCCGAGCAGGACAACGTCTTCCCCGATCGCGAGCATTTCGGCCGCATCTTCTTCAACATCGCCAACATGTCGGCCGACGGCATCCCGCAGATCGCCTGCGTGATGGGCTCGTGCACCGCCGGCGGCGCCTACGTGCCCGCCATGTCCGACGAGTCGATCATCGTGCGCGGCACCGGGACGATCTTCCTCGGCGGCCCGCCGCTCGTGAAAGCGGCGATCGGCGAGGTGGTGACGCCCGAGGAGCTGGGCGGCGCGGACGTGCACACGCGCATCTCGGGCGTCGCCGATCACTACGCGCTGAACGACGCGCACGCGCTCGCGCTGGTGCGGCGCATCGTCGCGAACCTGAACTATCGGAAGGCCGTTTCCCTCCAGGTAAGAGAGCCGGTCGAGCCCGCCTACCCGGCCGAGGAGCTGTACGGCATCATCCCGGCCGACCCGCGCAAGCCCTACGACGCGCGCGAGCTGCTCGCGCGCATGGTGGACGGCTCGGAGCTCGACGAGTTCAAGCAGAACTACGGCACGACGCTCGTGGCCGGCTTCGCCCACCTGCACGGCTACCCGGTCGCCATCCTCGCGAACAACGGCATCCTCTTCTCCGAGTCCTCGCTCAAGGCGACGCACTTCATCGAGCTCGCGTGCCAGCGCGCCATCCCGCTGCTCTTCGTCCAGAACATCACCGGCTACATGGTCGGCCGGAAATACGAGGCGGGCGGCATCGCCAAGGACGGCGCCAAGATGGTGACCGCGGTCGCCACCGCGCGCGTGCCCAAGTTCACCATGATCGTCGGCGGCTCCTTCGGCGCCGGCAACTACGGCATGTGCGGCCGCGCGTACAGCCCGCGCATGCTCTGGATGTGGCCGAACGCGCGCATCTCGATCATGGGCGGCGAGCAGGCGGCGTCCGTCCTCGCGACCGTGCGCGGCGACTTCGCGAGCCCGCAGGCCGAGGAAAAATTCAAGCAGCCGATCCGCGACCAGTACGAGCGCCAGGGCCATCCCTACTACTCCAGCGCACGGCTCTGGGATGACGGCGTGATCGACCCGGCCGACAGCCGGCGGCTGCTCGGCCTCGCGCTATCGGCGTCGCTCAACGCGCCGATCGAGACCACACGCTTCGGCGTGTTCAGGATGTGATGAACGTCCTGGTCGAAAAAGCGGGCGGCGTCGCGCGGGTCACGCTGAACCGTCCGGAGGTGCGTAATGCTTTCGACGACTCGCTGATTGCCTCTCTCACAAGTATCTTTCGGGACATCGATCGGGAGAAGGATGTTCGCGCCGTCGTGCTCGCCGGCAACGGCCCGGCGTTCTGCGCCGGAGCGGATCTGAACTGGATGAAGCGCATGGCCGGCTACGGCT
>Ga0310810_10002314_pt1 | contig 20454 bp, 19 predicted proteins | sample NCmetagenome_FD_207641 | JGI IMG/M metagenome (GOLD analysis project Ga0310810, IMG submission 207641) | Soil microbial communities from experimental microcosm in Duke University, North Carolina, United States - NC | ecosystem: Engineered > Artificial ecosystem > Soil microcosm > Unclassified ...
CTTCCTGGGTCAGTCGATCGGTGAGCGACCAGCGGATCAGTTGCTCGTCGTCAACGACGAGGACGGTCGGCGCGCGCATGATGGCTAGTATACGGTGCGAGGTGCGAGGTGCGAGGTGCGAGGTGCGGGGTGCGCAGTGCGGGTGCGCGATGCGAGGTGCGTCGTGTAGCGCGCGAGGCGCAGGGTGCGAGGTGCAGGGTGCGGCGGTGTGCAGCGCGCGCGGACGCGAACGTCCGATCGCTCAGGCCGGTGCCGAGCCGCGAGCGCGTGCGACGAGGCTCGCCACCTCCTGCATCTCGATCGGCTTGTTGACGACGCAGGCGGCGCCGAGCCTCATCGCCTCGGCGAAGACTTCGGGCGTCCCGAAGGCGGTCATCAGCACGACCCGGCTGGCAGGGGACAAGGAGCGGATCCGCGCGAGCACCTGCAGGCCGTTGGAGTCGGGCAGCCGGTAATCGAGCATGATCACGTCGACCGGGTCCGGCGCCTCGGACAACACTTCGACGGCCCCGCGGCCGTCACCGGCTTCCAGCACGCCGTACCCGCGGTCGGTCAGCGTCTGGGCCAGCGACCAGCGGATGAGCGGTTCGTCGTCGACGATGAGCACGCTGATATTTGGGGACTTTTTCAACATTGGGGGAATATCTCCCGGCCCCTTTTCGACCAGCGGCCCCGCGACGCCGTTCTCCGTCAGGCTCGAATGAATTAGCATAGCCACGACATCCTTCGTCACTTCAAGACCCGTTCCACATGGTCGATGCTCCCCATACGAAGCTGCGTTCGTCGCGGCTGGTCCGGCCGCCGCTCATCGTCGTGGCCGCTGCCCTGGCCGCGGCGATCTTCGCCCTGGATCTGACGACGGAGGCTGGGTTTGGCATCGGCGCGCTGTATGTCATTCCGCTGCTTCTGAGCTCGTTGACGGGCCCTCCCGGTGTCGCAGTCGCCAGCGGCGGCATCGCCACGATGCTCGTGGTGGCCGGCCTTCTCGAGGCGCCGTGGGCATTGACCCCATGGTTCGTGTTTGCCAACCGGGCAGTCGCGATGGCCGTCATCTGGACGACCGTGTCGGCGATCGTGCGGTTGCGCGAAGCGTCGCTCCACCTCGAGGAGCGGACAAGAGATCTGGCCGACGTCAACTTCGCCCTCGAGAAGTCGGCGATCGTCGCCGTCACCGACACCCGCGGGAGCATCAAGTTCGTGAACGACAAGTTCTGCGAGATTTCCAAATACTCGCGTGAGGAGCTCCTCGGCCAGGACCACCGGATCCTGAACTCCGGCTATCACCCAAAGGAGTTCATCCGCGGGCTATGGACGACGATCGCCAACGGCCACATCTGGCGCGGCGAGCTTCGTAACCGCGCCAAGGACGGCTCGATCTACTGGGTCGACACGACGATCGTGCCGTTCCTGAACGCGGCGGGAAAGCCGTACCAGTACATGGCCATCCGCTACGAGATCACCGACCGCAAGCGCACCGAGAAGCTGCTGCAGGAGCAGGCCGCGCTCGCCCGCCTCGGCGAAATGGCCGCGGTCGTCGCCCACGAAGTGAAGAATCCGATCGCCGGGATCCGTGGCGCGCTGCAGGTCATCTCCTCACGGATGGCGCCGGAGCTGCGCGACCGCGCCGTGATGGGCGACATCATCGCCCGCCTCGACGGCCTGAACGCCGTCGTTCAGGACCTGCTGGTGTTCGCGCGGCCGCGCGAGCTGCGGACCGAGGCGGTCGATCTCGCGGCGCTCCTGACGAACACCATCGACCTGATCCGCCGCGACCCCACGTATGCCGCGATCGACGTCCACATCGAAGGCGCAAGTGTGCCGGTGCAGGCCGACCCGGCGCAGCTGCAGCTCGTGTTTCAGAACGTGCTGCTGAATGCGGCCCAGGCGATGAATGGCCAGGGGCGTGTCGGTGTCGCGATCGACGCCTCCGACGGCGTCTGCCGCGTGTCCATCACCGACGCCGGGCCCGGCATGTCCGCGGACGTGCTGGAACATGCCTTCGAGCCGTTCTTCACCACGAAAAGCCGCGGCACAGGCCTCGGACTGCCGCTGGCCAAGCGGATCGTCGAGGCGCACGGCGGCCAGATCGAGATCGCGACCCCTTCGTCGGGAGGCACCGTCGTCACGCTGACCCTGCCTGTGCCGGGATAGGACCACCGCCGAAAAACCGGCAGCCCACGCGGCACACAGCGTGCTTTGGCGTGCGGTATGCGCGAATACGAAGAGGACGAACAGAAATACTCCTGGATTGTCTACGCCGTCTGCGCCCTGCTCGTCGGCGGGCTCGGCGGCTACATGATCGCGATCGCGGCGGCGCGTCCCGGCGCCGCTCCCGTTCAGGCGGCCGCGACAACGGCGCCACCCGCTGCGGCGACGCCGCTGGTGGACGAGGGCGAGCTCAAGGCTTTCCGCGACATTCTGGCGCGCGATCCCAAGAATCTGCAGGCGGCGGTCAGCGCCGGCAATCTTCTGTACGACGCCCACCGCTACGTCGAGGCGATTCCGTTCTACCAGCAGGCCTTTGCGTTGAACGGATCCGACGTCAACGTCAGCACCGATCTCGGCACCGCCCTCTGGTATGCCGGACGGCCCGTGGACGCGCTCGCGCAGTACGAGCGGTCGCTGAGCATCTCGCCTACGCACGCGCAGACGCTCTACAACGTCGGCATCGTGCGCGCCGACGGCACGCACGACTATCCCGGTGCGGTCGCCGCATGGGAGAAGCTGCTGGAGTCCTCGCCCGCCTACCCCAACGCGTCAGCGGTGCGTGAACTGCTGGCCGAGGCGAGGTTGAAATCGGCGGTCGTCAGGCAGTAAGGCGCTGCGGCGTGACGGCGGCGGCGGCCCGCGCCTGTCGCCGTCCGTCGGCGACGCAGTCGGCGATCCCGCTTCCGCGAAACCCCGCCGCGCTGATGAACAACCCCGAGTGATTCGCCAGGCGATGGTCGATTTCCGCCATCAGCAGGGGGTGTCCCACTTCCTGCTGCGCGTTGGCGTGCGGCCAGCGGTACACGCGCGTCAACGTCGGATCCCCGGTGACGCCGAGCAGCCGCGCGACGTCGCGATGCGCCCGGGCGACGATCGCATCGGTCGGTAGATCGATCGCCCCGGGGTCGCGCGCTCCGCCCAGGTAGGCGCGCAGCAGCACGTGGTCCTCGGGCGCCCGGCCTTGCCATTTCGACGAGACCCAGGTCAGTGCGCTGATCGACATGCCTTCGGAGCGCGGGACGACCACGCCGGTGCCGCGCAGCGCATGACGAACCGCTTGCTTCGGATACGCGAGCGCCGCCGTCACCACCGACACCGACGGGATGCGCGCACACGCACCGGCGAGCGCCGGATCCAGCCCGAGGACGATCCGCGCCGTCACGCGCGGCGGCGTGGCCAGCAGCACGGCGTCGGTCGTCATCGTCTTGCCATTGGCCAGATGCAGGCGATAGCCATGGCAGCCGATCGGCTCGACAGCGGCGACGCGTACGCCCGTCCGGACGCACCCCGCGGGCAATGCGGCGGCGAGCACGTGCACCATTTCCTCCATGCCGCCGAGCGGCGCCATGAAGGGCGCGGGCGGCGTGCCGGTGCGCTGTCTGGCGCCGCTGCGGAAGCCGCGAATCAGGCTGCCGTGCTGGCGCTCCATCTCGAGGAAGCGCGGAAACAGCGCCTGCATCGACAGCCGCTCCGCATCACCGCCGTGGATGCCGGCCAGCAGCGGGTCGGCGAGGTACTCGACGGCCTCGCGCCCGAAGCGCCGGCCGATGAATGACGCGATTGATTCGTCCCCGGCGGGCGGACCGGCCGGCAGGACATATTCCGCGGCCATGCGACATTTTCCCCGCAGCGAGAAGGCGCGCGTGGTGACAAACGGCGACCAGTCGGTCGGGATACCGAAGACCGACGCCTCCGGCATCTGCCGCAGCCGGCCGCCGCGGACCAGGAACGTGCCGCGCTGCGCCTGCGGGCGGAGGCGATGGCCGATGCCGAGCTCGCGACACAGCTCAATTGCGGCCGGTTTCTGCGTGAGCAGGGCGTCGGGACCGGCGTCGATGACGAAACCATCGACGCGCTCGGTCTTGACGACGCCGCCGACGGTTGGTCCGGCTTCCAACAGGAGAAACGGCACGTGCCGGCGCGCGAGCTCGTAGGCGGCGGCAAGGCCGCTCATCCCGCCGCCGACGATGACGACAGTCGCCTGCATGATCTCAGGCTTCCAGGGCGAACAGGCGGACCAGCGCTTCGACGGCGATCAACGGTGAGTCTTCCGCGAGCGCGCGCTTGGGACCGCGCGTGAGCGCGCCCACGAGCTCGGCGGTGATCTCGTCGACAGACACGCGGTCGGCATCGCTCAGGCCGGCGAGCTTCTTCTTGAGGCGTTCGAGCTCCGCTCGGCGAATCGTGTCGAAGCGATTGTGGAGCGCCTGGCTGGCTGTGAGTCCGCTCATGCCGGGGACAGAGGCAAACCTGATGCCGCGTCAATCGGAGGCGTTCTGCAGGAAGAAACGTCCGCGCTGCCGGATTCCCGGCAGCTTCGGTAGTGTCCGGCTTCAGCCGGACCCTGATCGGCGCGGATCAGCGCGGTCGGCGGCGCAAGACGCGGATTTCGGCGCCGTCGTTGACTTGTGCGGCCAGCGCCTCGAAATCGTGGCACTGCAGCTCTTCCCACTCTTCGTCGAGCCCCATGATCGCGTTGGCGGAGACGGCGACCTGATCGTGCGTCGCACCCGGAAAACGGCGCACGAGGATCGTTTCGAGCTTCTGACGGTCCAACATGACGACCCTCCTACGACGTGCTGCCCATGCGCACGGTCATGCCGCCGACGAACATGGCGAACCCGAGGAGCCCGACGGCGAGGCCGACCGGCAGCATGATCATCGTCACGCTCAGGCCCAGGCCCAGCACCATCAGCACGAATCCGGCGACGACAAAGAACGTGTGTTCGAGCACGCCGATGAGAAAGCCGGCGATCTGTCGCGGTGCGATGACGTGTGCCATGACAACCTCCCTATGCAGACTTCGATTCGCAAGCGACGTGCCTTGCTTCGACACGGATTTCCGGCAAAACCGGAGCGGGCCTGCCTTCCCGTGCGGCGAGCCGCTCGAGCGTTTCACTGGCGAGCACGCTTGCCAATGCGCTCTGCGCCCGCGCCCACACGTCACGCGCCGCGCAGGTCTCCGAATCGTCGCAGCCCGCTCCGCCCGGCAGGCAGGTGTTCAAACAGAGCGGACCTTCCAGTGCGGTGACGATGTCCAGTACCGAGATGTCGCGCGGATGGCGCGCCAGCTCGAAGCCCCCTTCGAATCCACGGCGGGATACGAGGAGCCGCGCGCCGACGAGCCGCTGGAGAATCTTGGCGACGAGCGGTTCGGACGCCCGGCTCGCAATCGCGAGCGCGCCCGCCGTCAGCCGCGTCGCGGGCGGCGCCATTGCGAGGCGCGTCAGGACGCGCATCCCGTAGTCGGTAGAGCGGGTGATTTGCATCCGGTCCTCCTCGAACCTGACGAATGGGTTCCGATATTCCGGCGTTCTCGACAGGAGGGGGCAAGGGCGATGCCAGCCGCCCGCCCGTCAGGAGGCGCGCATGCGGTAGCGGAATACCGGCGCGGCGGCGGTCCGCGCCAGCCAGCGGTACGCTTCGTAAACATAGAAGCCTGCGTGGTGTTCCGCGAGCAGTGCCGCCTCGTCAGGGTTCACTACCAGGCTGACTTCGATGTTGGGTGCGGCGCCGATCGGCAGCCAGTGGCGGCGGCAGGCCTCGTAGAGATGCTGCATGACCAGCCGCATCTCCGCGTACGGCGGCGCCGGCCAGTCCGCCATATCGGACCCCACAGTCGGGCGGAAGATGCAAACGGTCGGAAACGCGCCGAGCGCGGCGATCTCGTCAATCGCTTGCAGCGTGTTTCGCGTCGGCTCGATGCCGGCGATGATCTCCCCAGACACGGCCCCGCGCGGCATGCGGCTGACGCAGTACCGCATCGCGTCGAAGTACAGCTGCTGCCCGTGTACCCGCGCCTTGCCGGGACAAATACGTGCGAACCAGTCGGGATCGAGCAGCTCGACGCAGAACGACAGATGGTCGACGCCGAGTGCGATCAGCCGGTCGTAGCCCGTCATGTCCTGCTCGGGGGCGAGTTGCACGCCGACCAACAGGCCGACATCCTTCTTGATCGCTTCGACGTAGGGCGCGATGAACGCCAGGCCGCGCGATCCCTGGAACCCGCCGTTCAGGTGCACGAAGGTGATGCCCGACTCCTCTTTCGCCGCCCAGCACGTCTCGACCACGTCGTCGACGGTCTTGACGGCGGCTTCGGCCGTGCCGACGTTCTGGCCGGTGGTGCAGAACTGACAGTTCTGCGCCGGAGCGTAGTTCCAGAAGGCGCAGACCGGGTTGACGTAGATCCCGAGGTAGGTGCCCTGCATCACGCCGACCCGGTTCATCGGCACGCCGCGCGAGGTCTCACGCGAGTACCACGACGGCTCCGCCGGCAGGCGGATCGGATAGATCGAGCTGTCGCGCTCGTCCACGATCGCGTATCCCGCCTTCGGATCGCCGGTCAGCCGGTACGGCGTCGTCTGCACGAACGCCTCGGCGATCGGCGCGTTGACCCAGATCTCGCGCTTGGCGAGCGGCGCCGGGATCGCTATCTCGAGTCCGGATCCGAGTCCGGCGCGGGTCCGCGTGACGGCACGCGAGCCCGGCAAGAGGGCGCCCGGCGGCAGCCGCAGTCCGCGGCAGAACAGATCGATTTCGAGCTCGCAGGCGTTCAGGGGCATGGCGTCCGGGGAATGACACGCAATCGAAGTGCCGTCTGAAGGCCTCAATCCTGCAGATGAAGCACCGCGTGCCGGGTTTCCGGCGCACGTGGGTGCAATCGGACATTTCAGGCCGGTTTTCGATCAGCACGAGGGTTGCACCTATTCCCGGCGGAGGACACGCGTATGGCAGGGCAGTGGATCACGGTCGACGGGAACGACGCGTGCGCGAGCGTCGCCTATCGATTGAGTGACGTCATCGCGATCTACCCGATCACGCCCTCGTCCAGCATGGCGGAAGCGGCCGACGCATGGTCCGCCGCGAAACGGCCGAACCTCTGGGGCGCGGTGCCGTCGGTCGTCGAGATGCAGAGTGAAGCGGGCGCTGCCGGCACGGTGCACGGCGCGCTGCTCGGCGGCGGGCTGGCGACGACCTTCACCGCGAGCCAGGGTCTGCTGCTGATGATCCCGAACATGTTCAAGATCGCGGGCGAGCTGTCGCCGGCGGTCTTCCACGTGTCGGCGCGCGCGGTCGCGACGCACGCGCTGTCGATCTTCGGCGATCACAGCGATGTCATGGCCGTGCGCAGCACCGGCTTCGCCCTCCTCTCCTCGTCGTCGGTGCAGGAAGCGCAGGACCTCGCGCTGGTCGCCCACGCCGCCACCCTCGAATCGCGCGTGCCGTTCCTCCACTTCTTCGACGGGTTCCGGACTTCGCACGAGCTGCAGAAGATCGAGACGCTCGGCGACGAGGCCGTCCGCGCGATGATCGACGAGCGGTACGTGGACGCCGTGCGCGCGCGCGGCCTCTCGCCCGACCGTCCGGCCCTACGCGGATCGGCTCAGAATCCCGACGTCTTCTTCCAGAACCGCGAGGCGGTCAACGGTTTCTACGACGCGACGCCGGCGATCGTGCAGGGCGCGATGGATCGCTTCGCCGCCCTGACCGGCCGCGCGCATTCGCTCTTCGAGTATCGAGGTTCGCCCGACGCAGCATCCGTGATTGTGATCATGGGGTCGGGCGCCGAGACCGTCGCGGCCACAGTGGACGCGCTCGGCAGCTCGGCGAGAGTCGGCGTGCTGACGGTGAAGCTCTATCGGCCGTTCAGCGTCGAACACTTCCTCGCCGCGCTACCGGCGACCGTCCGCTCGATCGCGGTGCTCGATCGCACCAAAGAACCAGGTGCGATTGGTGAACCGCTCTACCAGGACGTCGTCGCGGCGCTGCACGAAGGCCGCCACGGCTCCGTCCAGGTGATCGGCGGCCGTTACGGTCTCGGATCCAAGGAATTTACGCCGGCGATGGTCAAGGCCGTGTTCGACGAGCTCGCCACGCCCTCTCCGAAGCGCCACTTCACCGTCGGTATCGTCGACGATGTGACGGGGCTCTCGCTTGCAGTCGACGAGGCGTTTCAGGTGGAACCGGCCGACACCGTGCGCGCGGTATTCTTCGGGCTCGGCGCCGACGGCACCGTCGGCGCCAACAAGAACTCGATCAAGATCATCGCCGAAGACGCCGACCAGCACGCGCAGGGCTACTTCGTCTACGACTCGAAGAAGTCCGGAGCGATCACGATCTCGCACCTGCGGTTCGGGCCGCGCCCGATTCACGCGCCTTACCTGATCACGCAGGCGTCGTTCGTGGCCTGCCACCAGTACAACTTCCTCGAGCGCTACGACGTCCTCGCCTACGCGCAGCCCGGGGCCGTGTTCCTGCTGAACGCGCCGCACCCGCCCGACCAGGTCTGGGACGAGCTGCCGTTCGAGATCCAGGATCAGATCATCGAGAAGCGCGTGCGGTTCTTCGTGATCGACGCCTACGCCGTCGCCCAGGGAACCGGCATGGGCACGCGCATCAACACGATCATGCAGACGTGCTTCTTCGCCATCTCCGGCGTGCTGCCGCGCGATCAGGCGATTGCCGAGATCAAGCACGCGATCGACAAGACCTACGCGAAGCGCGGCGACGCCGTCGTGCAGCGGAATTACGAAGCGGTCGATGCGACGCTCGCCCACCTCCACGAGGTGGCCGTGCCTGCGTCGCCGACCGCTTCGTATCGTACGCCTCCGCTGATCCCGGGCCACGCGCCCGATTTCGTGCAGCGCGTCACCGCCGTCATGCTGGCGAACCAGGGGGATCGGCTCCCGGTCAGCGCGTTCCCGGTCGACGGCGCCTGGCCGACCGGCACGTCCCAGTGGGAGAAGCGGAACGTCGCCACCGAGATCCCGGTGTGGGATCCGCTCCTGTGCATCCAGTGCAACAAGTGCGCGATGGTCTGCCCGCACGCGGCCATTCGCGTCAAGGTGTACGACCCGGCGCGGATGACCGCTGCGCCGCCGATGTTCAAAGGCACGACCTACAAGGGGCCGGACTTCAGCGGCCACTACACCGTGCAGGTCGCGCCCGAGGACTGCACCGGCTGCTCGCTCTGCGTGATGGTCTGTCCCGCGAAGGACAAAGGCAACCCGCGCCACAAGGCGATCGACATGGCGGCGCAGGCGCCGCTGCGTGAGATCGAGCGCGAGAACTACGCGTTCTTCCTCGGCCTGCCGGAAGCGGATCGCGCAGCCGTCCGCGCAGACGTCAAGAGCACGCAGTTCCTTCAGCCGCTCTTCGAATATTCGGGCGCGTGCGCCGGCTGCGGCGAGACGCCGTACATCAAACTGATGACGCAGCTGTTCGGCGACCGCCTCGTCGTCGCGAACGCGACCGGCTGTTCGTCAATCTACGGCGGCAACCTGCCGACCACGCCCTACACCGTGAATGCCGACGGTCGCGGGCCGGCGTGGGCGAACTCGCTCTTCGAGGACAACGCGGAATTCGGCTACGGCCTCAGGCTCTCGATCGATCAGCACGAGCAGCGCGCCCGCGCCATGCTCCTCGAGCTCGCGCCGCGACTGCCGTCAGGTCTCGCCGACGCGATCCTTTCCGCCGATCAGCGCACGGAGTCCGGCATCCAGGCCCAGCGCGCGCGGATCGCAGAGTTGAAGCGGTGTCTGACGGCGCTCGGTGACTCGGGAGCGGCGCAGGGCGGCTCAGAAGTGGCGCAGGGCGTTTCAAAAGTGGCGCAGGGCTTCAGCCCTGCGAGCGCCGACCTCGCCGACTACCTCGTGAAGAAGAGCGTCTGGATCGTCGGCGGCGACGGCTGGGCGTACGACATCGGTTATGGCGGACTGGACCACGTCCTGGCCAGCGGCGCCAACGTGAACGTGCTCGTCCTCGACACCGAGGTCTATTCCAATACCGGCGGTCAGCAGTCCAAGTCGACGCCCACGGGCGCGGCCGCGAAATTCGCCGTCGCCGGCAAATCGGGCGGCAAGAAGGATCTCGGGCTGATGGCCATGGCCTACGGCCACGTCTTTGTCGCCCAGGTGGCGTTCGGGGCGAAGGACGCGCAGACGTTGAAGGCGTTCATCGACGCCGAGGCGTACCCGGGACCGTCGCTGATCATCGCCTACAGCCACTGCATCGCGCACGGCTACGACATGGCATTCGGCCTCGAGCACCAGCGCCTCGCCGCCGACTCCGGCTACTGGCCGCTGTATCACTACGACCCGCGCCGCGCCGACCTCGGCGAGAGCCCGCTCGTGCTCGACTCGCCGGCGCCCAAGATCGATGTCTCGAAGCTGATGGCGACTGAGACGCGCTTCCAGCTGACGGCGCAGCAGGATCCCGACCGCTACCGCGAGCTCGTCTCGCGCGCGCAGCTGCAGATCCAGCGGCGGCTGGCGCTCTATCAGGAGCTGGCCTCACGGCCGGGGAGCCACGCATGAACCTGACGACCCGTTATCTGGGCTTGACGCTCGCCCATCCATTCATGCCGGGCGCGTCGCCGCTGGTGGACCGGATCGACACCGTCCTGCAGCTCGAGGACGCCGGCGCATCGGCGATCGTCATGCACTCCCTGTTCGAGGAACAGATCGCGCACGAGCGTGACGGCCACGAACAGCTGCGCGCCTTGTCGCCGGCGTCGGCCGAGGCCTCGTCGTACTTCCCCGCCGGTGAAGACTACGTGCTCGGGCCGAACCGGTACCTCGAGCACCTCAGCCTGATCAAGTCGCGGGTGGGGATCCCGGTGATCGGATCGTTGAACGGGACGACCGCGGCAGGATGGCTGGAGTTCGCGCGGCTCATCGAGCGCGCCGGCGCCGACGCGCTCGAGCTGAATTTTTACCACGTGGCGACTGACCCGCTCGAAGACGCCTGGTCGATCGAGCGGCGCATTGTCGACATCGTCGCCGTGTTGAAGGAGTCGATCGCCATTCCCCTGGCCGTGAAGTTGTCCCCCTTCTATTCGTCGCTGCCGCATCTTGCGGCGCAGCTCGATCGGATCGGCGCCGACGGTCTCGTCCTCTTCAATCGCTTCTACCAGCCTGACATCGATCCGCTGACGCTCGAGACCGTGCCGGCTTTGCACCTGTCGGATTCGTCCGAGCTGCTGCTGCGCCTGCGCTGGCTGGCGATCCTCTTCGGCCGGGTGCGTGGATCGCTGGCCGTCAGCGGCGGCGTGCACGAGCCGATCGACGCCGTCAAGGCGATCATGGCCGGCGCCGACGGCGTGCAGATCGTGTCGGCGCTGCTCAAGCGCGGCCCCGGGTACCTGCGCCACATCATCGCCGGCTTCCGGCAGTGGGCGGACGAGCATGAGTACGAGTCGCTCGATCAGATGCGCGGCAGCATGAGCCTGGCCCGGTGCCCTGATCCGGCGGCCTTCGAACGCGGCAACTACGTTCGTATCCTCCAATCATGGCAGCGCGCGCCCGAGGCGCCGGTGCCGCTCGCCTCTGGAGAACCGTCATGATTCAGCTCACGCGGATTCTCGTCGCCACCGACTTCAGCGACGCGTCGCACGTCGCCCTCGACTACGGCCGCGCCCTGGCGCACACCTTCGGCGCCTCGCTGCACGTGCTGCACGTCATGGAGAACACGTTTCTGCGCGCGGTCCCGACGGATCCCTATGTGCTGAAAGCGGCCGCGGTGAAGCACCTCACGGAACGGATCACCGAGGACGACCGGACGAGGCTGCGCGCCGTCGTCACGCTCGAGACGTCGGACAGTCCCGCCGACGAGATCGTGAAATTCGCGGTGGGACACGACATCGGTCTGATCGTCATGGGCACGCACGGTCGCGGCGCGATGGCGCGGCTGCTGATGGGCAGCGTCGCCGAGACAGTGGTGCGCACGGCGCCCTGCCCCGTCCTGACCGTTCGCCACCCCGAACATGAATTCGTCGTCGACGATGCCAACACGCATGCAGGAGGTCTGTCATGATCACGCTCAAGCACATCCTCGTCGCCACTGACTTCAGCGAGCCGTCGGACGCCGCACTCACCTACGGACGCGAGCTCGCGCGCACGTTCCAGGCGACCCTGCACCTGGTGCACGTCGGCACGCCCGTGTCGAGCGTCGTGTACGGCGCCGAAGGGTTCTCGGCGTCGATTCCTGAGCTGCAGGAAGAGCTCGACGAATCCGCGCGCAAGCAGTTGGACGAGCTGCTGGTGGACAACGACCCGCGCCCGCTGCCGACCAAACGCGTGCTGCTCAGCGCGGTGTCGCCGGCCGCCGCCATCGTGAATTACGCGGCCAATGAGCAGATCGACCTCATCGTCACGGGGACACACGGACGCGGAGCCGTGGCACACTTGCTGATGGGCAGTGTCGCCGAGCGCGTCGTCCGGACCGCGCCGTGCCCGGTGCTCACCGTCCGTCATCCCGAACATGAATTCGTCATTCCCGACGCCCTCGTGGCGGTCGCCAAGGCCTGACATGCATCCGCTGGCGCCGGCTCCGCCGGCGCTCGACGATCCGTCCGCCCCGCGGCTGATCCTGCGGGACGGGACGGTCGCCAGCGTCCGGCGCTCCACGCCCGCCGATCGCGAGACGATGCGCCGGTTCTTCCACGAGCTGTCGCCTGACTCGCTGCGCCGGCGCTTCTTCACGGCGGGCGAGCCGGCAGACGTCATCGTCGATCGGCTCTGCGACTCGGCCGACGAACAGCGCAGCGTGACACTGGTCGCCGTCCGCCAGGCGGGCGACGATGTGCGCTTCATCGCCGTTGGTTCGTATATCGCGAGCCAGCCGGGCACCGCCGAGGCGGCGTTTGCCGTCGACGATCGTTTTCACGGCAAGGGCCTCGGGACGGAACTGCTCGAGCGGCTGGCCGCGATCGCCGCGGCCCACGGCTTCCGCCGTTTCGAGGCGACCACGCTCAGCGACAACAACGCGATGCTCGAAGTGTTTCGCGACTCGGGATTCGAGGTGCGCTCGAAAACGGCCGCCGGTGTCGTCGACGTCGTGCTGACGCTGACGCCCTCGGCCGCCGGGGTCGTGTCGGCGGAAGCCCGCCGCCGCCGCGCGACCGCCGCGTCGTTGCGGCCGATGCTGGAGCCGAACGCGGTCGCGGTCGTCGGTGCCTCGCGCGATGCCACGAGCATCGGCCGGCGCATCCTCGACGCGCTGGTCGCGGCCGGCTTCGCCGGACCGATCTACCCGATCAACCCCGCCGCCGCCGAGATAGCGGGATTGCGCGCGTACGGCTCGGTGCGCGAGGTGCCGCCCGGCGTCGATCTCGCCGTCATCGCCGTGCCACGCGAGCGCGTCCTCGCCGTCGTCGACGACTGCGCCGCGGCGGGCGTGAAGTCGCTCGTCGTGATCACCGCCGGCTACGCGGAAGCGGGGGACGAGGGGCGCGCGCGGCAGCACGAGCTGGTCGAGCGCGTGCGCGGCTACGGCATGCGCATGGTCGGACCCAACTGCATGGGCCTGCTCAACGCGAGTGCGTCGGTGCGGCTGAACGCCTCGTTCTCGCCGATTTTTCCCGCGACCGGTCACATCGGATTGTCGTCGCAGAGCGGCGCTCTCGGCCTGGCGATCCTCGCACTCGCGGCCAACCGCGGCGTCGGACTGTCGACCTTCGTCAGCGTCGGCAACAAGGCGGACGTCTCCAGCAACGACCTGCTCGAGTACTGGGAAGAGGACGCCGCGACGCGCGTCATCCTCCTCTACCTCGAGTCGTTCGGCAACCCGCGGCGGTTCGCGCGGCTGGCGCGGCGCATCGCGCGCACCAAGCCGATCGTCGCCGTGAAGGCCGGGCGGACACGCGGCGGATCGCGCGCTGCCGGCAGCCACACCGCGGCGCTCGCCGCCAACGACATCGCCGTCGACGCGCTGTTCCACCAGTCCGGCGTGATCCGCGCCGACACCATCGACGAGATGTTCGATATCGCGGCGTGCCTCGATGCGCAGCCGCTGCCCGTCGGACGGCGCGTCGCCATCGTCACCAACGCCGGCGGGCCCGGCATCCTCGCCGTGGACGCCTGTGAGGCGGCCGGCCTGACCGTTGCGCCGTTTGCCGACGAGACACGCGCGCGCCTCGCCGCCTTCCTGCCAGCGGCGGCCAGCACCGGAAATCCGGTCGACATGGTCGCGTCCGCCGGGCCGGCCGAGTTCCGGCAGGCGATCGAAGTGGTGCTGTCCGACACGGCGACCGATGCGCTGATCGTCATCTTCGCGCCGGTCGATCTGAAGCGGTCAGGAACGACCGTGGACGCGATCCGTGAAGGCATCGTCAACGCGCGGCGCGCGGGCGCGACGCAGAAACCGATCCTGGCCTGCGTGATGGCCGATCCTGGACGACCGCAGCCGCTCGACGCGGACGGCGAGCGCATCCCGGCGTATGCCTTTCCGGAGAACGCCGCCCGCGCCCTCGCCCGGATCGCCACGTACGCGGAGTGGCGCGCTCAGCCGCCCGGGCTGCTCTGGGGATTCGAGGACGTCCACGCCGAGGAGGCGCGCGACATCTGCCGCAGTGCGGTGGAGGCCCGCGGCGAGACCTGGCTCACCGACGAGGAGATGCGACGCGTGCTGAACGCGTTCGCACTGCCGATGAGCGCGAGCGCGGTCGCTCACACCGCTGATGACGCAGCGGCGCTCGGCGCGGTCCTGGGGTTCCCGGTCGTCGCCAAGGTGCTCTCGTCCAAGGTGCAGCACAAGACCGAGATCGGCGGCGTGCGGCTGAACCTGCAGAACGAAGCCGCCGTACGGCGCGCGTTCAACGACATCCTCGCGCGCGCCAAACAGGCGGGCGTGCTCGACGCCGTCGACGGCGTGCTGATCCAGCCGATGCTGACCGGCGGCGTCGAGACCATGATCGGCGTCGCCGCCGATCGGCTGTTCGGTCCGCTGATCGGCTTCGGCCTGGGCGGCATTCACGTCGAGCTGCTGGGCGACGTGCGCTTCCGCATCGCGCCGCTCACCGACCACGACGCTGACGAGCTGATGCACGAAATCCGCGGCTTCCGCCTGCTCGAGGGCTATCGCGGTCAGCCGGCGGCCGATGTCGGCGCGCTGCGCGACGTCCTGCTGCGCGTGTCGAGACTCGCCGATGAAGTGCCGGAGATCATCGAGCTCGATCTCAACCCGGTCATCGCGCTGCCCGACGGCCACGGATGCCGTATCGTCGACGCGCGGATCAAAGTCGGGCGGGGATGATGGCGGTGTCGTAGCGGCCGGCCAGGCGGGCGGCCGTGTGTCCGAGCTCGAGGGCCAGTCCCGCCGCCAGGCTGCGCAGCAGCGTCGCGCCAATCCGGAATCCCAGGTGGAGCGGCGACTTCAGCTCGTCGTCGCCGAACATCGTCGCGTGGTTGGCGAGATCGATCCGCCGCGCGTCCCACGGTCCGCTCTCCTGCAGCACCTGACGCGCCACGGCCAGATGGTCCGCCACGTCCGCGAACGTCTTCTCGTCGATCAGCCCGTGCGCGTGCTTGATGGCGTTCAGCCGTCCGGCGACTTCGTAGGTGGCGGCGGCGATCTGGTCACGCGTCATCGCGTCGGTTTCGTACGACAACACTCGCTGCCATCCGTCCCGCAGACACGCCTGCCGGTGATCCTCGAGCGTGCGGCAGAAGAGCGAGACGCCGAGCTCGGGACGCTCGAACGCGCGGCTGCCGGGATCGAGAAACGGCGCCAGCGGCGCCACGTAGGCTCGAAGGCGTCCGTCCGCACCAACGCGCTCGATGAGATGCTCGGCATACTCGGCGATGCCGAGCGCGTCGGCGTAGGTCTGGTGCGGCAGGCCAACCATGAAGAACACGTCGAGCCTGCGGCACCCGTGCGCCAGCGCGCTCTGCATCGTCGCTTCGACGAGCGCGTTCGAGCAGGCAAACTTGCCATTGCGCCGGCGCAGCGCCTCGTCCGGCGCCTCGAGCGTCATCTCGACGCTCCACGCCGGCAGGCTGTCCTGCACCAGATCGAAGAAGTTGTCGCCGGCCGGGGCATAGAGCTCGAAGATGATCTCATTGCGCGGCTTCAGATCCTTGAGCAGGCCGAGCAACCGCTCGGCCCGCGGCATGCCGCCCATGCGAGGGTCATGCACCATGAAGATGGGCGCGCGCGAGAAGCTGGCGATCGTCCGCACGTCGGCGGCCAGCTTTTCCGGCGAGCGGAATGCCGGCGCCTGGCGGCCACAGATCTGCCGGTACGCCGAACGCGAGCCGCCGCAGACGGCGCAGTCCTGCGTGCAGCCGCGCGCGGTGAGGAGCAGCGTGATCGGATAGCGCAGCCACTCCAGATGCGGGATCAGATTGCGAAGGCTGTGGTACTTGAACATCGACCGCAACAGGTACGCGTACGCCGGTACCTCGATGTCGTCCAGGTCGGCGGGCACGTAGGTCAACGCGTTGACCACCACGGATCGATCGGCGCGCTTCCATGTCAGGTTTTCGACGCGCCCGAGCGGCGTGGACTCGCGCAGCGCCTGGAGCAGCTGGCGCACCGGTTCCTCGGTGGAGTCGCCGCGCAGCACGAAGTCCACGTAGGGATAGCGCGCCAGCTCCTCGTGGTAGTAGCTGGCGGAGAGGCCGCCGATCAGCACCAGGCTGTCGGGATGCAGCGCCTTGACGCGCTCGGCGAGGGCGAGCGCGCCCTGCACGTGCGGAAGCCAGTGCAGATCGATGCCGAAGACCGGCGCCGACATGCCCCGCAGATGCGCGTCGACGTCGTACTGCAGATCCTGCAGCATCCGGTAGGCGACATTGACGATCTCGACGTTGTAGTGATTGCGTTCGAGGTACGCGGCGATGCTCGTCAGACCGACGGGGTACATCTCGAAGATCGCGGTCGAGGGTACGGCATCGGCGACGGGGCCGAGGAATGTCGGATGCAACCGGAAGTCGTACAGCGCCGGCGCGTGGAGGAGGATCAGGTCCCGTTGAAACGGGTTGCGCATCGCGCTCTTCTACAGTCCCAGGCCGACGACCGCAATGCCGACGCCGGTGATGACGCCGCCGGCCAGCGCGTCGCCGTACTGATCGATCCACGTACCGCGCACGGCCGACACCGCCATCCGCGCCGGCAGCACCAGCACCACCATCGTCCCGATCGTTGCGGTCTCGTAGGCGGCGACCACCGCGGCCAGGGCCGCCCAGCCGAGCGGCGCCGCCGCGAACATCAGCGGGATCACCGCGACGCACGGATCTGCGCAGAACACCAGGAACAGCAGCCATGGTGTCAGGCGAACCTCGTGCGCGTGCGCGTGAGGATGCCGATGCCCGCCGTGCCAGTGCGTGTGGCCGTGGCCGTGGCCATGCCACCGTCTCTGCACCGCGCGATGCAGCCCCCACAACCCGTAGGCGACGCCGAACGCGATCAGCACCACGCCGGCCATGCTCTCGAGCCGCCGGCCGAACGTCTGCAGCAGCTCGAGACCGAGAAACACGCTGACCAGGCCGAGCAGCACCGACACCGTCACGTGGCCGAGTCCGCACATCGCGGTGATCGCTGCCGTACGGCGCGCCGTCCACCCTTCGGCGCGCGCGAGCGCGGCGAAGGGCATCCAGTGATCGGGAGCCAACGTGTGCACCGACCCCAGGCTCGCGGCGGCGACGACGAGCGTCAGGGTCAGGCCGTTCATCACAGTGCTCCGACGACGTGCGCGGTGGCACGCGGCACGCGCAGCGCCTCGAGCCAGCGGACCCAGCGGTCAATCCCGTCGCCGGTTCGCGCCGACACCATCATCATCCGCGGGACCGGCATGACAATCGACAGGTTCGCGCGGATACCGGCGATGCTCACGTCCGGCAGATGCGGCAGCAGGTCGATCTTGGTCAGCAGCACCAGGTCCGCCTTCTGGAACATCGTCGGATACTTCAGCGGCTTGTCCTCGCCTTCGGTGACCGACAGCGCGACGACGTTGACGTCCTGGCCCAGGTCGTAGACCGCGGGACAGACCAGGTTGCCGACGTTCTCGATGAACAGATAGTCGAACGTCCGCCACTGGGGCATGCGGTGCAGCCCCTTGTGGATCATTGCCGCGTCGAGATGGCAGGCCGTTCCGGTCGTGATCGACTCGGCGACGAGTCCGGCGGCGCGAATCCGCTGCGCGTCGTTGTCGGTTGCGAGATCGCCGGCGAGCACGCCGACCTTCGCGCCACGGCCGAGCGCACGGGCGGTCGCCTCGAGCACGGCGGTCTTGCCCGCGCCGGGCGATCCCATGAGGTTGATCGCGCGGACCTCGCGATCGCGAAAGTGTTCCCGGTTGTGGCGCGCCGCGCGGTCGTTGGCGGCCAGGATCCGTTCGTTGAGCGCGACCGGCACGACGTTCGAGTCTCCGCATCCACAGGCTTGGCACATCACGGCACCTCGAGTTCGAGTTGAGTCAGTACGATCTCGTCGCCCGCCGCCAGACGCGCGGGACGCGCGCAGGACGGGCAGACGAGGGCACAGCCGCGCTCGATGTCACCGTGCCCGTCGGGGCAGGTCCACCGCGCGGCCACGGATTCGATGTCGATCGGCGCGGCATCGCAGAGCGTTCGGACGCGAAACAGATCGTAGGCGGTGCGCAGCAGCTCCACGTCGACGCCGGCGATTTCGCCGATCTGCACCCGTACCCGCCGAACGGCCACCGCGCCGTGGGAGCGGGCCGCGTCGCCAATCTGGTCGAACAGCGCCTGGACAATGCTGTACTCGTGCATAGTGGTCGTCAGTCGTCAGTCGTCAGTCGTTCGTCGTCAGTCGTTGGTCGTCGGTCATGACTCCCTGGTCACGAGCCCGTGGTCGACGAAATCCGGCGCGCGCTTGTCGAAGAACGCCGAGAGCCCTTCCGCGAATTCGGGACCGTCGGCGACACGCGCCAGCTCCTGGATTTCACGATCGAGGTGCGCGTCGAGCTGATCGATCCCCGCCGACTGGTTCAAGAGCTCCTTGGCGACCGCGAACGCGCGGCGCGGGCCGGCCGCGAGCTGGTCGGCCACTCGCGCGACTTCGGCGTCGAACCGGTCGATGTCGTGGACCGCGGTAATGAGCCCGTAGTCGAGCGCCTGCACCGCGCCGAGCCGAGGATTCAGCAGCAGGAGTTCCATCGACCGCCGCAGACCGATGAGACGCGGCAGCAGGAACGTCGAGCTCTCCGCACCGCTCAGGCCGGTCTTCGGATACGCCCACTCGAAGCTCGCGCGCGTCGACGCCAGTACGAGATCGCACGACATCGCGATGCCGAAACCGCCCGCCGCGGCGACGCCGTCCACCGCCGCGATGAACGGCTTCGGGGCGCGCCGGATTTCCGAGATGGCGCTGTGGATGTACTCGAGGATCTGCTTGAAGCGCTCGCCGTAGCCGCCGCGGGCCGCACCTGGAGCCAGGTACCTGAGATCCGTATCGCCGGCGCCGTCGCGGATGAATTTGAGATCCGCGCCGCTGCAGAACATGCCGGGCAGCCCTCGCAGCACGACGACACGCACATCCTCGTCGCGTGCCATCTGCAGGCCGGCGCGCCGGAAGTCCTGAGCCGTCGCGACGTCGAGCGAGTTGAAGCGAGAGGGTCGATCGATGCAGATGGTGCCCACCGCCCCGCGCCGGCTGCTGTAAATGTGCGGCATCGGTTACCTCGCGCGCGCCAACGGCGCCGCCAGCGGTGGAACCAGCGCGCCGCGCCGCGTGAGCTCCCACGGCGTGATCGCGCGCGACGCGGAGGCGGCCAGACGATCGAGATCGACGCGCCGCCCGGAGACGAGCTGCAGCGCCGCCGACCACAGCGAGCCGGCGCAGGCGCGCATCATCCATTGCTCGTGCGCGAAGGTGTAGGCCCGCAGCAGGTCGGTCGCCGTCCACGACTGCGCCTCCTCGACCATCGGAGAGACGGGAAACGGCCAGGACCGGACGAGCGGCGCGCCGGCATCGACGCCGGCGTCCACGAGATGAACCGTCGCCCGCGTCTCGGCACACCCGGCAGCGATCGCATCGCGCACCGCGCGAATGCCGGGAAAGACCGGCTCCCCCGCCGGCGTTCGCAGCGTCAGATCGGCGAAATGGAGGTTGAGGATGCGGTGACGAAACGCCGAGAGCATCGGCTCCGACAGCCGATACAGGTACCCGGCCAGCACCACGAGATTCGGCGAGAACGGCTTCAGCAGGCGCGCGGTGTCCGCGTCGAAGGCCGCGCGGACGTCGGGCGCCGCGCCGAGCCGCGCCTGCCGCGCGTCGTAGAAGGCATGAATCCGATGCGAACGCGTCGGCACGCCGCGCCGCTCGACCCGGACCTCCTCGGCAAATGTCGACTCGCTCGTCACGCAGCAGACCACGTCGAAGGTGCGTCCACGGTCCGGATCGGCGTTCAGCAGGTGCAGCAGGCCGGGGGCCCGGTGCGAGCACAGCACGGCGACGCGCAGGGGGGTCAGCATATGCGTGGCAGCAGCTCGCCGTCCGGCTCGG
>Ga0310810_10002315_pt1 | contig 20454 bp, 19 predicted proteins | sample NCmetagenome_FD_207641 | JGI IMG/M metagenome (GOLD analysis project Ga0310810, IMG submission 207641) | Soil microbial communities from experimental microcosm in Duke University, North Carolina, United States - NC | ecosystem: Engineered > Artificial ecosystem > Soil microcosm > Unclassified ...
CAGACAAGAGCATCGACGTCGTGATCTCGACCGGCGGCACCGGCTTCACCGGCCGCGACGTCACGCCGGAAGCGGTCGAGCCGCTGTTCGAGAAGAAGATGGACGGCTTCGCGACGCTGTTCCTGATCGTCAGCCACCAGAAGATCGGCACCTCGGCGATCCAGACCCGCGCCACTGCCGGCGTCGCCAACGCGACCTACATTTTCTGCGTGCCCGGCTCGCCCGGCGCCTGCAAGGACGCCTGGGACGAGATCCTCGTGCACCAGCTCGATTATCGCTATCGGCCGTGCAATTTCGTCGAGATCCTGCCGCGCCTCGACGAGCACCTGCGCCGACCGAAGGCGCAAGGCGCGACGGCGTAATTACAAATTCAAATCCCAGTGCTCGGACACTACGTCCTTGCCGAATGAACGCTTGGTCTCGCTCGACGTCAGCGTGAAGCCGCGCTTGGCGTAAATGCCGCGCGCGGTGACGAGCTCGGCATGCGTCCACAGGGTGATGCGCCTGTAGCCGGCCTCGCGTGCAAAGCCGATGCATTCGTCGACCAGCCGCTGACCGAGATGAAGGCCGCGCGCCTTCGCGTCGACCAGCAGCAAGCGGATGCGCGCGACCTCGTCGGAATCGCGAACGAGGAAGATACAGCCGACATTCTCGCCGTCCATCTCGGCGATCCAGCAGCGCTCGCGCTTCGGATCATGCTCTTTGGCGAAGTCGGCGACGATGCCGGCAACAAGCCCTTCGAACGGCTCTCCCCAGCCGAACTCTTCGGCGTAGAGCTCGCCGTGCCGAGTGACGATCCAGCCGTAATCGCCGATCTTCGGCTCACGCAGCGTATATCTGCGCTCCGCCGGCGCGGTCTCGCCAAGGATCGTTTCGATCTCGCTCATCGCCGCGGTGAGGCGCTTGCGCTGGTCCGTGCTGAGCTTCGAAAGGATATCGCCGGCCTGATCGCGCGAGCGCTGCTCGAAGGGGGCGAAGGCCTTCCGGCCGCGTGCTGTGATTGCCAGCTCGCTGGCGCGCGCGTCGGCCTTGGAGGTCTTGCGCGAGAGGAAGCCACGCTTCTCGAAGGCGCGCAGCGTGCGGCTCAGGTAACCGGCATCGAGGTCGAGAGCGCGGCCGATGTCGCGCGCCGTCGTCGCGCCGTGTGCGACCTCGTAGAGCACGCGCATCTCGCCGAGCGAGTAGGGACTGTCGAGATAGGTCTTCCTGAGCACGCCGATCTGGCGCGTGTAGAAGCGGTTGAAACGGCGGACGGCGGCCACATGGTCCTGTCGGGGCATGCGGCGAGGCTCGGACGATTAGTTGACAAAGTCAAGTATTGTGGGGCGTCCGCGCGGCGGCCGGAAGCAGGGCGATGCGGCGGCGGCCGAGGCGCCTGAGCAGGTCGGCTTCGGCGTTTTCCGTCCGATTGTGCCCGCCAAGGCTGTCGTAGAGACGGCGCGCGATCAGCAGGCCCTGTACGGGCGCGGGCGCCGCCCCGAACAGCGCGGCGCGCAAGGCGCGCAACGCGGTGGCGAGGCCGGGTTCGGCGAATTCGTCGCTGCGCAGACGGAAGACCGCCGCCTGTTCAGCTTCCCGGCCCGAGCCGATGAAGCTCTCGACGGCCTCGATCCAGCCGGGCTCCGGCACGGTGCCGGGCCGCAGGAACAGCAGCCACGGCGCCCGCGCTTCCTTCGCGGCTGCCGACAATCGCGCTCCGGCCGCGCCAGCGGTCGTGAAATAGCGGCAGCCGGCAAGGTCGGCGACCTCGGCGGTGGCGTCGGACGAGCCGGCATCGGCGACGATCACCTCGGCGATCAGGCCCGCGGTCGCGCCCGCGACCAGTGGCGCGAGCGTCTGCACCAGGGCCCGCTCCGATTCGCGCGTGGGGATGATGACCGAGAGCATGGAACCCGCGAGGTATTCAGCGACTTGCCTCCATATCAAGTAGCGGTGCGTCCGGCAGGCACAAAATCGAGGCACTGTGTTCTCGCCGATCCGCTCTCCCAAAATGTTCTTGTTTCGTTCACATGGCCTCGCTAGGGTGAAGGCATGGCTCGTTCGAACACAGCCCCGCGACGCCCGCCGGTTGAGGAGCTGCCCTCCGCACCGGCGGGCGGCAAAGGCGGCGCCTATCAGGACGTCAGCGAGATGCTCGGCGTCGTCGTCGAGCACGAGCGCCGCCGCGGCCGCGGCGCGCAATCGAACGCCGTCGGCCGTTACGAGCCGCTGGCGCGCGTCGCCTTCGACGACGGCTGGCGCAGCCTCGACGAACTGCCGCCGTTCAAGACCACGGTGCAGGTCGACGCGACGCGCAAGATCATCACCAGAAACGACTCCCCCGACATCGGCTTCGACCGCTCGATCAATCCGTATCGCGGCTGCGAGCACGGCTGCGTCTACTGCTTCGCGCGGCCGACCCACGCCTATCTGGGCCTCTCGCCGGGCCTCGACTTCGAATCCAAGCTGTTCATGAAGCCGGAGGCGGCGGAACTCCTGGAGAAGGAGCTCTCGGCGGCGAATTACCAGCCGCGCGTCATCGCCATCGGCACCAACACGGACCCGTACCAGCCGATCGAGCGGCGCTACCAGGTGATGCGCCGCATCCTCGAAGTGCTGGAGCGCGCCGGCCACCCGGTCGGCATCGTGACGAAGTCGGCCCTGGTGCTGCGCGACCTCGACATCCTCGCGCGCATGGCCGAGCGCAAGCTGGCGAAGGTCGCGCTTTCGGTGACGTCGCTCGATCCGGAACTGGCGCGCAAGATGGAGCCGCGCGCGGCGGCGCCGATGCGCCGGCTCGAAACATTGCGCCGGCTGTCGGACGCCGGCGTGCCGACGACGGTGATGGTCGCGCCAGTTATTCCCGCGCTCAACGACAGCGAGATCGAGCGCATTCTGGAAGCCGCGCATGTCGCCGGCGTCAAGGAAGCTGGCTACGTACTGCTGCGACTGCCGCTCGAAGTGCGCGACCTGTTTCGCGAATGGCTGATGGCCAACTATCCCGACCGCTACCGTCACGTGATGAAGCTCGTGCGGGACACGCGCGACGGCAAGGACTACGACTCGGAGTGGGGCAAGCGCATGAAAGGCACCGGGCCTTATGCCTGGATGATCGGACGCCGCTTCGAGGTCGCCTGCGAGCGGCTCGGACTCAACGTCAGGCGCACGACGCTGACGACGCAGTATTTCCGCAAGCCGAAGCCCGACGACGCGCAGATGAGCCTGTTCTAGCCCACCGGCCAGTCGTACTCCGGCAGCGTCATCGTCTCGACGATGTCGCGACCTATCACGAACTTGGCCAGGCCCGGCAGCGCGGCGATGTTCAGCACCTGGTTGCGGAACCAGAGGCCGAAGCGCGTGCGCGGCGCAAAGGCGGTGGCGAAGCGTTCGGCACCTTTCTGCTTGCTCTCCATGTAGCCGCGCAGACGGCCTTCGTAATTGCGGAAGGCGGCGACGTGATCGCCATTTGCTTTCGCCAGTTCGCCGGCGAGCACGTAGGCGCCGAGCATGGCGAGCGCCGTGCCCTGGCCGGCGAGCAGCGACACGCAATACGCCGCGTCACCGAGAAGAACGGTGCGGCCGCTCCACCAGCGTGGCATGCGGATTTGGCTGACGCGGTCGAAATAGAGATCGTCGGCGGCGTCGACTGCGTCGAGGATCAAAGGGCATTCCCACTGGCCGGACCCGTATTCCGCGCGCAGCAGCGCCTTCTGTCCGGCAAGGTCCGGGATCCGGGCGCCGAACTCGTGCGCGAACACGAACAGCACGAGCGTCTTGTTGTCGCGCAGCGTGACGCGACCGATCATGCGGCCCGGCTCGCCGTACATCAGGTAGATGCCGTCGTCGCGGCGCGGATAGTTCTCCGCCTCGAAGGCGGCGAAGACATAGCCGAGGTTCTTCTCGTATTGCGCCTGCGCCCCGAAGGCTGCGCGGCGCACGGCCGAATGCAGGCCGTCGGCGCCAACGACGAGGTCGAAGCGGCGCGCGCCGCCGTGCTTCAGCGTGACGGCGACGTGGTCGGCGTGCTCGGCGAGCGACACGATCTCGTCGCCGAAGATCGTCTCGGTGCCGACCGCGCTCTTCCCGTAGATCAGCCGTGACAGCTCGCTGCGCGCGATGGTGACGTAGCGGCCGCCGGTCAAGTCCGCGAACACGGTGGTGCCGAAGCCGGCGAGGCGCTTGCCGGCGCCATTGACCACGCGCATTTCCCGCATGCGGTAGCCGGTGCGCAGGATATCCGGCTCGAGCCCCATGCGCTGGGCGATCTCGTAGCCGAGCCCCCAGAAGTCGACGACGTAGCCTCCCACGCGCAATTGCGGCGCATGCTCGACCAGCGTCGGGACAAAACCCGCGCGCTTGAGCCAGAAGGCGAGGGTGGGGCCGGCGATGCCCGCGCCCGATATCAGGATCGCTCGCTCCGCCAATGTCTACATCTCCTCCTTGAGGCCTGCCCTTATCAGCCACCAGTTCACCGGGTAGCTGGTCACGAAGCCACACAGCATGGCGATCTGCATCATGAACCAGAACTCCGTAGAATTCGGCTCGAGCGTTACGCCAATCAGAATGCGGAAAATATAAAACTGGGCCAGCGCCATGAAGCCGTACATGCCGATCTGCCACGCGGTCAGCGACAGCGCGTCGGCCTTGACCGCGGCGACGACGCCATCGCCCAACGAAAGGCCCCGCATCGGTACGATGGTCATGTATTGAAAAACGATCCCGATCAGAAAGGCGAGCACGAAGTCGAGCACCCAGACCGCAAACATCTTCTCCGTGAAGACCGATTGCCAGCCAAACGCGACCGCAATGCCGGGAAAGGCGAATACGAGCCATTCGGCGCAGATGTCACCGATCGCGCAACCGCTGCCGCAATGCGTCGTGCCCTTTCCGACGATGGCCCAGAACGGTGTCATCATCTTGCTCGGCGGCGGCTCGTTTCTCTCCATCGCCGCCTTCATCGCCTCGTGCGTGGCCAAGCGCCCGTATTTGAAATAGCCCCAGAGCGCCAGCAGGCCGCCGAACAGCGCCGTCACCGGCCACACGATGTTCATGATGAACATGTGCTGGTGATGGCGCGTCACGTCGATGGCGATCGCGAGCGAGCAGATGAGACTGAGCAGCAGCGCGGCGATCGACAGAAGATGCAGCCAGGCCGGAACCATCATTCCTCAGGCGCAGGTGGGTGTGCTCGTTCGGCAACGTGGCCCGCGCGTGCGATGTTCCCGCGGTAGCGCACCGCCGTGGCGGCGCCCGATCCCCGGATTCCACAAGCGGCCCAAATCGAATCGTTGACAGGAACGGGCGTGCGGAGGCTGATCAGGCCATGCCGCGTCCCGCCAAGCCCACGCCTCGCCTGCCGCTGAAGGAGCCCGTGCTGCGCCCGAGCTTCCGGCGCGAGCGCCGGCTGATCGCCAAGGGCGTCTGGCCGGTCGCCGGCTGCGACGAGGCCGGCCGCGGCCCGCTTGCCGGACCCGTGGTCGCGGCCGCCGTCATTCTCGACCCCGACCGCATCCCCCGCGGCCTCAACGATTCCAAGAAGCTCGACGCCGAAGAGCGCGAGCGGCTCTACGCCAAGATATGCGCCACCGCACAGGTCTCCGTCGCCTTCGGCTCGATCGAGCGCATCGACCGCGACAACATCCTGCGCGCCTCGCTCTGGGCGCTGGCGCGCGCGGTCAAGGCGCTGCCGGTCAAGCCGCAGAAGGTGTTCGTCGACGGCAACATCAAGATCGACTGCGGCTGCGACTGCGAGGCGGTCGTCTCGGGCGATGCGCTGCTCTTGTCGATCGCCGCGGCCTCGATCGTCGCCAAGGTGACGCGCGACCGGCTGATGCAGCGCATCGGCCTCGCCCATCCCGGCTACGGCTTCGAGCGGCACATGGGCTACAGCGTTCCGGAGCACTTCAAGGCGTTGCAGACGCTCGGGCCCTGCGCGCACCACCGCCGCTCCTTCGCGCCGGTGGCCGAGAAGTTGCTCACCGGCGCGGCCGACCAGACAATCGCCGCGTTGTTGCCTCTTTAGCCCCCGTTCTTTATTCCTACCGATGCCCGTCCTGCTGACCTGACGGGGTGAGGAAGCCAGCGCGCGGGCCGATGCATTACGTCTCCCTGCTCATCGAGTGTCTGCGCGGGCGTCCGCGGTTCGTGTTCTGGACCGCCGCCCTGACGCAAGGCCTGCTGTGGACCGTGCTGCCGGCGTTGTTTTACGCCGCCCCGCCGGGCGAGGTGCCGCTGCTGCTCGCGATCGGCCACGAATACGTGCTGGGCAGCTATCAGGGCCCGCCGCTCGCCTTCTGGCTCGGCGAGAGCGCCTTCCGCGCCGCCGGCCTGTTCGGCGTCTACGCGCTGGCACAGGCCGCGATGGTCGTGACGTACTGGGCCGTCTTCACGCTCGGCCGCGCCATCGTCGGCATGCGCCACGCCGTGCTTGCCGTGCTGTTGATGGGCGGCGTTGCGGCGTTCACCGTGCCGAGCGTCAATTTCGGGCCGGCGATCCTGGCCGCGCCGTTCTGGGCGCTGGCGCTGCTGCATTATTGGCGCGCGGCGGGCGAGGAGAGGCGCGGCTATTGGTTCCTCGTCGCCATCGACCTCGGCCTCCTGCTGCTGACGAGCTATGCCGGGCTCATCCTCGTCGGGCTGCTCGCGGTCTTCACGGTCGCGACGCGCGCGCGGCGCGCGCTGCTGCACAGCGAGCCGTGGATCGCGCTGATCCTGCTCGCCATCGTCGTATTCCCGCACGCGCTGTGGCTCTCGACGTCGCATGCGCTCGTTCTCGGCGGCCTCACCGACGCCGCCTCGCTTGCCGGCAAGCCGCGGCCATGGCTCTGGCTTGCGAGCACGATCGTGGTCTCGCATTTCGGGCTCGTGCTGCTGGTGCTGCTGGCGAGCGGCCATCCGCGCAAGCGCAAGGAGCGCGCGCCCGAGATCGACCGCACGTCGCCGGTTCCGCCGCTCGCGCGCGCCTATGTGTACTGCTTTGCGGTCCTGCCGGCGCTCGTTGCGATAGCCATCGTTCTGGACACGAACCGGTTCGGGCCGCTCGACCGCGTGACGCCGCTCCTCGTGCTCAGCGGCCTTGCCGTGATCGTCGCCGCCGGCGACCGCGTTCATCTCTACCGCGAGGGGCTGGTCTCCACCGCCTGGATCGGTCTCCTCGTCGCGCCGCCGGTGCTCGCCATGCTCAGCATCGCGGTCATGCCCTGGGTGACGCACTCGGAGCTGGCCATTGCGCAGCCGTCGAAGGCAATCGCGACCTATTTCGGCGACTCGTTCCAGCGCCGCACCGGCAAGCCGCTCAAATATGTCACCGGCGATCCGCAACTTGCGCTGCTCGTCGCGCTGGCCGCGCCGAGCCGCCCGCATGTCTATTTCGATTGGGCGCCGCAGCGAAGCCCCTGGGCGAGCCCCGCCGACCTCCGCCGCGACGGCGCGGTGCTGGTCTGGCCGGCGCCGGAAACCTCGCGTAATGCGCCGAACGGCCTGAAGGCGCAATTCCCCGAACTGGTGCCGGAGGTGCCCCGTTCCTTCGAGCGGCCGGTGCAGGGCTTCCTGCCGCTCCTGCGGCTCGGGTGGGCCGTGCTGCGCCCGGCCGCCGCGCCGTGAGCGGCGCGCAAATAACGGTGCATCGCTGCCAATTTCGCTTTGCCGACCCGGCCCCCTTGCGAGGATAACTAGGCGCGGGAGCCCTCGCGCGCGTACCTCGCGCCGCGGAGGGCGGGCAGCGATCGGGGGATTGCGAGATGTCGACACAGACAAGCGGCCAGGATCAGGGCTTCTTCGAGCGTTACTTCCGGCTGAGCGAGCAGGGCACCAACGTCCGCACCGAGTTCATCGCCGGGCTCACCACCTTCCTGACGATGGTCTACATCGTCTTCGTCAACCCGGCGATCCTCGGCAAGACCGGCATGGACACGGGCGCGGTGTTCGTCGCGACCTGCGTCGCCGCCGCCGTCTCCACGATGGTGATGGCGCTCTACGCCAATTACCCGATCGCGCTCGCGCCGGGCATGGGCATCAACGCCTTCTTCGCCTTCACCGTCGTGCTCACCTACAAGTACACGTGGCAGCAGGCGCTCGCCGCGGTGTTCTGCTCGGGCGTCATCTTCTTCCTGATCTCGGTCTTCCGCATCCGCCAGTACGTGATCGAGTCGATCCCGCACAATCTCAAGCTCGCGGTCGCGGCCGGCGTCGGGTTGTTCCTCGGCATCATCGCGCTCGAGGAAGCGAAGGTCGTGGTGGCGCACCCTGCGACCCTCGTTACGCTCGGCGACCTGCGGCACTGGGAACCGGTCCTGATGCTGCTCGGCTTCGTCATCATCGCCGCGCTCAATTATCGCCGAATCATGGGCGGCACGCTGATCGGCATCCTGGTCGTCACGCTGATCGGACTGCCGCTCGGACTGGCGCATTTCACGGGCATCGTCTCGATGCCGCCGTCGATCGCGCCGACCCTGTTCAAGCTCGACTTCTCGCGCGTCGCCGAAGGCACCTTCCTGATCGTCATCCTGTCGATCCTGTTCATCGATGTGTTCGACAATGCCGGCACGCTGATCGGCGTGACGCAACGCACCGGGCTGATGAAGGACGGCAAGCTCGCGCGCATGAAGGAGGCGCTGATCGCCGATAGTTTCGCGGCGATGTTCGGCTCGATTATCGGCACGTCGACGACGACGAGCTACATCGAGAGCGCGGCCGGCGTCGCCGCCGGCGGCCGCACGGGACTGACCGCCGCCTTCGTCTCGATCTTCTTCCTCCTGGCGCTGTTCTTCGCGCCTCTCGCCGGCATGATCCCGGCCTACGCGACCGCGGCCGCGTTGTTCTACGTCGCGTGCGTCATGGTGCGCTCGCTTGCCGACATCGACTGGGAGGACATCACCGAATACGGACCGGCGGTGGTCGCCGCGGTCACTATGCCGCTCACCTATTCGATCGCCACCGGCATCGGGCTCGGCTTCATCACCTACGCGGTGGTGAAGATCCTCGCCGGCAAGATCAAGGAAGCCTCGCCCGCGGTGCTGGTGCTGGCGGTGATCTTCGCGGCCAAGTTCGCGATCACCGGATGAACTGGACGGCTTCGTCCTGGCTGTTCTGGGCGATCCTGTCCGCGATGTTCGCGGCGCTGACGGCGATCTTCGCCAAGGTCGGCGTCGAGAACGTCAACTCCGATCTCGCCACCTTCATCCGCACGCTGGTGGTGCTGGCGGCGCTCGGATTGCTGCTCGCGGCCACGGGGCAGTTCCAGGCGCCGGGTTCGATCTCCGGCCGCACCTACCTGTTCCTGCTGCTGTCGGGGCTCGGCACGGGCGCCTCGTGGCTGTGCTATTTCCGCGCCCTCAAGCTCGGCGAGGCGGCGAAGGTCGCGCCGATCGACAAGCTGTCGGTCGTGCTGGTCGCTGTGTTCGGCGTGATGTTCCTCGGAGAGAAGCTGTCGGCGCCGAACTGGCTCGGCATCGCGCTGATCGCGACCGGCGCGGTGCTGGTCGCCTATCGCTGAGTTAGTTGAGCGGCTTCGACAGAGTCATGCCGAAATAGTTCAACGGCTTTGAATCGTCCCTGCGAATTCCGCCAAGCCGCTTGGGATCGATGGCCTCGATGCCCACGCCAGAAGGCGTGTAGCGCCTCGCATCGAGTTGCAGCATGGAATCGCCGAGATCGAACTGGCCCGGCTTGAAACTTTCCGGGGCCGGCGCGGGCCGATGGACGGTCGGCTTTGTAGTGCTGTAGGCGGAAGACGGCAGCCTGAATGTATCGGCGTCCAGCGACGGCTGCGATTGCTTGGCCGCAGCCCCGGGTTCCTGTGCCGCCGCCGGCGCGGCCAGCGTCAGAACGATCAGGGCAGTGAGGAACCGCTGCGAACTCATTGGCAGAATCTAGCAAGGCTTTCGGCGTCAGGCCACCAACTAAGACATTCAGCCGTTCAACGCCTTTTTTATGGCGAGGAAGTCGCGCCAGGCAAACCGCTTCTGCAACGGGCTGCGCAGCAGGAACGCCGGGTGGAACGTCGGCATGGCGCGGATTTCACGCGCTCCGGTGTGGAACGTGAACCAGCGGCCACGGATCTTGGTGATGCCGCTCTGCCCGAGCAGGGTTTGCGCCGAAGGCCCGCCAAGGCACACCAGCACGTCGGGATTGGCGAGTTCGATCTGCCGGGTGATGAAGGGCAGGCAGACCTGCGTCTCCTGCGGCGTCGGCGTCCGGTTCCCGGGCGGGCGCCACGGCACGACGTTGGCGATGTAGACCGAGCCGCGGTCGAGCCCGATCGCGGCCAGCATGCGGTCTAGCAGCTTGCCCGAGCGGCCGACGAAGGGCAGGCCTTCAATGTCCTCGTCGCGGCCAGGGGCTTCTCCGACCAGCATCAGCCGCGCCTGCGGATTGCCGTCGGCAAAGACGAGCCGCGAGGCGGTCGCCTTCAGCGCGCAGCCCTCGAAGCGTTCGAGGATGCCGCGAAGCTCATCGAGCGTGGCGGCGTTTTTCGCGGCCTCACGCGCCTCCATGGCCGCCGCATCCGGCGCGGCTGGCGCCAGCGTTGGCGCGGCGACGAGCGGGCGCTGCGCCGCCGCCGGTTTCGCGGCCGCCGGCGCTGCCGCCGCTCTGGGCGCGGGCGCGATCTCGGCGAAACGATCGACCGGTTCCTCGCCGACGAGCGCGTCCGCGCCGGCTTCCAGGTAGAAGTCGAGCAATTCGCGCGCGGTTGTCGGATCGGGCGGCATCGTGCCAGTTATCTAGCACGTTGTTGCCGCGGCGGCGCAAACGTGAACAATGAAGGTCCAGGAGCAAGACAGCATGGCCGACCTGCCCGAACGCGAAGCGATGGAGTTCGACGTCGTGATCGTCGGCGCCGGACCGGCGGGCCTGGCCGGCGCCATCCGCCTCAAGCAGGTCAATCCCGACATCAACGTGGTCGTTGTCGAGAAGGGTTCCGAGGTCGGCGCGCACATCCTGTCCGGCGCGGTCGTCGATCCGGCCGGGCTCGACCGCCTGCTGCCCGACTGGCGCAACGAGGACAGTCCGCTGCGGACTGCGGTCAGCGACGACCGCTTCTATTATCTCGGCGAGACCGGCAGCGTGCGGCTGCCGAACGTCATGATGCCGCCGCTGATGAGCAATCACGGCAATTACATCGTCTCGCTCGGCGAGGTCTGCCGCTGGCTCGGGCAGAAGGCCGAGGCGCTGGGCGTCGAGATCTATCCGGGCTTCGCCGCGGCGGAAGTCCTTTATGACGTTAACGGCGCCGTCGCCGGCGTCGCCACCGGCGACATGGGTATCGGCAAGAACGGCGAGGCGAAGGATAGTTTCACGCGCGGCATGGAGTTGCGCGCCAAGTACACGCTGTTCGCCGAGGGCGCGCGCGGCAATCTCGGCAAGCAATTGATCGCAAAGTTCGGCCTCGGTGATGGCCGTGAGCCGCAGAAGTTCGGCATCGGCCTCAAGGAACTCTGGCAGGTCGCGCCGGAGAAGCACCGCAAGGGCATGGTGCAGCATTCGTTCGGCTGGCCGCTCGACGGTTCGACCGGCGGCGGTTCGTTCCTCTATCACTTCGACGACAATCTCGTGTCGGTCGGCTTCGTGGTGCACCTGAACTACACGAACCCGTATCTGTCGCCGTTCGAGGAATTCCAGCGCTTCAAGACGCATCCGCTCGTGCGCGACACGTTCGCAGGCGGCAAGCGGCTTTCTTACGGCGCGCGCGCGCTGACCGAAGGCGGCTACCAGTCTGTGCCGAAGCTGAGCTTCCCCGGCGGCGCGCTGATCGGCTGCGACGCCGGCTTCATGAACGTGCCGCGCATCAAGGGCAGCCACAATGCGATGCTGTCCGGCATCATGGCGGCGGAGGCGGCCGCGGCGGCGCTTGCCGCCGGGCGCGTCAACGACGAGCTTGCCGATTACGATGCCGGCTGGCGCTCGTCGCCGATCGGCAAGGATCTCTGGCGCGTGCGCAACGCCAAGCCACTCTGGTCGAAGTTCGGCACGCTCGCCGGCATCGCGCTCGGCGGCCTCGACATGTGGACGAACACGTTCGGCTTCTCGCTGTTCGGCACGGTGTCGCACGGCAAGCCGGACTACGCGTCGCTCAAGCCCGCGGCCGAGTGCGCGCCGATCGCCTATCCGCGGCCGGACGGCAAGCTCACCTTCGACCGTCTGTCCTCCGTGTTCCTGTCGAACACGAATCACGAGGAGGATCAGCCGCCGCACCTGAAGGTGAAGGACATGGACCTTCAGAAGTGGTCCGAGCACGACGTCTTCGCAGGTCCTTCGTCGCGCTACTGCCCGGCCGGGGTCTACGAATGGGTGGAGGAGGGCGGTTCGCCTAAATTCGTCATCAACGCGCAGAACTGCGTCCACTGCAAAACCTGCGACATCAAGGACCCGAATCAGAACATCACCTGGGTGCCGCCCGAGGGCGCCGGCGGGCCGAACTATCCGAACATGTGATCGCCGGCCGGACGAAACCGGCCACGATCCCGCCACATCGTCAGCCTCAACCTTGCGCAACGCGGCTCTCACGCCGCGGTCGTTCTTGCGGGGGCAAGGCAAAAAGGCCATTCTCGGCCCAACTCGAAGCGGTTCGCGCGCCGGCGCAGCGGCCGCATGATTGGAGCGTCGCCCAGTGACATTTCCGAGCTTTGTCCGCACCCTCGCGGGCGCCGCGCTTGCCGGTATCATCTTCATTTTGCCGATCGAGATGTCCGCGCAGCCGGGCACGCCGCCCCGCTCGATGTCCGGCTTTACCGCCGCCGGCAGCTATCTTGCCGCGCGCCACGCCGGGCTGGAGCGCGACGCGATCGCGGCGGCCGGCTTCTATCGTGACGCGCTCCGGCGCGACCCGAAGAACGGCGAACTGCTCGACCGCGCCTTCCTCTCGCTGCTCGTCGGCGGCGACATAGACGGCGCCGTGCAACTCGCCGAGCGGGTGGTCAAGGCGGACAAGTCCGACCGCGTCGCCCGCCTCGTGCTGGGAGTCAGCGCGCTCAAGCACAAGAAATTTCCGGCGGCCAAGCGCGACCTCGCGCAGTCGGTGCGCGGACCGATCACCGATCTCACAGCGACCCTGTTGACCGGCTGGGGCCAGTTCGGCGCCGGCGACGCCAAGGCCGCGGTCGCCGGCATCGACAAGCTCCAGGGGCCGGACTGGTACGCGATCTTCAAGGACCTGCACGCTGGCATGATCCTCGACGTTGCCGGCCAGCAGAAGGAGGCGGGCGTCCGCCTCGAGCAGGCCTACAAGCTCGACTCCTCGGCGCTGCGCGTCGTCGAATCCTGGGGCAGCTGGGTCTCGCGCAATCGCTCGCCGGCCGAGGCGCTCGCCATCTTCCAGGCCTTCGACAAGCAGGTGCCGCGTCATCCGCTGATCACCACCGCGATGGAGAGGCTGAAGAAGGGCGAGAAGCTTCCGCCGCTCGTCGACAATGCGCAGTCGGGCGCCGCCGAGGCGCTGTACGGCCTTGGCGCTTCGCTCGGCCGCCGCGGCGGCGAGGATCTCGGCCTCGTCTATCTCCAGCTCGCGCTCTACCTGTCGCCCAATCATCCGCTCGCGCTGCTGTCGCTCGCCGATCTCTACGAGTCGCTGAAGAAGCCCGAGCTCGCCATCAAGGCCTATGAGCGGATCCCGTCGGTTTCGCCGCTCCACCGCAATGCCGCGATCCAGATGGCCACCGATCTCGACGCGCTCGATCGCGGCGAGGAGGCGGAGAAGCACCTCACGGCGCTGGTCAAGGAGTTCCCCGAAGACCAGGAAGCCATCATGGCGCTCGGCAACGTCCAGCGCGGGCACAAGAAGTTCGCGGACTGCGCCGAGACTTACTCCAAGAGCGTCAAGCTGTTCGGCACGCCGGAAAAGGCGAACTGGGTGCTGTTCTATTTCCGCGGCATCTGCCTCGAGCGCTCGCATAACTGGGCGGGCGCGGAAGCCGACCTGAAGAAGGCGCTCGAACTGTTCCCCGAGCAGCCGCAGGTGCTCAATTATCTCGGCTATTCCTGGATCGACCAGGGCGCTCACCTCGACGACGGCATGGCCATGATCAAGAAGGCCGTCTCGCAACGGCCTGACGACGGCTACATCGTCGATTCGCTCGGCTGGGCCTATTACAAGCTCGGCGACTATGACGAGGCGGTGAAGCAGCTCGAGCGCGCGATCGAGCTCAAGCCCGAAGATCCCACGATCAACGATCACCTCGGCGACGGCTACTGGCGCGTCGGACGCACGCTCGAAGCGCAATTCCAGTGGGCGCATGCGCGCGATTTGAAGCCCGATCCGGAAGAGCTGCCGAAGATCCTCGAGAAGCTGAAGTCCGGGCTGCCCGAGGAGACGTCGTCGCAGGCGAACAAGGCCCCGCCGAAGAAGGACGGCAACGGCGGGTAGCCTTTGCTTTTGCACGCAGCCACAATCTCCGCTCATTCCCGCGAAAGCGGGAATCCAGCTCTGACTCGCAACTGGGTCCCCGCTTTCGCGGGGACGAGCGGGTGATAAAACGCTCTCCATGAGCTCCACCGACTTCGCCCCCGCCAAGATCAACCTGACCCTGCGTATCGTTGGGCGCCGCGCCGACGGCTATCACGAGCTCGAAAGCCTCGTCGTTTTCGCCGATGTCGGCGACCGCCTTACCTTCACTTCCGGTAATGCGACGACGCTCGACGTCGCCGGGCCGTTCGCCTCGGTCTGCGGCCTTGCCGCCGACAATCTCGTGCTCAAGGCCGCCGCCGCGCTTGCCGCCCGCGTGCCGGGATTGCACGGCGGCGCGTTCAAGCTCGAAAAGAGCCTGCCTGTCGCATCCGGCATCGGCGGCGGCTCGTCCGACGCAGCCGCCGCGCTTAGGCTGGTGGCGCGGGCCAACGGCATTGCCCTCGACGATCCCCGTCTTGCCGCCGCGGCGCTCGCCGTCGGCGCCGACGTGCCGGTGTGCCTTGCGGCAAAGGCTTGCGTGATGCGCGGCATCGGCGAGGTGTTGTCGGCGCCGCTCGCGTTGCCGCGCCTGCCGGCGGTGCTGGTCAATCCGGGCGTCGCGACGGCGACGCGCGACGTGTTCCGCGCCTTCGCCGGCATGCACGGCGAGACGAAGCCGCTTGGCGAGGTGCCGCAAAACGGGCTCGTCGATTTCCTGCACGTCCACGGCAACGATCTGACCCCGGCGGCGATCGCCTGCGTGCCGGTGATCGGCGAAGTGCTCGACGTTCTCGCCGGCCTCTCGGGCGCGCGGCTTGCGCGCATGTCGGGCTCGGGCTCGACCTGCTTTGCGTTGTTCGACGACATGGCGGCCGCGGCCGCAGCGGCGCGGATCCTCACACAGGCCTATCCGGACTGGTGGGTCGCGGCGACCAGCTTCGCTTGACGTAAGGCAAGCCATGCGCGGCAACGCCTTGCAAAAATCCGAATTTCCGGAGAACTGTTGCGTATTCCGCCGGCCCTAGCCGCCGGCGTGTCCCGAGGAGAAGGCCCATGAAGACCGGCTGGCTCGCCGTCGCATTCGCCGCTGCCGCGCTCGTCGCGGCCGACCCGGCTCTGGCGCGACCGCGCAAGGCGCCGCCGCCGCGCCCGCAATGCGTCGATCGTCCGGTCGAATTCTCCTGGCTCGGCATACTCACCAACGAGAAGCCGACCGCGAATGGCTGCGCGCCGGCCGTCAACGAGTACGGCCAATACATTGGGCAGGACCCGGACCCGAACATTCGGGCCCAGCTCCGCCGGCAGCCGCAGACCGGGTACGAATCGCCGCTCGGCCGATAAGGGCGCTAGAACGCCCGCGCGATCGAGAAGTCGACCGCCTCTTCCAGCGCCTGCTTGACCGCCGAATCCGGCGCCAAGGCCAGCGCGTCCTTGGCCATGGCGCCGTAATGGCGCGCGCGGCCGAGCGTGTCCTCGATGGCGTGGTGCTTGGCGAGCAGCGCCAAAGCGTTGTCGAGATCGCCGTCCTCGACCTTGCCCTCGACCAGAGTGCGATTCCAGAAGGCGCGCTCGCTCTCATTGCCGCGCCGGAACGAGAGCACGACCGGCAGCGTCACCTTGCCCTCGCGGAAATCGTCGCCGACGTTCTTGCCGAGCTTGGCCGACTTGCCGCCGTAGTCGAGCGCGTCGTCGACGAGCTGGAAGGCGATGCCGAGATTCATGCCGAACGAGCGGCACGCGGCCTGCTCGGCCTTTTCCTTGACGGCGAGCGCGGGCCCGACCTCGCAGGCGGCGGCGAACAATTCGGCGGTCTTGCCGCGGACGACGGCGAGGTATTCGTCCTCGTTGGTCGCGGTGTTCTTGGCGGTGCCGAGCTGCATGACCTCGCCTTCGGCGATCACGGCAGCGGCGGAGGAGAGGATGTCGAGCGCGTGCAGATTGCCGACCTCGACCATCATCTTGAACGCCTGGCCGAGCAGGAAGTCGCCGACCAGGACGCTCGCCTCGTTGCCCCACAGCATGCGCGCTGCGAGCTTGCCGCGGCGCATGTCGCTTTCGTCGACGACGTCGTCGTGCAGCAGCGTCGCCGTGTGCATGAACTCGACCGCGGCGGCGAGCTTGATGTGGCCGTCGCCGGCGTAGCCCGCGAGCTTGGCCATGGCGATGGTCAGCATCGGCCGCAGCCTCTTGCCGCCCGACGAGATCAGGTGGTTGGCGACCTCCGGGATCATGGCGACCTCGGAGCCGGTGCGCGCGATGATGGCGGCGTTGACGCGCTCCATGTCCGCGGCGACCAGGTCGAGCAGACGGTTGAGCGTGGCGGAACGCGGATTTTCAAAGGGTACGACGACGGCCAAAATCGAACTCCGGGTCACAAAGGCTCGCGAGCATAGAAACGGCGTGGTAAGCCGGCAAGTGCGTTAGTTCCCCCGCCATTGCGCGGGGTGCGTGCGCGTGGGCAGGGGCGGGGGATCGGCGGGTGGCTGACATCTCGGCGAAATCGGGCGAACCGGTGGCGGCGGCGGGCGCTTATGGCGGCTACCGCGTCGCCGTGCTGGTGCCATGTTACAACGAGGCGGTCACTGTCGCGCAGGTTGTGCGCGATTTCGCGGCTGCGCTGCCCGACGCCACCGTCTTCGTCTACGACAACAATTCCACCGACGATACGGTTTCCGTCGCGCGTGCCGCCGGCGCCGAGGTGTTCCGCGAGACCCGCCAGGGCAAGGGCTTCGTGGTCCGGCGTATGTTCACCGACATCGAGGCCGATATCTACGTCCTCGTCGACGGTGATGCGACGTACGACGCGCCGAGCGCGCCGCGCATGATCGCGCGCCTCCTCGCGGACCGCTGCGACATGGTCGTCGGCACCCGCATCGACCAGGCCGCGGCGGCGTATCGCGCCGGCCATCGCACCGGTAACAGGCTTTTGACCGGCTTCGTCGCCAACGTGTTCGGCCGCAGCTTCACCGACATGCTGTCCGGCTATCGCGTCTTCTCGCGCCGCTTCGTGAAGTCGTTTCCGCTTCTGTCGGCGGGCTTCGAGATCGAGACCGAGCTCACCGTCCATGCGCTCGAACTGGGCCTCGCCGTGGCGGAAATCGAGACGCCCTATTACGCGCGGCCGGAAGGCTCGGAATCGAAATTGAGCACGTGGAGCGACGGCTTCCGTATCCTGTGGACCATCATCCAGCTCTATCGCTCGGAGCGGCCGATGCGCTTTTTCGGCGCCTTCGCCATCGCCTTCGCGCTCGCGGCGCTCGGCTTTGCCGTGCCGGTGTTCATCACCTACGCCGAGACCGGGCTAGTGCCGCGGCTGCCCACGGCCATCCTCTCGACCGGCCTGATGCTCGCGGCGTTCCTGTCCTTCGCCGTCGGACTGATCCTCGACACGGTGAGCCGCGGCCGGCGCGAGATGAAGCTGCTCGCCTACCTCTCGCACCGCGCGCCGGGCGAGGAACGCCGCCGCCGCGCCTAGGGCTTCGGCAGCGTCGCGCAGACGGGCAGGCGCTCGACGCGCTTGGCGTTGTGGTACATGCCGCACAACACCTCCTCGCTGTCGTGGCGGAAGACGTGCTTGATCGGCTCGGCCTGGCTGATGGCGACATGCACGACGATGAGCGCCGCGCCGACCGCCCAGGCGAAGCGATGCGTTTGCAGCGCCGGGACGCGGTCGAGCAGCAGGGCGCCGGCGACGATGACCAGCGGATCGGTGATCAGGAAGTACTCTTGCTTGAGGCCGCGCGCCATGCCGAGCAGGTCGACGCCGTAGACGGTCGCCATCAGGGCGCAGACCTGCAACACCGTCCGCCATTCGCGCCGGCGAATGGCATAGATGGTCGCGGCGATGACGAACCATTCGAGGAAGATCGTCGGCCGCGGCGATGATTGCAGGATGAACGTGCGCCGCGCGATCAGCCCACCCAAGGCTTCGAGGAGGTACATCAGCTTGGCGGACAGCGTGCCCTTCGCCAGTTCCGGCGCGGTCGAAGCGCCGAACCCGTACATCTCCTCGATCGGGTGGAGGACGACCATCGCGTCGTTGGGGTGATAGCGCAGCTTGAGCGCCAGCAGCGCGATGCCGGCACCGGCGATGATGGCGAAGACCGACGTCAGGGCCTCGAGCGCCGGTACGCGCCAGACAATGGCGTAAGCGGCCATGCCCAGGCCGAGCCAGAGTGCGATCAGCGACCAATACTCGGTCGCGCTGAGCGCGAGCCGGGTCAGGTGCCAGGTCGGCGTGTCGTATGTCGCCAGCCCGAAGGCGACGATGTCCTTGACGAGATAGAGCGCGAAGGCCGCCGCGGCGGCGCTCGCGACCAGCGCGCCGACCGCCGCCGGCGACACCGTCCAGAACCGCCCGCCGGCTTCGCGCGGCCCGAACGGCAACAGCAGCACCGGCAAGGCGGCGATCAGGAACAGGGTCTGGATCTTGTTCTCGAGCGACAGCGCGATCATCAACGCGCCGCAGCCGACGAGCAGCGGACGGACGGCGCGCGATCCGCGCTCTGCGGCGATCAGCAGGATCACAAACGCGCAGTAAAACAGCGCGCAGGCGATCAGCTCGGTGCGCAGCGTGCGCATCTCCATGGCCATGCCGCCGGAGAAGGCGAGAAAGAACAGGGCGAGGCTCGCAATGCGCCGCTCGCGCAGCCACGCGCGCATCAGCGTGCCGAACGCGACGACGAAGCCCATTGCAATGAGGAGCGAAAGCACGCGCGCGGCGCGCGTCGCCGCGGTCCAGGCCGCATGGAAAGCGGCGGCGTCGGCAACCGGCGGCAATTGCGTCAGCGCGTCGACCTTGAGGAGACCGAGCGCGTGCAGGCCGCGCAGCCATTCGGTCAGCAGGAGGATCGTGAGATAGCCTGGATGGTCGAAATATTCCTGCGGCAGCCCGGCATTGAGCAGGAAGCCGTTATAGACGATCCAGAAATCCATGTCGGCGATGCGCCAATACGGATACCAGAAGCCCGCGACCAGAAACGACGCGAGCATGCCGCCGCAGACGATCACGAGTTCGGTCCGCCACGCGAACGGGGCCAGCCGCTGCATCGGCGGCGAGGCGGGGTCGCCGGCGACCTTCGACCGGATATACGAGGCGGCGGTGCGGAGGGATTGCATGTCGAAAGGTGGCGGGGGATGGTCTAATTTCATTCTATACGAGCGGCGCGCGACATCAATCCGCCGCGCCGGCTCGCCCAAGGGGGCAATGCATGCGTGAGATCGTGCGCACCAACGATGCGGTGCTGGTGACGGCGATCGACGCGCTGTTCAAGGCCGCGCGGATCGAGCACATGGTGCTCGACCAGAACATGAGCGTGCTGGAAGGCTCGCTCGGCGTGCTGCCGCGCCGGATCCTGGTGGCTGACGAGCAGGAGTTGCGCGCGCGCCGGCTGCTCGAAGATGCCGGCCTCGGTCACGAGCTTCGCCCCGAGGAGCGCTGAACCGCGGTGGACACCAGCGACGACGCCGTGCTCGGTGGCCGCCTTCTGGTGCGCCAGCCCTTGAAGGGGCACCGCGTCGGCCACGATGCGATCCTGCTCGCTGCGGCGACCGGCGGCCGCGACGGCGAGCGCGCGGTGGAGCTCGGCGCGGGCGTCGGCGCCGCCGGGCTCGCATTGGCGCAGCGCGTGGGCGGACTTGAGGTCGCATTGGTCGAGATCGACCCGGCGCTGGTCGCGCTTGCCGCGCACAACATCGCGCGCAACGGGCTTTCCGGCAGGATGCGAGCGCTGGAAGCCGACGTGGGCAATGCGGATGCGCTCGCGGCCGAGGGACTTGTGCCGGCCGCGGCCGACCGGGTGCTGATGAATCCGCCGTTCAACGATCCCGCCCGGCACAATGTCTCGCCCGACGCAGGGCGACGGCGCGCGCATGTCGCGGCGCCGGGCCTCATGCCGCTTTGGGTCGCGTGCGCGGCGCGGCTGCTCAAGCCCGGCGGGGTGCTGACGCTGATCTGGCGCGCCGATGCGGCCGGCGATGTGCTCGACGCATTGCGGGACGGCTTCGGTGACGTCGCCGTGCTGCCGGTGCTGCCGCGTCCGCAAGCCGCGCCTATTCGCGTCCTCGTGCGGGCCGTGAAAGGCGCTGCCGCGGCC
>Ga0310810_10002316_pt1 | contig 20451 bp, 17 predicted proteins | sample NCmetagenome_FD_207641 | JGI IMG/M metagenome (GOLD analysis project Ga0310810, IMG submission 207641) | Soil microbial communities from experimental microcosm in Duke University, North Carolina, United States - NC | ecosystem: Engineered > Artificial ecosystem > Soil microcosm > Unclassified ...
TTTTCGCCGCCCAATGACACGCCGCCGGGGCCTCCGGGACCTGGAATCGACCCGCTCCCGCCGACGGGGGAAGTGCCGGCGACGATACCGGAGCCCGGCTCGACGCTGCTGATGCTGACTGCTGCGGTTGGCCTGATCGTACGCCGGCTCAATGGCCGCCGCCGGGGCTGAGCCCGCCGATTTGCTTCTTCGCGGCGCGGTAATCGTCGCGCTGCTCGACCGCCGGATCCAACGCTCGGGCCGCTTCGAGGGCTTTCGCGGCGTCCTGGAGCCTGCCGCGGGCCGCATAAACCACCGCGAGATGAACCCGCATCTCCGCGCTCGACGTGTCTGAGTTCGCTGCCGCCTCGAGCAGCGGCAGCGCAGCGGCGTCATCGCCGAGCAGGTGCTTGATCCAGCCGAGCGTGTCCGCAACCCAGGGCGAGCCCCCCGCGAGACTGAAGGCGCGCTCGGCCATCGGCAGCGCGTCCGCCGGCTTGTGGTCGCGTACGGCGATCCCGTACGCCAGATTGTTCAAGGCGACGATGTCGTTGGGATTGTTCTTCAGTGCGCGCTCGTATGCGCCGCGCGCCTTGTCGAACTGACCGGCCTGCTCATAGAGTGTCCCCAGTACGCGAAAGACGTCCCTGAGCGTGGCATCTGCGGCCGTGGCCCGTTCGAGCGCTCCGATGGCGCCGGCTGTGTCGCCTCTCTGGCCCAGCGCATCCGCTCTCAGCAGCAGCTTGCGGACCGACCCAGTCGCGTTTGGTGCGATCACGTTCAAGCGGCGTTCTGAAAACTGAGCCGGCAGCTCGGTCTCCGGATCGACTCCAGGATTCAGCTCCCGTTCCGGAACCGAGGCTGTTCGAAACGGCGCGCACAACGGATCGCCGAACACCACGGTCTGCCAACTGAGAGACGGGATTGCGCTGTAGAACGCTTCCGCCAGGTTGAGACCCGAGACGTACGCCGGAAAAAGTATGTCTGGCCGAACAGCCCCATCGAGAAACGGCTCGGAGACCTGGCCGGCGGCCCCGGTCGCGCCGCCGCGCAGCAGATCGCCCGTCAGCGACTGATTCGAGCCGGCATACATCGTCGCCAGCGGGCCCGGCTTCCACTGCGCCGGCGGTTCCGCGAGCGTGCGCGCGTCCGCGCTCAGGAACATGGCGGCGAGCGCGCCCGGAGCGAATTCCACCGCCGGCACGCGGCTCCCAAGCGACGATGGGTCGTTCGAGCCAAACGAGTAGTACCCGAGCGCAGCGGACGAAGGTTTGGCCGGCAAGGTCGTCGTTTCGAACAGCAGACGCTCGTCCCAGTGAAGGGCGCGAAGCCGCGCCGCCGCTGCCGCGAGCCAGTCGTTCGCCTTGTCGGCTGATCCCCCGCGCTCATCGAGAACGATCGTGCCCGCGGTGCCGGTCGCGGCAAGACTGCGATCGACGAGCGCCACCGCATCGGCGACCGTGAAGCCATCGAGCCGCGTTACGAGATAGATGTCCTGTGCGGCGTGACTGAACAGCGGACGCACATCCGTGCGGTCCCCCGCGAAGTAGGGATTGGGGATCGGTCCTGTCGACAGGATGGACACCCCTGTCATTTTCCGATACAGAAGCGCGAGCTCCGAATCCACGCTGGCGATCGTCCCGTTTCTCCCTGGCGTACCCTTGACGCGAAGAGGCACGCCCTTGGTGAGCACGATGTAGAGGATCCGGTCCTGGAGGCTATTGCGGGAGAGCGCGATCGAAATCGGGAGCTCGATGGTCGTCGCGAACGCCGCCCGGGTGACTTCATCCGCGACGGCGGTCTTCAGGTGGACCACGTTCACCGCGGGAATGCCGCGCTTCTGAACGTAGTACTCGGCGACGCGCTGGGACGCCGCGCTGGCGTCGTTGACGACCACGAGCACATTGTCGGCCGATTGCGCGACCGCGGGTCCGGCTGCCGCAAGCACGGCCGCCCCGATCAGAAGGCCTGCGAGTGTTCTGTTCACGGGTCGCATTCATTGTGACATGAATGCGATCGGGGCGATCGTCAGACCGCCGCGTGGGCCGCCCGCGGCGCGGGACACATATGAGGCGGCTGAACCGCGGCCGGTGTCCGGGCGTGCGCGCGCCGCGCCAGCGCGCTGAGGGCATAGCCCAGGGCGATCGGATCGTGTCGGATGACGCCGGACGGCGTGGTCACGCCGATGCTCGCGGTGACGATTCTCGTGCGGAAGTTCCAGGGGCGCCGGCCGTCGTGCACAACCGGGTATGCGCCGTCCTTGGCGTAGGCCGCCAGCGCCGCCGCGCCGAAGGGGCGCCGATTCACGAGTACGTAGTCGAACAAATCACACTTCGTATGGTACCGGAGCGCCGCCAGGTGGTCGGCCAGCGAGAATTCATCGGTCTCGCCAGGCTGCGTCATCAGATTCGCGACGTAGACGCGCGGCGCGGTGATCGCCGACAACGTCGCCGCCATGCCGTCGACGAGCAGTGTCGGGATCAGGCTGGTGTAGAGACTACCCGGACCCACGACGACGAGGTCTGCGTTGATGACGGCCTCGATCGCTTCGGGGAGCGGGCGGGCCGGCGCGCTGAGCCGCACCCGATCGAGACGCGCCCGCCGTGCAGTGATGGCGCTCTCGCCGCGCACTTCGGTTCCGTCGTTGAACTCGCCGCGCAGGTGCACGTCGGAGAGCGTCGCGGGCAGCACGCGGCCGGATGTGCCCATCATCGCGCCGAGCGATCGAATGGCGTCCATCATGTTTCCATGGACGCCCGACAGCGCGGCCAACAGCAGATTGCCGATCGGGTGCTCGTCGTCGAGGCCGGCGCAGCGCATCCGATGGTGGAGCACGTCACCAATCGCCGACGCGTTGGGACTGAGCGCCGCCAGACAATTCCGCGCGTCTCCCATGGGGAGCACGCCCAGCGCCGCTCTGAGCCTGCCAGAGCTCCCGCCGTCGTCCATGACCGTGACGATGCCCGTCACGTCGGGGGTATGGTGCGTGGCGCTGCCGGCATACAGGAGTCCTCGCAGGACGGCCGGAAGTCCCGTGCCGCCGCCGAGCGCGACGATCCGCGCGCCTACGTCATGTGAGGAGGCTGGCGACGTTCTGTTCAAACCCGCGGGGGCAAGCATGGCGGCACCCAAGGCAAGGGACATGCCTGGGAATTCATCGCAATTGGCGCGTGGACCTCTGTGACGCTGTCTTTATAGCCTCCGAGAGGGAGGACAAAGTCGCCGCCATGGATGACTCATGACGCCTAGACCCCTTCTGACGCGACGTGAGGGCCGTCAGACAAGTCGACGCGAGTGTGCGGGAGGACGTCCCTCGAGGACGCGCGGCGCGGCCGCGTCAGAGTTTTGTCTGCCGCGCGACCTCCGCGACGCCGCCGCTCATGGCGGGCAGCACGGGGGTTTTCATCGTGAACTCGGTCCGAAAGGGGAGTGTCGGGTCCCCGACGGATGGATGCGTGTGCTGATAGACCTGCGTGCCCGCCGTCTCAATCCGCAGCGTATACGCGATTGGAAGCTGATCGAGCAGAGCCACGACGGCCTTCAGGACCGCCGGCGCGAAGGCGTTTTCATCCTCGGGCGTCAGCGACGAAACGAAGCGAATTTCCATACATCCACCCTCAAACGATGAAAACGTCCTGTCGATGAAGACGGTGAGCACCGACAAAATTGCAATTCACGTTCCCTTGTGCAAACGGCCTGTAAGCCGCAGGTAAACGGCTCAAACCAAAATCTCGGAGGCCGGTACGCCGTCTCCAGAATCTGCGCCAGAGCGAACTATGTTCCGCTCACAGGCTGGATTCTTCCCTTCGCTCGTCGTGTGTCGGGAGCAAGCGCAAGCTTCTTGCCGAAGGCATGGCACATGCCATGCTCATCAGCAGCGTCCGTGCCTCGCGTAGTGTGCGGGGGCTTCATGGCGAGTGCGTATCGAATGATCTATGTCCTATTCCGCCTCCGAGATATTGGCGCGGTTCTCGTCCCGAGTGGGCGCGCCGGCCGCGCTGCTGCAGCGGGTCCGCGGACGGTGGCGCTTTGCCGGCCAAAGCAGTGACACAGGTCTCGGCGTCCGGCCCCCGGTTCTCGTCCGCGCCGACGACGGAAGCTATAGCTCCCTCGACGGTCGGTTCTGCACCGGGCTCGTCGTCGACGGGCTCGGTGACTGGGTGCTTCTCCTTCCCGGTTCCAAAGAGCAGTGGGAAGCGCGCCGCGATCTGTCGCAGTCGCTGGATCAGTTCGGACAGGACACGCGAGCGATGACCCGCCTGGAACGCGCAGCTACGCTGGCGCGCGCCGAACGCATCGGCTACCTGCTGGGACGCCGCGTCGCGCGCGCGTCGGATCCGGAACGGATCCACGGCTATATCGCGCGAGCGGCGGCCGCGGCCGTCAGATCGGATTTTGCCGCGCTCGCGCTCTTCGTCCCCGACGAAGGTACGCTGAGAATCGTCAGCACGCACGGCTATCCACAGACGATCGTCGAGCACGTGCGCCTGCAACCGGGAGAAGGCGTCATCGGACGCGTGTTCGCGTCGCGCCGTCCCTTTTTCGCCGGCGCCGGACCGCGCGCCGAGCTGTCTCCCGCGCGGCTGCGTTACCGCACCGACTCCTGCATTGTCATTCCGCTCATGGCGAACGGCCGTAGCATTGCGGTCCTCAGCGTGGCCGATCCGACCGAAGGCGATCACTTCACGCGCGACGATCTCGACGCGTTGAGGCGCCTGGCGCCTGCGGCTGCGCTGGCGCTCGCGCGACTGAGCACCATCAGTGAGATGGAGGCGCTCGCCATCGCGGCGCGCGTCGATCCGGTGACGCGCCTGGCGAACCGGCAGTATCTGATCGCGCGGCTCGAGGCGGAGCTTGAACGGGCCCGGCGTCTTCAGCAGCCGCTCGGCATGATGCTGGTCGACGTCGACGACTTCAAGCGCGTCAACGACACGTTCGGGCATCTCGAAGGGGACCATCTCCTCCGGGAGATCGGCGCGCTGTTGACCGACAACGTCCGCCTGTTCGACGTCTGCACGCGCTACGGGGGCGAGGAATTTGCCGTCGTCATGCCGGGCGCGCACGAGGCGGTGGCGCGCCAGGTATCGGAGCGGGTGCGGGAGGCCGTCGAGCAGGCCTTCCGGGGCTCGAGCGGGGGCCCGAAGATCACCTTGAGCGCCGGGGTCGCCCTGTACCAGCCCGGCGACACGGCGACCCGGCTCATCGGCAGGGCGGACGCCGCCCTGCTCGTCGCCAAGGCGCAGGGCAAGAACGCCGTCCGGTTCGCCGGCTAGCCGATCACGCCGCCTGAACCTATCTAAACTCTATGTTTTCAGTATCTTAGAAGGCTGATCCACCGCGGTCGCGGGGTGCTGTCTCCTTGACGTTCTCCGGCAGAGGGGGTAGGATCCTCCCTCCCCGGTGAGAACATGATTCCGAGCTCAGAGGAGCCGATTGCCCTTGTTGGGCTAAGCCGATCGCTGGAAGCGCTGCGTGGCGAGGTGGAGTACGCCTCCCGCTGCGACGCCAAGGTTCTGATCACCGGCGAAAGCGGCGTCGGCAAGGAAGTGGTCGCGCGGCTGATCCACGGGTCCAGCCGACGCAATCGGGTCCCGCTTGTGACCGTCAACTGCGCCGCCCTGACCGAAACCCTCCTCGAAACGGAACTCTTCGGCCACGTTCGCGGCAGCTTCACCGGCGCGATCCGGGACCGCACGGGCGTGCTGGAGCAGGCCAATCGCGGCACCGTGTTCATGGACGAAATCGGCGAGACCACTCCCCGCATGCAGGGGCTGCTGCTCCGATTCATGGAAACGGGCGAGATTCAGCGGGTGGGATCCGATCGCGCCGACAGCCGGGTCGACGTCCGCGTAATCGCCGCGACCAACCGCGATCTGCTCGGCAGCGTCCAGGACAAGACTTTCAGGGAAGATCTCTATTACCGGCTGAACGTCATCAACATCCACGTTCCGCCGCTGCGGGAGCGCATGGAGGATCTCGAGACGCTGCTGTCGCGATTCCTCCAGCAGTTCTCCCGGACCTATCGTCTGCAGACGCCGACGGTATCGCCTGAGGCCATGGAGCTGCTCCGCGCCTACACGTGGCCCGGCAACGTGCGGGAGCTCAAGAATCTCGCGGAACGCCTGGTGGTGCGCGGCGGCACCGGCACGATCGAACCGCAGGATCTTCCGGTCGAGATCATGCGGCGGCCGACGCGGGCTCAGGACACGCCCGCCCCTGCAACCAGCCGGGCGGACGAACTGTTCGATCGGATGGTGGTCCACCGCGAGTCGTTCTGGACTGCGGTCTACGCACCCTTCATGCTGCGGGATCTCACGCGCGACGATCTTCGCGGCATCGTGAAGAACGGCCTGGAGCGCGCGTCGGGGAATCCCGAGCTCCTGCTCGCGCTGTTCAATATGCGCCCCGAGGATGGCAAGCGCTTCTGGAGCATGCTGAAGAAGCACGACTGCCAGCCCGCGGCGGTCAGCGGACGATCGCCCGCGAGAGACACCGACGGCGCGGACGCCCCCGAAAAACTGGGGGCGGCCACCGGACCTGGAAGAGGGTCCGACTGGCCCGCGATTATCTCGTGACCGATCGCTAACCGCGATCGACCGGCCTGGATTCCGCGTTCGAGCGAATCAATTCCAGCAGGGTTCCCGCCAGCACCGGCTTGACCAGGTACACCGCGCCGAGATGTTCGGCCTCCGAGCGCAGGACCGGATCGTCATAACCCGAGAACACAATCACCTGCGTCGCATGATTCACGTCCCGCGCGAGCACGACCAGCTGCAGGCCGTTGAACGCGCCCAGACGGACGTCCGTGATCATGACGTCGAAGCGCTGCTCGCGAAGGCGCCGGCGGGCCTCCTCGAACGTCGAGCAGGCCACGACCTCGTGGCCCGGGTCGTCGCTCAGCGCGCGCTGAAGCGCGTCGAGCAACGAAAGGTCGTCGTCGACGATGAGAATGTGGCGGCGGGGCGCGTCCGCATCCGGCGAGGCCGGGACATCCCCGTATGGAGGCGTCATTACAACTGCGCCACAGTATATATGGAACCGGCACAGTTGATTACGGACCGAAGGTTCGTCTTGGGCCACGCGCTATAATTTGAGGATCGTGCCGGAGTACAAGCCCCTCACCATCGAGAAGAAGTGGCGCGAGCGCTGGAGCGCCTCGCGCGCGTTCGAGGTCACCGAGGACCCGTCCAGGCCGAAGTTCTACTGCCTCGAGATGTTCGCCTATCCGTCGGGCCACGCGCACGTCGGGCACGTGCGCAACTACATGATTGGCGACGTCGTCGCGCGGATGAAGCGGATGCGCGGCTACAACGTCCTCCATCCGTTCGGGTGGGATGCCTTCGGACTGCCGGCGGAAAACGCCGCGATCAAGAACGGCACGCATCCCGAGACCTGGACGCTCGAGAATATCGAGCACATGAAAGGGCAGCTCCAGCGCCTCGGGATCAGCTACGCGTGGGAGCGCGAAATCGCGACGTGCCTGCCCGACTACTACAAGTGGAACCAGTGGCTCTTCCTGAAGATGCTCGAGCGCGATCTCGCGTACAGGAAGCGATCGACGGTCAACTGGTGCCCGAGCTGCAACACCGTCCTGGCCAACGAACAGGTCGTCGACGGCGCCTGCTGGCGATGCGGCACGCCGGTGACGACGCGCGAGCTCGAGCAGTGGTTCTTCCGCATCACGCAGTACTCGGATGAACTGCTCGGCGGCATGCGCGATCTCGGCGAGTGGCCCGAGAAGGTGCTGACGATGCAGCGCAACTGGGTGGGCCGCTCCGAAGGCGCGCGCGTGAGATTCGCCGTCGTTCCGGCATCCGACAACCGACAGCCGACAGCCGACATCGAAGTCTTCACGACCCGCATCGACACGATCTACGGCGCCAACTTCATCGTCCTGGCGCCGGAGCATCCGCTCGTCCAGCAATTCGCGGACGCGTCGCCGGATCCGGCAGGCTTCCGCGCGCAGGTGGCGAGATTCACGTCGCAGGATCGTTCCGCGCGGATGACCGGAGAGGTGGAGAAGGAAGGGTTCGACACCGGCCGGAGGGCGATCAATCCATTCACCGGGAAGCCGGTCCCGATCTGGGTCGCCAACTTCGTGCTGATCGATTACGGCACGGGCGCGGTGATGGGTGTGCCGGGCCACGATCAGCGCGACTTCGAGTTCGCCCGCAAGTACGGCCTGCCGATCACCATCGTCGTCCAGAGGGAGGGCGCACCGCTCGACGCCGAGAAGATGACCGAGGCCCACGCGGGCGAGGGTACCCTGGTCGATTCGGGCGAGTACAACGGCCTGGCGTGGGAAGACGCCAATGCCAGGATGACGGCGGCCGCCAAGGCGCGCGGCATCGGCGAAGGCACCGTGCAGTACCGGTTGAAGGACTGGGGCATCTCGCGGCAGCGCTATTGGGGCACGCCAATCCCCGTGCTGTACTGCGAGAAGTGCGGGATGGTGCCGGTTCCGTACGAGCAGCTTCCCGTCGTCCTGCCAAAGACGGCCGAGTTCAGCGGACGCGGGGACTCTCCCCTCGCGCACATTCCGGAGTTCGTGAACACCACCTGCCCTGGATGCGGCGGGCCGGCGCGGCGCGAGACGGACACGATGGACACGTTCGTGGATTCGTCGTGGTACTTCTTTCGATTCTGCGATCCGAAGAACGCCGAGCTCCCGTTCGACCCGGAGAAGGTCGGCTACTGGGGGCCTGTCGATTTTTACAGCGGCGGGGTCGAGCACGCCATCCTGCACCTGATCTATTCGCGTTTCTTCACGCGTGTTTTCCGCGACCTGGGCATGACACATCTGAGCGAACCGTTCTCCCGGCTCCTGACGCAGGGAATGGTGCTGAAGAACGGCCAGGTGATGTCCAAGTCGAAGGGCAACGTCGTCGATCCCGACGACATGATCCAGAAGTTCGGCGCCGACGCCCTGCGTTTGTACGTGCTGTTCGTGGCGCCGCCGGAGAAGGAAATCGAATGGACGGACGCCGGCCTCGAAGGGAGCTTCCGGTTCCTCGCGCGCGTGTGGAGGCTGACGGATTCGCTGTGCGAGACGATCGGGGGCGACGGCATACCCGCGGCGTCGACCTATGAGCTGAATGAGGCGGAGCGCGCCCTCAGGCGCAAGACCCACGAGACGATCAAGCGCGTCACGGTCGATCTCGACCCACGCGTGCACCTCAATACGGCGATCTCGGCGATGATGGAGCTCGTCAACGAGCTGTACGCGTTCTGCAGCGCAAGCCGAAGCGTCCCGGTCGGCGAAGAAGCGGAGCAGGTCGGGCTCATCGAGCGGCCGTCGACGATTTCAGTCCTGAAGGAGGCTGTCGAGGCACTCGTCCGGATGCTCTCGCCGTTTGCGCCGCACATGGCCGAAGAGTTGTGGGAGGCGCTCGGCCACGCGGGCGGCATCGCCGCCGCGGGATGGCCGGAGTTCGACGAAGCCGTCGCGAAAGCCGAAGAGATCGTCGTGCCCGTGCAGATCAACGGAAGGGTGCGCGGCCGGCTGACGGTTCCCGCCGGTACGGGCGACGACCAGTTGCAGGATCGCGCTCTTTCCGATCCGCAACTGCGCCAGTATCTCGAGGGAAAACAGGTGAAAAAGGTTGTCGTGGTTGCCGGAAAGCTCGTCAGCATCGTCGTGGGGTGACCATGAGGAAATACGGTGCCGTCGCTCTCGCGCTCACGCTGGCGCTGGTTTCGAACATCGGCTGCGGATACTCGCTTGCCGGCCGCGGTTCGTTTCTGCCCGCCTATATTCAGCGGATCGGGATTCCGCTGTTCGTGAACAACTCCGCAGTCTTCGACCTGGATCGACAGGTGACCGAACGCGTCAGAAGTGAGTTCATCGGCCGCGGGAAGTGGACGATCGTGCCGGATGCGACGGGAGTCGACGGGCTGGTCACGGGAACGATTTCCTCGGTCACGCTGACTCCCGTCGCTTTCAATACCGCGCAGCAGGCGACGCGTTATGCCCTGACCTTGACGGCCAGCGTGGAATTCAAGGATCTGCGCGCGAACAAGGTCCTCTGGACGAACCCGTCCATGCAGTATCGCGAAGAGTTCGCGATGAATCCGACCAACGCGCTCGACACCTCGACGTTCCTGGGCCAGGACGTGAACGCGCGGGAGCGCATGGCGAACGAATTCGCGCGCGCGCTGGTCAGCGCGATCCTCGAAGCCTTCTAGAGCCACGGACGACAGCGAATCTACGGGCCACGGACGACACGGATCTATGGGCCGCGGACAACACGGAGGACGCGGACAGCCTCTAATCGTCAACCGTGGAGTCGAAGACGTGCAGAGGTCGGCGTCGCTCGCGATCTGATCTGCGTGTTCCGCGTATTCAGCGGCTTACAAGACGCGTATTCCGCGGCTTACAATAAACCCGATGCCCCTGACCTCCGCGGCGGACGTGCGCGCCGCCATCGCCAGGCGTGTGCCGGCTGCCGTGTACTTGCTGCTCGGCGACGACGAGGCGGAGATTTCGCGGCTCGCCGCAGACATCGCGGCGCTGGTCGAAGACGAGCTCCGCGCGTTCAACGTCGAGCGCATGTACGCCGGCGAGAAGGGCGGCAGCGCTGCCGCGATCGTCGAAGCCGCGCGCATTCATCCCATGATGGCGGATCGCCGCGTCGTCGTCGTCCTGCGCGCGGAGCGCCTGTTGAAACCGAGGCGCCGCGGCCGAGCGGCCGACGTCGAGGAGGACGATCGCGCCGATGCCGAGCCGCCGGGCGACCTCGACGCGCTCACGGAATACGTCCAGGCACCTTCGCCGTCGACCACGCTGGTGCTGGCCGCGGCGGACGTCGACAAAACGCGCCGCGCCGGCAAGGCGCTGTATCGGCACGCAGCCGTCGTCGAGTGCTGGGGATTGAAAACGGAGAAGAATCCCCGGTATGTGGACTTCCGTCAGGTCGCGCGCGTGGCGGAGCAGCTCGTTCGCAAAGCGGTCGCGGAATCAGGACAGCAGATCGATCCGGCGGCGGCCAGGCTCGTCGCCGACCGCGCCGGCGTCGACATTTCCCGGCTTCGCGGGGACATCGAGCGGTTGATGCTCTACACGATAGGGCGGGCGACGATCACGCTGGCCGACGCGCAGGAGGTGGTCAGTGGCCAGACGGCTCAGGATGACTGGGCGGTGACCAACGCGATCCAGAACCGGAACACCGCGGAGGCGCTTCGTCAGCTCGGCCTCGCGATCGACGCCGGCGCCGTGCCGTACATGATCCTGGGACAACTCGGATGGTTCGTCCGCGACAAGCTGGCGAACGTGGATCCGCGACGCGTGCCGACCGCGATCGACGCCCTGTTTCGGACGGATCTGGACCTGAAAACGTCGGGTGGGGACCCGAAGGTCCTGCTCGAACGGCTGGTCGTCGAGCTGTGCGGAAACAGTCGCGCCTAGCAGGCCGTCGTCGTCACCCACGTTTCCGGCTGCCGGTCGCGTTCGCGTTTTTCCCTTGGACGTGCAGAATGGAGTACACGAACCGGAGGGTGTCATGCCAATCACGCTCACGCAGCAGACCGCTCTGATCACAGGGGCATCACGTGGTATTGGCCGCGGAATCGCGCTGAAGCTCGCTGAGCAGGGGGTCAAGAGAATTGCAATCAACTACAAGGAGAACGACGAAGCCGCCCAAGAGACGGCTCGCCTCATCAAAGAGCGCGGCGCAGCGCCACTGGTGATCAAGGCGGATGTCGGTAAGGTTGCGGAGATCGAGCGGATGTTCGAGACCACCAAGTCCCAATTCGGCGGCTTGGACATCTTCGTTTCTAACGCCAGGGCTACGCTCGCTACGGGCTTTTATGCTGAACCAATGGAGATCCCGCTGGAGGCATGGCAGGCGACGTTCGACACCCAGGCGACGGAGTTCCTGGTCGCGGTCCGCGCAGCGGTGCCCATGATGGGCAAGAACGGTCGGATCATCGCCATCACCTATGCACCCGGCGGGCAGACTGGCAGCTGGCAGCCTTGGGTTGCCATGGGCTCAGCAAAAGCCGCGAAGGAGGCGCTAGCTCGTTATTTCGCGGTCGCTCTCGCCCAGAAAGGCATCACGGTGAACATCATCAGTCCGGGCGCCTGCGACGACAGCGTCCTCAGCGGGCTGCCGCCCCAAGTGTTCCAGATGATCAAGGACTGGCACGAGAGCGGCTGGACGCCCATGAGGCGCCTCGGCCTGCCAGCCGATGTCGGCAACGCCGTGGTTCTCCTCTGCACCGACCAGGCGAGCTTCATCACCGGTCAGCTGCTGTACGTTGACGGCGGCGCTTCGGCGATGGAGCCGGTCTTCCCGTTGGCCATCCAGGGCATCAAGTAGGGAATCGGCACCGACCCGTGCCGCACTCTGACCACGTGCTGCTAGGCCGCGGGGCTTCGCCTGGCGACCCGCTTCGCGAGGCGCGACTTGTAGCGCGCGGCCGCGTTGCGGTGGATGACCTTCTTGCCCGCCATCTTGTCGACCAGTGAAATCGTGTCGCGCAGCGCGTCCTTCACGCTCGCGGGATCGCCTGAATCGATCGCCGTCCGGATGGCGCGCAGCGCTCCGCGGAGCCGCGTTCGGTACTGGCGGTTCGCCTCGCGTTTCACGAGGTTCTGACGATGGGCCTTTATTGCGGAATCGTGGCTAGCCATAAACCATCGATATTAGCATATCCGTTCACGTACGGCCCTTGAGTCTGCGAATCGCGCGGCGCTCGCGCTTGTCCGGAGCGCCGGCCGATGCCGATCGCGTGAAGGGCGCCGCCATCCGCGCCATCCGCCGAAGCTCGATTTCCTCGGGCGAGGGTTGTGGCGTGACGTCCTCGTAGAGCTGCCGGGCGTCCGCTTTCCGCACGTGCCTTTCGGCGAGGCCACAGACGACAAGCGCCTGCCGGCGCCCGAACGGACGCTTTATCTCGATCTCGTCGCCAGGCTTGATGTCGCGGTGGGCCTTTGCCGGTTGACCACCGACCTGCACCTTCCCGAGACGACAGGCCTTCTGCGCCTCGGAGCGCGTCCGGTACAGACACGCCACATCGAGCCAAAGGTCTAGGCGCATTGGGTAATCGGGTAATCGAAGTTAGATTACAGAATTACCAGATTACCAGATTGCCAGATTGCCTTACTCCTGTCGCAGCGCGCGCACGGGATCCAGCGCGGCGGCGCGGCGCGCCGGGAGCCACGTCGCGATGACGCCTATGACGGCGAGCAGGACTGTGACGGCGGTATAAGTCAGTGGATCGTACGGCGTGACGCCGCGGAGGAACGACGCGGCGAAGCGCCCGGCGGCCAGGGCCAGGCCGATTCCGGCGGCGATGCCGAGCGCCACCGGAACGGCGCCCTGTCGCAGCACGAGCGCGCGGATGCGAGTGCGATCGGCGCCGAGCGCGATACGGATGCCGATCTCGCGCGTGCGGAGCGCGGCGACGTAGGCGGCGATGCCGTAGGTCCCAATCGACGCGAGCGTCAGCGCAAGGATGGCGAACGCGCCGAAGAACACTGCCCCCATTCGCTGGGGCATCACGAGCCTCCGGACCTGCCACTCGAATGTCGTAACCGGCCCGAGCGGCGCGGCCGGATCGGTGGCCCTGAGCTGATCGCGGACGGCCGGCACGAGCGCGCGCGTGTCGCCCGACGTTCGCACGAGCAGCGTCCCGCGATCCATCGCAAACGGTCCGCTCGGCTGCGCGAACGGGCAGTAGAGATACGGCGCCGGCTTCTCATCGAGCGAGCGCGTCTTCGTGTCCTCAGCGACGCCGACGATCTCAATCGTGCTCGTGTCGTAGGCCTTCACATGCCCGCCGATCGCGTCGCGGCCGGCCCAGAATTGGCGCGCGGCCGTTTCGTTGACGATGCCGACGAGCGGCGACCCCTCCTTGTCGGCCGCCGTGAACGCCCGGCCTCGCAGCAGGCGGGTACCGGCAGCGGCGAAGTACTCCGGGCCGACGTTCGCGATGTAGAATTGCGGGTCGGGGCCGGACGGCCTCGCATATCCCTCGACCGGGGCGGACATCGACATCGAGCTGGTGATGGGCAACACGTTGGTCCAGGCCGCCGCCGTGACGCCTGGGATCCGATCCACTCTCTCGAGCGCCGCGTCGAAGAACTGCCGCGCGCGGGCGCGATCGAAGCCCCTCGCCGCAGGCGTCAGCGTCGTCGTCACCGCGCCCGCCGGATTGAATCCGAGCGGCACTCGGAGCGCCGCCGCGAAGCTTTGCAGGAATAGCGCCGTGCCGATCACGAGCACCAGGCTGAGCGCGATCTGCACGGCGACGAGCGCCGACCGCATGCGGCTGCGCGCGCTGACCCGTGAGGCGCCTCGCAGCGTCGCCAGCGAGCTCACTCTCGCCGCCTGCCAGGCCGGCTGGAGTCCAGAGAGCAGCACCGTCACGGCGGACACGCCCGTCGCGAACGCCAGCGCCGTGCGGTCCACCGCCAGCGGCAGCCCGTCAATGTCTATACCGCCCGGCAACTGGAAGCGCGTCATCAGTCTGATCGCCAGCGACGCGATGATCAATCCGAGCGCGCCGCCGAACGCGGCGAGGACGACGCTTTCGGTCAGGACCTGGCGGAAAATCCGCCCCGGTCCGGCGCCAATCGCGAGGCGGACGCCGATCTCGCGCTGGCGCGCCGCCGAACGGGCTAGCTGCAGATTGGCGACGTTGGCGCAGCCCGTGAGCAGCACCAGCACGACGACGCCGGCGAGCAGTCCCACGAACGTGTAGACGCTGCCGGCGCCCGCGGCGCCGACCACGCGCGACCGCATCGACTCGAGCTCGAGCCGGTCGCGGTTCTGTGCGGCCTTCGGGTGCTGACTCCCGTACATCGCGTCCATCGCGTCGGCGGCCGCCGTCATCGACACGCCGGGCCGCAGCCGTCCGATCGCGGAGATCCAGCTGAAGCCGCGGTTTTCGCGCGCGGCAGGCGAGCTGAAGGGACTGGAGAGCAGCGGAATCGACGATCCCATCGGAAGATATATCTCCGGCCGGCGCGTGAGACTCGTACCGCGGAAGCCGTCGGCGGCGATGCCAACGATCGTGATGGGCGTTCCGCTGATTTGAATCGTGGAACCCACGGCCGCCGCGCTGGCCTGAAGGCGCGTACGCCACCAATCACGCGCGACAACCGCCGTGATGGTGCTGCCACCATTGTCGTCGGCCTCGCCCAGCAGCCGCCCCGCCGACGCGCTGACGCCGAGCACGTTGAAGTAGTTCGGCGAGACGAGGGCGGCGTCGATAGGTTCGGCGACGCCGTCGATCGTGACCGTCAGGCGCATGTTCGCCAGACCCGCCACGCCGGTGAAGATGTCGGTCCTGGTTGTCCATTCCCGGAAATCGGGCAGCGACGCCGACCACTTGAAGGAGACGAGCCGATCCATGTCGACAATGCGCAGCGGCCGGATGATCGAGGCGTCGGCGAGCGTGAAGATCGCCGTGTTCGCGCCGATGCCGAGCCCCAGCGTGACCACGGCGGCAATCGTGAAGCCCGGACTCCGCCAGAGAAGCCGAATTGCATACGACACGTCGCGTCCGATGCCAGTCATCGAGATTCCTTTCAGGGTCAGCGCCCACTCGCGCGGAAGCGAGAAAGACAGGTCGAGGAGCAGCCGGGGCACGGCTGCGAGCCCTCGGCTCGATAGCGCGGTTCGTGCGCACAAACGCATTTCGGCGTGGTACGTGCGGCGAAGGGAAGCCGGATACAAGTAGAGCAGCAGGCCGTACAGCCGCTCGGCAAGGCGGATCATCGGGCGCGCACCCGCTTGGCGCGTGCGGCGCCGACCAGCGCCGCCATCCGCGCCGTCTCCGCCTCGAGGACGTCCCGCCCCAGACGCGTGGCGCGGTAGTACCGGCGGCGCTCGTCATCCAGTTCGGGGTCGGGGCGCCGTTCCGCCTCCTCGATCAATCCGGCCGCGATCATCCTTTTGATCGTCCCGTAGAGCGTGCCGGGGCCCATCCGGACCGCGCCCTCCGTCATCCGGTCGACCTCCTGCATGATCGCGTAGCCGTGGCGGTCCTGGTCGGCGATGGCGAGCAGGATGTGGGCGATGGCAGGCGTCAGCGGCAGGAAGTCGGCGGGATCGGGCGTGCGACGGGCCATATATCCGCGACGGATATAGTAGCACGAGATCGGAAATCGGGAGTCGGGTGTCGGGTGTCGGGTGTCGGGTCGGGAGTCGGGAGTCGGGTGTCGGGTGTCGGCGGTTGGAGACTACCGCGGGTAGAGGGTGGCGACGATCGTGGACCCGGAGGGCGGCTTGTTCGTGAAGCGAACGACTCGCTGGCCGTCGACGATTTGGACCGTCTGGAACACCTGCGTCGCGGACGCGGCCGGGGTCGACGAGCTCTTGCTGATACGCGCGACGTAGTTGCGCGTTTCCTTGTAAGGCGGCACGGTCCGGCCGTATTTTTCGACGGCGGCCGGGCCGGCATTATACGCGGCGAGCGCGAGCGACACGTCGTTGTTGAAGCGCGTCAGAAGGCTCTTCAGATAGGCAACACCCGCGCGGATATTTTCGGCGGGATCGTAGGCGTTGACCACGTGGTACTCGGCGGCGGTGGCCGGCATCAGTTGCATTAGCCCCATCGCGCCCTTTGGCGATCGGGCCTGCGGGTTGAACGCCGATTCGGCCTGGATGACCGCACGCACGAAGCCCGGATTCAGCGAGCGCGCGGCGGCGTGCCGGTCGATGAGCGAATCGTACGTGTTCGTCTGCCGGCTCGCGACAGGCTTCGTGACCGCATAGGAGCTGGAGGCAACGGCATAAACCCTGGCGGACGGATCTTTGGGTGTGTCCGACACCACCAGCCGGCCCGTGGCGTCCCTCCACGAATAGATCTGGGCAGAGGCGGCCGAGGGCATCAGCGCGCAGAAGACGGCGGCGGCGAGCACGTGGCGGAACATCAGCTTGTAGCTCAACACTTTAGGGAGAAGGGACGACACCCTCAAGGCAAAGCCCCTGCCGTGCGTTTTCAATGACTTAGGGGAGGTTTATCGGCCCGCGCCGATCCAGACCGGCACAGTCGATCACGGATCCGTCATCGTCGATGTCAAAGCAGACCCGCGATCAGCTCCGGAGTCCTGGACAGGAGCTCCTCGATCTTGGAGGGATCTTTTCCGCCGGCTTCCGCGAAATCGGGGCGCCCGCCGCCGCCGCCCCCGACGATCGGGGCGATTTCCTTGACGATGCGGCCGGCCTGGATCCGCGACGTGAGATCCTTCGTCACCGACACCACGAGCGCGACCTTGCCGTCGTTCTCCGACGCGATGACCACGATCCCGCTGCCGAGGCGATCGCGAAGCGAATCGGAGAGTCCGCGCAGCGCGCCTTTTTCGAGCCCGCTCACGCGGCGCGCGATCAGCTTGACGCCCTTCACGTCGCGCGTCTCGTCGTGGCCGCCGGACTCCGAGCGTCCGCCGCCGAGCGCCGCCTTCATCTTGAGCTGCTCGACCTCGCGCGCCAGCCGCTTTCCCTCGGCCTGCAGGCGGTGCACGACGTCGGCCGCCTGCGCCGCGGTCGCGCCGAGCGCGCCCAGCACACGCTCGAGCGCATCGCGCTGCTGCTGATACCACGCGATCGCGCCGGATCCGGTCAACGCTTCGATCCGGCGGACGCCGGCCGCGACGCCGGTTTCCTGCGTAATCGCGAAAAAGCCAATGTCGCCCGTGGCTCGCACGTGGGTGCCGCCGCACAGCTCGAGGCTGAAGCCGGGCACGGACACGACGCGCACACGGTCGCCGTACTTCTCGCCGAACAGCGCCATGGCGCCCGACGCCATGGCTTCCTCGACCGCCCGCTCTTCGGTCTTCACGGGCGTGTTCCGGTAGATCTGCTCGTTGACGATCCGCTCGATCTGATCGAGCTGGTCCCGCGGGATCGCCTGGGAGTGGACGAAGTCGAATCGCAGCCGATCGGGCGCGACGAGCGATCCCGCCTGCTTGACGTGCGCCCCCAGGACCTGGCGCAGCGCCGCGTGAAGCAGGTGCGTGGCCGTGTGGTTGCGGCGTGTCGCGTCGCGGGCGGTATCGTCGACCGACGCCGTGACGATATCGCGCGGCGTAAACGATCCGCGCTGAACCGAAACGCGATGCGCGCGCGGACCGCCCGGCGCGAGCCGTACGAGTCCCGTCACCTGCGCGGACGCGCCGGTCGCCTCGTTCACGAGGGAGCCGGTGTCCGACACCTGCCCGCCCGATTCCACGTAAAACGGCGTGCGCTCGAGCACCGCAAAACCCGTGTCGCCGGCTGTGAGCGCCGCCGTCTGCCGCTGATCGGCGTCGAATACGGCGACGACCGGGATTCCGCTGACCGACGTCCGCGAATATCCCTCGAACCGATCGCCAGCCGCCAGCGCGGCGGCGCGGCTGTCATCGGACGCGAACGCAAACTCCTGCGTCTTGCGCGCTTCGAACGCGCTGCCTTTGCGGGCGCGCGCGCGCTGTGCCTCCATCGCCCGTTCGTAGCCCTCCCGATCGAGCGAGATGCCCCGCTGTTCCGCCAGGTCTTCGATGAAGTCGAGCGGCACGCCCAGCGAGTCGTAGAGCCGGAACGCCTCGTCGCCGGGCAGGATGCGCGCGCCGGCCGCCGCGCGATCCAGCGCGTCCTCCAGACGCGGCAGCCCCGCGGTCAGGACCGCGTCGAAACGCTCCTCTTCGCTCCGGACGACCCTGACGATCTGGTCCTGGTTCTGGCGCAGCTCCGGATAGGCGTCGCCCATCCCGGCGACGAGCACGTCGACCAGGGTGTGCAGCGCCGGCTGCGTGAAACCGAGCTTCTTGCCGTGACGCATCGCGCGGCGCATGATCTTCCGCAGCACGTAGCCGCGCCACTCGTTCGACGGCACGACGCCGTCGGCGACGAGAAACGTCATCGCGCGGAGGTGATCGGCGACGACGCGCATCGAGACGTCCGACGGATCGTCGAGCGTCGCGCGATACGTTTTCCCGCAGCGCGCGCCGATGCCGGCCAGGACTGGCGCGAACAGATCGGTGTCGTAGTTCGACAGCTTTCCCTGGATCACCGCCGTGATTCGCTCGAGTCCCATGCCGGTATCGATCGACGGCGCCGGAAGAGGATTCAGCGTGCCGTCGGCCTGCCGATCGAACTCCATGAAGACGTTGTTCCACACCTCGACGTAGCGGTCGCAGCTGCAGTCGATCCCGAGACAGGGCTTTCCCGCGATCTCGCGCTCGCACGGCACGTCGCCGCCGCGGAAGTAATGGATCTCGGAGCATCGGCCGCAGGGACCGGTATCCCCCATCTGCCAGAAGTTCTCCGCAAGCCCCAGCTCGGTGATCCGCTCGGCGGGAACGACCGCCTGCCAGATCGCGAACGCCTCGTCGTCGCGCGGGATGCCGCCGTCGCCCCTGAAAATCGTCGGGAAGAGCCGTTCTCCGGGCAGATGCCAGACCGTCGTCAGCAGCTCCCACGCAAAGGGGATTGCGTCCTTCTTGAAGTAGTCGCCGAACGAGAAGTTGCCGAGCATCTCGAAGAACGTATGGTGGCGCAGCGACGGCCCGACGTTGTCGAGATCGTTGTGCTTGCCGCTGACCCGCATGCACTTCTGCGATGTGGTGGCGCGCCTGTACGGCCGTTGCTCCCTGCCGAGGAAGACGTCCTTGAACTGGTTCATCCCGGCGTTGGTGAAAAGGAGGGTTGGATCGTCGTGCGGCACCAGCGACGAGCTCGGCACGATAGCGTGGCCGTTTCGTTCGAAGTACTTCAGGAAACTGGCGCGAATTTCCCGGGAATCCATCCCGTTATTCTAGCGGATCGATGGCTTTGCGATGGCGGCGCAGGACCGCGGTGACGGTGTCGGGCGAGAATCCCTGGCGCATCAGGAACTGGAACACGCGCGCATACTCGGCAGGCGAGTCGATCTTGCGGCTGCCCCGCAGCTTTTTCTGGAGCGCCCTGGCGATCAGCGCGCGCTCGTCCACCTCGCCGAAAGCCTCCCCCAGCGCCTCGGCGGCGACCTCTTTGTCGATGCCCATCGCCTGCAGCTCGCGCTGAACGCGCAGCCGGCCGCGCCCCTTCACCTTCAGCGCCGTCCGGACGTAGGCGCGCGCCACACGCCCATCGTCGAGCAATCTGTTCTCAATCAGGAGGGCGATGGCGCGATCGACGTCGGCCGGACTGTGCTCGCGGTCGAGCAGCCGCTCGCGCATCTGCCTCACGGACAGTTCGCGGCGTCCCAGCAGGTGCAGCGCGTCAAGGTAAGCCGTACGCTCAGGCATGCACGCAGATTGCAGCTGCTGACGAACCCCTCTACAGGAGATCAGGAGCTCAGAGAAACAGTAGACAAGCTCCCAGCCTCCTGATCTCCTGTGAAGTTATCTCCCACCGAAGCGTTCGATCGTCGGTGCGGCCGGTTTCGCGGGCGCGGAGGAGCCGGGCCGGCCGGTGGCGCCCAGCTTCGACGCCATGTCGTCGCGCGCCATCTCGGCCGTCGTCGAGATGCCCGAGACCTTCAATTTGAAATCGTCCACGTTCGACG
>Ga0310810_10002317_pt1 | contig 20451 bp, 15 predicted proteins | sample NCmetagenome_FD_207641 | JGI IMG/M metagenome (GOLD analysis project Ga0310810, IMG submission 207641) | Soil microbial communities from experimental microcosm in Duke University, North Carolina, United States - NC | ecosystem: Engineered > Artificial ecosystem > Soil microcosm > Unclassified ...
TGGTGCGCCTTGAGCCACGCCGTGTGCAGCGAGACGATCGAATACGCGACCGAGTGCGACTTGTTGAAGCCGTAGCGCCCGAACGTCTCGATCTGGCCGGCGAGCTCCTCGATGATGCGCCGGTCGTAGCCGCGCGCGACCGACTTCTCGACGAACTTGCCGAGCTCCACGCGGATGAGCTCCGCATCCTTCTTGCCGACCGCCTTGCGCAGCACGTCCGCTTCCGCGAGCGAGATCCCCGCGAGCGCCTGTGCGATGCGCATCACCTGCTCCTGATAGGTGATGACGCCGTAGGTCGGCTCGAGGATCGGCTGCAGCTCGGGGAGCGCGTAGCGCACCGGCTCCTCGCCGCGCTTGCGACGCTGGTAGACCTTGTGCATCCCGGCGTCGAGCGGACCGGGCCGCATGAGCGCGTTGCTCGCGACGAGATCGTCGAACCGGTCGCAGCGCATCGAGCGCAGCATGTCCGTCGCGAGCGCCGACTCGAACTGGAACACGCCCGTCGTGCGGCCCGCGCGCAGCATCCGGTACGTCTCCGGGTCGTCGAGGTCGACCGCGTTCAGGTCGGGCCGGCGTCCCGTGCGCCGCTCGATGTTGTCGAGCGCGTCGCGGATCACGGTGAGCGTCGTGAGCCCGAGGAAGTCCATCTTCAACATGCCCGCCTTCTCGAGGCAGTTCATGTCGTACTGCGTCACGACGACCGTCTCTTCGTTTCCGGCGCCGGCCCCCTTGCTGGAGACGGTGGCGATCGGCACGTAGTCGTCGAGGGGGCCCGGCGCGATGACGACGCCCGCCGCGTGCACCCCGGTGTGCCGCGAGAGTCCCTCGAGCGCCATCGCGTAGTCGAGGAGCTGGGTATAGCGCTCGTCGCTGCGGTAGAGCTTCGCGATCTCCGGCACGTCCTTCACCGCGTCCTTCACCGTGAGCGAGAACGCGGGCCCGTTCGGGATGAGCTTCGCCAGCGCATCGGTCTCGGCGGGGGTGAAGCCGAGCGTGCGGCCGACGTCCTTGATCGCGGCGCGCGACTTCATCGTCCCGAAGGTGACGATCTGGCCGACCGACTCCCGGCCGTACTTCTGCCGCACGTACTCGATCACCTCGCCGCGCCGCTCGAAGCAGAAGTCGACGTCGATGTCGGGCATCGACACGCGTTCCGGATTCAAAAAGCGCTCGAACAGCAGGTCGAACTTGAGCGGACAGACGTCGGTGATGCGGAGCGCGTAGGCGACGATCGATCCGGCTGCCGAGCCCCGGCCCGGCCCGACCGGGATGTCGCGATCGCGCGCCGCCTTGATGAAGTCGTACACGATCAGGAAGTATCCGGCGTAGCCGGTCTTCGTGATCACGCCCAGCTCGTAGTCGAGCCGCTCCATGACGTCCGCCGACGGCTGCGGCCCGTAGCGCTCGCGGATCCCCTCGGTGGCGAGGCGCACGAGGAGCTCGTTCTCGCTCGGGACGTCGGGCGGCAGGGGGAAGGAGGGCACGTAGTACTTCTTCTCGAACGCGAACCCCGCCTCGTCGGCGATGCGCAGCGTGTTCTCGAGCACGTCCGGACGCTCGAGGAAGCGCTCACGGATCTCGGGGGCGCTCTTGAAGTAGAGTCCCCGGTCGTAGTGCATCCGGTTCTGGTCGGCGTAGTCCTTCCCGAGCCCGATGCAGAGGAGCACGTCGTGCGCGTCGTGATCGACGTCGCGCAGGAAGTGCGCGTCGTTGGTGGCGATGACCGGCAGCCCGAGCTCGGCGCCGAGCTCGAAGATCCGCGCATTGTGGCGCGCCTGGCCCTCCGAATCGTGCGCCTGCACCTCGAGGTAGAACCGGTCGCGGAAGACGTCGGCGTACCAGGCCGCCGCCTCGTGCGCGCCGGCGACGTCGCCCGCCTCGAGCTTCGTCGCGATCTCGCCGGCGAGGCAGGCCGAGCTGACGATCAGGCCCTCCCCGTACTTCGCGAGCAGCTCACGGTCGACGCGCGGCTTCGTGTAGAACCCCTCGGTGTACGCGAGCGAGGAGAGCTTGACGAGGTTTCGGTAGCCCGCGAGATCGCGGGCGAGGAGCACGAGGTGGTAGTACGGCTTCGCGCCGGGAGTGGCGCGGCCCTTCACGCGGCGGTCGCCGGGGGCGACGTACGCCTCCATGCCGATGATCGGCTTGAGCTTCGCCTTCTTCGCCTTCTCCTGGAACTCCCACGCGGCGTGCAGATTCCCGTGATCCGTGATCGCGAGCGCCGGCTGCTCGAGCTCGAGCGCGCGGGCGATCAGGTCGTCGATGCGGTTCGCGCCATCGAGGAGGGAATACTCCGAGTGGCAGTGCAGATGGACGAAGGACATCTTGAGAAGAATAGCGACCGCGACCCAGTGCTGTCAAAGTGGAACGAGCCGCGACGTAAGCGTGGAAGTGACTGAAAGCAAACGATTTAGATGGGGACGGCGAGCGGCGCGCACGCTCGCCGTCGTCGTGCTGCTGGCGATCGCGTATCTCGTGCTCGCGCCCACCGGACGCTACCTCCTGCGCGCCGCGTGGGAGGAGGGAAAGATCCTCGCGCGGCGGCGTCCGATCGCCGAGCTGGTGGCCGATCCGGCGACCCCGGCGGCGCTCAAGGGAAAGCTCGTGCTCGTGCTCGCGGCGCGCGCCTTCGCCCACGATTCGCTCGGCCTCGAGACGGGGGAGAGCTTCACCACCTTCAGCCGGCTCGACCGCGACACGCTCGTGCTCGTGCTCTCCGGCGCCTATCGCGACCGGCTCGCCTCGCGCACCTGGTGGTTCCCGATCGTCGGGCGCGTGCCGTACAAGGGCTACTTCGACTTCGACGCGGCGCGCGAGGCGGCCCGCGACCTCACGGCCGACGGCTTCGACGCGCGGCTCGGTGCGGCGTCGGCGTTCAGCACGCTCGGCTGGTTCAACGACCCGCTCCTCCCCACCACGCTGCGCGGCGACTCGCTCACGGTGGCGAACACGGTCATCCACGAGCTGACGCACAACACCTACTACGCGCCCGGCGGCGCGGTGTTCAACGAGAGCTTCGCGAACTTCGTCGGCGCGCGAGGCGCCGAGCGGTTCTTCCTCGCGCGCAACGAGCCGGAGGCAGCGCGTGAGGTCGCAGCGCGGTGGGCGGACGAGAAGACCCTCGGCCGGTTCTGGGCGTCGCTCTACGCGCGCGTGGATTCGGCGTTCAAGGCGCATCCGGGCGACGAGCCGAAGCAGGTGACGACGCGACTGGCGATCCGCGACTCGCTCTACGCCGAGGCGCGCGGGGTGCTGCGCGACCAGGTCGCGCCGCAGCTCCGCACGATCAGCCCGCGCGCGGTCGAGCGCGTGCGGCTCGACAACGCCGTGCTCATGGCGCGCCGGGTCTACCTGACCGACCTCGACGCCTTCGATGCCGTGCTCGCGCGCGACGGAGGCGATCTGCGCCGCACCGTCGCCGACGTCATCGCCGCGGCGAAGTCCGACCGGAAGCACCCGTTCGACGCGGTGAAGAAGCTCGTGCCGGACACCGTCGCGCGTCCCGTCGCGCCAGGCGCCTGAGCCACGACGCGCGAGCTCAGGGCTCGTCGGCAGCGTCGCCCGAAAGCGCCCTACTTTCCGAAGCGGCCGCGCATGATCGCGCGCAGGTCGATCGCGGGCGTCACGGGTGCGGGGGTGGGCGCCGGTGCGTCGTTCGGTTCCTCCACGACGACGCGCTGCATCGTCGCGCGCACGCCGCGATCGAGGAAGCGCGAGAGCTGGTCGATCGAGTAGTCGGCGCCGCGCCGCGAGCCGTAGACCTGCATCGGATAGACGACCGCGAGCTCGTCCTTTGCCCGCGTGAGCGCGACGTACATCAGCCGGCGCTCCTCCTCGAGCTCGTCGGGGTCCTCGACCGCGCGCGACGACGGGAACCATCCGTCGACGGCCCAGATGACGAACACCGCCTTCCACTCCTTCCCCTTGGCGCTGTGCACGGTGCTCAGCACGAGCGCGTCGGACTCGCTCTCGCTCCCGCCGGCGAGATCCTGCGTGCTCGACGGCGGGTCGAGCGCGAGCGCGGCGAGGAAGGCGGAGCGCCCCGGGTAGCCGGCGGCGATCGTGCGGAGCTGATCGAGGTCGGCGAGTCGCGCCTCGGGACGGTCGTACTTCTCGCGCAGCACGGCGTCGTACAGCGCCCGGATGGCGGCGATGTCGTTCGCGACGCGCGCCCCCCCGTCCTCGCTCGCCGCCACGCCGCGCAGCTGGCGGAGCAGGGTGGCGAGCGCGCGATGCGCCTCGCGCGCGCGCGGGGGTGCGATGAGGTGCGTGAACGCGTCCGGGTCCCACGCCCGCTCCTGCATCGATTCCATCAGCGCACGCGCGGTGGAGTCGCCGATGCCGGGCATGAGCATGAGGATGCGATACCAGCTCACCTCGTCGCGCGGATTGTCCGACACGCGGAGGAACGCGAGCACGTCCTTCACGTGCGCCGCCTCGAGGAACTTGAGCCCGCCCCACTTCTCGAACGGGATCTTGCGGTTCGAGAGCTCGATCTCGAGGTCGGCCGACATGTAGCCGGCGCGAAACATCACGACCATCTCGCGAAGCGGCACGCCGCTCTCGTGGAGCTGCAGCACGCGGTCGACGACGAACCGCGTCTGCTGGGCCTCGTCCTTCGCCGTGACGAGCCAGGGCCGCTCACCCCCCTCGCGCGACGTCCACAGATCCTTCGTGAACCGCTCCTCGGCGCGCGAGATGAGCGTGTTCGACAGCGTGAGGATCGGCTGGGTGGACCGGTAGTTCTGTGCGAGCGTGACGAGGGTCGTGCCGGGAAAGTGCTTCGGGAAGTCGAGGATGTTCCGGAAATGGGCGCCGCGAAACGAGTAGATGCTCTGCGCATCGTCGCCGACGACGGTGAGCCGCTGGTGCCTCGAGCACATCCCGCGAAGGATGCGCGCCTGGAGCAGGTTGGTGTCCTGGTACTCGTCCACGAGCACGTGGTCGTACAGGCCGGCGATGCGCGCGGCGAGATCGGGGGACGCCTCGAGCATCGTCGCCCAGAACAGCAGGAGATCGTCGTAGTCGACGAGATTGCGCTCCTGCTTGCGCAGCGTGTAGTCGGCGAACAGCGCGACGATCTGCTCCTCGTACTCGAGAAAGTGCGGCAGCTCGCGATGCAGCAGCTCGTCGAGCGGGAGCTCCGTGTTGACGTGCCGCGAATACAGGTAGTGCAGCGTCTCCTTCTTCGGGAAGCGCTTGGCGCTCTTCGCGAAGCCGAGTGCGCCGCGCGAGAGCTGCATCAGATCCTCGGCGTCACCCTGATCCATGATGGTGAAGTCGGCGGGGAGTCCCGCCGCCGCGCCGAACTGGCGGAGCAGGCGATGGCCGACGGAGTGGAAGGTCCCGCCGTGCACGCGCGCGCCCGCACTCCCCACGAGGCGCTCCGCGCGCGAGAGCATCTCACCAGCGGCGCGGCGCGTGAAGGTGAGGAGGAGGATGCGCTCGGGGGCCACGCCTCGCTCGATGAGATGCGCCACGCGATGGATCAGCGTGCGCGTCTTCCCCGTGCCCGCGCCCGCGATGACGAGTAGCGGCGCGTCGCCGAACGTCGCCGCGCGCGCCTGTTCCGCGTTCAGCGAATCGGTGAGCGTGGACTGCTCGGAGGCGGGGACCACCCGGGGGCGCGGACGGTAGAGTCGCGGCTCGTCGGCCATGGCGGGCAATATACGGATCGGCCCGAACGTCCGCCGAACCAGGGCCGCGCCGCGCGGACCGGGCGGGCGCGGCGCACCGGCCGGGCTGGCAACTACCGCAACGTGAAATCGCGCGGAGGCGCTCAGCCGCTTGGGTAGGCTCCTCCGCAACGTGGTTCGCACGCGGAGCCGCGGAGTACGCTTCTACCGCCGGTGATTCCACGCGGAGACGCGGCGGATGCGCGGAGGCGCGGGGACTGCTCGGGCAGAGGCGTGTCGCGCGCCGTCCGGTGAGCCCAGCGGCGAGCGGTCGGCGCGGCGAGCGGGCAGCCGTGAGCAGCGCGGTCAGCGGTGTCAGTCCGAGCCGAGGGCCACGGGGCCGGCGACTGTGTCATTCCGAGCGAAGCGCGCAGCGCGAAGTCGAGGAATCATGAGGGTCTCGAGAGAAGGGCCACTCTGCCGGTACGATCTCGATTCCTCGACTCGCTCCGCTCGCTCGGAATGACAGGAGGGGCGAGCGCGCTCCCCCTGAGAACCCCACGCTCTCGGCAGTTCCCCCGCGCCCCCGCGCATCCTCCGCGCCTCCGCGTGGAATCGCCGGGGCTAGGAGCAGGCCCCGACGGAGCCCATCCCGCCTCGTCCGCGGACTCGCCGTTCAGGAGATTCGCGTTCCGTCGTTCGTTCTTGCCGATCAGCTCGCGATCGCGCCCGGAGTGACGATCGGAGGGAGCATGTCGGCGCCGATCGAGACCGTCTCCAGCGAGAACACCTCGCCGAATGCTCGCACGACTTCGGCGCGCACCACGCCGCCGAGCGAATCGCGATCCGCGGCCGGGGTCGCGAGCTCGCGCGACACGGAGGTCATCTCCACCGCTTCGATCCCGCACGGGACCATGAGATCGAAATAGCCGAGATCCGTCGTGACGTTGAGCGCGAAGCCATGCCAGGTGACCCAGTCGCGCGCATGCACGCCGATCGACGCGAGCTTCCGGCCGGAGGTCCAGACCCCCGTGAGCCCCGGATTGCGCTCGGCGACGATGCCGAGCGGCGCGACGGCGCGGATGAGTGCCTCCTCGACCTGACGGAGGTACCAGTGGAGGTCCTGCGTGTGGCGTTTGAGGTCGACGATCGGATAGCCGACGAGCTGGCCCGGCCCATGGAAGGTGACGTCGCCGCCACGCTCGACCTCGAACAGCTCGACGCCGCGCGCGGCGAGCAGCGCGGGCGACGCGAGCAGATGCCGCTCCTTGGTCGAGCGGCCCAGCGTGACGACCGGCGGATGCTCGACGAGGAGGAGCAGGTCCTCGTCGATCTCGCCCGCGATCCTCGCCCGCGCCGTCGCCCGCTGAAGCGCGAGCGCCTCGGCGTACGGCATGGTGCCGAGATCGCGGACGAGCAGTCGGCGCATGCTACGCGTGGATCATCTTGCCCATCGAATCGAGCGCGGCTTCGGCGATGGCTTCCGAGAGGGTCGGATGCGCGTGGATGGCGAGGTCGACCTCTTCCACCGTGTATTCGTTCGTCCGCGCGACGACGAGCTCGTGGATCATCTCGGTGGCGTGCGCGCCGACGATGTGCGCGCCGAGGATCTCTCCGTACTTGGCGCCGCGAATGATCTTGACGAAGCCTTCCGTCTCCCCCGACGTGCGTGCGCGGCCGTTTGCCGAGAACGGGAAGCGGCCGACCTTGTAGTCGAGCTTCCGCTCCTTGCACTGCTGCTCGGTGAGCCCGACGGACGCCACCTCCGGGTGGCAGTAGGTCGCGCCCGGAATGTTGGTGTAGTCGAACAGGTGGGGATGCTGTCCCGCGATCACCTCGGCGACGACGACTCCCTCGCGTTCGCCCTTGTGCGCGAGCATCGGCGGTCCGGCCACGTCGCCGATGGCGTACAGCCCCTTCGTGCTCGTCTCCATCAGCTCGTTGATCTTGATGAAGCCGCGATCGGTGAGCTGGACCCCCTGCTCCTTGAGCCCGATGTCCTCGACGTTCGGCGCGCGGCCCGCGGCGACGAGCACGACGTCGGCCTTCACGTCCTTTTTCTCGCCGCCGGCCTCGATCGTCATCGAGACCGAATCCTTCGCGACCTTCACGTTCGAGATCTTCGCGCCGGTGAGGACGTCGATCTTCCGCTTCTTGAAGGCGCGCTCGACTTCCTTCGACGAATCGGCGTCCTCGACGGGCAGGATGTTCGGCATCACCTCGACGAGGGTGACCTGGGAGCCGAAGGCGGAGAAGACGTCCGCGAACTCGCAGCCCACCGCGCCCGCGCCGACGATGACGATCGATCTGGGCGCCTTCTCGAGCACGAGGGCGTCGTCCGACGTGATGACCGTCTTCTTGTTGACCTCGAGCCCGATCTGCGGCAGGCCCTTCACGCGCGAACCGGTGGAGACGACGACCGCCTTCTTCGCGTCGTGCTTCTCCTCCTTGCCGTCGGCGAGCTTCACGGACACGGCATTCTTCCCGGTGAGCCGGCCGGTGCCGCGGATCCAGGTGATCTTGTGCTTCTTGAACAGGAACTCGACGCCCTTCGAGTTCTGGTTGCTCACGGCGCGCGAGCGCTTCATCGCGACGGCGAAGTCCAGCGTGACCTCGCCCGGTGTGACGCCGAACTCCGGCGCTTTCTTCATCTTCTCGGCGAGCAGCGCGGACTCGAGGAGCGCCTTGGCGGGGATGCATCCCCACAGCACGCACGTGCCGCCGAGCCCTTCGCGCTCGATGACGGCGGTGTTGAGACCGAGCTGGGCGGCGCGGATCGCGCCCACGTAGCCGGCGGGCCCGCCGCCGAGGAAGATCACGTCGAACGTCGCCATGGATCAGTACACGAGCATGAGAGGGTTCTCGATCAGCCGCCGCAGCGTCTGCAGGAACTTGGCGCCGACGGCGCCGTCGATGACGCGGTGATCGCAGCTCATCGTGACGCGCACCCGGTGGCGCACCACCGGCTCACCGTCGATCACGACGATCCGCTCCTCGCTCGTGCCGATGGCGAGGATCCCCGCTTCCGGCGGATTGATGATCGCCGTGAATTGATCGATGCCGAACATGCCGAGATTGCTCACCGAGAAGGTCGATCCGGTGAACTCCTCCGGCTTGAGCTTCCGTTCGCGGGCGCGCTTCGCGAGCTCTCTCGCGTCGCGCGAGATCTCGCTCATGCGCTTGCGATCCGCGTCCCAGATCACCGGCACGATCAGCCCGTCGTCGGTGGCGACGGCCATGCCGAGGTGGACGCGGTTGAAGGTGCGGATGCGATCGCCGAGCCAGTGCGCGTTGACTTCGGGATGCTGCGACAGGGCGACGGCGATCGCCTTCATCAGCACGTCGTTCACCGAGACCTTGAACTGGTCGCCCAGCTCGGCCATCGCCTTGCGCATCTCCATGACGCGCGTGAGGTCGAACTCGGCGGTGAGATAGAAGGTCGGAATCGGGCCGATCGACTCGCCGAGCCGCTTGGCGATGGTCTTCCGGATCTGGGTGAGCGGCTCGTCCTGGAAGTCGCCCTCGCGCGGGATCACCGGCCCGCTCGGCGCGGTGCCGGCGCGCGGTGCGGCGGCGCCCGCCGCGGCGGCGGCCTCGATGTCGCGCTTGATGATGCGCCCATTCGGCCCCGAGCCCTGCACCGCGTGCAGGTCGAGGCCGCGCTCCGATGCGAGCCGGCGCGCGAGCGGCGACGAACGCACCTCGCCGGGAGCCGCGGCGGCCGCCGATGGAACCGCGGCAGGCGGCGGGCCTGCGCTGCGCGCCACCGGCGCGACGGGGGCGTCGGCGACCTTCTGCTGCGGCGGTGTGCTCGCTTCGCCCTGTGATTCCGCCGGCTGGCGCGGGATGCTCGAGGCGCCCGCCGTCTCCTGCGCGCCCGCGACGACGGTGGCCGGCGCCGGCGCGCCGGCCGCGGGCGCGGCAGCCGCCGGCGCGCTGGCGAGGATCGCGTCGATGTTTTCATCGGGTGCGGCGATCACCCCCGCGAGCGCACCGACGGGCGCGGTCTCGCCCTCGGGCAGGATCCGCTTGCGCAGCACGCCGTCGCCGCGCGCGACGAGCTCCATGATCGCCTTGTCCGTTTCGACCTCGGCGAGTGCGTCGCCGCTCTTGACCGCGTCGCCCTCGTTCTTGAGCCACTTGACGAGCCGACCCTCCTCCATCGTGGGGGAGAGCGCCTCCATGAACACTTTGGTTGCCATTGGTCGTGACTCGGGGGATCAGTCGAGATACATGACTTTGCGAACGGCGGCGATCGCCTTGGGGGCGTCGGGCTTGGCTGCGCGCTCGAGCCCCTTCGCGTAGGGCATCGGGGTGTCGGCCTGGTGCACGCGCATCACCGGCGCGTCGAGGAAGTCGAAGCACTCGCGCTGGATGTAGTCGACGACCTGTGCACCGACGCCGCAGATCTCCCAGCCTTCCTCGAGCACGACGGCGCGATTGGTCTTCTTCACCGACGCGGCGATCGCCTCGACGTCCATCGGCCGGACGGTGCGGAGATCGACGACGTCGACGTTGATGCCGTCCTTCGCGAGCTGGTCGGCGGCCTGCATCGCGACGAGGACCATCTTGCCGTGCGTGACGATCGTGCAGTGCTCCCCCTCGCGCTTGAGGTCGGCCTTGCCGAGCGGGATGAGATACTCCTCGTCGGGCACCTCGCCCTTCGTGTTGTAGAGCATCTCGCCCTCGAGCACGCAGACCGGGTTGTCGTCGCGGATCGCGCTCTTGAGGAGACCTTTCGCGTCGTACGGCGTGCCGGGCGCGACGACCTTGAGGCCGGGAATGTGGGCGAGCCAGCTCTCCCACGCCTGCGAGTGCTGCGCCGAGAGCTGGAGCGCCGCGCCGTTCGGCCCGCGGAAGACGATGGGGATCTTGAACTGGCCGCCGGACATGTAGAGCATCTTCGCCGCGGAGTTCACGACCTGATCGAGGGCGAGCAGCGCGAAGTTCCAGGTCATGAACTCGATGACCGGCCGGAGCCCGACCATCGCCGCGCCGACGCCGACGCCGGCGAACCCGAGCTCGGTGATCGGCGTGTCGACGACGCGCATCTCGCCGAACTCCTGGAGGAAGCCCTTCGAGACCTTGTACGCACCCTGATAGACGGCGACTTCCTCGCCCATGAGGAAGACGCGATCGTCGCGCTGCATCTCCTCGCGAATGGCCGCGCCGAGGGCGTCTCTGTAGGTGATGACGGGCATCTATTTGCCGAGGTGTGGTTGGTCGGGCGACATGGACCGCCGTCGCATCAGGATGTTCGACGGTGCGTCGGTTGACGGTTCACGGCCGGCCTCGGGACGCACGAGCTGACCGAGGTTGGCCGTGAACCGACCAACCGTTGACCGACGAACGTCGTTTCAGGTGGATGTATCCGCGTACACGTCCTCGTAGAGCGCTTCCACGGGAAGCTCGGGGCTGGCGTCGGCGAAGTCCCAGGCATCCTGGACGATCGCCTTGAGCTCGTCGTCGAGCGTGTGGAGCTGCTCGTCCGTGAGCTGCCCGGCCTCCTGCATGTGTGCGCGGAGCAGGGTGATCGGGTCGCGCTTCATCTGCTCCTCGAGCTCCGACTTGGGGCGATACGTGCCGCTCACCGCATCGGACATCGAGTGGCCCATGAACCGGTAGGTGCGCACCTCGAGCAGCGTCGGGATCTGCTCCTTGCGCGCGCGCTCCACCGCCTCGCCGACCGACTTGCGGACGGCGAAGACGTCCTGCCCGTCGCACTGGGCGCGGGGCATGTTGTACGCCGCGCCGCGCTCGTAGATGTCGTGGATGGCCGACGCGCGCTCGAGCGCGGTGCCCATGCCGTACCGATTGTTCTCGATGATGAACACGCACGGGAGCTTCCAGAGGCCCGCCATGTTCAGCGCCTCGTGGAAGGCGCCCGTGTTCACCACCGACTCGCCCATGAAGCACACGATGACCTGATCGCCACCGCGATACTTGATCGCGAACCCGACGCCGGTGGCGAGCGGTACGTGCGCGCCGACGATGCCGTGGCCGCCGAGGAAGTTCGTGTTCGTGTCGAACAGATGCATCGAGCCACCCTTGCCGCGCGAGCAGCCGTCCTGGCGGCCGAACAGCTCGGCCATCACCGCGCGGGGGGGCATCCCGCGCGCCAGCGCGGGGCCGTGATCGCGGTAGGTGGTGATGACGTAGTCGTCGGGGCGCAGCAGCGACATCGTGCCGGTGCTCACGGCCTCCTGCCCGATGTACAGGTGGCAGAACCCGCCGATCTTCGCGAGCGCGTACGCCTCGGCGCACCGCTCCTCGAACCGGCGCTGCAGGAGCATGGAGCGGAGCAGCTCCATGTTGAGCGCCTGGTCACCCCCCTGTGGCGCGCCGTTGGGCGACGAGTCGGACTTCTTTTTCTTCTCGGTCCGCGTAGCGGTCATGGGATGCTGCGGTGATGAGTGGTGGGCGGTGCGTGATGCGTGACGGCGAAGCGCGGTTCCGTGTCGGTCACCCGCCGCGGCGCACTCACCACCAGACCCGAGTCGTCATACGCCGGCCGCCTGCACCTGCTCCCAGGCGTGGTAGCTCGACCGCACGAGCGGGCCGCTCTCCACGTGGCGGAAGCCGAGCTCCATGCCGATCTCGTAGAAGCGGCGGAACTCGTCGGGGGTGACGTAGCGGTCGAGCGGAATGTGTCCGTCCGAGGGCCGCAGGTACTGGCCGAGCGTGAGGATGTCGACGTCGACGGCGCGCAGGTCGCGCATCACCGCGACGATCTCCTCGTTCGTCTCGCCCATGCCGAGGATGATCCCGGACTTGGTCGGGATGGTCGGAGCGAGCCGCTTGGCCGTGGTGAAGATCTCCATCACGCGCGGGTAGCGGCCGCCGGGCCGGCACCGCTTGTAGAGCCGCGGCACCGTCTCGGTGTTGTGGTTGTAGATGTCCGGCTCCGCCTCGAGCACCGTGCGGATCGACTCCTCACGACCCTGGAAGTCGGGGACGAGCACCTCGACGGAGGTCGCCGGGCGGCGGGCCTTGATCTGACGGATCGTCTCGGCGAATGCCCAGGCGCCGAAGTCGGGGAGGTCGTCGCGGTCGACCGAGGTGAGGACGACGTGCTGGAGCCGCATGGTGGCCGCGGCCTCCGCCACCCGCTCCGGCTCGGCGGGATCGAACCGGGCCGGCCGGCCGTGGGCGACGGCGCAGTAGGCACAGTTCCGGGTGCATACGTCGCCCAGGATCATGAAGGTGGCGGTGCCATGCTCCCAGCACTCGCCGACGTTCGGGCAGTGCGCTTCCTCGCAGACCGTATGAAGGTCGAGGTCGCGCATGAGCTGCTGGAGGCGGAGGTAGTTCGGTCCTCCTGGCGCCTTCACCTTCAGCCAGCCGGGCTTCCGCTCCGGAAGCGCCTCGGCGCGGTGGCGCCCCATGATCTGGTAGAGAGCTTCGCCCATGATCAGCGGGAAGGTAGCGGTGGTCGCGTAGTCAAGTAAGTGCGCATAACCTCTGCACTTCGAATAAGACGGTTAGCCGACTTTCGGTTCGGCCGCGAAGGCGCGGAGCCGGTTGCGGCAACCGCCGAATCCCGCCCATCGGGCCCTCGGAGGCAGGGTTCGGAGGGCCGGCGGCGGGCGTCAGCTCGACGTCGTGGTCGTGCCCGGACGGCCGCTGGTGGCCAGCGCGGGCCGATCGACCCGGAAGGGCTCGAGCTCCGGCGCCGGCTCTCCCATGAGTACCCGGCCGAGCTGGTCGGCCGCCCACGGCGCGAAGAGGATGCCGTTGCGGGAGAATCCGCAGGCGTAGACGAGCGCGGGTGCGTCGGGGTCGGCGTCGAGGATGGGATGGGTGTCGAGCGACATCGGGCGGAGGCCCGCCCAGTGGTCGACCACCGGCGCCCCGGCGAGCCCACCGACGGCGCGCGTGGCGATCTGGCGAAGCGCCGCCAGGCCGGCGAGCGAGGTCTCGCTCTCGAAGCCCGCCTCTTCGCTCGTCGCGCCGATCAGGACGGTGTCACCGCGCGGCACGAGGTATCCGCCGGCGCCGTAGGTGACGTGGTGCACGGGTGACTGCGCCAGCCGCATGAGCTGGCCGCGAACAGGACGAACCGGAAGCGGGCGGGGCAGTCCGGGGAATCCCCCTGCCCAGGCGCCCGTCGCGAGGACGAGACGCGTGCCGAAGTAACGTCCGCGGGTCCGGGTCAGCGCACTCGGTTGATCCGCATCGACGGTGAGTATCTCGGCGGCGACGCGCTGGATCGCCGGCTCGGCGTCCGCCGCGCGCTCGAGCGCATCCATGAGGACGACGTTGTCCACCGCCCCGTCGAGGGCGTGGAGGACGGCGCCCGCGTGGTCCGCGAACGCGGGCTCCAGCGAGCGGAGCTCGTAAGGATCGAGCCAGATCGCGCCGTCGGCGGCGCTCCGCCGAAGCTCGTCGGCGTCCGTCTCGGACGCCAGCTGGAGGATCCCGCGCCGGTCGAGGGGGACGTCGATCCCGGTTCTCTGGCGCAGCGCGTCGACGAAGGCCGGATAGAAGTCGCGCGCCTCGAAGGCCGCGGAGCGCATGTCGGCGGGAATCTCCTCGACGCTCGGCGCGAGCATGCCGGCGGCGGCGCGTGAGGCGGCGCCCGGTCGAGGCGTGTCGAGCACGATCACGGTGAGCCGACGTCGCGCCGCGGCGAGGGCGGTGGTGAGGCCCGCGATCCCGCCGCCGAGGACGAGGACGTCCGCGGTGGTCGTCATCGCGCGATGCGGCGTCTTGCGGGCGAGGGGAGCATGTGAGCAATCTCACCCGCGGACGCGGTGGGTTCCAGGGCGCGCAGCGCCGGCGATGAAACTCCGGCTTCTTCACGCGCGTACGAGTCGTCAGACCAGTTCGGGAGACCGCACCATGCTGCGCACCATCTTCATGATCGGGCTGTTCGCCATCGGCGGGCTGTTCCTGCTCAAGATCGCCTTCGGCCTCTTCGGCTTCGCGCTCGGAATCTTCGGGGTGCTGCTCGCCCTCGCGATTCGCGTCGTGATCATCGGCGGGTTGATCTACCTGGCGATCCGGATCTTCAGTCCGGATACGGCGAGGCGTCTGCGGCAGAAGTGGAGCGGGAGTTCGTACTAGGGACGGGGGGCAGAAGTGAACTGCCGACCCAGTACGACGCGCGGGCGCGGTGCATCGGCGGCGCTGAATCGCGCCGCCACGCGCGAATACGATGCGCTCGCCCCATCGGGCGGGCGCATCGTTCGTTTCATGCACGATTTCAGACGAGGTCGCGACGGCGTTGCGTTTCATCACGCCGGCCAAGCGTGACGCGCTCGTCGGTGACGTTCAGGTCATCCAGCGCATGCTCTGTCGCTCGATGCGCAACCTGCCCTGACTCACGGCCGTCGAGGGACGTCGGCGCATTCAGGGGGCCAGTATGCCAGGCTGGGTACCGGGTACTTCAGTCGTACCCGGTACTGCGGTTGGCAGTCATCTCCTCGATCACCCCCCACACCAGCATCGGCACCATGATCTCGTGGTGTCCGGTGATCTCGTAGCCCTTGCCGCTGTGCAGCGTGGGGCGCTGGACGACGTTCATGCGGGGGCGGTAGTGGCGCTGCATGTCGAGGTCCACGCTGGTGAAGTGCTCGGGCTTTCCGCCGCCGAGGTTCCGCGCGATGGTGAGCGCCTTGAGGAACACCTCGGGCATGATGACGGCGCTGCCGAGGTTGAGCACGACGCCGCCGTCGTCGAGCCGGGCGAGCGAGTGGGCGAGGCGGCGGAAGTCGCGATGGCTCGTGTCGCCGATGGCGGCCCCGTTGGCCGCCGGATGCTGGTGAATGATCTCGGCCCCCAGCGCCGCGTGCACGGAGAGGGGCAAACCGAGCCGGCGCGCGGCGAGGAGGATGGAGAGCTCGGGATTGGCGAGCGCCGGCGCTTGGTCGAGTGCGCGCCCGAGCGTCTCGCCCATGCCGATGCCGTCGCGCATGCCGGCGACGCACGCCTCGTTCATCTCGCGTCCCGTCTCCTCCGCCATGCCGAAGGTGCCGTCCTTCAGGCCGGCGGCGACGTCCTCCGACGTCGCGCCGAAGCGAGCGACCTCGTAGTCGTGGATCGCCGCCGAGCCGTTCATGGCGACGTGCGTGACGATGCCGCGGCGCATCAGATCGATCAGCACGGGAGCGAGCCCGGTCTTCACGACGTGGCCGCCGAGCATGACGACCACTCCCCGCGAGCGGCGTGCGGCGTCGGCGATCGCGCGGACGACGGCGCGGAAGTCGCGCGCGACGAGGACGTCGGGGAGCGCGTCGAGGAATGCGCGGAAGGAGCGGTCGGCGCCGGGCGGCTGCGCGAAGTCGCGCGCGCTCACCTTGTTCTGGCGGACCGCGAGCGGGACGGTGCGCACCGCGGCGAGATCGGCCTCGCCGGAGGTGTCGCCGCTGGCTACGGGCTGGCGCTCGTCCGCGCCGGAGCTCGACGGTACGATCGGAGGTAGAGGTTGAGGGATCCGATCTTCAGGCCCGACTTCATCTGCAGCATGATGTGGTCGGCGTCGTCCGAAAGCCAGACTTCGGCGTGGCCGTTCTCGGCGAACAATCCCTTGGACTTGATGATCGGCTGGATGACGATCGCGTCGAACTCGCCGGCAGGGACGCGAATGCGCTCGCGCCGCAGCACGCGGATGGTGACCGGGTTGCGATCGGGGCGGAAGTAGCGGTCGAAGCTGTACGTCTCGCCGACGCTGAGGGGGATGGTGCGCAGGAAGTAGAGAAACGATCCGTCGTCGAGCGGGTTGCGCACGCTCGGTTGCTCGGGGCCGGCGTTGTAGCTGAAGACGGAGCGCTCCGGGTAGATCTCGAAGTTGCGCTCCACGTCGCGGCTTCCCTCGTGCTGGTCCTGGCGGAAGCGAAGCGAGTTTCCGGTGTGCGAGTCGATCCAGCTCTCGTAGCGGTCGTCCACGCGATAGAAAAAGGTGCCGCCGCGCACGGTGAACACCGTGTGCCAGGTCTCGCGCCCGCGCACCTCCTGCAGTCCCTCCACCTCCATCGATCCGCGGCCGACGCGGAGGGAGCCGAAGCGCACCTCGTACTCGAGCCGCTCGCCGACGTCGAACGGCACGGGCAGGCGCGCCGAGGTCTGGCCGGCGAGCGAGGAAGGAGACGAGATGCAGAGCAGCGCCAGCGCGGCGAGGCGCAGGCGCGCGGCCGGTCGGACGGTCATGCGCGCGCGGACCGGACCCGGCGGCCGCGCGCTCCGCGCGCGAAGCGCAGCAGCGAGAGGGCGCCGCTCCACGCGCTGACGCGCGTGGCGCGCGAGCGGACGTCGTAGCGCGGCGCGGCTTCCACCGTCTCGATCCGGCGCGCATGCGGGGCGGCGCGGAGCAGCAGATCGACGTTGGCCGACCAGCCGTCTCCCTCGAGGAGCGGCGCGTCGCCACGCTCCTTGATGAGATCCCGGATGACGGACACGCGGTACAGCCGGAGCGCACCGAACGGATCGCGCACGCCGGGGACGGAGACGAAGGGGCGCGTGACCCACGGGGCGACGCGCCGCAGCGTGCGCACGGGGGACGGGACCGCGGGTCCGTCGGCGGGACGTTCGGCGACGACGATGTCCGCGCCGCCGTCGAAGCGCTTCACGAGCTCGGGCAGATGCTCCGGCTGGTCGGTGAAGTCGGCCTGCAGCACGATCACCGCGTCGCGTCGCGGGTAGCGCGTGCGGCGCGACGCCTCGCGGCAGAGGGCGTCGACCGCGGCGGCGTAGCCCACGCGCACGCCGCCGAGGACGCTCAGCGGCATGACCTTGTGGTACGGCGCCAGCGCCTCGGCCGTCGCGTCGGTACTCCCGTCGTCGAACACGAGCGCCTCGTACTCGCGCGGCTGCTCCTGGAACACCTTGCGCAGGCGCCAGAGCAGCAGCCCGACGGTGGGCGCTTCGTTGTAGGCCGGAATGCAGAAATACAGCACGGAATCGGGAGCGCGGGGACGGTCGTTTCGTAAGCTAGGCGTGCCGACGGGACACACGCCACCCTGCGAGAACCCGTCGCATCGAATCATACCCAGCGGTCCCGAGCGCGCTCGCCACCATCCGCGCGCATGCTCGCTTGCCAGCGCTCAGGGGAGCGACTAGCGTCCGCGACAGCCGCGACGGCTCCGAATGAGCGCGCGGTCCACGCGTCGCGCCAACCGGAGACTCGCATGCGCCGTCCCCTACTCGCCCTTCTCGCGCTCGGCACCGGGTGCGCGGCGGCGCCTCGCACGGCTCCCGCACCGGTCGCGGCGACGGCCGCACCGCCCGTCGGCGCGGTGACGGCGGAGGAGCTGCGACGCGACCTCTACGCGTTCGCCGACGACTCGATGCGCGGGCGAGAGACGGCGACGCCGGACGCCGCGCGGGCGATGCGGTTTCTCGTCGACCGCGTACAGCGGCTCGGACTCGAGCCGCAAGGCGACAGCATGTACCTGCAGCGCGTGCCGATGGAGAAGGAGGAGTTCGGCCCCGGCACGCGCATCGCGGTGGAGGAGAACGGCACGACGCGCAACGTGGCGCTGGGCAAGGAGGTGATCCCGCTACTCAACCTCGGTGCGGGAGCGCCGCCGACGAAGCGCGTCGCCGACGGCGAGATCGTGTTCCTGGGTTACGGCCTCACCGACAGCTCGCTCCGGCGCGACGATCTCGCCGGCCTCTCGCTTCAGGGGAAGGTCGTCGTCGTGATCAACGGTGCCCCCGCGGGCGCGGACTCCGCGCGCCGCGAGCAGCTCGAGGCACAGGCGGCGATCAGCGAGCGGCTCGCGCGCATCCTGCCGCAGAACCCCGCTGCGGTGATCGTGCTGCTCGCCGGAAAGGGGACGGAGCTGTTCGAGCAGTCGGTGCCGCAGCTCGAGCGCGCCGTGTCGCTGCGCTCGAACGCGCCGGAGGTGCCGGAGAGCCAGCGCTTCATCCCGTTGATCATGCTCGGCGTTCCCGTGGTGGGCTCGCCGCTGCTGCCGACGGGGTGGCCGGCCGACGACAAGGCGCAGGTCCTGCGCGGCCGGCGATTGAGCGCACGTATCGAGCAGGTGAAGACGCCGGTCACCGGCTACAACGTCGTCGCCGTGGTGCCGGGGAGCGATCCGAGCCTGCGCACGACCTACGTGGCGTACGGCGCGCACTACGATCACGTCGGCATCCTCGACCCCGTGGCGGGCGACTCGATCGCCAACGGCGCGGACGACGACGGCTCCGGGAGCGTCGCGCTGCTGGCGATCGCGCGCGTGATGCAGCAGGCGCCGGTCAAGCCGCGGCGCTCGGTGCTGTTCGTCTGGCACGTCGGCGAGGAGAAGGGGCTCCTCGGCTCGAGCTGGTTCACCGACCACCCGACGGTCCCGATCGACTCGATCGTCGCGCAGATCAACGCCGACATGATCGGGCGCAACGCCGATTCGCTGCTGTACGTCGTCGGACCGCTGGCCGCGCCGAACGGCCAGAGCAAGCGGCTCGGCGCCATCGTCGACAGCGTCAACGGGGCGCTCGCGCGGCCGTTCACGATCAACCGCGAATGGGATTCGCCGACGCACCCGGAGCACATCTACGAGCGCAGCGACCATTACAACTACGCGCGCAAGGGAATCCCGATCGTCTTCCTCACCACCGGGCTGCACGACGACTACCACAAGGTGAGCGACGATCCCCGGAAGATCGAATTCGACAAGATGGCGCGCGTGACGCGGCTCATGGTGGAGGTGGGGCGCGCGGTGGCGAATTCCCGGCAGCGTCCTCGCTAGCGAATCGCCGTCAGCAGTCGAGGTGCGCGAGTGCCAATCTTGTGCGCTCGCGCGGATTGCGTCGTCAGACCTGAAGGAACGGCTCCTGCCAATCCTTTCTCCAGTCGCGGGGTATGGGCGACGAGGAGGTCTCGACATGATCCAGGCTTCGATCCGGCATCATCTCACACGGGACGACGCGCAGCTCGTCGCCCGGTTGATCGCTCGCGACACGGGCAGCGCGCTCGAATCGCTGGAGCGGCGCCTCGCCGACGAGGGGATCGACGCGATGCTCGACGATCCGCGGCTTCCCGCCGCGCTGATGCGCGCGGGTCAGGGGTCGTTCGCCTCGCTGCCCCTGTTCTCGTACGTGATGGTGCGGCACGCCCTGCGCCGGCTCGGTGAGGACGACCGACGGCTCGCCGACTACGTCGCGGCGGTGCTCATGCACTTCGGCATGCGCGACAACGCGAGCCGCATCGGCGCGTCGGACGATCAGCTCTACGATTCGCTCGCCGCGCTGGTCGCCGACGTCGACGATCCGGACGGCCGGCGCAGCTTCCTCGTGCGCACGCACCTCGGTGACTACGCGCTCTGGCTGAGCGGCCTCTTTCCCGACTACATCGAGCACCGGCGCTGGCGGCGCGGCGGCCCGGACCTCGACTACTACGAGGAGATGGGGCGGCGCGGCTACCAGCTCGCGGCGGGACACCGGCTCGCCGACGACCATGGGCTCGCGACGCTGTTCGCGACGGCGGCGGAGCGATTCGGCCTGCTGCGCGCGGCGCTCAACGACGTGAGCGATGCGCTGCTGTTCCCCGACCGCCACTCGCCGGAGCGACTGATGCGGCAGGTGACGTCGGAAGCGCGCTGGCGCCGGCTCAGCTGACTCGCGCGCCGCGCGCCACGACGTCGGCGAACGCGGCGAGCAGGGCGCGGTCCCACGGCTCGGGAGAGCCGGTGAGCTCCTCGGGATGCCACTGCACGCCGACGAGCCACCAGTCGTCGGTGGGCCATTCCACGCCCTCGACGATGCCGTCCGGCGCGCGGGCCACGGTGGCGAGCGACGGCGGCACGGTGGCGATGGCCTGGTGGTGCATCGAGTTCACCACGGGACGCTCCGTGCCGAGCGCGCGCGCGAGACGCGATTCGGCGACGACGTCCAC
>Ga0310810_10002318_pt1 | contig 20446 bp, 15 predicted proteins | sample NCmetagenome_FD_207641 | JGI IMG/M metagenome (GOLD analysis project Ga0310810, IMG submission 207641) | Soil microbial communities from experimental microcosm in Duke University, North Carolina, United States - NC | ecosystem: Engineered > Artificial ecosystem > Soil microcosm > Unclassified ...
TCGGGATCCGGGATTCGAGACTCGAACCCCGCGCCCAATCTCCGCCTGTTAGAGCAATCAGCGCCGCGGAGTATACTCCCGCGACCTGTCAAGGCCCAACGCCTTGAACAATCACACTCCGCGTCGCACACAAGGCCCGCCTACGCCGTCACGGCTTCGGCGGGCAAGGAGCCGAGCATGAATCGAATCGTCGTGGCTCTGGTAGTCGTGGCGAGCCTCATGACAGCGAGCCCGGTATTGGCCCAGGGTGGGGATGGCAGTCTACGCGGAACGGTTCGAGACAGCCAGGGCGGTGCGCTGCCGGGCGTCACGATTACCGCGACCAGCGACGTTCTTCTCAGTCCAAGCGTTACCGTCACTGACAGCGCCGGCAACTACCGGCTCATCAACCTGCCGCCTGGCACGTTCACCGTGTCCGCGCAGCTGGCCGGGTTTTCGACTGCTCGCCGCGAAGGCGTCCTGCTGCGCGCAGGCAGCAACTTCCAGGTCGATATGACCATGGAGCTCGGGGCCCTCGAGGAATCGATTACGGTCTCCGGCGATGCGCCGATGCTCGAGGTCACCAAGCCGAGCAACGTGTTGACGATCGACGCCGAGTTCCAGAAGGAAGCGCCCGTCGTCGAGGGAAAGTTCTGGAGCGACTTCCTGATGCTGACACCCGGCGTCATCTCGCGTCCGCATAACGACGCCAGCGGCCGCCAGAACTACTTCGGCAACGCCGTCGAGCACCGCGACGCCGTTACGCTGATGGAAGGCCTCTACGCAGGCAACTACAACGATTTCAACATCAACAGGACGGGCCTGAGCTCCGAGGCGATTCAGGATACCGAGGTCAAGACCGGCGGCGTCGATGCGGCCTCGCCAATGGGTTACGGCCTCGTGATCAACATGGTCAGCAAGAGCGGCGGCAACGATTTCCACGGTACTGGCGTGGTGTCGTATCAGCCGTTCAGCTGGAACGCGAACAACGTTGGTTCCGGGTCGCCGGCGACGCGCGAGGTCCATCAGTACGACGTCTCGTTCGGCGGACCGATCAGGAAAGACAAGACGTGGTTCTTTGGCGCGCTGCGTTATACGCAGAACAAGAGCGGAACCGGCCGGACTCCGGACCAGCTTGCCGCGCATCGGGCGTTCTTTCCTGACAAGGCGCTCGAGAACAACACCATCACGGGCTATCAGCCATGGGTGAAGGTGTCGACGAAACTCAGTCCCAGACACGACCTGGCGCTGATTTACCAGGCCGACCGCCTTCTGCTGAACGTCGTCGGCGCCGAAGACTACGAGCAGGTGGAGGTGCTGTCGACCGGCGGCCCGATGTACGGCGGAAAGCTGACCTCAGTGTGGGGCAACAACCTCACCTCAACGTTGTATGTCAGTTACAACACGAAGGGCGGCAACAATACCGACAGCTACAAATACGACAAGCAGGGACCGCTTACCGAGATCCATCGCGAGGCGTTTCTCAATCAAGGCATCCTCCAGGGCTCGGGCCTGATCCTGCGCGGCGGACAGTGGTCGTCAACTGCGTGTGACGCCTGTTTCGATCTCGATACCTCGTCGATCACGATGCTTCGCGGCGACATCATGTACTTCAAGGATGGATGGCTCGGCTCGCATGAGTTCCAGACCGGATTTCTCGCGATGCCACGCAGCATCTATACAAAGAACGTCCGCTACCTGAACGACGGTTTCACGCTCGAGGAACGGCGGATGGTCGATCCGAACAACGCCGCGGCGGGAACGATTCCGTTCTCCCGGCAGTACGTGCTCGGTGACCTCAATCTGGATCAGTCGAGGGGACGCGACAAGGACATCGGCTTTTACGGCCAGGACAGCTGGAAGGCGGGACGCCTGACGACGACTCTGGGGTTGCGGGTCGATGTGGTTCGCCGGTTCGACGTGCTGCGCAACCTGCAGCGGCAGTCGAGCACGGAGATTGCGCCGCGCCTCGGTTTCTCCTATGTCTTGACGGAAGACGCGAAAAACGTCCTGCGCGGTACGTATGGGAAGTATCACCAGCAGTTGATGGGTACGCGCAACCCGGTTCCGTCCTTTGGCGGCAACGATGCGCAGGGACTGCGCAGCACGTACGACCTCAACTCGGATGGCGTATTCGAAACGGTGATCGTGACGCCGCCCGTGGCGACGTCGATTTCCAGCCTGCAGTTCGATCCCGAGCTTCATCAACCGAGCTTCGACGAGTGGTCGCTGGGCTATCGCCGTCAGTTTCCAGGACAGGTGGCCGTCGACGTCGCGGGCATCGTGAAGGTGAACCACGATCAATTCGCCCAGGTCGATATCAACGGTATCTATCCCAACGCTCCGCTCCAGCCGTTTGGAGGATTCGGTAGGGTCGATCCGAACCAGGGCCTGTTGTACCGCTTGACGAACAATTCGTGGAGCACCACGCACTATCGCGCGCTGCAGGCGACGCTGACGAAAAACCTCACGCATGGTTTCCAGACGCTCTTCACGGTGCAGCGGCAGTGGCAGCACCTCGAGGGCACGTGGAACCCGACCGATCCGGCGAAGTTCATTCAGCCCGATGCGTTCCCCAACAACAAGAATATCTGGCGGACCGACGGCGTTGTCGATCAGAACAGCCTCGCGACGGGTAACTCGCTGGTGAACAACCCGATGTGGAACCCGTACTCGATCCGCATGGCGGGAACGTGGCACGCGCCGTGGGATCTGGTCACCTCTGGCAGCTACACGATCGTTGCGGGCAACTGGACGGGCCCGGTCATCGATCAGTTGCCGGCGAACAGTCCGCTGCTGGCGCCATTCGGTCCGGCAACGGTGGTGTCCTCAACGGGCGTGAGGCAGTCGAACCCCCTCGCGACGCGCATCCGGTTCTTCTACCCGACGCGCGGAGAAGGGCAGCCGCGCGCGCCCGACGTTCACATTGTCGGCGTGAAAGTAGGAAAGCGAATTCCGTTTGCGACCGACAAGAACGTCGAGGTCGCATTTGAGGTTTTCAACCTCCTCAACGCCGGAAACTTCACGGAGTACAGCCGGCAGGGCGCGAACCGGATTTACAACCCACAGACGTTCGGGACCTATACGAACCCGCAGACACCACGGGCGGCGACGTTTGAGGTGATTACGAGGTTCTGAGAATAGGGACTGGGGACTGGGGACTGGGGACTAGGGACTCGGGACTGGGGACTAGGGACTCGGGACTGGGGACTAGGGACTCGGGGGGACTAGGGCGCTAGGCTTCAACTCCAGTCCCCAGTCCCCAGCCCCTAGTCCCTAGCCCCCGACAGGCTACTTCGTCGCCGTCGCCGGCTTCTTCCCTGTGTACTCGAGCACAAACAGGCCGGTACCCACGCGATCGGATGCGTACGCCAGACCGCGATGGTCGATGGTGACGTCGTTGATCTGAATCGCGGTCGGCTGTCCCTTCGCAATCGGGTGCGATTGCGAGTTCGTCTTCGGCATGTAATAGCCGACCTCTTTCAGGTTGTACGGATCCGAGAGATCGACGACGCGGATGCCGGCGTTGAAGTAAGCGACCCACGCCAGCTTGTCCTCGAAGCGGTTCAGCTCGCTGTTCACCTTTTCCGCATGCTGATGCGGCCCGAAGCGCCCGCCCTTGTCGCAGAAGTTCCCGACAGGCACTTGCCACGTTGACACGGGGAAGGGGTGGGTTTCGTCGGTGATGTCCACCATGTACGACTTCGATCGGATGCCGCTCGCGCACGGCTTCATGTCGGCGTTGCCCGCCGCTTCGTCGGTGATGAACGCGTAGGTGCGCGGCAGGCCATCGGGTCCCTTGAAGTTCGGCACTTCCTCGTACTTGATTGGCGACACGGTGTGCGGCCCGCGTCCCGGCGGATTGGTGTCGATCAGCCAGATCATCTTCGGGTTCTTGATGTCCGAGATGTCCCATCCGCCCGCGAGCCCGGCGCCGCGGAAGCCGATGTAGAGACGATGGTTGTCCTCGTCCACCAGCGGGTGATGCGCGTACTCGTTCTGATAACCCGGCAGCCCTTCCTTCTGGCTTGGCGATGCGATACGGCTGACGAACTTCGGGTTCTTGGGGTCTTTGAGGTCCCAGATGTGGATGATCGTCAGCCCACGGTAGCCCGGTTCACCGGAGCTCGAATAGAAGTAGCCCGATTTCTGCGACCACCATCCTTTATGCGCGCGGCGGATGAACGTGCCGCCGCAGCCTGGTCCGCAGTTGTTCGGTGGCGTGCCGGTGATCTCGCTCACCTTCGAAATCTTCGAAGGGTCGGTTCCACGGTCGGTGATGTCCCAGATCTCGAACTTGAACTTCTTGCCGGTGTCCCAGCTGCGAATCAGGTAGTCGCGTCCTGCCGGGTTCGAGTTGAAGCCGTAGTCATAGACGACCGAGACCGAGCGCGAGTTGACGTGGGCTTCCTCGTTGGGGATGTGCCAGACGAACTTCGGGTTTGCCGGATCGTCGATGTTGACAATCGCCGTCCCGTTCCACTCCATCTTGCCTGTGATCGGGTTGAGGATCGGTTGATCGTTCCCCTGCCCGTCGTCAGACGCCTGCGGATCGTTTCGATCGTTCGGCGTGAGGCCGACGTAGAGCCAGTTGCCATTGGCCGGGTCGGACTTCGCGGTCAGCTGTAGTCCCTGCCGTCCCTGCATGTCGTTGTAGCCGACCAGCCTGACATTCTCGGCGCCGTCGGAGCGCGGGTCTGCCGCCGCCGGCGTGGTGTTCGATGCGGGTGCCTGTGCGGACGTGCATCCGGCCAGAGCCGACAGGAGTCCAAGGCACGCCCACTTCATCATCGTCATCGCGATTCTCCTGAGTTTCTTCGTGGCCTTCGTGTGTGTGCGCGTTACGCGCCTTCGTGGTCCGGGGTTGCGGGGATTATATGGCCATGCCACACTGCCAGGCGCCCTGGAGGACTTATGGTCAAAAGGTTCTTGATGGTCGTCGTGGTCGTTGGACTGGCAGGCAGCGTCTCGGCGCAGGATGCCCGCGCGGTCCTGCAGGCGTCGCTGAAGGCGATGGGCGGCGAGAACCTGAAAACCATTCAGTATTCGGGCGCAGGATGGTCATCGGCCATCGGCCAGACCTACGGCCTGGACACAGACTGGCCCCACTTCGAGGTCGCGGGCTACACGCGGGTGATTGACTACGACGCGAAGTGGTCGCGCGAAGACTACACGCGCCGTCAGGGAAGCTATCCGACGTTTGGACGGGTGCCGATCCCCGAGCAGCACGTCACCGCGATTCTGAGCGGCAACTTCGCGTGGGATATGAATGGCGAGACACCCGTCGCGTTCACGCGCATGTATCTCGACGGCGTGCCCTACAACATTCTGCGGCAGCTCGAGCTCGCACTGACGCCTCACGGAGCGCTCAAGGCCGGTCTCGCCGCCATCGACGCCACGGCCATCACGACGCCGATCGTTGGCGCGTCCGACTTCGGCCTCTCGCAGTTCGGCCGCACAGTGACGATTGTCTCCTTCACGCTGCTCGGGAAATACAAGATGAACGTGACGGTGAACGACCAGAATCTCGTGGAGCTGGTCGACACCTGGTTCCCGAATCCCGTGTACGGCGACATGGACTACGAGATGCGCTACACGCAGTACAAGGACTTCGGCGGCCTCGAATTTCCGCAGCTCGTCCATGTGCATCAGGGTGATCCGCGTCTGAATCCCGCGCATAACTACTACGAGTTCAAGATCACGGACGTGAAAGGGAACGTGCCCGTCGAGAAGATGCCCGTCCCCGAGGCGGTCCGCAATGCCACCATCGCTCCCGCCAAAGTTGAAAGTGAGAAGCTCGCGGACGGGGTTTGGGCACTGACCGGCGGTACGCACAACAGCATGCTGGTCGAATTCAAGGACTTCGTTGCCGTCGTCGAGGCGCCGAATAACGAAGCGCGCTCGCTGGCCGTCATCGCCGAGGCCGCCCGGCTGGCGCCAAACAAGCCAATCAAATATCTGGTGAACACGCATCACCATTTCGATCACGCCGGTGGCCTGCGGACGTTCCTTTCACAGGGGACGGCGATCGTCACCCACGAGTCGAACAAGCCGTATTACCTCGACATCATGTTCTACCCGGCGCCGCGGACGCTCGATCCGGATCGCATGGCAATGTACTCGCCGATGTACATGATCAGCAGGCGCCCAGCGCCAATTGAAACCGTGGGCGGCGACACGCGCGCGACGGCGCCCTTTGTCATCACAGACGGCGTCCGCATGCTGGAGGTTTTCCACGTGCAGGACATGGCCTACGAGCTGGGCGATCCGTCGCTGCGCCAAGGCAATCACAGTCAGGACATGCTGATGGCGTATCTGCCGAAGGAGCGGATCCTCTACAACGCCGACCTCTACTCGCCACCAGCGGCGGGCGCGCCGATCCCCGCGCAGACGCCTGCGAGCAAGACGCTCTACCAGAACATGCTGAAGCTGAAGCTCGACGTCGCTCAGCACGTGCCGACGCATGGCCGCGTGGGCACGAACGACGAGTTCATGAAGATCTTTGGGAAGGCGGGAAACACTAACTAGGTTCAATGGACAGGACCTATTGAACCCTTTGAACCTCCTGAACCGAATGAACCCAAGAGTTACGTGTGCTCCACACTCGCCAATGAAAAGCCCCGCTCCTGCGCGCGATTGATCGCCACGATTCCCGCCGGCACAAGACGCGCGTTCGGGAGCAGGTTCGCCTTCATCTCTTCGAATACGTCGTCCTGTTTGAGCCCCATCGCCATCGCGATCGCCCCTGCATAACCGCGGCTTGACTGGTTGCAGACGGCGAGACGCAGTCCCCGTTTAATCAGTGGCTCGAGCCGCTCCCGCTGCAGGTTCAGCGTCGGCGGCTGATTCGTCTTCGGATCGAGCACCTTATTGCGCTCGGAGATCGGCTTGCCGTACTTCGCCCAGATTGCGTCGCTGTAGGCGAACAGCGTCGACAGATGACGTGCGACGAGAACGACGGCCAGGTCGGTATCCTTCAGGCCGTAGTCGTTCACGTTGATGTTGAAGTACGTCGTCGTGAACTGAATGGCGCTCGAGAACCCGTCCGGATTGGGTGCGTCCACGATGTACCGGTGCTTGCCTGGAATCTGATCCAGCCAGTCGTCCTGGGCGTGACGCGCCGGATCGAATCGTCCGGGCGCCTGCGCCTCCACCGGGACCGTCGCTCCGACGGCGGCTCCGCCCATCAGGCCGAAACCAAGCTTCGAGAAGAACGAACGCCGCGCGAGCGTACGCAAGTCGGTGTTGGACATGGAGGGGATGGTACACGAAATGGCGCCGACCTCTACAGGAACCTCATGAGGTCGAAGGCAGGTCTGGAATGCGTTGCCAGAGACCGGCCCTGACCTCCCGCACGATCCCGGCATTGACCAGGCTCGAGACGATGCGCCCGGCGGCGTCGTGGGGAATGTGAAGGAAGTCCTCCAGGCCTTCGAGTGTCACAGTCGTTTCCGTTTTGTGAACCACATGATCCACGACGGCTCTGACAACTTCCGCGCGGCGCCCTTTCTCACGGCGCTCGATACCCATTCGGTCCTCCGGCGATTAATGAGGGCAAGCTTGGTGCCCACACTGCCGATCAGGTCGACGCAGCGTCGCGCGCACCGCTGATAAGCTCCAGCGCGAGACGCCGCGAAGACCTGTTCGGCTCGCCGGAGGTTTAGGTACTTTTCTTTTTCGTCAGCTCCGCATACACAGCGTCCACGAACCCGGGTGCCGGACCCCGGCCGGCCGCCGGTGCTGCTGCGGGGGGTGCCGCCGCGCGTGCACCCGGCGCCGGCGCGTCGGGAAGCGCTGCCTTGATCTCTTCGAGCGTTTTCCCTTCCTTGACCATCGCAGCAATCTTGTTCCGCCGCTCAGTCACTGCCGTTAGCTTTCGCTGGAGATCGGCCTTCATCAGCACGTCGCCGTGGCCGGTGACGTAGTAGTCCGCGTTGAGGCCAATCATTCCTTTGACATTGGCCATCCACCCTTCGGCCGATCCGTTCTTGTCCATATGTATGTTCGGATTGTCATCGGCGCGGTTGGTAACAACGATGTCGCCCGTAGACACGACCTTCGCCTGCGGGTTGTAGACGATGAGATCGCCGCTCGTGTGCGCTGGCGCCCAGTGATACAGCTCCAGCTTGATGCCGTCGACGGTCATCGTTTCCTTGGTCTTCGTGGTGACCTGCGACGGCAGCCGATCCGGTGGTGGAGCGCCGCGCCCGCCGGCCGCGATCGCCGCCTGCTGCTCCTTCTTGTTGTTCTCGTGCGCGATCACTTTCACCGCAGCCGGATAGGCGACCAGGCCATTTACATGGTCTCCGTCGCTGTGCGTCAGAAAGACGGTTGTGACCGGCTTCGGCGTGATCTTGGCGATCTCCGCGAGAAGATCCTTGGCGCCTGCCTCGGTCTGCTTGGCATCAACGACGATGACGCCGGTCTTCCCGATGTAGATGGTGCTGTTGCCGCCTGAGCCTCCCAGGCCGGCCCAGACGTCGGGCTTCAGTTGTTTCATCATCACCGGCTGAATGGCCGGCGGTGCCTGCGCAAATGTGATAGCCGCGGAGACAATGCCCGCAGCGGCCAGTACGGAAATATTGAGTGTTTTCATGACGGGGTCCTCTCAGGCGAGAACTATAGACCCCGGAATTCCCAAACCCCAAATCCCAAATCCCAAATCAAAAATGTGACTTGGAATTCAGGGCTTGGGTTTTCGGACTTGGGATTTGGGATTTGGGATTTGGGATTTGGGATTTGCTAGTAATACCCGCTGCCGTAGCCGTCATCGTAGGGTGGATAGTACGGATCGACCGGTGGTGGCGGCGGCGGTGGCACGTCGCCGTTGATGCTGCCAACCATCGTCGGATGGATCGTGCAGTGGTAGGTCGCAGTCGACGTCGTCAGCGCTACGGGAGTGCTTGACTGGCCGGGCTGCACCTCGCCCAGGTCCGTACCGTCATCCAGCACGATGTGATGCATGACGAGGTCGGTGTTGGTGAACGTGATCTGATCGCCCACGTTCGCGGTCGTCGGATTCGGCATGAAGGCGGTCGACCCGAACGACCCGACGATGTTGATCATGACCTGCATCGGCGTCGGCATCGGTATCGGCGCCGGATCGTCGAATGCCCGCAGCCTGCCGGCGTTTGTTGACGCGGCGCTCGGCGAAATCAGGCCGGACGGGGAGGACGGGAAGTGGCCGCCACTGCAACCCAGGGTTACCACGGAGGCAATCAGTAGCGACGGCAAAGCGAGCTTCATGCACATGTCGACATCAGCGAGCAAGGTGAATGCCCACCGCAAATTATAGACACGTATAGAAGTTGGTTCCTGCAAGATTACCAGCCCGGTAATTGTTTACGGGTTGTCGGGGCCAACCTACAGGTCGGCCCTCACTCACGTTGGTGCCGTGAAGGTGACGCTTGTCTTCGACTTGCGCATGCGCACTCCGTGAGCAGGACGTACTGGTGATGAAGGCGGTCCTGCTAATGTGCGATTCTGACGACGTCAAACCTGATATTGATACGCTAGCCGCTTCCGCGGCGGTCCGCACGTCCGCGACAAAACAACAGCAGTGCAGTTCATATGCAAGGAGTGCAGTTATGGGTCGCCTTCTTTTCATAACGTCAACGTCGTTGCTGGTGGCAGCGCTTGTCCTCGTGATGCCGCAAATTTCTCATGCCCAGACATTTCACGTCGTCAAGCAGACGCAGCTTGGCGGCGAAGGAAACTGGGACTACGTCACCGTCGATCCGGATGCGCACCGGATCTATGTTCCACGCGGGACTCACGTCCAGGTGCTCGATGAATCGACGCACAAAGTAGTCGCCGACATCGCCGGGATGAGGGGTATCCACGGCGTCGCGATCGTGCCGAAAGCAAACCGCGGCTTTGTGACCGGAAACGATCCCAAAGGCGTCATCTACGTATTCGACCTGAAGACCAACCAGATGACGTCCAAAATCCCGACCGGTGAAGAGGACTGCGACGGCCTCTTCTACGACGCGGCCACCGACCGCATCTACGTCCAGAATGGCGATTCCATGACATCAACGGTCATCGAACCTGCCGCTGCGAAGGTGGTCGGGACCATTAAGTACGGCGGTCCACTCGAAGCCGGCGTGTCCGACGGCAAGGGGATGCTGTTCGTCAACCTGGTGGACAGCGCGGAAGTGGCCGAAGTCGACGCGAAGACGCTGGCCGTGAAGACCACGTTCAGCGCGAAACCATGTCAGCGCGGCTACGGCGCCGCATTCGACGTCGCCCATCGTCGCCTGTTCCTGGCCTGTCAGGGAGCGATGCCGGTCGGCGTGGTGGTCAATGTCGATACCGGTAAAGTCATCACGTCGATGCCGATCGGAGGCGGCGCGGATGGCGTCGCCTACGATCCAGGGACGGGTGATGTGTTCTTTACATGTCGCGACAGCGGCGACGGGATGTCGGGCGTGGTGAACATCTTCCACGAAGACTCACCCGACAAGTACACCAAGGTGGCCGACGTGAAGTACATGTACGGGGCGCGGACCGTCGCGCTCGATCCCAAAACACATCACATATTTTCGGTAGGGGCGACTAAGAACGATCCGGCGGCGCCGACAGCGCAAAATCGCAACCCGCGCCCGCGGCCCGACCTGACCACATTCTCGATCGTGGAGGTTGGAAAGTAGTTGAGGCCGGGTCCTCTTGGACCCGGCGATCACGTGGGCCGGCTTCAGCCGGCCCTAGAGCGTCACCAGCTGAAACGAACGCCGACTTCCGCGACCTGCTTCTGCTGCGCGGTGAGAATCTTGCCGAACGTCGCTGCACGAACGTTCGTCTGATAGCTGCTGCCAACCCCGCCGAGGTTGTTGCGCCCCAGCAGGTTGACGACCTGCAGGCTTCCTTCCACCTTCCTGCCGCCACCGAGATTGATCGCCTTGGCGACGCGCACATCGAGACGGGAGAACGTGTTCTTGTCGATCTGACTCTCGGGGAGCGCGGGCAGGTTCAAGGTTGCCCGATAGGCGTTGACCGCGGTCATCATCGCGGCGTTGTCGCGATTGCCCATGCTCTTGGTCGTTCCCGGCACGTAATCGGTGTTCGCGATACCGTCACTGTTCAAATCGACGCCCGCACGTGCGCTGAACGGCGTTGTTGTCCTGAAGTTATAAATCACGCCGAGGATGACGTCCGCAGGGAGCTGAGAGGCGTAGCTCACGACGAGCGCATGCCGCCGATCGCTTGGAAGCGGACCGATGTCGGTCTGCGGGTTGTAGTAGTCGGTGATGCTGCCGCCCTGGTTGATGCCGACCGTATCCGGCGAGCCGTAGTTGCCATCCTGTTTCGCCAGCGTGTACGACACCTGGTACTGGTAACGGTGCGACAACCGCTTCTCGAGGCGCACAAGCATTGCCTTGTACGTCCACTCGCCGATCGGATCGGTCGAGACGATCTGCCCCCATTCGGGGAGCGGGCGGACGCCGTTCTTCGGCGTGTTGATGTTCTCGGTCGTGAAGTAGTTCGTCGCCTTCTGGTAGACGCCATCAACGTTGATCGCGGTGTCGGCCAGTAGCTGCTGCGAGAATCCGGCGGTGTAGGTGTTGACCGGTGAGTTTTGGAGATCGTTGCTCAGGATGTTGATGTTCGGCGGCGCCGTGGACGCGAACGACGCCGGATCGCGTCCCTGATATGGATCCGGATAGCTCGGGTTGTTGATGATGATGCTGTTCTGCTTGAGCGCCGTAATCTCGGTACCCTGAGTCGCGTTGGTGACGTTCGTGTATACAAGCCCGTAGCCGCCGCGGACGACGAGGCGGCCGTCCTTTTTCACATCCCATGCGAGACCGGCACGCGGCCCGACGTTGTTCTTGTCACCGCGTGAACCGAAGTCAACGTAGGGCAGTGGACGTGGATACTCAGCCTGGGTGTGATTCTCGTCCCACACGCCAGTCTGAATGTCATAGCGCACCCCGAGATTGAACGTCAGGCCGGAGAAAGGCTTCCATTCGTCCGACACGTAGGCGGCATACGTGTGGCTGACGATGTCGCGATAGACGTTCGGGAACGCAGCCTGGAACTGTGTGGCTCCTGACAGCGAATTGAAGTTGAAGTTCGGATTCAGTGGGTCGAACGCCTGATCGCGACCGAACGTCCACGTGCCAGGGTTGCTTGCGGCCCACTCGTGGGTCGGGAAGAACTGCACGCTGCCGCCGATCTTCCAGTTATGGGCGCCGCTGGCGATCGAGAACGTCTCCTGCGCTTCGGTGAAGGTAGTCATCGTTCCAGTGCGGCACGGCCAGAGACACTGATTGTTGCCCCAGATGACGCTCGGGAACCGGTACTGCTGGGTGCCGATGTACTGACCCGCGCCGAGTGACGCAGGCATCGTCACGGGGGTTCTGAGCACGTCACCAGGGGTGAAGTCCTGGTTCTGGTAGTTGCGATCCGACGCGGTCGCGCGCATGAAGTAGAACTCGTTCAGCACGCGATTGGAGACCACCCAGGTGTGCCCGACGGCGTGCATGTCGCGTGGAATCAGATTATCGAGCTGGCTGAATGCCGCGTTAGTGCCACCGCAACCGCTGCAGAAATACTCGGTGTGCTGGTTGATGTAGCGGTAGAAGAGGTTCTGCTTCGAGTTCATCTGGTAGTCGCCGCGGAAGAACTCGATGTTGGTGAACGAGCCGCCCTCGAAGGACCCGGCCAGCGACGGATAGAACTGCGTGGGCACGTTGACGGTGAAGAAGCTGTGTTCACGTGTTCTTTCGTAGGTGCCGAAGTAGTGGAGCTTGTTCTTGATGATCGGTCCACCGACGGAAAACCCGTACTGATTCCGCTTGTAACGCGGGTCCGCACGCCCGGCGTCGATCTGCTGCTGCGTGAAGATGTCGTTACGCGTCATCTGCTGATTGCGGAAGTATTCGAACACGTCGCCGCGGAAGTCGTTCGTCCCGCTCTTGGTGATGATGTTCACGACGCCGCCAACGCGCTGCCCGTATTGTGCGGGGAGCTGCGTCGTGTGGACGGAGAACTCGCGGATGGCCGATTCCGGAATGTCGTGGCGCTGCTCGCCGCTCTTGTTGACCGAGTTCGAGAGGCCATCGACCAGATACGTCGTCGCGCTCGTCGTCACGCCGGCGCCGACGTTGGTGGCATTCCGCTTAGGCCGCGTGGTATCGACCGCGACCCCCGGAAGGAGGATTGACAGCGACAGGGCGCCGCGATCCGGCGCGGGAAGCATCTCGATCTGATCCTGGGTGACGACGGCCGCCACCTCGGTCTTCGTGGCCTGGACGATCGGTGCTTCACCGGTGACGGTTACCGATTCCTGCACCGTCGAAAGTGCAAGCTGAAAGTCGCGCGAATATTCCTGGCTGACGACCAAGACGATGTCTTTGACGGCGATCGTCTGAAACCCTGGAAGTTCCGCGGTCAAGTTGTAGCGCCCCGGATTCAGGCCGGCGACGCGGTACTTTCCGTCGGCTTCGGTGACGCTGGTGCGAACCGTGCCGCTTTCGGCGTTTTGAACGGTAACCGTGACGCCGGGAAGAACTCCGCCCTGCGCGTCGGCGATGGTGCCGGCAATCGACGCGCTTGCTGCCTGGGCATGCGCGGGAACGGCGTATCCCGGTTGCAAGGCAAGGACAAGCGCCGCGAGCGGCAGGATGGCCCCGCGAATTACGGAAAGATTGCGAAACATCTAGTGCTCCTCAATGACGATAGCGGAGTCGGCGTACGGTGATGATCCGACTCACGTCAACACTGCCGACGCGTGCGTCGGGGCATCACCGTGCTCCGACTCGGATAAATGGGATGTGAGCTGGATCCTTGTCTGGCTCCGGCCTCGGATGCAAGGGGCGGCCACCTACACGCGCCGTGCCACCATCTTCGACAGGAATTCGTTGTCAGTACAACAAGTTAGCGATAGATTTCGGCGATGGTGATGCGGGTCGGATCCAACAATCCCGAGCGACATCCAATGAAACGAATGCTCGTTGCGGCGACGGTGTTGATGATTGCAGCGGCCGTACTGATCTCGCGCGGCGAATCGCCAGGTGCGGCGGCGCCTGATTCCGCGCAATCACGCCTCTCCCCGAGGGCGCATTGGGCAGACCGCGTGGTTATTCAGGTCTGGATAGATCGACAGAACCTGCCGGCGCGTGGCGATCAGCTCGTGGAACGGGCGATGCAGACGTGGGGGACGGCGTCGGAAGGGGCGTTCACGTTGCGCCGGACGTTTGTGGAACGCGATGCCGGCATCCGGGTGTACTTCAATGGCGCGGGAGGAAACTACGGCGAAACGCGGCCGCGCCTGAACCGCGCCACGGGGTTGATTGACGAAGCGGAGGTCGCGATTGCCGCGGATGCTCCGATTCAGGCCGATCCGTTGACGCGTGACATCATCGTGTACCTGACGGCGCTCCACGAACTCGGGCACGCACTCGGTCTGGAGCACACGGCGAATTTCGACGACATCATGTATCTGTTCCGGGAACCGGAAGACGGCCCACGCTATTTCGGCAACTATCGCAGCCTGCTGCGGTCCGGTGAAGATATTGGAACCGCGAGAGCGACGGGATTGTCGGCGTACGACGTTGCGGCGCTGCATGGTCTGTATAGCCGTAAATAACGTCGGATGCTGGCTGGAGACAATTTGGCGATTACCTCTCGGACTTCGGGATGTTCTTCGGTCTCAGCGCGGGTCACCTTGGCACTCGCGGTGTTGCTCTCCGCGGCTGCGTGTGGTGGCAGCGAACAGTCGACTGCTCCGACTCCGACGCCACCCACCGCGCCGTTCTCAGCTACAGATCTCCGCGAGGGTACTGGCACGGCCGCAACCCAGGGTCGGACCGTGACGGTGTCCTACACCGGGTGGCTGTTCGATCCATCCAGGCCTGAGTCGAAAGGTACACAGTTCGACTCTCAAGGCAGCTTTACATTTCAACTCGGCGTTGGCCGCGTGATTCCCGGGTGGGAACAGGGGATTCCGGGCATGAAGGTTGGCGGTCAGCGACGTTTGACGATTCCGCCGAATCTGGGCTACGGATCGCAGATGGTCGGCAGCATCCCGCCGAACTCGACGCTCGTGTTCGACGTGATGCTGCTGAACGTGGGGTGATCGCTAATTCACGAAATTCTGGATGTCGACATAGCGCGTCACGGTCAGAGTGGCCGTCCTCACGTTTCCCGCCGCATCGGCTACTGTAATCGTGATGACGTTGTCGCCCATCGACAGATCGATCGGGCCGGTAACCCACGACGAGGTTCCGAACGCCGCTCCGGAACCCCCGCGGCTGCTTGCCCACCCGACGCTGACGACGCCGACGTTATCCGATGCGGTGCCCGTCACGATGACCTTCGAATCTGTCGTCCGCGCCGTCCCACCGACTGGCGCCGGTGAGAGGAAGACCACGGTAGGCGGAGTCAGATCCTGCGCTGGTTGAGTTGGAACTTGAATCGCCGGGCTGCCTCCGCCGCTGCCTGTCGTGCCGCCGCCGACACCGCTTCCGCCGCCAGTTCCACTGCCGCCGCCGCTCGGAACGCCGCCGACAGTTCCACCGCCACCAGAACTCGGAGTGCCGCCCGTTCCACCCGTCCCACCGCCAGTAGGAAGGCCGCCGCCTCCCGCCTGACTGAGGATGGTCCATGTGAACGTCTGAGATGCAGATAACCCAAGGGTGTTCGTCACGGTCGCGGTGACATTAAACGCGCCCGCTGTAGTTGGTATCCCGTAGAGGAAGCCGCCGTTGACGGCCATCAATCCCGGCGGCAAACCGATGACCGAATAGCTCAACACGAGACCGCCGGGATCGGTCGCGGTCAGTTGCAGGCCTACGCTTAGCCCCACGGTGCCGGTCATGCTGCCCGGATTGCGCAGCGTCGGAGCCTGCGCGCTGGAAGTCCCACCGGTCGGCGTGCCACCGGTCGGCGTGCCGCTGGTCGGCGTGCCACTGGTCGGCGTGCCACTGGTCGGTGTGCCACCGGCCGACGAGCCATCCTGGTTCCATGCGATTTCCGGAGAGAGCGGACTCTTTTCGCCGGTCGCTGAATAGGCTTGAACCGCGAAGTAATACGTCGCGCTGGGATCGTTCAGGTTCACGACGGCGCTGGTCGAAGTCCCGACATCCACAGTGCCTGAATAGTTGCGCGATTGGGTGCCGTAGTAGACGTAATAGCCAGCCGTTAACCCGTCAGAGTTGCGATCCCACTCGAGTACGACGGATGCGGCGTGAGCGAGGGTGGGCACCAGCAGGAGGACGGCGCCGATGATGAGAGCCACGCGTGCGCAGGTCCGTGGCAGGCCGCGTGCGCCAGTACGATCCATATCGATCCTCATGGGGTTCAACGAGCGGAATCGCAACGCGTTTGCCACAAGTGCAGGTGAATGCACCGGAGACCACTAACGTCGTCGGCACAACGCTTTATGAGGAGCGATCGCGCGTAGATATGCGCTTTCTGCGTGTCGTGTGATCGCGATTCTCGTGGCCGGCTTACGGTTGCGTAACGACGCGCCCGTTCGACGATGGATCGAAAAGTACGGCGTGACATTTACCGCCGGTGACTCCCGTTATTCTGCGTTGGCCAGGGGCGGACACCAGGACCGTGCGTGTCTGACACGCTTTGCGTCAGGTCTGTAACCGCCGCTCGCGAGTGAACACCTGTCGGCGCCGGCCGAGGAAGGGAGAGATCAGGGCGCCAGGGCTGTGTTCAGCGTAAATCGCGTCGCCGCAGGAATGTTCCATGCGGCACTGATGTCGATGATGACCTCCGTCCCAGGTTTCACCGGAACCGAGAGTCGTCGTTCAATCGGTTGCTCGAATCCAACCGGGCCTGCGAGCGCAACTCCGAGTCCGCCTGCATCGGAAGCAATTTCGACGATCAATGTGCCGGAATTGGGTGAGCTCACGCGCACACGTCGACAGACGAACCCCCAGTGGTACCCGCACGCTGAGTCGTCTGCCGTAACGACATCGTGCATCGTTTCGCCCGCGTTGATCGTTCGGACGTGATGAAGCCGCAACGACGTGCTCGCGGCCCTCTGGATATCCCGCGCCTGCTCGCTCGTCTCAAATCCCGGCTTCTCGACTGTGACCCAGAACTGGCGATCCTGGGGGGCCACGCTCGCGGTCATCTCGAACGCTCCGTTCGCGTCCGTCGTTGTCGTGTTCGCGGTATCCCACTGCGTCACCCGCGCGCTCGGGACTGGCGCATTCGTAGCGTCAAGGACGCGGCCAGCGACGCGCAGCGGTTGCAACACTCGTGTCGGCGGCGGGGGCGTCGAGTTGTTGGCGGGTGCAACCGTAGGTGTAGGAGCGGTGGACGCCTGCTGGCCACCGCAGCCGGAGAAAAGTATTGCCAGCGGGACCAAGACAAGCGAAGGGAAACGCAATCCGCAGCCGGACATCGACGTCTGGCCGCGGATCTTACAACGAGGCGATAACCTATCGCGGCGGATTCGGCGGCGCCGCCGGCGGCTGGCCATGCATCATCTGCATCATGCCGCCCGGCATCATCATCGTGCCCATCCGCTTGTGCATCGCGGCCATCTCCGTGACCACCACCGCGATTCGATCCACTTTCTCGGGACCTGTGGCCGCGTTCATCTGCGCAACCAGTTCGTCAAGTTTCGTCTGCTGGGCCTGCATATTGGCCATCATCGCCTGTCGATCGGCGGCTGCGCCTTGTGCGGCCGGAGGTGTCGTGTGCTCGTGTTGATTGTTTTGCGCGTACCCGAGCCCCGCCGCCAGCGCGAGCGTAGTCCCAACGGCAAACAGGTAAGGGCTGATGCGTGTCGTCGTCATGATTTGCCTCCCGATTACCCGACGGTCGAAAGCTGCCGGTGCAGTTCAACTGCCAGATTGGCATGCCGTGCGGCCTCGCGTGCCTCGCGTGCGAGATGGTCGTACCGGCTGGCGACTCCTTCGGTATTTCGTGCGCCGCTGGCGCGCGTCATCCGGGCCGCTCGCGTGTAGGCCTCAGCGTTGGAGGTCTCGGTTCTCGCCACGACGAGGAAATACTCGACGAGTTCGCGATGGGCCGATGGGGTGCGTGCGGCGCTCACCAGTTGGTCCACTTCAGCCGCCGTCGGCGGCGGTGCACCTTTACCGCCGTCGAATGCCGTCGTGCCGGCGGGCCTTCGCGATGTACGGCCGAGCGACCGGAGCAGGTGATATGCCGCGAGGGCACGCGCGGCGCTGGCGTTGGCAGTCGCGTCTTCTGCTTTTCGCATCCGAGTAGCGCCGACATTGATGTCGGTTGGATGATTCGGATTGCCGACATACGCTTTGGCTAACGCCGTGTGACGAGCAGCGTCACTTCTGTAGGAATCCGCCAGCGCAATGAAATGTCTGGCAAGCGCCGCGTGCGCTTTGACCGTATCCATTGCGACGAGCTGTTGAACTTCAAGCCGGTTCAACACCCAAGCGCCACTTTGTGCCGACGCCGGAAGGGTGACTGCTACGGCAATGACGATGACCAGAAGTGTTCGAAAGAGGATGTTCATTGCGCGCGTTCTCCAAAACGATGCCGGCGCAATGGTCCTGCCATGAAAATACGTGGGAGTTGCGGGTCTTTTATGCTGATCCAAGAGGCCGGCGTGAGATTCTTCGCGGCGGGCACCTGAATAATCCGCAACGCGTCCAACGCATGAGACTCTGATTCGATGGAACCGCACCGAGAACGCGATGTCGTTTGCGGGATGATGGTCGATCCCGCGAAGGCGGCAGGCACGAGCGAATACGAAGAGAAGACCTACTACTTTTGCGGCAAGGGGTGTAAGGCACGGTTCGATGCGGAACCAGCAAAGTATCTGAGCACCCATCGAGTCCCGAAGCCTGAATCGCCCTCGACGGCGCTCAGGGCAAGCCGAATCCCGGCCGTATCCGTCAAGTGGACCTGCCCCATGCACCCGGAGATCATCCGCGACGGGCCGGGTTCGTGCCCGATCTGCGGCATGGCGCTCGAGCCGTTGACGATCACTGCCGAGGAGCCCGAGAACGAAGAGCTCCGCGACATGACGCGGCGCTTCTGGACGGGCGTGGCGCTCACCGTTCCAACGCTCGCGATTGGAATGGCCGATCTGATCCCTGGCCGCCCGCTCGAGCGGATGCTTTCGCCAGCGGCCGCCACGTGGGCGCAGCTCGTGTTCGCGACGCCTGTGGTGCTCTGGGGTGGTTGGCCATTCTTCGTTCGCGGTTGGCAGTCGGTCATCAACCGCAGCCTGAATATGTTCACCCTCATCGCGCTGGGCGTTGGGGTCGCCTACGTGTACAGCGTAGTCGCGACGCTGGCACCGGGGCTGTTCCCGCCATCATTTCGCAATGAGAGCGGTACCGTCGGCGTCTATTTCGAAGCGGCAGCTGCGATCGTCACGTTGGTGCTGCTCGGACAAGTGATGGAGCTGCGCGCGCGCAGCCACACAGGCGCTGCGATCCGCGCGCTGCTCGGCCTCGCTCCGAAGACGGCGCGACAGATTTATGAAGATGGGAGAGAAGAGGATGTGCCGCTCGAGCATGTGCACCCTGGCAATCGTCTGCGCGTACGGCCGGGCGAGAAAGTGCCCGTAGACGGTGTTGTCCTGGAGGGCAGGAGTTCGGTCGATGAATCGATGGTCACCGGCGAAGCGATCCCAGTCGAAAAGGGACCCGACGATCGCGTGATTGGCGCCACCGTCAATGGCACCGGCTCGTTCATCATGCGCGCCGAGCGCGTCGGGCGCGACACGCTGCTGGCGCAGATCGTCAACATGGTTGGTCAGGCGCAGCGGAGCCGCGCGCCAATCCAGCGGCTCGCGGACATTGTCTCGGGATATTTCGTTCCGATTGTTGTCGCGATCGCGATAGGCACCGCGATCGTATGGGCCGCAGTCGGCCCAGAACCGCGAATGGCCCATGCCATCGTCAACGCGGTCGCTGTTCTCATCATCGCGTGTCCGTGCGCGCTCGGTCTCGCGACGCCGATGTCCATCATGGTTGCAACCGGCAAAGGTGCAACCGTGGGCGTGCTGTTCCGGGACGCCGAAGCGATCGAGGTGATGCGCCAGGTGGACACGCTCGTTGTCGACAAGACGGGCACGCTGACGTTCGGAAAGCCGCAGCTCATGCATGTGAAAACGGCGTCGGGATGGGACGAACCGCAGCTCCTGCGGTTTGCCGCCACGATTGAAGCGGCGAGCGAGCATCCGCTGGCCGCGGCGATCGTACAGGGTGCCCTCGAACGCGCGATCTCGCCGGTGAAAGCGGAGCAGTTTGAATCGATCACCGGCAAAGGCGTCAAAGGACGGATCGAAGGGCGTGCGGTGACGCTTGGTAACCGACGCCTGATGGAGGACGAAGGCATTCCGACGACGAAGCTCGCAACAGTCGCGGAGGAGTTACGGACGCAGGGTCAGACGGTGATGTTCGTCGCCGTCGACGGACGCGTGGTTGGCCTTATTGGAGTCGCCGATCCGATCAAGGAGACAACGGTTGAAGCCGTTCGGCAGCTGCACAGCGAAGGTATCCGC
>Ga0310810_10002320_pt1 | contig 20440 bp, 20 predicted proteins | sample NCmetagenome_FD_207641 | JGI IMG/M metagenome (GOLD analysis project Ga0310810, IMG submission 207641) | Soil microbial communities from experimental microcosm in Duke University, North Carolina, United States - NC | ecosystem: Engineered > Artificial ecosystem > Soil microcosm > Unclassified ...
CGAGGGACAGTTGAGGTTTGGAACTGCGAAAGCGGTAATCACATCAAGGGTCGTGACGGTACATGCGTCCACGCTGTTGGCTTCCTCGCAGGAGCCGGTAGCTAGAGCATAACCACAGTCGCGACCCTTTTAATTTTTTTATTACCATCTCGGCTCTTTGGGGTCGAGGATTCCGAATCCTGGCCCACAAAGTCCCACACGCCAACTGCGTCATCCGATTCGAAGCGGTTCCAGCCAATCCACCGCGGCTGCGCTGAATCGATCATCCTACTCATTCCCTCTTTAACATCCGGAAACATTCCATGCAGCCCGGCATGGAAAACCAGCGGGTGTCCTAGGTTCTCGCCTGCCGCAATCTTCTCTTCTGTATGAGTCCAACACTCGGAGTTGGATCAGGGAAGTCTCAGCGAGTAGCCGTCTAATCCCTTCGCGATCATGGCGCCTGTTGGGCGGTGTGATAATAACCCCCTCCAAATCGCTCTCGTGCGGGGAGCGCTGTTGGGGATCAACTCGCGGGGGTGTAACGCTCCGTGGAGTGAAACGCTAAACGTCGAGTTTATACCCTTCGCGCTCCCGTATCTGTGCTCTTTTGACCATTCGGCCGACTCCATGAAAACGGCCTCTAGCTGTCCCTACAGCGAATCGGGTTGGCTTGTACAGCGCAGGGTGGATGGCGTTTGCTTCACCCTTGTCGTACGGTTAATAAGTCTGCTTTTCTTCCCTGCTGTTCCAGCAGGGCGACAGTGGCGTCGGTTGGCGATCCGCAATTCTCCAATCAAATGTTTCAGGACTTAAGGAACTTACCCGATCGGTGAGTTCACAATCGCGCGAATTCGCGCAGAGGGAAGTATCTAATGAGTTTCAAAACCGGAATGTTAGGAGTGTTAGCAGCCGCAGTTCTGGCCAGCACCATGGCGGTCGCCGCGGAGGAACCTTCGGAACAGGTCAAACGCATGGACGCAGCATCGACAGTTCTAGACGAGATCATGGGAACTCCAGACAAAGGCATTCCCGAAGAACTGCTCGATTCCGCGAAGTGCGTAGCGGTCATACCGTCAATGGTCAAAATAGGGTTTGTGTTCGGCGGCCGGCATGGAAGAGGAATCGCGACCTGCCGCACAGCGAATGGATGGAGCGCGCCTGCTCCCTTCTCAGTGACCGGTGGTAGCTGGGGATTACAGATCGGCGGCGAAGCAGTTGACGTGGTCATGCTTGTGATGAATGACCATGGCATGGAAAAGATGCTTGCCAGCAAATTCAAAATCGGCGCTGATGCCTCGGCGGCAGCCGGGCCGGTGGGGCGTCATGTAGAGGGCGAAACCGATTGGAAGATGCGCGCTGAAGTGCTGACTTATTCTCGGGCTCGCGGCGCCTTCGCAGGCGTTACTGTAAACGGCGCCTCCATTACTCAGGACAAGGACGGTACCCGGATTCTGTACGGCCGAATGGTCCCCTCCGCCGAAATCCTGATGGGAAAGGTCAAAGCTCCCGAGGGTTCGCATCAATTCCTGGCGACAGTGAGAAAGTACGCTCGTGAAGCCAACGATGCCGAAGCGTCGGATCGCGTTCAGAAGAACGAAACCCGTATGCGCGCCTCAAATTCAACTCAAGCAAAGGGCGTAATTGAAGAGAAGCTCAAAACCGAGCCGGGCTTGAATAGCAAGGATATTCAAGTTACTTTGACTCCCACTTTGATAACGCTTTCCGGATCTGTTGCCAGCAACGACGATCATGACAAGGCAGTACGGGTCGCAAGGGCGTATGCCGGCGACCGCGAAGTGGAAGATCACTTGTCAGTTCAAAAGCCCGACTAAGTTCGGGCCCTTGTTGCACTCAAGCGAACGCCTGCTCCGAATAAGTCGTGGGCGTTCGCACAATCTAAAATTTGCAGGAGGAAAGAAATAATGAAAGTTGCTTATAAGAATGTTGCTCGCACACTGTTGTGCACAGGTCTTCTGCTAGGAGTGGGAGTACTGGCGCGTGCACAAGAACCATCCAGTCAGCAGGCCCCGCCAGCCTCTGACAATACCAAGATTAATCAGCGGGACCGGAGCGCAAGCGAACCTACGGCGGATCAGCAAAAGGAGAATCGGTCTGACCGCGACATCACGCAGCAGATCCGTCAATCCATCATGAAAGACAAATCCCTCTCCACCTACGCTCACAACATCAAGATCGTAACTCAGAACGGGCAGGTGACATTGAAAGGCCCCGTACGATCAGAGGACGAGAAGCAGGCAATTGAAACCAAGGCTGCCGAAGTGGCGGGCCAGGACAAGATCACCAGCGAACTGAACATCAAACCACAACAATAACCTTTGAAATTAATTTCAAAGCTTCATAAGGAGAAGTAAATATGGCAGGTAAAAACACAGCAATATTTGGCATCTATCCGAATCGCACAAGCGTGGAAAGTGCGGTTGACGATTTGAAGGCAGCGGGATTTCGTAATGCTGATATCTCCGTACTGTTCCCCGAGAATTCAGGTACTAAGGACTTTGCCCACGAGAAAAGCACGAAAGCACCCGAAGGCGCTACAGCAGGTGCCGGGACTGGAGCAGTGCTGGGCGGCGGACTGGGATGGCTGGTTGGCATTGGGGCGCTTGCAATTCCGGGACTCGGACCTTTCATTGCCGCAGGCCCGATCGTGGCTGCGCTAGCAGGCGCGGGTGCCGGCGGCGCTCTAGGCGGCCTTACAGGCGCTTTGGTTGGCATGGGAATTCCGGAATACGAAGCGAAGCGTTACGAAGGCCGGGTTAAGGACGGCGGAATACTGCTCTCCGTGCATTCCGACGATTCTCAGTGGACCAAAAAAGCCAAGGAGATTCTGGAGCAGACAGGCGCTCAGGATGTTTCCTCAACCGGTGAAGCCGCTTCCGAAAAGGGTGATAAAACCCCTGTTCGCGAAGTAGCCTGAGTTCCGGATTGCAGCGGACTTAATTTCTCGGACCCAATTTCTCGACTACGGGACAATTCTGTTCGCTGCTCCATTTCCAAATCGCGCCATTAGCAAAGAGGAGAAATACTGATGTACCACCACATAAAAAAACTGATGTATACGGTGAATGTTGGAAGTCCCGACCCTCGCTTTGGCAACATGTTGCTGGAACAATTCGGCGGCGCGAATGGCGAGCTTGCTGCTGCAATGCAGTACTCCATTCAAGGGCTGAATTGTGACGACTTAGATCGCAAAGACCTGCTGATGGATATCGGAACAGAAGAGTTAAGCCATCTGGAGATCGTGGGTACCCTGGCACGGATGCACCTTAAGCCGATGAAGAAAAACCGCGAGTCGGCCGAGGCTGATCCGCTTATAGCCATCGCAGGAGGCGGCGGGGTTGGCCTGTTCAACTCCATGGGTGACGCCTGGACCGCAGACTACTTAAAGATAACCGGTGAACTTGACGTCGATCTGCGCAGTAATATTGCCGCAGAAGCGCGGGCGAAAATCGTTTACGAGCGACTGATCGGCTTCTGCGACGACCCCGGCACCAAAGACGCGCTTCAATTCCTCATGACGCGTGAGATCACTCACATGAAGGCATTCACCGCTGCGCTTGAGAGTTTGGGAAAAGACCCATTTTCAATTGGCACAATTCCTCCAACTGCCGGTTTGGTGGACGAATATTTTAACGATTCCACCGGCACGGGAGACGAAGGGGAACGTGATGCTCGCGGCCCGTGGAACGAGGGCGGCAAGTGGAGGATCGTTGAATCTCCGGAACTTCAACAGGGGGTCGAGGGACACAGCGGTAAGACGACCTCAAGAAACGCAAAGCCTGTGGGCGAAGATACGGGAAAGACCAAAGTAAAGAAGTCGGCATAACAAGCAATAAGACATAACTGAAAAAGGAGTAGATCATGCAGGATAAAGTTCGTAGTGGCGTTTCAGAGGATCGTTTTACCGGAGCGCTTGAGTCGCAGACGTCCAAGATCCCAAGCTCGGGATATTTGGCGGCAGCGTTCGGCGCCATCACCGCCTCAGCAATTCTGAAGATCGTAGGCAAGGATGACTGGTCCTTGTTTGTGGGACAGTGGCCGGCCGCATTCCTACTTATGGGTGTTTACAACAAGATGGTGAAGCAACACGGATCAGATGCATATAGCAAGGCTGCGTAATTGACCCCGGGCCGAGTGCGAAGTTCCGACGCAAGGCGCCTCGGTCCCCCATTTCCCTCAATCCCTCCTGCGCATCCAAGTTAAGTCTTGCTGGAAAAACTACACAGAGGGTGCGGTGCAGCACCTGTTGAGCCCCTAAGAAATGCGTCCAAATTCTCTATCCGGCGCCGGGTGAGGCTGCTATGAATTTAGTGGAGAAGCCGGTTGTTGCCACCCGGTTCGACCTGCTGACGGCGGCTGGATCGCTGCTTGCAATTGCTGCGCTTTATTTTGCCCGCGAAGTCTTAATACCGATTGCTCTTGCGCTCTTGCTGAGCTTTCTCCTTGCGCCGGCGATGGTGCGCCTGCAACGTTGGGGGCTCGGAAAGACGCTTGCTGCCCTGCTGGTGGTCGCTCTTTCATTCTTTGGACTGATCTTCATCTGTTGGGTTGGTTTTGGACAGGCATATACTCTCACGCTTGAGCTCCCTGCGTACCGGCAAAACATAAGCACCAAATTACGAGCTCTAACTCCGCCTGGGCTACACCGCTTTGGCGAAACCCAAAGGATGCTCGGGGAAGTCAGCAAAGAACTCATAACCCAAAAGCCGGAGCAGAAACCACAGACTTCGTCGGGCGACTCCAAAAACTCTTCGCAGCCTATTCCTGTCGAGGTGCGGCAACCAGAGCCTACTCCGCTGGAATTCCTGGAAAAGACCGCTGGATCGGTACTCCGGCCCTTGGCGACCGCCTTTGTGGTACTCATCTTTGTGATTTTCATGCTGCTTGGGCGGGAGGACCTGCGAGATCGGGTGTTACGTCTCGCCGGCAGCAGCCGCTTGTACATGACGACCCAGGCGCTTGATGACGCGGCCAGGAGAGTCAGTCGTTATCTCCTGATGCAGTTCGCCGTGAACGCAACCTACGGCGCATTGGTCGGAATCGGATTGCTTCTTATCGGGATACCGCACCCGCTGGTCTGGGCTGTCCTCGCAACGTTGCTGCGGTTCATTCCCTATGTAGGTCCATGGATTGCGGCTGCTGCCCCTATTTTGTTGGCAATAGGCGTAGCTCCAGGATGGGGAAAATTTGCATGGACACTCGCACTCTATTTGGTCCTGGAGATAGTCACTGCTAATTTTGTTGAACCTTTCTTGTACGGCTCCTCCACAGGAATCTCGGCCATCGCCATCCTGGTGGCTGCTATTTTCTGGACCTGGCTCTGGGGGCCCGTCGGTTTGCTGCTCTCGACACCCCTGACCGTGTGCTTAGTGGTGGTGGGACGTTACGTGCCTCATCTCGAGTTCTTGGGAATTCTGTTTGGCGATGAACCAGCGCTGTCTCCGGCCCAGCGTTTCTATCAGCGCTTGATTGCAAAGGATGCAGAGGAAGCTGCGGACCTCACTGAGCAACTTCTCAAGGACAAATCTGCGATTGACGTATACGACGAAGTCATCGTCCCGGCCATGAGCCTGGCTGAAGAAGGTCGACATGGCGGTTTTCTCGATTCAGAAACGCATGTGTACTTCCTGGAGAATACCCGGGAGTTGGTGGAAGAAATTGGAACCAGGGAGGTCTCAGGGTCTGGGGAAAACCACATTTCTGCCAGGATCATTTGCTTGCCGGCAAAGGATGCCACTGACGAATTAGCCTGCCAGATATTGGCACAACTATTGCCGAGCGCCACCGTAGAGGTGATGCCCTTGGGAATTTCGACCAACGACCTCGTCAGGGCAATTCAACGACGGCGGGTTGATTTGGTCTGCGTTTCCGGAGTACCGCCCCAGGCGACTCGCTACGTCGCGGTCCGCTGCAGGCATTTACGGAAGCTGTTCCCGGACCTGACCATCATGGCTGCGGTGTGGAGCGACGCGGATCTGACCAGCGTTCGCAGCAGAATTCCGGTCAGTGATGCCAATCATGTTGTCTGCAATTTACAACAGGCCATCGAGTACATCGCAAACATCGAGGACCCGGTCTCCTCACCCTCGGATCTGACCGCGAAGCAGGCAGATGATCAAGCCGCAGAGGAACAGATCTCGGCCCTCGACTTGCTGGATACCTCGAATGCACCCATCCAAGAGGTGTTGGACCAGATTGTTCAACACGTAGCCAAGACAGTGAACGCCCCAATCGCTGTCCTGACAGTCACCGACGAAGCGGGAAAGATTTGGAAAGCGCAATCTGGTCTGCCTTCTGATTTGGCTTCAGGTGTAGAGACCATCGAGCGTTTCCTCGAAGGCTCAGTTGGAAAAGAGAAATCGACTGTGTTAATCGAGGATATGGCGAACGATCAACGTTTTGCTGACAGCCCTTCGCTCTCTGAAAAAGGAATTCATTTTTGCGCGGGTGAGCCGTTGCTGAACAGGAACGGGAAAGTAATGGGATCACTGCTGGTGCTCGACACTCGTACGAGAAGTATCAGCCAGCAAGAGGAAGAGGTACTACACACGGGAGCGAGAGCGGCCGTAGAAGCGCTCGAAGTCCGGGCAGTTGCGCCGCCGGCTGAGACAGAGATTCAAGCATAGTTTAGGAGGACTGCAGCCCGGTTCGAATACTGCTCTTGTCGTTTGCTTACGACGCAAATGAACGATTACGGCCGCCGCCATTGCAATCCGGTCTAAGTCCGAATTCGATTGCGTGAGAAGTGAACCTGTGAGAACTGAAGGTAGCCTGTCGTGAAATGTTTATCGGCCATCCGTATCGCTTTCAAAGACCTTGATCTTCACGTCAACACTTAATTCGGAGGCCTGCGCTGTTAACGACTTGTGGTTGTTGGACTGTCACCTTTTCCAGTTCCGAACGTTGTATGAATACAAAGCGATGCAGAAGAGATTGGCTGGAACGAAACCAAATTGTGCGGTCCTGATTCCGATCAGACAGATAAGGGCACTGTTCGCGCCCGCGATGATCCAGCCTTGCCACAATTTTCTACCGACCAACAGCGTGGAGATAACCGTCAACAAGCAGGAAATGTAATCCAAGCGCAACATGGCAAGGCCACCACAAAACTGAACTTTCTTAGGTACACCAACATGGAAACACGATTGATGCACGCTTGCCAGATCACGATAGTGAGGCCACTGCCGCGTCGGTGGCCTACTGGGCCTGGCTTTGGCTGGGTTGTTGAGGGATTTGTTTTTGGTACTCGAAAAATAAAACCGCAGTTGCGTACCGTAGTCACTCCTCGCCTCACCAGGTTCTAGCCGGGAAATGGAAAAGTACACGAGCGTTCGTAATCTTCTCGTTCCCTCATCCGGTGGGTATTCTCCTCATAACAAGATGAATCTCATTCAGGATTCCGTGGAGTTTCTACGTGCGCGCTGGTGGCTCATGTTGGCGGTGTCTTCCGCCGTCGGCATCGCAGCGCTATCCCTTCGACTCTCTGAGTCCGAAGCCACACGGCAAAAGCGAACGCAAGAGGCGAAGAAGAAAGAGCTCCGGGCAATAGCGGACAGAATCTCGCACTATGCCATATCAATCCGCAAGCGCTTCCCCGATGGAGCCGTCGTCGTCAGCGAAGGCGATCTGGCTGCACAACTGCGCAAGCGACCCGACTACGTTGTGAGCGCGCTCAATGCCTTGTTAACCGAGCAAAAGGTGGCGCGCATGCCCCTCGCCGGCTACTGGCGACTAAACGCGTGAGTGTTTTCGCGGTATCCCCATCCCTCTGCAGATAAGGGGCTCGATGCGCTGGCATTCTTGGGCGGGCACTCTTGGGCACAAAGCCGAACCGCAGTTCAAAATTGACCTGCCGCAGATTCCGGCAACTACGGTAGGACCAGCGGCTTAGTTTGGTGGGCAGTGCAGGACTCGAACCTGCGACCTCCTGCTTGTAAGTTTTCCAATCTGTAGTTGACCGATGGTGCAGAGGAAGCGGCGTCAATGGTCAATGAGTGTTAATGCCTGGTATCAATATCTGAACGCTGCTGTGATAATGTGGCAGCCGTGAAGGATTACAAAGTGGAATTTATCGAGGGAGGCAGCAGAGAAAACGTTTGGGAGCGAATCCACCGCAGATCATATTGGCTGAGCTACGTCTTGATACCAGTCATCACGCTTTCGCACATTGCGAGCGGTCACCCGTGGAAGCCCTGGCTTCTGCTTGGGGTATCAGGCTTGGGAATCGCAATTTGGTTTCGACCTCGGCACGCTTGACTGCAAATAGCAGATCGTTGACGGTAATATCGTTTGCCTAACACCAAGACTAACCGGTTACGTAGACATTGCAAAATGTTATGGGTCCATGGTGCGACCACAATCATCGAGATGTCCGCTCTGCGGGTCAGATCTCCACGTTAAGGACGTTGACATCGAGTTGCCCTTTCGCTGTGCCTTCTGCGACAAATGGCTTCGCGCTGTGCATCCGCGCCTTTATGCGGGGCTAGGAATCGCGGTTGCTCTTTTGATTTCTGGCTTTGTCTGTTTTGAATTTGGGGCTAGGGGTTCCAACCTGCTGTTAGCCTCCCTCCTAGCTTCTGGCAAATGCACTTTGCGCCGCCCAAACTGGAACCCTGTTCTCCGCCGTCAACGGACGTTTTGGGCCTGAATCGATGAGCGTTGACCAATCGTAGCCGTCCAGCCGATAAACTGGCGACAAATCTCTATTACACTCACAACAGGTCTGGAATGCCGGAGTCATTCAGTGCCGCAAAGCTGGCCCGGAAAAAACGGCGGAAGTGGTGGGGCCATCACATCCCGCTTGCCTACGCCGTTCTGACTGGCCTGCTCCTTGCGATCTACCTAGGTGTCGCGTTCGTTGATCGCCACGTAACAAACTGGTTGACCAACTTTGGTATCAGCCCATCTGGAGTGAATCTGTTTATCGGCACCGTGTCGTGCGGCCTTGGAATCTGGGGCATTCGCTCAGGCCGAGGGCTTGGAACAGCGTGGTTTGTCATATTTGCCTGGTGTCTGCTGAGCGGTATTGTGGCTCTAGCGAAAGCGTTCTCAATCTTCTAAGAAAGACTTTCGCCATCGTCCGCGGCTCAAAACACAACGACAATTGACGGTAACATTGCCATATCGCTCACCGAGACCCGAACGCCTAAGTGAAACTGCCGCGAGATCGCCGAATTAACAATACTTCGGTGCGCGAGTACAATTCCGGCAATGAAATACTTGCGCCGATTCGTGCGGCTCGGAGCCACGGGGCTCCTTTCAGCGGTACTGTGCATGATACTTCCTGAAGCAGCGATTCATGTGCTTGCGGGGAGTGACGCACAGAGCGAGACTCCATGCAGTAAGCCAAGTCTCATATATTCTCCTGATCCTCCGCCTCCACAGAGCTGGGCGGGACAAGGCCCGAAAAGCGCGGAAACACACTTAGAGATAAACATCGACAAGAAAGGCAAGGTACACGATCCGATTGTGATTAAGTCGGGCGGATCTGATGTCGATAAAGAGGCGATTAATGCCGTCCGCAGTTGGCGATTTACTCCGGCGAAATGCGGAAAGAATCCTATCGAAACTAAGACCAATGTCGTCTTGCGAATCAGCCTGCGATAACGCTGCAAAATGCGGCCATGCTGTGGTTCGTCTCGACCGTGGCACCTGTCAAGACCGTAACTGATGATAAATCCCCATATCACTCATTGACCCGACTTCGCAGAGCGGAGGGCGGATCGAGGTCGACTCAGCCGACCTCGAGTATGGGGTAGAGCCTGAGGGGCAGTATAGGTATAGCTCGCTAGAGTGGCTATCAAATACAAGTCGGAGATCAATCTCCACTCCAAACCCTCCAACGTGTCTACTCCTCTCCATTACGACTGCAACGTACAAATTTCTTATCACCACGGGTTCGTTCGCAAAGTGGCCTGCTGAACTGGCAGACTCTTCGCCGGCGGGCGGCGCGGCAAACTCACTGCAGCCGTAACAGACTGTGCACCACTCTTTGTTCCCTGCTTTATCTTGCGAAGCTCGGCCACAGCTACCGCGTAACCCGGTTCGTGACTCGCGACCGCCTCGTCAAGGACATGATCCACAATCGCCAGGCATTCGCTGTCATTAAGTTCTTCAAACTTCGCGGGCACTAATGCTGAGCCATATTCGTGAACAGCTTCAGAAAGATGCCCCTGTCGGGCGTGAATGAGAGCGAGTTGACAATGAGCCGCGCTGTCATCTGACTTGAAACGAATCGCCTCCCCATACGCTTTGGCCGCATCGGTGTATTTGCCGAGGTTTCGCAGATCATTACCCACCCACTGATTAGCAAGTACTTGCGAATATCCTCTTTCCAGATCGGATGGGCTCAGCTTCGCGACTTCACGGTATTCCTTGAATGCATTGGCTCGATCGCTCTCATGGACCAGCGCATGGGCCAGTTTAAGATGTGCTTCGACATAAGTCGGCCTCTTTTGAACGGCGTTTTGATACTCCGCAATGGCACCTCGCCAGTCGCCCCTCTTCTCAAGCAGGGCTCCGAGTTGCAAACGGGCAAATGGCTGGGAATCGGGATCTCCGTTGTCATCCACCACGCTTTGAAGTTGGGCAATGCCTGCGTCCAAATCTGTAACGTCAGCTCGTTCTAGGCCCTCATGGACCAGAATCAATACATCGCGAGGGGCATACCTGAGCGCCTCTTCATATTCGGTCAGAGCGTCCTCATGCCTGCCCATATGCGCAAGCGCAAGACCTTTTTTCACGTGTGCAATTGCTTTATTTCGATCTTGGTGTTCGGTTGCGAGAAATTCGTCGTATACGCTCACAGCCGATTGATGATCACCTGTATCGTCCTTAGCCTCACCGAGTCCCAACAGTGCGCTCCGGTAACCTGCTCTGTGCAATTCCTGATAGAGCGCAATTGCTTCGTCCCGAAGTCCCTTCAAGTAGTATGCCTGCGCCAGACGGTCCTGCACTTCTAGAGGAGAGTGTGGTTTCATTTGAAGCGCGTGTTTATAGCAATCAATCGCGTCGTCGTATCGCCGGCTAGCTGCGAATCCCATGCACAAATTCAATTTGAAGCGCACGTCTGTTGGATTCAACATTCGTGCCCGCTCGAGTACCGCTAGTCCCTGGTCAAGTTTTCCCTCCTTGAGCAATGACATTCCTGCCAATGTGGGATCCTGTGTCATCAGGATTTGTTGGGCCAAGTCTCTTCCGGCCTGCTTCAAACCGTCCGCGTTGGCTGGGTAGGGCGCCGACTCCCAAGGCCCTCCATCGGCCGCTCGCGCAACGAGAATGAACTTGTCACCTTTCAGAACTACGTCTCCGGAGATTGTCTTCTCTGTGCCGAGAATCGCTCGTGCAAGGGAAAGCACTCGTTCGTAGGACACGCCTTTAATCTCGACACTGAACCTCGGAGGCGTTTGCACCTGCCAAAATGTTGGCAGGAGCATGTTCCGGAAGTCAGGCAGGCCGGTCTCGGATGACTTTAAGCCATTGTCCTGTCTTTCTTCCTCAATTTCATTACGAATAGATTTCAGACCGTCCTGCAACGTGTCGGCCACGATCTCCCCGGTGAGTGGCAGATCGGGCTTCGCTAGCTGGAAAGGAGCAATCATTGTGACCGGGGTTCTGGCCTCCCAGAGCGCATACATCAACATGGTCAATATGGCAAAGGAGATAGCGGAGGATTTCAGAAGCCCCCAAGCCCGCAAGGAAAGATCCCGAGCGCGCAAAAAGGTTTTTCGAAGCCCATTGCGGATACGATCATCTGAATTGTTTTCTGGCATGGCGGAACTCCCTTTAATGTGTTGTAGTCTCGTTCCGGCCGTTCCAAATCGCAATAGACGAGCGCATAATTCCAACATTACTGTGCCTTAATTGCTAGCTGATTGAACGACAAGATGTTAGGTGCGTGTGGCGGATATTTCTGAAATTCACCGCATATGAAGGTAACAACAGCTCCGTAGGTGTTAGCAGTCCATGCCCCTCCAAACGCAAGACTCGCCTCAGTATCGTTTTGGCTCGTTCGCAGTCTACGTAGAGACAGGTGAATTGCTAAAGAATCAACGAAGAGTTCATCTACAGCGCAGACCTTTCCAAATCCTTACCGCGCTCTTGGAGCAACCGGGTAGGTTAGTGACTCGCGAAAATCTGCGCCAGCGACTTTGGCCGGCCGACACGTTTGTTGACTTCGATAACGGCCTCAACACCGCGCTGAGCAAATTGCGAGAGGCCCTTGGAGACACGACTGAAAAACCACGCTACATAGAGACATTGGAGAGGCGCGGCTATCGTTTCATAGCGTCACTTGAGGAAATTGGAACCCACCCGGAATCTCGGTCACGAGAACTAGAGGTGCGAAGAACGCGCTTAGAACCCGATGTCGTTTTAGTGGAAATTGTTGGAAAGCTGGTTTACGGACCAGAATGCCAGCAAATAGAGTGGCTGACCGCGGAACTTCTCGAAGAACGAGAAAGAAAGATCATTTTTGACCTTTCCGGCATGCGCCACCTTGATAGCAGCGGAATAGGCATTCTGATCATGTGCTCGGGCAAGCTTAAAGAGGCGGGCGTCGAGCTGCGTGTTGCAGGCGCGCGAGGACACGTCCAAACCGTATTGACGATGACCCAAGTTGGTAAGATTTTGGCTCTGTATACGAACAGAGCGGATGCGCTGGAAGGATTTGCGGGCGCAGCAGCGTGAGACTTTTCGCCAACTGTTTTTGAAGCGCGAACTCCGTGGACACCTATGGACTTCTTGGGGCTTGCTGCAACGGCTGGCGCCAGGTTTACGGCGCGGCGGGACCGCCCCGACTCGCACGTCAAAGTTAGCCCCACCACGGCTTCGTCGTATTGCCAATGAACTTGTAGACGCTGTTTTCCTGTGCAAGTTCCTTTATCCGCCGTCGATTGGTGACAACTCTCCATATCGCTCTTTGACCCGTGATCGGGTGTTCTAGCTGTAGGCAAACGGTCGTAGAATATGCTCGGTATGAAGCAGCGAATTGCCATGTGGGCAGGCGGGGGCGGCAAAATCCCAAGCTCTTGGTGCTGCTTTCGGTCGGAGGATGGAGCGGTTCGCGTTATTTCTCAGACATTGCGGCCACGCCATCGGCACGCGCCGCTTTTCCAAATTCTGTCTGAGAATTGTCGAGAAATACGGTCTAGACGGGATCGATGTCGATTGGGAGTGCCCGGTCACTGACGGGAAAAAGACCGACCATAAACAGTGGGTGATGGTGGGCAGTGCAGGACTCGAACCTGCGACCTCCTGCTTGTAAGGAGGAGAGCAGCCCATTTCTGCTGATTACTGTGGTTGTCTGTAGGCTACGCGAATCAGCCATTTATGCGCCTCTCGCGAGCATAGGCCAGTGCTGCCGATTCCTACCATTTTCTGCCAGGGGTCCCCGGTAAAGTCCCCGGTAACCACCATCAAAAGCCGGCCGGGTCTTTGCTGCCACCTTCACCGCGAAAGTCATGGCGAGCGTATCGCCGTCATCCGGCGAAGCTTCCCCCCTGGCCCTCAAGTCGTCTTTGCTTTCGAGAATGATGGTCCCGTCAAAGCGCTTCCCGTGAGCAGTCTCATAACCGGGAGTGGTTAGGTCCGTGGCGAGTTCCGCATCATCAGGAATTTCCGCAGCGCCGGACTTCAACCAATCGCGCATCAGCCCCCAGCACTCTGCCCTTTTGTTGAAATATTGCGCGCAATCATGAGCATTCACACCGCCGTTAAACTCGTGCAGCGTTTTGCCGTAGTTTCGGTGCTTGATATGGTCCACCACGCCCGCACCTAAGCCCGTTCCATCCACCACGGTGGCATCAGGCGACTCTGATTCAATACGCCTGCTCCTCCGTCAATCCCAAATCGCGCTGCAAGATTCCCTTCCCGCGCTCCACCAGCTTTCGGGTCTCGAGCTGTTGAGAAAGATCCGAGTTCACGGTTTCCAAACGCGCAACTTCGATTTCTGCTCCCGCCATGAAGCCGATAGTTGAGAGCGGGGCGAGCGGCAGAAGTGCAACGGTTCATTCTCTGCCTCGCAATCGCGCAAATCAGTAGTTTGATCAAGTGGGCTTAGAAGTGGTCGTGGAGCTGTGGAGCTGTGGCCTGAGCCGACTAGGGTGAGCAGTATTGAACAGACCCATTTTTTGATCGGGTGTAACTTGGGAAATCCGAAACAAAGAAGGGCGGCTTCCCATGGCCCCACAGCCTAGTGATTGGCGCCTGCTCGCGTCGCAAGCCAGCACCGAGAAGGACCCTGACAAGCTCACGGCACTTGTAATGCAACTCAATCAGGTGCTGGAACGTGAAGAAAAGCAGCGGAGTCCGAAGTACCGCGAAGCGGCTTAACGGACAGCCCTAATTGCGCATCCCGCGTGCTCCTGCTCTTTGCCGCAACGCTAACGTGACGTTAATTGCGCCCGAAACAATATGACCCGTACGACTGCTGGACTGATACAGTCCATTCGTGCGGAAAACACGTTTCGAGACGGTCCCGCTAGAGAAAGTATTGAGGTGCGTTGCGCAAGAAAAGGAACGTAGCGAAGAGAAAGAACGCGACAAGCCCAAGGATGATTACCCAAGCAGCTTTAGTCGATGCATCCGTCGGCCCTGCCGGATCTCCGCCCATTCGCGGCCTGTACAACATCCCAGCTCTCAGTGAACCCTGTTTTTCGGCGCGGGAAGCGAAAACGGAATTATCACCTTCACAAACCACCCTCCCATAAATAGCACGTCCGGGTAGTTGGCTGACAAGTTTTTCGTGGTATATTCGCCTTCCGAGAGGTGCTCTTATGAAGGGCGAAACTGGTGAACTCTGGAGAAAGTTGTGCGCGCAGGCGGCAGTCGAGCAAGACCCCGACAAACTGCTAGAGATTACCCATGAGATCGTGCGACTGCTGGACGAGAAAGAAGAACGGCTGCAGAAATTACGCAGTAACGGCAACACCACTAGCGCTGCTTAATGCGCGGAAATGGAATTGCGCGACCAAAAAGCGCGAACGCGGTCTATGCTAGACTGCCAGCAATCACGACGGGGCCGCCCTTCTTTGACCACGTACATCATCTTAGGGCGGCTTCTTAATTTTCGGTAATGGTGCAGGTTGATTCCCACCGTGGTATCTATTCGGCCCAGCCTGTGGGAAACTTGAAGTATGGCCAAAAGTAGTACTCCTTGTTTGCACATCGTTAGCGTTGATCCACCCAGGGTTGAATGCTCCGATTGTCGAGAGCGATCTGCGATTTCGTCCGACTCCCTCAGAGCCGTCTTAGCTGAGTTCCGCCAGCATGTTGCCAGCAAACACCAACCAGCGCAGAGATCATAGAGGATGCAGTGTTTGGTTTGTGAAGGTGATAATTCCGGAAATAGTAGCCCTCGGCGGCGTTCGATGATCTTGCGACCAAGCTCGGCACGAGGGCCTCTGCTACAGCAGGTTTGTAGCCTATGTCAGCTCCTCCCATGAGTGGAAGCGCCAACAACCGCTTTCGCTTTTTGAAGGCGTGAGCACAATTCTCAGGACGGCAATTAATGTGCAGCGAAACAAACAACGTCCGGTAGTGTTCCGTACCTTTTTGGGGTTCTATTAGGGGCCAACAGATGTCAAGTCAACCAGTTCCACACAAACAACCAGAACCAGGATCACCGTATTGCTCTGATCCAAACTGTCAGTACTGCAAAAATTTGCGTGAAATGGAAGAGCGAGTCAGAAAAGCAAACGAGGACTTTCCAACTAATAAGGGGAATGCGCCGACGAACGCCGTGGCTTGGTAAACACAGCACAGCTAATCTCAACGCTTCCCTCGGCCTTTACGGCCTCACGATCCCTCAAAGCCTCAATTTCGCCACTGCGAGGATTTGCGGACATGCGGGAGGAATTGACAGACGCGGAAAGGTGAGTTGCAAGCCGACTGTCTTCGCTGCTACTTCCTGAAAGTTACGCCGCTGAACTTCCCGGTGTCCGATCAAACCCTCAGACGCGGCTCAAGGATGTGTAATCATCCAGCCGCGTCTGAGGGTTTGATCGGAAAGGCGTAAACAGGACACGCGGAGGGGCAGGGAAAACGCAATCTTCCCTTACCCCAAAGTGGAGTTGTTACGAAACGGAGCCAGGGTCTTGGAGTCCTTTGTACTCATTTGCGTTTTGAGGCGTCTCCACGGTGTCGCCAGCCTTAAGCTGTAACTGTCGCTGAAGCTGCTCGATGCGTTCAACGATTTCGGCATCACTCAAACCTTCAAGCACGCGGCGGCGAGCCGCTTGGAGTTTTTCCGCCAGGGAATCGTAAATGTCAGCCTCAACCTGTTCCTTTACTTTCCCGTATGCCCGGTCAGCTAATACCTTGAAGACCCTGGCATCACCCTTTGCGAGCCTCCGCCGCATCCCGTTGTAGATTGCCTCGGGGTTATTCTCAAACACGGCTCGCGCTATCTCGACGGAGATGTCATTCTTGGGGCGTCCGGCGGGGTTACCGCTTACACCCTTGGGCCAAGGCTTGAGGTTTTGAAGTCGTCCACCCACTGTTTCTCCACTGTTCTGAGCGGATTATAACTGCCTCCTCAACCGTTGACGAGAGTGTCGAGAGCGAAATGGCGCTCTTCTCCGAGTGCAGGTTGAAGTGCGCTCAAAACAGCTTGACACAGCCGACATAGTCAGAGAGGGGATTTATCGCCAACAATCGTCGGCGACTGCCAGAACTCGTATAGCGTCTGCGACCGCTCCAAACTCACTCCGCCCGAACTCATGGGAGTGGATTCTGCCTTGCGCAGGTATAACGTCATCAACTGCGAGAGCGGCTGGCACTGCGATCGCTCTCTACTTACCCCTTCAGAGGCCGCAGATGTAAACAGGGCAGAACACCAACGAAATGCGGAGAATTGTCAGAGCGGTTGGGAGAGTGCGACCACTCTAAACTTACCGCTCCGCAGGCCCGCCAAACTGCCTTCGCGGAACACCAGCGCAACATCGCAGCTTGTAAAGCCGGAGAGGAAACCTGCGATTATTTAAATCTTACTCCCCAGGAAACCAAGATGTTTACCGCCGCTGAGCACAAGCGCAATTATACGGCTTGTCTTAAGGACCACGGTTATTGCGATCGTTCCCGACTAACCGTAGAGGAGACCCGTTCCCTTCAGCCGAAGGGAAATTAATCCCGGTAAAGGCTGTTTTAGAACTCGGGACCCTGCTAGGCGATGTACATGCGGACAGGGGCTTGGATCCGTTGAATGCTGCCGGCGGTAGGATGTGAGCGTAACAGACCAGATTGGGCAGGCTTAGGCTTGATAAGCTTCAATCAGCGTCACCGATTTGAAAGGATCGCCGTATGATCCCCACCAGAAGACTCCCATCTTCATTATTGCTACTCCCTGTCCTTGCCTCGGACCATGTCGCACAATTTCCCCACCAGCTTAGAGTTTTCGTACTAAACGACGAAGATTCCTTGCGAATGGGGGATGAAGGTTGTCCCAACGAAAGCCCAAGCGTAGATGATGCGACTGGGTACTCAAAAGAAGAAGAGGAAGAGGAAGAAAACTCACTCGATTTGGAAGAGGTCTTATGACGGCCTGCTTGGAGAGCGCCCGGCAGTCGAAGATGGATCCAGTCAGCTCCTCCTGGAGACTGACCGTGACTGACCGTCGCCTCATGTGGCTTCAGAAACAGCATCCCGGCGCGCGCGGTCAGAAACTGCAGCTCTGGGCATCGGGAGCCTTCAAGCAATCGAGGCGAACAGGGGAGAAGACCTAATGGACCATCCCCTGAGAACCCTGATCTTTGAGCTATTTTCTTGAGCAACAGTCCCATCTCCTCGTCGCCCCAGACCTTGACGTATTGCGCCTCTCCGATCGTTCCAGGGCCGTTTGGCCCCATCTCGTAATAGACTTTTGCTTCTGATGGAAATTGCTTCAAGGCTTCCGTTAAATCTTCCGGAGCTTGCAGGAAGGCCAAGCGGTAGAGTTCTCGGTCACCAAGGGCCCAAGGGCTTCCAGGCAGAGGACGTCCAGGCCATCTAACGGAAACACCACAGAACAGAACCGCCCGGAGCGCGAAGTCGCTGCCGGGCAGTTCTCGTTTAGAAAGCGTCTTCATCGAGTGCGGTTTTGAACTGTCCGCACCAAAAACTCAGGATGCCCAGCGTGTTAAGTTCCCAGTCTGAAGCTCTGCCGTTACTCCATTTGCCGTTTACTCCGGCGGCTTCTCGTCCTTCTTCGGCTGTTTGTTCTGAGGCTTCTTCTCTTCCGGTATCTGCGCCGCCGGCTGCGGGCGCTGTGGTTCCTGCGCTGCAGGCCGCATTTCCGCAGGAGAAGGAGTGCGCTGGGGCTGCGAACGCTCGATCGGCGGAGGAGTCTGTGATGGCTGAACCGGCTCATTCCGGTTGGGCTCATTCCGGTTGGGCTCATTCCGGTTGGGCTCATTCCGGTTGGGCTCATTCCGGTTGGGCTCATTCCGGTTGGGCTCAGGCCGATTGTTCGGATGTGCTGTTAACGGACTGTTCGATTCAGGCTGATTGTTTGGCTGGGGTGTTGCCGGACGGATCGATTCCGGACGGTCATTCGGCTGCGCCGCTGACGGACGCCCCGGCTGATTGTTCGGCTGAGGTGTCGGCGGACGTTTCGATTCCTCACGGTCGGGGCGAGCAGCGTTGTTCTCAGGATGCGGGGCTGGAGTATTTGCCGCTGGGGTGGCTACTGGACGCTTGCCTGCCGGAGGGTTGTAAGGCGCTCCTGCCTCTTTGGCCGGTACTACTTCACGATCCTTAAATGCTCCAGGTTTTGGAGTAGCAGCGACTGGTGGCTTGCCCTGGTTCGCGGAAGCCCGTAGCTCTGGGTTGGCGCGAGCCGCATCCACATGTTGAGTTTGAACGGCCACCGGCGGGATGTGTTTCTCGCGTGCCGCCGCCTCTTCCTCAGGCCGCGGACGGGCGTTAATCCCACCATTGCCGCCGTTGTAGCTGACCCGGTTCACCGCGGTGTTGTTGATCACGGTTGTGTTGTAAACGTTGCGAATGTTGGTGACGTTCACATTATTTACCGAACGGTTGTAGTAAAACTGTCCGTTCTGCCAACGTCCGCCTTCATAGCCCTGTCCAAAGTATCCGTAGCCATAACTGATCCCGCCGTAAAAACCTACTGTCCGACCCCAGTAGCCGTCATAGAAGACATATCCGTTGCCGCCCCAACCCCAATAGGCTGGAGTCCACAGCAGGCCTTCTTGTGGAGGCATGACCCAGGTACCTGGCACCCAGTAGTAATCGTCGTCCGCGTAAGCCCAGTACCCGGGAGTCCAGAGATAACCTTCGCCGGGCAGGAGGGGCTGCTCGTAGACAGGCAGGGCAGGTGGAGCGAATGTGATTGATATGCTGACTTGCGCGAAAGATAACGCCGAAGCGGCCAGAATCACGAGCGCGAACAACAGCGAACGAATAGAAGGGATGATATGCATTCTGCTTCCTCTTGCCCGATCATCCTTCGCTTGCCCGCTGATGCTCTGCTGCTGCGGGTTGCGTGGATTGAGAGGCCCGATTTACGGGCGACACGTACTCCACCGTCACTCCGTCTCGCTCGCAAAATGGTTCAAACTGAACCTTCTCATTGCGGATATGTCGAAGTCTGTTCAAAAAAGCTCACGTATCGCTCGGACAATCAGAGCGATATTGAGTCGCCCTAGGGTTGCTGGATGTGAGCGTTCTTGACCAGACGGTTCAATTCGCGCCTTGATAACGTCATCTAGTTCTCCAAGTTCCCTGGTAAAGGAGTATGCATCGAGTTTGCGCTAGAGCAAGCGTGGGCCGAAGCGTCAGTGAGGCAACACATGAAGGTACTTGGAATCGTCAGCACAGCAGTGCTGTCTTTGCTTCTCGGAGCCGGGGCTCCGGCCTACGCACAGCATGAGCAACACGCACAGCAACAAGGGCAAGCTACGGCAGCAGCATGCACAGTCGTCCAAACCGGTAGAGCACGCACATTATGCTCACCAGCCCAGGCGTCAGCACGGCACGGACAACATGCTCAGTCTTCGGAACCGTCAGCGCAGCCCACGCAACATGCTCAGCTATCCAAGCCGTCAGCACAGCACGCACAACACACCCAGCAATCCAGGCGAACCGCACGGCACACCCAACATGCGCAGCATGCCAGGGCGTCCAGACCCGCACGGCAGCGGCAGCAGGCAGAGCGCAGTGATGCCGACCCTGGGCGTCGCATTCCAGACGATCGCTTCCATGCCAACTTTGGCCGGGAGCACAGGTTCCACATCAATCGCCCCACAATGGTCGCCGGGTACCCGCACTTCCAGTACGGCGGTTATTGGTTCGGATTCTATGACCCGTGGCCCGCAGGTTGGTACTACACCGACGGATAAACAGAAAACGAAGACAGAACCGGCAAAAGCGGCTCTCGCCCGAGGCAAGTTCTAGTCGTGAAGAACGATGTTGAGAAGTGAACTGTGGACTTGTAACCCGCTACCGC
>Ga0310810_10002321_pt1 | contig 20439 bp, 16 predicted proteins | sample NCmetagenome_FD_207641 | JGI IMG/M metagenome (GOLD analysis project Ga0310810, IMG submission 207641) | Soil microbial communities from experimental microcosm in Duke University, North Carolina, United States - NC | ecosystem: Engineered > Artificial ecosystem > Soil microcosm > Unclassified ...
GGAGGCACGGGCGTCCGTCGACTCACTCGCGGCGATCATGCCGCGGCTGGTGGCGAGCAAGGAGCCCTACTGGGCGGAGCAGGTGCACATCCAGCGGCTCGGCGCACAAGCATGGCTGGATCTCGCCGAAGGGCGAGACGTGGACGCGCTCGCGCACATGAGAGAAGCGGCAGACCGCGAGGACGCGACGGAGAAGAGCGCAGTGACCCCAGGCCCGCTCGCCCCCGCGCGCGAGCTGCTCGGCGACATGCTGATGGAGCTGCACCGCCCGAGCGAAGCGCTGGTCGCGTACCGGGCCACGCTGACCAAGGAGCCGAACCGATATCGTGCGCTGGACGGTGCGCGGCGCGCCGCCGTGGCGGCGGGCGATACGAGAGCGGCGACGACCTACGCCGGCCAGCTCGCGCGCCTCACCGGCGTTCGAACGCCTCGCCGCTAGCTGGGCGGGGCGTTCTTCAGCCCGCCCGGCTCACATCGTTCCCCGCCGGATCCCGAGCGAGAGGATGGTCTCGATCAGTCGCTCGTACTTGATGCCGGCCTTGAGCGCCGACTTCGCGAACTCCTCCTGGCTGGAGATCTCGGGGTTGGGATTCGCCTCGATGAAGAAGGCGGTGCCGTCGGCGCGGAGGCGGAAGTCGAGCCGCGCGTAGCCGTCGAGCGAGAGGCTGCGGTAGATGCGCTTCGCGACGGCGACGAGCTTCGACCGCACGGCCGGCTCGAGGTCCGCTTCGCCTTCGGTGATGCCGTGCTTCTCCTGATACGCGAGGTCGTGCTTCACGCGCGCCGTGGCGATCGCCAGCGCGCCGGGCGCGGTGTGCTCGAAGTAGAGCTCCCACGGCGGCAGCACGGTGAGCCGCTGGTTGCCGAGCACGCCGACGTAGATCTCGCGCCCATCGATGTACTCCTCGACGAGTGCGTCGCCGGTGATGCTCTCGTGGATGAATCGCACCCGCTCGTCGAGCTCCTCGCGGTCCCACACGACCGACGCCTGCGCGATGCCGACGGAGGCCTCCTCCGTGAGGCTCTTCACGATCATCGGGAAGGCGAGGCGTGCCGAGCGGCGCAGGCGTCGCCCCGACGGCACGACCTCGAACTTCGGCACGTGGACGCGATGGTAGGCGAGGATCGTCTTGGCGAGCGCCTTGTCGCGGGCGAGCACGAGGCCGCGCGGATTGCAGCCGGTGTAGGGCACGCGCATGAGCTCGAGATAGCTCGCGATGTGGTAATCGAGCTCGCGCAGCCCGAAGAAGGCCTCGATGAGGTTGAAGACGACGTGCGGCTTCCACTCGTACAACGCCTGGCGGATGGGCCCGAGCTCCTCGCGCACCTCGAGGACGCGCGCCTCGTGGCCGAGCGCCGCCAGCGTCTCGAGGACGTCGATCTCCATCTTGAACGCGTAGCGCTCCTGATCGGACAGCGTCGAGAGATCGTCGGGTGGTCGCTGGCCGGTCTCGAGCAGCACGAGGACGCGGAGGCGGCGGCGTGGCCGGCGTCGGCGGCGCGCGGCGCTCACAGCGGGATCGACTCCCGGCGCCGATAGAGGAAGTGCACCGACCGCACGGCGAGCATCCCGGCGAAGTCGAGCAGCACACGCTCCTCGGGCCCGGGCACGCGCAGCTTCAGCACGCGGCTCCGCCCGATCATGTCCTGCAGCAGCTGATCGATCGTGAACTCGGACTCGCCGGTCCAGCGGGCGACGAGCGCGCGAATGTCCTTCGCGTGACGCCTGATGAATCGCGTCGCGAGCTCGCGATTCGCGTAGCGCGGCGAGGTGGAGAAGATGCGGCAGAGCTCCCTGTCGTAGGTGCTCGGGAAGTCCACGGCGTAGACGGCGCGCTTCGCCTCGTAGTACTCGCGCAGGGTCGACGTGAGCTGCGACACCGGCGCGACGCGCGTTCGCGTCCGCACCGGCGGCCGCATGCCCTCGAGCTCGTGCATCACCGTGTCGACGTACTCGAGCTTCCGCAGCGCGGGCCACCCCGCATAGCGCGTGCGCCATCTCGCGCGCGGCTGCATCCACACGGCGAACGTCTCGGCGAAGTCCTCGTCGGGATGCGCCTGCGCGTAGTACGCGCGCAGGTGCTGCACGAACTTGCGGCTCGTCGGTTTGGGACGGTACGACGTCGGATAGGTGGTGGTCGACCGGCCGAACAGACGCTGGTACGCCGGCCGGCGATGCAACCGGTAGCCGTGCTGGATCGCGTGACCGGCCTCGTGCCGCAGGATGCGCATGCACTCCGGCCGCGACGCGCCCTCCGCCTCGTTGACCATGCTGCGCTCGAGCCGGATGAGCCGGGGATGCACGAGGTAGAACGGAATGGCGATGCCGGGGACGTTGCGCGGCGAGAACCACTCGTCGGACAGCCAGCAGTGCGGACGCAGCGCGATGCCGCGCGACGCCAGCTCGCCGTAGAGGTCGTGGATGCAGTCCTCGACCCACGTGCCCGCGAGGCTGAGCCCGAGATCGCGGATGCGCACGTCGAGCAGCCGCTCGCGCGGCAGGAGCTCCCAGTGGCGGGTGGATCGCGTCCGTGCGCTCATGCGCTCTCGACCAGCGCCGAGCGCGCTATCGAACCGCCTCCTTCAGCACCACGCCGTCCACGCGCTCGGTCGGCTTCACGCCGGCGATGGCGGCGAGGGTGGGCGCGAGGTCGACGGTGCGGACGAAGCCGTCGTACCGGCCCGGCTTCACGCCGTCGCCGTAGAAGATGAGCGGGACGTGCGAGTCGTAATCGTACGGCGACCCGTGGGTCACGATGATCGGGCCGAAGATGCTGTACGGGGTGAGCGTCACGACGAGCTCGATCGGCGCGGTGGCGGGGAACTGGTGCGTCCAGCGCCGCGCGATCGGATCCCGCGCCGAGTCGGCGAGGATCGCCGGCCACCGGTCGACGCGAGCGACCCCCGGCGTGGCGCGGATCGCCTTGGCGAGGCGCTCGAGCACGGAGTCGGCGTCGAGGTGGGCGGCCTTGAACGCGTCGCGATCGATGAACACGAGATTCTGGTCCATGTCGATCATGAGCGTGTCCATGTGCGCCGCCGCCATGCCGGCGCGCACCGACCCGAGCAGCGGCCGCAGGTCCACGTGCCGCGGGCGCGGCTGCACGCTCGCCGGCGCCAGCTCGGGGATCGAGCCGATGCCGTGATCCGCGGCGAGCACGACGGTGATCCGCGAGGAGTCGCGCAGCGTGTACAGGGAGTCGAGCAGGACGCCGATCGTGCGATCGACGCGCAGCACCTGGTCGTGCATCTCCCGCGAGTCCGGACCGAACCGGTGGCCGATCACGTCGGTGGCCGAGAGTGAGATGGCGAGGAGATCGGTCTGCGGCCCCTTCCCGAGTCCGAGCTCCTGGACGCCGTCGAGCGCGAACGCGACCACGAGCTCGTCGATGAACGGCGTGGTGCGCACGACGCTGGCCGCGTCGAAGGCGTCCGACGGCAGCGGATGCGGGAAGGTGAAGTCGCTCCCCGCCGACTCGGCCGGGACGCTGTCCGGCTCGGGGTACGCGCTGTCCGGGAGCAGCAGCGTCCAGCGCTTCCCGGCGTAGCTCTGCGCGAGATCGCGAAAATTGAACGCCGTGACCCAGTGCGGGAGCGAGTCGCGGTAGTAGCGGCTGGTCGAGAAACGCCCGTCGGGCGAATACCAGTAGACGTCGGCGCGCGATCGGCCGACCGGGAGGATCGCGGCGCGGTCCTTCATCGACACCGACAAGGTCCGCGAGCCCGGCTCGGCGGCCTTCAGCCAGTCGGCGAGCGTGGTGCCCTTGAACCGCTTCGGCGAGGCGCCGGTGCCGTACGCGCCGTCGAGCAGCGGTGCCGCCGTGTCGGCGACGCCGATGCTGTTCATCATGATCCCGGTCGAGCGCGGGAAGCGTCCCGAGAGGAGGGTCGCGTGTCCGGGCGCGGTCTCGGTGATGCCGTGGTCGTGGTGCGCGTTGGTGAACCGCGCGCCGCCGCGCATGAGCCGCGCGATCCCGCCGGTCATCTGCGGACCGAAGCGATCGAGGTAGTCGGCGCGGAACTGATCGATCGTGACGAGGACGACGAGCGACGGCCTCGGAGTCGCCTGCGCGCGCGCCGCGCCGGGGGACCCCAGGAGGGCGACGAGCGCGGCGAGGGCGGCGGCGATTCGCATCGGCCAATACTGCGGCCAGCGCGCGGGCCGCGGCAAGGCAGCGAGCGGTGGCATGGCGCCGAGGGCCGAGGGCGGCGATACTTGCCCGGTTCCCGCCGGAGAAGTGGACATGGCCTCCCATGCGACGAGGGTCGGACCGGGCGCGCGCGTCGTGCTGCGCGCCGTCGTGTACTACGCAGTCCTCGTCACGCTCACCACGCTCGTGTGGCGCTACCTGCCGCGCGGCGCGCAGGAGATGCCCTCGTCGCTGGACACGCTGTTCGGCGGACGATCGGCGGCCATCCGCGCGGCGCAGCCGGCGCCGCTCGACGAGGTGTCGCTGTCGATCACCGTCGGCGTGGCGATGCTCGCCGCCGTGCTGCTGTCGCTCCCCGTGGCGTGGGTCTATCAGCTCACGCGGGCGAAGCGCGGCTATCAGCAGTCGGTGGTGCAGCTGCTGATCGTGCTCCCGGCGGTGGTCGCGGGGATCGTGCTGCTGGTGAAGTACAGCCTGGCCCTCGCGTTCAGCCTCGCCGGGATCGTGGCCGCCGTCCGCTTCCGCAACACGCTCGACGACAGCAAGGACGCGGTGTACGTCTTCCTCGCGACCGGCGTGGGGCTCGCCTCGGCGGTGAACCTGCCGGTGGCCGCGGTGATCTCGATGGGCTTCAACACGGTGGCACTCGTGCTCTGGTACACGGACTTCGGGAGCGCGCCGATGGAGCTCGATGGACGGATCGCGGAGCAGCGGCTGCGCCGCGCGCGCCAGCTCGCGCGCACGGGGACGTTCGTCGCGCGGATCGACGACGAGGTGTTCCGGAACATGACGCGCGAACAGCTCGAGGGGGTGGCGCAGCGAGCGTGGCGGCGCGCGCAGCAGCAGGGCGACGAGCCGGCCGAGACGGAGGAGACGCGGGTGCGCGTGCGCACGCGCGATCTCGCCGCGATGCGGAGTCGCGTCGAGCCGCGGCTCACCGAGTACGTGAAGACGTGGCGCATCGGGGCGATCTCGGAATCCGACGGCGTGCACGTCGCCGAGTACCACGTGCAGCTCAAGAAGAAGTCGACCACGGAGGACCTGCTGGCCCTGCTGCGAGCGTCCGGCTCGGAGCAGATCATCACCGCCGAACTGGTGTGACCATGGACTCGCGCACCGGAGTGTCCGCGCGCCCCGCGCGCCCACCGCGCCGCCGCCTGCTGGCCGCGCTCCTCGTGCTGTCGACGGCGGCCGCGGCGACGGCGCCGCGCGCGCGCGCGCAGGCGGCGACGGACAGCGCGGCGCCGAAGGAGCCGAAGGTGCCGCGGCTCTTTCGCTCCGAGGAGCCGGTGGTGGTCACCTTCACGACGAACATCCGCCAGATCCGGCGCGACAAGAGCGAGAAGGCGCCGTGGCGATGGGGCGCACTCACCTACCAGGACAGCGCGGGCAAGCCGGCGCAGGTGCCGGTGCGGGTGCGCACGCGCGGCATCTGGCGGCTCAAGAACTGCTCCTTCCCGCCGATCCGGCTCAACTTCTCGAACAAGACCGCCGACCACACGCTGTTCGACGGGCTCGACGAGCCCAAGCTCGTGAACTACTGCCAGGACAACGAGCAGTACGAGCGGTACATCCTTCAGGAGTTCCAGCTGTATCGCGTGTACCAGACGCTGACGCCCGTGAGCCATCGGGTCCGGCTGCTGCGGATGACGTATGCCGACAGCGCGGGCGGGAAGCGCGAGGCGGAGCGGTACGCGTTCATCGTGGAGGACCCGGCGCACCTCGCGAAGCGGCTCTCGGCGAAGGTGCTGAAGCAGACCGGGGCGACCCCCGCGGACCTCGACCCCGAGCAGCTCGCGCTCGCGTACCTGTTCGAGTACTTCATCGGCAACCTCGACTTCTCGTGGGGGGGCCTGCACAACACCGAGCTGCTCGGCACGACCGACGGTCGCGTGCTGCCCGTGGCGTACGACTTCGACTACGCCGGCGCGGTGAACGCGTGGTACGCCGCGCCGCCGCCGAACTACGGGGTGCCGAACGTCCGGACGCGGAAGTTCATGGCGCCCTGCGAGATCGCGGGCGAGTTCCCCGGAGCGCTGGCCAAGTTCATGGAGAAGAAGGACGCGATCTACGCGCTGTACCGTGATCCGGTGGGGTCCCTCCTTCCGCCCAGGATCGTGAAGGAGACGCTCGAGTACTTCGACGACTTCTACGACAAGGTGCGCACGCCGCAGGACGCGAAGAAGAACGTGTTCGACCGTTGCATTCGCGCCGGATGATGCTGCCGGAGAGCAGCCGATGACGGTCGTTCGCTACGAGCTGCGGTCGGCGTCGGAGCTCGAGGCGCTGGCGCGGGCGGAGCTTCCGCTCGGTGCGCGCAGCGGGCCGCCGCGGCGCTCGGCGCATCGCGACGTCTACCTCGATACGCGCGACGAGGCGTTGCGTGAGCGAGGGATCGTCTGCCGGTTGCGCGTCGGCGAGCGGGCGCCGCACCGGCTGCTGCTGCGGCTCGCGGGGAACGGGGCCTCGGAGCAGGTGAGCGCGCCGGTGCGCTCGGCGAGCGCGGCGAGTGCGCTCGACGAGGACACGGCGGTGCGGCGCCGGCTGCAGTCGCTCGTCGATCCCGCGTCGCTGCAGCCGCGCCTCGAGCTCGAGATCGAGCGGCTCACGCGCGGTGCACGGCCGGACCTGCTCGGCCGGCCGCGCGTGGAGCTCCATCTCGATCGCGTGACCGTTCGCCGCGAGGGAGCGGCGCGGACGCTGTACGTGCTGTGCGCCCATCACCGGCGCGGATCGGTCGACGACTTCCATCGGCTGGTCGATGCGCTGGAGCGCGAGCACGGGCTGAACGGCGGCGGGAGCGAGCCGCGCGAGCGGGCGGAGCTCCTGCTGCGGTGGATGCGGCCGGGCACGATGGGAGAGCGCTTCGCGAGCAGCGAGCAGCCGTCGCCGGAAGCGAGCGCGCTGCGCGAGCCGCCCGAGATGCTGGGCGCGGAGCTGAGCCTGCTGGCGTTCCAGCGGCGGGTGCTCGCGCTGGCGGAAGACCCGCGCACCCCGCTGCGCGAGCGCCTGCGCTTCCTCGGCATCGTCACGAGCAACCTCGACGAGTTCTACATGGTGCGCATGCCCGAGCTGCGCCACGCGGCCACGGCGCAGGACGCCGCCGCGTACGAGCGCGGCGTCGACGGGCTGACGCCGGGAGAGCGGTTGGAACGCGTCGAGCGGGAGATCGAGTCGATCCTCGCGGCGCAGGCGCGCTGCGCGGACGCCTGCCTGCGCGCGGCAGCGGCGTTCGGGACCCACGTGCGGCGCTGGAGCGATCTGACGGAGCGCGAGCGCGACGCGCTGCGCTCGCGCTGCCGCGACGACATCTATCCCGCGCTCACGCCGCTCGCGATGACGCTGAGCCCGGGACACCCGTTGCCGCACCTGCCGCACCTCGGGCTCTCGCTCGCCGTCGTGTTCCGGAGCGGTCCCGCGGGCCAGGCGCACCTCGCCGAGCTCGAGGTGCCGCCCGATCTCGAGCGGCTGCTCCCCGTGCCCGGACGGCCGCTCGAGGTCGTCCCCGTGGAGGACGTGCTTCGCGCGAACGTCGACCTGCTGTACCCCAACGCGCGCGTCGAAGGGGCGTATCTCTTCCGCGTCACGCGCGCCGGGGACCTCGAGCTCGACGAGCGCAATGCGGACGACCTCCTCGCCGCGGTGGCCGGCGCGACGGAACGCCGGCCGTACAACCCGGCCGTGCGCATCGAGGTGGAGCGCACGATGCCGAACTCGGTGAGCCAGCTCGTGCTCGACAATCTGCGGCGGGAGGCGGCGGGACGCGGCGCGGCCGCCGCGCCGAGCTGCGAGCCGGAGATCGTGAGCGGGCTGCTCGACCTGCGCTGCCTCGCGTCGCTGCCGCTTCCGGACGATCCGGCGCTGGCCTACCCGACGCTGCCGGCGCGTACGCGGTTGCGCGACGACGGCACGATCATGGACGCGCTCGCCGACGGCGAGATCCTCGCGCACCATCCGTTCGACGACTACGAGGGCACGGTCGTGCGCTTCCTCCGCGAGGCGGCCGCCGATCCGCGCGTGACGACGATGAAGATCACGCTGTATCGCGCGGGAGACCCGTCGGCGGTGGTCGACGCCCTGCTCGACGCGGCGCGCGCGGGGAAGAAGGTCGTCGCGCTCGTCGAGCTGAAGGCGAGGTTCGACGAGGAGCACAACGTCACCTGGGCACGCGCGCTCGAGGCGGCGGGAGCGCACGTCGTGTACGGCTTCGTCGGCCTCAAGGTGCACGCGAAGCTCGCCCTCGTCGTCAGGCGCGAGGGCACGGCGCTCAAGCGCTACGCGCACGTCTCCACGGGGAACTACAACACGCGCTCCGGGCGGCAGTACACGGACCTGAGCCTGTTCTCCGCCGCGGAGCGGATGACGAGCGACGTCGCCGACCTGTTCAACGCGCTCACCGGCTCGGCGCGGCCCCCGGAGGGGCTCGCCCACGGCGCGCTCGTCGCGCCGGTGCAGCTCCTCCCCGCGGTGCTCGCACTGATCGAGCGAGAGACGCGCCACGCGCGCGAGGGGCGTCCGGCGGGGATCGCGATCAAGGTGAACGGCATCTCCGACGCGGAGGTGGTACGCGCGCTGTACCGCGCGTCGCAGGCGGGCGTCCGCGTCGACCTCGTGGTGCGCGGCATCTGCACGCTGCGGCCGGAGGTGGCGGAGCGATCGGAGCACGTCCGCGTCGTGTCGGTCGTCGGCCGCTTCCTCGAGCATTCGCGGATCTACCGGTTCGAGAACGGCGGCTCGCCGGAGCTGTACATCGGCTCGTCCGATCTCCGCCCGCGCAACCTGCGCCGCCGCGTCGAGCTGCTGGTGCCGATCCGCGATCCGGCGCACCGGCGCGAGCTGGAGGAGATCCTCGGCCTCTACCTCGAGGACCACTCGGCGTGGGTGCTGCGCGCCGACGGCCGCTACGAGCGCTCGGCGAGCAGCGGACCCGCCGCGCAGGAGTGGCTCGCCGCGGGCGCGCCGGTCACGCCGAGCGCTTCGCGTAGCGCAGCACCGACAGGCTGAACACCGCGAGCGCCAGCGCGGCGAGCGCGGCGAGCGGCTGCGCGATCTCGCGCACTCCCGCGCCGCGGATCATGACCGCCCGCATGATGACCATGTAGTGCATCATCGGGTTCGCCTGCGTCATCCACTGTGCCCACCGCGGCATGCTGCGCACCGGCGTGAACAGCCCGCTCATCAGCAGATACACGAGCACGATGAAGAACGTCACGAACATCGCCTGCTGCTGCGTCTCCACGATGGTCGAGACGAGGAGCCCGATGCCGAGCGCCGCGAGCAGATAGACCGACGCCGTCGCGAAGACGAGGACGACGCTTCCCCGGATCGACACCCCGAAGGCGAGCCGCGCCACGATGAGTCCGACGGCGAGGGCGGCGAGGCCGAGCGACCACAGCGGAATGAGCTTCGCGGCGATGAACTGGCCGCGCGTCACCGGCGTCACGTTGAGCTGCTCCAGCGTGCCGAGCTCCTTCTCACGCACGATGCTCAGAGCGGTCGCCAGGGTGGCGACGATCGTGACGAGCTCCACGAGGATTCCCGGCACCATGTAGAGCCGATAGTCGAGCCCCGGGTTGTACCAGCCGCGCGTGCGCACGTCGAGCGCGGCCGCCGGCGCGCGCCGCGCCGCCGACCGGGGCAGCGTGGCGCCGAGCTCGGACGCGTAGTCGGCCACGATGCGCTGCGCGTACCCGAGCGTGACCCCCGCCGCCGCGCCGTCCTCCGCGTCCAGCACGAGCTGTACCGGCGCGGAGTGCGCGCGCACGAGCTCGCGCTCGAAGTCGGGGGGCACGTGGAGGATCACCCCCGCGACGCGCCGGAGCATCGCCTCGTCGGCGGCGCCCGCCGAGACCGGCGGGCGCACGAGCTCGAAGCGCCCCGACGCGCGGAAGCGCTCCAGGAGCCCGCGCGACGCGGCGCTGCGATCGTCGTCCACGACGACGAGCTGGGCGCGCTTCACCTCGAACGTCGCGGCGTTGGCGAGGATGAGCAGCTGGATGCAGGGAAGGATCAGGAGCTGCGCGACCATCAGCCGGTCGCGGAAGATCTGCAGATACTCCTTCCGGAGCAGGAACCGGAGCGTGCGCACGTCAGTCGAGCCGCGCGTGGAAGCTTCGCGTCGCCGCGACCAGCAGGATGGCGGCCATCCCGGTGAGCACGAGCGTCTCCCGCCACAGGTACGCGAGCCCCGTCCCCTTGAGCATGATGCCGCGCGCGATGACGACGAACCATCGCGCCGGCACGATGAACGTCACGGGCTGCAGCCAGCCGGGCATGCTCGCGATCGGGAAGATCATCCCCGAGAGCAGCGCGGTCGGCATGAGCGTGCCCACGAGCGCACCGAGCATGGCGGCGCGCTGCGACTCGGTGCGCGCCGCCACGAGGACGCCGAGCGAGAGCGACACGATGGTGAACAGCACGCTCTCGGCGAGCAGCAGGAGCGCGCTGCCGCGGAGCGGGACGCGGAAGGCGAGCCGCGCCGCGAGCAGGACGAGGCACGTGATCGCGAATCCGAGCCCGAGGTAGGGGAGCACCTTGCCGGCGATGATCTGCCACGGCCGGAGGGGCGAGACGAGCAGCACCTCGAGCGTCCCTCGCTCCTTCTCGCGCGAGAGGGAGATGGCCGTCATCAGCGCGGATACGAGCGTCAGCACGAGCGCGATGAGCCCGGGGACGAACAGGTTCGCGCTCTCGAGCGTCGGGTTGAACCGCATCCGCGATTCGACCCGGATGCGCACCGGCCCGCCCGCCTGCGGCGTGACGTCGGCCTCGAACCCGGCGAGCGCCGCCCGGACGTACGCCTGCATGATCGTACCGGTGTTCGGGTCGGACGCGTCGGCGACGAGCAGCACCTCGGTCGGCTCCCCTCGGCCGAGCGATTCGCCGAACCGGGCCGGCAGCACGACCGCGACGTCCGCCTCCCCGCGCCGGAACAGATCCTCGAGCGCGAGCGCGGTCGTCGCCGTGCGCACGACGCGGAACCGCGGCGTCCCTTCGAGCCGGTCGCGGAGCCGGACCGACCGCGCATCGGGAGAGGGATCGACGATGGCGACCCGAAGATCGTGGATGTCCGTGCGCAGCGCGTAGCCGAACAGCAGCACCTGCACGAGGGGCATGAGCAGCAGGATCACCAGCGTCTGGCGGTCGCGCAGGATGTGGTGCAGCTCCTTCCGCACGAACGCGCCGAGCGTGCGCTGCGCGCCTCGGCGCGGCGGCGTCGCGCGCGCGCTCACGCCGCCGCCCCGGGGCGCGCGAGCCGCACGAACACGTCGTCCATCGTGCCGACGCCGAACCGCGCGCGCAGCTCGGCGGGCGTGCCGAGGGCCGCGATGCGCCCGTCGACCATGATCGAGACGCGGTCGCAATACTCCGCCTCGTCCATGTGATGCGTGGTGACGAACACCGTCGTCCCCTCCGCCGCCGCGACGTAGATGCGCTCCCAGAACTGGCGACGGGTCATCGGATCGACCCCTCCCGTGGGCTCGTCGAGGAAGACGACACGCGGATCGTGCAACACCGCGACGGAGAAGGCGAGCTTCTGCTTCCAGCCGAGCGGGAGACGGCCGACGCGTTCGTCGAGCTCGCGCTCGAGCTCCAGCCGAGTCGCGAGGTCGCGCGTGCGCGCGGCGATGGCGTCGTCCGAGAGGCCGTAGATGCCGCCGTAGAGGGTGATGTTCTCGCGGACGGTGAGATCCTCGTACAGCGAGAAGCGCTGGCTCATGTAGCCGATGTGCCGCTTCACCTGCTCCGCCTGCGTGGCGACGTCGAAGCCGGCGACGCGCGCGGTACCCGCCGTCGGCGCGAGGAGGCCGATGAGCATGCGGATCGCCGTCGTCTTCCCCGCCCCGTTGGCGCCGAGGAAGCCGAACACCTCGCCGGCGGCGACGTCGAAGCTGATGTCGTCCACCGCGGTGAACGCTCCGAACCGGCGCGTGAGTCCGCGCACCTCGATCGCCGGCTCGGCGCGAGCCGCGCTCGCCGTCACGCGGCCGCCCCCGCCGGTGGGCGCATGAGCGCCATGAACACGTCCTCGATGCCCGGCCGGACCACGGAGATCTCGGCGTCGGGGAAAGCGCGGTCGCGGAGATAGTCGCGCAGCTCGGCGGCCACGCGCTCGCCGGAACGGTCGGCCCGCGCGTCGGTGTAGTGAATCGCGTCGCCGAAGGGGAAGACCGATCCGGCGCCGGGATGCTCGCGCAACGCGTGGAGCAGGCGAAGGCGCTCGGCGGCGCGCACCGCGACGAGCGGGCGGTCGAAGCGCTCGCCGATCCGGCGCGGGTCGGCGACGTCGAGGATGCGGCCGCCCTGCACGAGCGCGACGCGATCACACCGCGCGGCCTCGTCCATGTAGGGCGTCGACGCGAGGATGGTGAGCCCGCCCCGCTGAAGCTCCTCGAGCAGGTCCCAGAACTCTCGGCGCGACACGGCGTCCACTCCGGTGGTGGGCTCGTCGAGCAGGAGCAGATCGGGGAGATGCACGAGCGCACAGCAGAGCGCGAGCTTCTGCTTCATCCCCCCCGAGAGCGCGCCCGCGCGGCGGCCGGCGAACGGCGCGATCTGCCGCCAGATCGGCGCGACGAGCCGCTCCCCCGCCTCGAGCGTCGTCCCGAACACCGCGGCGAAGAAGCGGAGGTTCTCCTCCACGCTGAGGTCCGCGTAGAGCGAGAACCGTCCCGGCATGTACCCGATGCGCGATCGGATCGCCCACAGATCGCGCACGACGTCGAGCCCGAGCACGCGCGCCGACCCGGTGTCCGGCCGGAGCAGCGTGGCGAGGATGCGGAACAGCGTCGTCTTCCCCGCTCCGTCGGGGCCGATGAAGCCGAACAGCTCGCCGGGCTGCACGATGACCGACACGTCGTCGAGCGCGACGACGTCGCCGTAGCGCTTGCCGAGGCCCGAGACCTCGACTCCGGCGCCACTGGACGAGCCGCTCACGTGCCCGCCGCGGCCGGCAGCGTCACGTCGGCGGGCATGCCGATCTTGAGCGCACCACCGGAGTTCGGGACGAGGATCTTCACGGCGTACACGAGCGAGGCCCGCTCGTCGCGCGTCTGCACGGGCGTCGGCGTGAACTCGGCCTTTGCCGCGACCCAGCTCACGCGTCCGGGAAGCACGATGCGCCCGCTCTTCCCGCGATCGACGGTCACCGAGACGCGCTCCCCGAGGCGGAAGCGCGCGAGCTGCGGCTCGGTGACGTAGGCGCGCAGCGTGAGCGTGTCCAGGCTCGCCATGCGGAAGAGCGGCTGGCCGGGCTGCACGTACTCGCCCGCGCGCGCGTACGTGGCGAGCACGGTGCCGGCGAACGGGGCGTCGACGCGGCTCTTCGCGATCCGCTCGGCGATCTGCGCCACGCGCGCGCCGCTGGCCGCGGCGTCCCCGGTCACGCCACGCCGCTGCGCGCGCAGCGCCGCGATCTGCTCGCCGAGCACACGGTACTCGCGCTCCGCCTGATCGAGCTGCTGCGCCGTGGCCGCCCGGTCGGCGACGAGGCGCCGCGTGCGCGCGTAGGCGCGACTGGCGATCTCGTGCTGGACCTCGAGTGCGCCGAGCTGGCGCGCCGCTTCGGTGACGCGCGCATCCGCCGCGGTGCGCTGCGCCGCGAGCTGCGCGCGATCCAGCGCGAGCGTCGTCGTGTCCACCACGCCGAGCAGCGTGCCAGGCGCGACCTGCTGCCCTTCCACCGGCGAGAACCAGAGCAGCGTGCCCGGCGTCTCGGCGGAGACGACGGTCTCGGTCGCCTCGAACGTGCCGTAGGCATCGGGCTCCGCGCTGCGACGGCACGCCAGCGCGAGCAGGAGGAGCGAGAGGGCGAACGCGCGCATCCGCGACGCGTCGGGCGATCCGGGCATCAGCGCACCTCGAGGCCAAGCGTGGTGAGATAGCTCGCGCGCGCCTGCGCCAGCTCGACGCGGTGCTGGGCACGCGCGATGCGCGCCGCGAGCAGGTCGGTCTGCGTGTCGACGTACTCGGCCGACGTGACGGCGCTCTCGCGAAAGCGCGCCGCCGTCTCGCGCACGATCTCGGCGCGGAGCGACACGATCTCCTCGTCGGTGGCGAGTGCGCGCTCGAGCCGGTCGATCGTCGCGAGGTCGGCCACCGTCTCGCGGGCGAGCGCGTCGCGGAACGATTCGGCCTCGGTGTCGACGACGTCGCGCTCGAGCGCGAGCGTCTGCCGCTCGCGCGCGGACCGGCCCCAGTCGAACGGCGACCACTGCACCTGCACGCCGCCGATCCAGTACGGCTCGACGCGCGTGCTGAGCATGTCCAGCCCGGGCTTCCCCGCGCCGCCGCGGGCGAATGCGGAGACGCGCGGCCTCGTCTCGGCGCCGAGCACGTCCGCCTGGCGCGCGAGCGCGTCGCGCATCGCGGCGAATCGCTCGTACTCGGGCCGCGCGCGGAGCGAGTCGGCGGCGCGTGCGCGCGCCACCTCGTCCGCGAGCTCGGGCAGCGCCGCCGGCGCGGCGGTGTCGATGGGCGCGTCGGTGAGCTCGGCGAGCACGCGGGCCGCGGCGGCGCGGTCGGCGAGGAGCTGCGCGTCGTCCTGGCGCCGGCGCAGCAGCTCGGCGCGAACGGCGGCCAGATCGCCGGCGAGCGCGGCGCCGTTCCGAACGCGCGACGCGAGGACGCGCGCCTGCGCTTCGAGATCGTCGATCGTCGTCGAGAGCGCCTCGTGCCGCGCGCCGAGCGAGGCGAGCGCGAAGAAGCTCGCGTTCACCTGACGCCGCGTCGCGTAGACCGCGGTCAGGACCTCGGCGCGCGCCTTCGCGAGCTGCGCCTTCTCGGCCGCCGCGCGGGCGGAGCGCGAAGGATCGAGCAGCGGCTCCGTGACGGTGACGTTCGCGTCGTACGTGTCGTGCGGCAGCGCGCGCGGGCCGGCGCCGGGTCCGCCCGGAAATTCGGTGACGACCGACTGATGCTGCGCCTGCGCGTTGCCCGCGATCGCCGGCAGGCGCTCCGCGGCGATCGAGCGGAGCCGGAGCGCCGACTGCGCCTCTCGCAGGGCGAGCTGGCGCGTGCGCGGATCGCGGCGTTCCGCCGCGGAAAGGAGCGCACCGAGCCGGAGCGAGTCCGGCGGCGTGGCCTGCGCGCGCGCGGAGCGATGCGCGAACGGGAGGACGAGAAGCAGCAGCGCGCCGGCGCGGTGCGGGAGCGACGTGCGCGTGCTCATGGGCGGAGCGCGGCGAGAAAGAAGGCGGGCACGTCCGTCTTGCGCCGCTCCATCAGCGCCGCGAACGCCGCGTCGTCGAGCCCCACGATCGCGAGCACGAGCGGGCGGGCGGCGAACGGGTAGACGATCATCGACACGAGGTTGAGCACGAAGTCCTGCGGCGTGATCGGCCGGATCGTCCCCTTGTGCGCTTCCTCCTCGAGCTGCGCGGCGAGGCGTCCGACGAGTCGCGGACGCACCTGGGCCGGATCGATGCCCGCCATCGTGGTGAGAAGCTGCTCGGCGCGCTCGGGGTAGTGATTGAGCTCGGCGAGGAGATAGCCGGGGAGGTACCGGTTGCGGAGCAGCATGTCGATGACCGTGCTCGCGACGCGGCGGACCTTCTCGTCGAGCGGCAGGTCGGAGGCGAGCACGGCGAGCATGGGCGGGAAGAGCTGGATCGCAGCGCGGCGGAACACCGCTTCGGCGAGGCGCTGCTTCGAGCGGAAGTAGTAGTGGACCAGCGCGTGGTTGACGCCGGCCTCGCGGGCGATCTCGGTCATGCGGGCGCCCGCGGTGCCGCGGCGGGTGAACACCGTATGAGCGGCGTCGAGGATGCGGGTTTCGGTGGCGGCGTCGGCGGCGCCGGGAGCGGGGGCGGCCGGCGCAGCGACCGAGGGCTGCGGTTTCTTCACCATTCTGTTTGACAGGTTTGTTAAACCGTGCTGATAGTAATGCCGGTGGCCTCGCGTACGCAAGTGGCTCCAGAACGCCGGCGCGGCGCGTGATCCGCAGCACCGACAGCCGAGCTCACCTGGGCCAGAGTGGGCACCCGTGTCCTCCGCGTGTGACGAGCACGGGTGTTCCTCCTGGCGTCCTGATCGGTCCAAGTTACTACGGGACGGTCACTTACGTCCCAGCGATCGCCGAGGCGCCGAAGATGCATCGGAGGAGCACGCCGTCGCCGAACGCTCGGCGCGGGCAGCACCCACACAAGGAGATCGAGATGCGAGTTCCTCTACATAGAGTCGCCGGCGTCGCCGCAGCGCTCGTCCTCGCGGCCGCCGGCACCGCCCAGGCGCAGGGCAAGGGGCACGGGAAGGAGCACGCGAACGAGCACGGCAACGGAGCGCGCGTCGACGAGCGCTCGGTCGATCCGCGCTACGGGCACGACCGCCAGGCCGACCCCCGTCACGAGCAGCGGCGCGGCGAGTACGATTCACGGTACGATCGCGGCCGCGGTGGGCCTCCGGGCCTCGCGAAGAAGGGGGGCGTTCCCCCCGGGCTGGCGAAGAAGCCGGGCGGGATGCCGCCGGGCCAGTACAAGAAGCTCTACTCGACGCGCCAGGGTGCCTCCGTGCTGAGCGACGTGCTCGGCCGCCACGGCTATCACGTCGTGCGGCAGTCCGAATCCGGCGATTCCCGGTACGTGTACTACCGGTCGCGCGATGGCGTGACGCATCGAGCCACCGTGCGCCGGAGCGGCGACCGCGTGCGCTTCGACGGCGTCGCGGCGAACATGATCCGCGAAGTGGAGGCGCGCCTGCCCTGACGCCTCGCCGCGGGCGCGCTGCGCCGTGACCACGACAGGCGAGGACTCGCTCGTCCTGCTCGAGGCCCTGCTGGCCAGCGCGCCCGTCGGCATCGCGTTTCTCGACGATGCGCTGCGCATCGTCCGCATCAATCCGGCGTTCGCGAGCACGATCGGCTGTTCGCCGGAAGACTGCGTCGGGCGCCTGGCGAGCGAGCTGTCGCCCCCCGACGTCTGGCCCATCATCGAGCCGGCGCTCCGCCACGTCGTCGAGCACGGCGAGTACATCCACGACTTCGAGTTCGCCGGTCACGCCGCGGGACGCGACGAGGTCCGCCACTGGAGCGCGAGCGCATTTCCGGTGACCGTGGGCGCGGAGCGGCTGCACGGCGTGGGCGCCGTGGTGCGCGACGTCACCGCCCGCTGGCGCAGCGCCGAGCGTGAGCGCGCGCATGCGCGGCGCCGCGAACGGACCCTCGCGCTCGCCGACGCGCTCGTCGGCGCGATGACGAGTCGCGAGGTGATCTCGGTCGTCGTCGACCATGGCGCCGCCGCGATGGATGCCGACGGCTGCGTGGTCGCGTTTCGCTCGCGCGACGGACGCTCCGTCGAAGTGCTCGGCGCCAACGGCATGCCTCCCGACGTCGGCGCCGAATGGCAGCGCTTCCCGATCGACACCCCCGCGCCGCTGGCGTGGGTGGCGCGGACCGGCGAGGCGCTCTTCCTCGAGTCGGCGGCGGACTGGATGCGGCAGTTCCGCGAGCTGGCCACACTGGCCGAGAGCGTCGGGCACCACGCGAACGCGGTGGTGCCGCTCACCGTCGGCGAGCAGACGGTCGGCGCGCTCGGCTTCGCCTTCGGGCGCGAACGGCCGTTCGACGAGGAGGATCGCGCCTTCGCGATGACCCTCGCGCGGCACTGCGCGCTCGCGCTCGAGCGGGCGCGCCTCCTGGAGGCGGAGCGCGCCGCGCGCGCCGACGCCGACGCGGCGAACCAGGTGAAGACGCAGTTTCTCGCCACGATGAGCCACGAGCTGCGCACGCCGTTGAACGCGATCGGCGGCTACGCCGAGCTGCTCGAGCTCGGGATCCACGGCCCGGTCACCGACGCGCAGCGCGACGTCCTCGATCGGATCCAGCGCAGCCAGCACCACCTGCTCAGCCTCATCAACAACGTGCTGAACCTCGTGAAGCTCGACACGCACCACGTGCGCTTCGACATCACGACGGTCACGCTCGCGAGCGTGCTCGAGTTCGTGGCGGAAACGACCGGCCCGCAGGCGCAGGCGAAGCGGCTCCGCTACGAGATGCGTCGCTGCGCACCCGAGCTCGCGGTGCGCGCCGATCCGGAGAAGCTGCGCCAGATCCTCATCAACCTCCTCTCGAACGCGATCAAGTTCACCGACGAGGAGGGCGCGATCACCGTCGAGTGCGCGAGCGATCGCCGAACGGTGCGGCTGAGCGTGAAGGACACCGGCGTCGGCATCGCGGCGGACCAGCAGGAGAAGATCTTCGAGCCGTTCGTGCAGGTCGACCGGCGGCTGAACCGCCCGATGGAGGGCACGGGGCTCGGCCTGGCGATCAGCCGGGAGCTCGCGCGCGGCATGGGCGGCGAGCTCACCGTGGAGAGCCGCCCCGGAGACGGGTCGACCTTCACCCTCTCCCTGCCGCGAGCGACGAACCACTGAGCCCGCGGCGGAGGGTGGTCCCGGCCGGCGATTCCCGGTGTGATACTTCCTCTGGCCGCTTCCTCGCCGTGCACCCGACACCGCCATGCTCCCTTCGAGAGTCCGTCACCTCCCGTTCGCGGCGCTGATCGCCGGCTGCGCGTCCGCCGCACCGGTGGTCTCCACCGCGACGCCCGTGGTCGGCAACCTGCCGCGGACGCACGTCGCGCAGCCGACGGTCGCGGCGATCACACCGGCCGATCTGATGTCGCGCCTCTACGTCTTCTCGGACGACTCGATGCTCGGGCGCGAGTCGACGACGATCGGCAACGTGAAGGCGACGGACTACGTCGCGCGCGAGATGGAGCGGATGGGGCTCAGGCCGGCGGGCGAGAATGGCACCTGGTTCCAGACGGTGCCGATCTACGTCGCCACGATCGACACGACGCGCACGCTCACCGTCGACAGCGCGACGCTGGCCTACGGTCGCGACTTCCTTCCGCTGCACTGGGTCAACGGCGGACGCAACCTCCCCATCGGCACGGGCACCCGCTCGTTCGACGGTGCACACGTCGTGTACGGCGGCCAGCTCGGCAGCGGCACGCTCGTCTCGCCGTCGGCCGCGGACGGCAAGGTGATCGTCTTCACCGTGCCGATCTCGCCGACGACGAACCGTCCCGAATGGCGCTTCCCGGTGTTCGGCCCGCTCACGCAGTACGCGGGCGCGGCCGGCATCGCCGTGGCGGCGCTCGACGCGGTGCCGCGGGCGATCCAGAACCGGCTGCACGGGGCGCAGATGCACTTCCGGGCGGAACAGCCGCTCTCGACCCCCGCGCCGCTCTCGCTCCTCGTCACCCTCGAGGCCGCGCAGCACCTGCTCGGCGTGCGCGCGCTGGACGGCCTCACCGTGGGGCAGGAAGGGCGCGTCGTGGGCGGCAACGTGGAGTTCGTCGACAGGCCGGCGCCGTATCCGTCGCGCAACGTGATCGGCATCCTGCCGGGGAGCGATCCGGTGCGCCGTGGCGAATACGTCGCCGTCGGAGCGCACAACGATCACATCGGGCTCACCAGCCGGCCGCTCGACCACGACTCCGTGCTCGCGTTCAACATGGTGCTGCGCCGCCAGGGGGCGCAGGACACGGTGCGCGTGCCGACTCCCGCCGAAGCGGCGCGCATCGCCGCGCTGCGCGACAGCCTCGTACGCGCGCACGGCGGCGCGCGCCCGGACTCGGTGAACAACGGCGCCGACGACGATGGCTCGGGCACCGTGTCGCTGCTCGAGATCGCCGAAGCGTTCGCGCGCTCGGGCGCGGCGCCCCGGCGCACGCTGCTCTTCGTGTCGCACACCGGCGAGGAGAAGGGGCTCTGGGGCTCGCAGTGGTTCACCGATCATCCCACCGTGCCGCGCGACTCGATCGTCGCGCAGCTCAACATGGACATGGTCGGGCGCGGCAAGCCCACCGACGCGATGGGCCGCGGGCCGAACAACGTGCAGCTCATCGGCATGCGACGGCTCTCGACGCAGCTCGGCGACCTCATCGACTCGGTGAACGCCGCGCGCGCCATCCACATGGATTTCGACACGAGCTTCGACGCGAACGGGCACCCGCTCAATCGATACTGCCGCTCGGATCACTACATGTACGCGCGCTACGGCATCCCGATCACGTACTTCTCACTCGGCTACCACACGGACTACCACCAGGTCACCGACGAGCCGCAGTACATCGACTACGGACACATGGCGCGCGTCGCCGGCTTGGTGCACGACGTCGCCGAAGCGGTGGCGAACCGTGATCAGCGGCTCGTGGTGGACAAGCCGAAGCCGGACCCCCGCGGCACCTGCCGGCAGTGAGCATGCTCGCACTCCCTCGCACGCGGCCGCGCGCGCGCGGCACGCTCGCGCTCGCGCTGGCCGGCCTCCTCGCGTTCGGCTGCGCGC
>Ga0310810_10002322_pt1 | contig 20437 bp, 19 predicted proteins | sample NCmetagenome_FD_207641 | JGI IMG/M metagenome (GOLD analysis project Ga0310810, IMG submission 207641) | Soil microbial communities from experimental microcosm in Duke University, North Carolina, United States - NC | ecosystem: Engineered > Artificial ecosystem > Soil microcosm > Unclassified ...
TTGTTGTGGGCCCGTGTGAGGCGGACCTCTTCGGGAGTCACGCCGAGAGCCGCCCGGACGCCCCGCACCTTGTTCGCCGCGATGGACATGCCGACTCCTGTGCTGCACACCAGCACGCCGCGCTCGACGCTCCCGGTTGCGACCGCCCTGGCAACGGGTCCCGCGTAGTCAGGATAGTCCGTGGACTCCGCCGCATTGGTTCCGAAGTCGCAGACCTCGTGGCCAGCCTGGCGCAGCACATCGCCCAGCTCGTTCTTGAGCTCGAAGCCGGCATGATCCGCGCCGATGGCGATTTTCATGGGAACCCCAATTCTAACTCAAGAGCCTGACCCCACGACCTCCAGGAACGCCTGTGCCGCGTGGCTCAGAGCCCGCCGCGCCGGATATACCAGCCGGATCTTCCGCTCCACCACCAGCTGCTTCACCTTGATCTCCTTCAGCAAGCCGTGGCGGATCTCCTGCTCCACGCACATGCGCGGCAGGAATGCGACGCCCTCATTCCGCTCCACCATTTTGCGGATCGATTCGATCGTGGGCATCTCCACATCCATATTGAGTGGCACTTTGTGGCGTTGGAACTCACGAATCACCACGCCGCGGTAAGGCGAGACCACATTGTGCGCGATGAACGTCTCTCCGGCCAGCTCCTTGATCGCCACGTTGTCCCGCTTGGCCAACCGATGCTGCGGCGACACGATGAAGGAAAGGTGATCGGTATAGATCACCCGCGAGACCAGACGGTCATCCTCCGGATCGTAGGTCAGCAGGCCTAGCTCTAATTCGCCATCCACAAGCTGCGACGGGATTTTGCTCGATTGGCTGCGGCGGACTTGCACCTTGATTTTCGGAAACTTCGTGCGATAGCGCTCGATGTGATCCAGCAGATAGAGCGTGGAGGATTCGTTCGCGCCAATGGTCAGCCGGCCCGAGGATTTGTCGCGCAGCTCCGCCAGCGCGTTCTCCAGATCGCCCTGCAGGTTCTCGAACCGGCGGGCGTAGTCCAGCACGATCTGGCCGGCGTCGGTCAGCAGCAGATCCTTGGCGGACCGGTCAATCAGCTTTTCCCCCACCTCTCCCTCAAGTCGTTGAATCGCCAGGGAAACAGCGGGCTGGGTGCGAAGCAGCTTCTCCGCGGCGCGGGAGAAACTTCGCTCGGTGGCCACCGTCAGGAACACTCGCAGAGGGTGTAGTTCCATAATAGAATATTATACAACTATCCAATCTTATTGATTTGCCAAATCCACCGCTGCGCCTTGATAATGTGGATACGGGAGGCCTTTCGATGCCGGATCGGGTATACATCTTCGACACCACATTGCGTGACGGGGAGCAATCGCCGGGCTGCAGCATGACCGTTACGGAGAAACTCCGCATGGCCGCCAAGCTGGTGGAGCTGGGCGTGGATATTCTCGAAGCCGGGTTTCCCATCGCCTCGCAAGGAGATTCCGAAGCGGTGGACGCGGTAGCGCGCGAATTTCCGTGGGTGAGCGTCGCCGCGCTGGCCCGGTCGAATCGTGGCGACATCCTGGCGGCCGCTAACTCCCTCAAGAACGCGCGTCGCCCTCGTATCCATACCTTCATTGCCACCAGCGACATTCACCTGAAGCACAAGCTCAAGAAATCGCGGCAGCAGGTTTTGGAGGAAGCCGTAGCGGCCGTACGGCTCGCTCGCGAATACTGCGACGATGTGGAATTTTCAGCGGAAGACGCGACCAGGACCGATCCCGATTATCTCGAAGAGATCTCGCGCGCGGTCGTCGCGGCCGGTGCACGCACGGTAAATCTTCCGGACACGGTAGGGTTTTCGATTCCTGAAGAGTATCGCGCGCTGATCGCGCGAATCGTAAAAGCTCTGGGCGATTCGGCGGTAGTCAGCGTACATTGTCACGACGACTTGGGCCTGGCAGTAGCGAATTCTTTGGCGGCGATCCAGGGCGGCGCCCGGCAGATCGAGTGCACCATTAACGGAATCGGCGAGCGTGCCGGAAACGCCGCCCTGGAAGAAGTCGTCATGGCGCTGAATACGCGCCGCGACCTGCTGCCGTTTGAGACTCGCATCGTAACCGAGCATCTTTTCCCATGCAGCCAGTTGCTCACGTCTCTGATCACTTTCGGACCCCAACCGAATAAGGCGATCGTCGGTGAGAACGCTTTCGCGCATGAGGCCGGGATCCACCAGGATGGTTTCCTCAAGGAGCGGACCACCTACGAAATCATGGATCCGAAGTCGGTGGGCGTTCCCGAATCAAAACTGGTGCTGGGCAAGCACAGCGGCCGTCATGCGCTGGCCAAGCGCTGCGAGGATTTGGGCGTTCCACTGACTAGAGAGCAGCTTGATATCGTGTACCATCGCTTTACGGAGTTGGCCGACCGCAAGAAAGGTCTGCGCAACGAAGAAATCATCGGCTTGGCCCGCGAGGTCATCGGCGAGACTAAACAGGCAAGCGTCACGACCCACTAATTCTAAAGATGAATCTAAAAATATTGATTTTGCCCGGTGACGGGATCGGCACCGAAGTTACAGGTGCGGCGGTAGATGTTCTAAAGACTGTTTGCAAGAAGTTCGGCCATACGCTGGAGCTCTCGGAAGGATTGCTCGGTGGCATCGCCATTCATAAAACCGGCACGCCCTTTCCCAAGGAAACAGAGGAGCTCTGCCAGAAGGCCGATGCGACGTTGATGGGCGCCGTGGGGTTGCCGGAGTTCGACGCAGCTCCTCCCAGCCAGCGTCCCGAGGCGGGACTGCTCGGCATGCGCCGCGTACTGGACGTGTTTGCGAATCTGCGGCCGGTGCGAACCTGGCCGGCGCTGGTGGATTCCTCGCCGCTGAAGAACCATATCGTCGAGGGCACGGACATGCTCATCGTCCGCGAGCTGACGGGCGGGCTGTACTACGGCCAGCCTCGTGGAATCGACAACGATCGCGGGTTCAACACGATGTCCTACACGCGCAAGGAAGTGGAGCGAGTCACGCATACCGCGTTCAAGCTGGCAGGGAATCGGCGCAAGAAGGTCTGCAGCGTGGACAAATCGAATGTGCTGGAAGTTTCGCAGTTCTGGCGCAAAGTGGTGATCGACGTCGCCCGGCAATATCCCGATATTCAGCTCGAGCACATGTTTGTGGACAACGCCGCCATGCAGATGGTTCTGCGGCCCACGCAGTTCGACGTCATGCTGACCGAAAATACCTTCGGCGATATCCTGAGCGATGTAGGTGGCATTCTGGCAGGTTCGATCGGCATGCTGCCTTCGGCCTCTCTCGGCGAGAAAAAGGGATTGTACGAGCCCGTACACGGTTCGGCGCCGGATATCGCCGGTCAGAACAAGGCTAATCCGCTGGGAGCCATCGGAAGCGTCGCGGCCATGCTCGAATATACGTTCGGGCTGATGAAGGAAGCTGCCGCGGTGAATCACGCGATCGGCAAGGTGCTCGAATCCGGCAAGGTCACGGCTGACCTGAGACCGAAAGGCAAGCCCGCGACAACCAAAGAAGTTGGCCAGGCAGTGAGTGAGGCATTATGAAAGCTCGAACGATTGTAGAAAAAATCTGGGATAGCCATGTTGTCGCGCAAAAGCCCGGGGCGCCGGCGCTGCTCTACGTCGACCTCCATCTCGTCCACGAAGTGACTTCGCCGCAGGCCTTCTCGACGCTGCGGGAGCGCGGCCTGAAGGTTCGCCGTCCCGATCTCACCATTGCCACTATGGATCACAGCACGCCGACCACGTCGCGCGATCTGCCCATGCTCGATCCGGTCGGCAAGGCGCAACTGGATCAGATGACCCAGAACTGCAAGGATTTCGGTATTCGTCTGTACGATCTGAAAACCACCAAGCAGGGTATCGTGCACGTGATCGGTCCGGAGCAGGGACTTACCCAGCCCGGCATGACCATCGTTTGCGGCGACAGTCACACGGCCACGCACGGGGCATTTGGCGCATTGGCTTTCGGCATCGGAACCAGCCAGGTGGGTCACGTGTTCGCCACGCAATGTCTCCTGCAGATGCCTTCGCAGTCCTACGCGATTCGTGTGAACGGCGCGCTCAAGCCGGGCGTGTCCGCGAAAGATATTATTCTGGCGGTGATCGCTCGCATCGGGATCGGCGGCGGCACCGGCACCGTGTTCGAATATCTTGGGTCCACCATTAGTGCGCTGTCGATGGAAGAGCGCATGACCATCTGCAACATGTCGATCGAGGGCGGCGCGCGCGCCGGTCTGGTCGCGCCTGATGACACGACGTATCAATATATATCCGGTCGCGAGTTCGCGCCACAGGGCGCCGATTGGGACGCGGCCCTGGCGCGCTGGAAGCAGCTTCCCACCGATCAAGACGCGCAGTATGCGAAAGAGCTCACGCTCGATGCGGCCGGGCTCGAACCTATGGTCACCTTCGGCACGAACCCCGGCATGGGGATCGGTATTTCTGACGCGATTCCCGATCCGGCGTCGATGTCCGACCCGATCGCGAAATCGGACTTGGTTAAGGCTTTGAAGTATATGGACCTCGAGCCAGGCAAGATGCTCCAGGGGCACAAGATCGACGTGGTCTTTGTGGGGAGCTGCACCAACTCCCGCATCTCCGACCTGCGCGCGGCCGCCAGCATTATGAAGGGCCGCAAGGTGAATCCCAAGGTCCGTATGTTGGTCGTACCTGGCTCCATGCAAGTCAAGAAGCAGGCCGAAGCCGAAGGTCTCGACAAGATCTTCCGTGAAGCCGGCGCCGATTTCCGCGAGGCCGGTTGCTCCATGTGCCTGGCTATGAATGGCGACCAACTCGAGCCCGGAGAGTACAGCGTCTCCACCAGCAATCGTAACTTCGAAGGCCGGCAGGGCAAAGGCGGACGGACGTTCCTGGCCAGCCCGCTGACCGCGGCCGCATCGGCCGTCACCGGCGTCGTGACCGACGTAAGGAAGCTCCTATGAAATTTGAAAAGATCGAAAGTAAGATTGCCGTTCTGCCTATCGACAACGTCGATACCGATCAGATCATCCCTGCTCGTTACCTCAAGTCGATTTCGAAAGACGGCCTGGGTGAAGGACTGTTTCGCGACTGGCGCTTGAACGCCGACGGGACGCCTAAACCGGACTTCGTGCTGAACAAGCCCGAGGCCAAAGGCGTTCAGATCCTGGTGGCCGGCGACAACTTCGGTTGCGGCAGTTCGCGCGAGCACGCTCCCTGGGCGCTGGTGCAAAACGGAATTCGCGCCGTGATCAGCACCTCATTTGCCGATATTTTCAAAGGCAACGCCCTCAAGAACCAGTTGCTGCCGGTGGTGGTTCCCGCCGATGCGCACGCCGAACTGCTGAAATCGCCGTGGGCGACGGTCAAAATCGACCTGGTGACCCAGACTGTCACGCTTCCCAGTGGCCGCGCCATCCAGTTTCCCATCGACGCGTTTTCCAAACAGTGTTTGCTCGAAGGTGTCGACGAGTTGGGCTACATGCTCCAGCAGAGCCCGGCGATAGCTGCCTTCGAAGCCAAGCGCGTTGGTTCCGTGAATACGCTGCGGTAACATTGCAAGAGTCCCCAAAGGAGGGATCATCCATGCGAATGTTGCTGAGAGCTATTATTCCGAACGAACCTGCGAACACCATGATTCGGAACGGGTCTTTTCAGTCCACGATTCAGAAAATATTGGGGGATCTCAAACCCGAAGCGAGCTATTTCGTCGCCAGCGATGGCGGCGAGCGCTGCGCGGTCGTTGTCTTCGATATGAAAGAGTCCTCGGAGCTTCCTAAGGTCGCGGAACCGTTTTTCCTGGCGTTCAATGCACAAGTTACCGTCAGGCCGACGATGACTCCCCAGGATTTAGCTGCCGGCTCAGCCGGATTCGAACGGGCCGTCAAAGAATTTGGCAAGTAGTGCGTGGCGGAACTATCACGAAGCTACCAAACACAGTGTTGAGTCGGTAAGGCGAACGCCGCACGTCCTCGATTGGGCGAACATGCCCGATCCGTTTCGCCACTACGAGGGCGTGCCGGTGCTCGACTTGCCGGCGGATTCGCCTGTACCGGGAGCCTCCGCACCCATCTCTGACGGCGCGACATTCCTTTCGCAGCTGCTCTACTATTCCGCCGCGATCAGCGCGACCAAGCACGTTCCGTCGACTGGAGACCGGTATGCCTTGCGCGTGAATCCGTCCTCAGGAAATCTGCACCCAACCGAATTTCATTTCGTGACGCACGGTCTCAAGGATTGGCCCGACGGGCTGTATCACTATCGTCCCTCGTCGCATATGGCGGAGCAACGTGCGACCGGCGAGTTTAGGATCGCGGGCAGCGATGCGCCGATCGTATTTATCCTGACCAGCATTGCCTGGCGCGAGGAGTGGAAGTACCGCGACCGGGCGTATCGATACTGCCTGCACGATATCGGTCATGCCGGGCAGGCACTCACGCTCGCCGCGGAAGCCATGGGATGCGAGAGTCTTGCGATTCGCGATTTTCCGGACGACCAGGTCGCAGAGATCTGCCGCCTAAGTGAAGACGAGTGGCCGATGCTCATCGTTGAAATCAGAACAAACGCGGAGTGCGCTCCCGATGTCCGCGAAGCCGTTTGGTACGGCGGCCAGGCGAATCAGCTCTCCAAGGAAACGATCCTGTACCCGCGTATCGATGCCATTCACGCCGCCACGAAGCGGATCGTCAATTCCAAAGTTGAGCCGGCTTCCACCGGTTCAGGCGAGATCAAGCTGCCTCTGCCCGCCACATCCAGCCGCGCGTTTGGCGAAATCGCCCGCGCTCGGCGGTCGGCGCTCGATTTCGTCGGCGGAACCAGATCGATGTCGCTGCCCCAGCTCTCGGCCGTTCTTGAAGCGGCAAAGCCGCTACTATGTTTCGTCCAGCTGTATCTCTACATCCATCGAGTCGACGGGCTCGAACCCGGCGTATACCGATTCTGGCCCCAGCACGCGGAGTTACACGTAATTAAATCCGGCGACCAGCGCGTCGCGGCGGCGGGGCTGAGCCTGGGGCAGGATCTCGCCGGGAACGCATGTGTGGCATTCTCGATGATTGGCGACTTCGATCGTGCCGCCCGCGCGCACGGTGACCGCGGCTATCGCTATGTGCATTTCGAAGCCGGCGCCATCGGGCAGCGCCTGTATCTCGCCGCGGAAGCGCTGGGGCTGGGAGCCACCGGCATCGGCGCGTTCTACGATGAGGACGTGCATCGCTATCTCCATCTGACGCCCGAACAGGGACAGGTGGTGTATCACTTCGCCATCGGCTATCCCGTTGCCGATCCTCGCCTGCAAGCATGATGGTCCTACCTCGATTTACTTGCCTTTGCGAACCGCTCTCCGGTCGGTGCCGCCGCCATGGTAGGTGAACCCGGCCCCGCTGAATTCGATCCAGTTGCCTTCGGTGCGCGACACGAACACCGTGTCCGACTTGGGCACCAGAGGCAGCTTCAAAGGGTTCGCGCCTTCCTGCAGGAACAGCAGATCCCCTTCAACGCTGATCACCGCCGGACGTCCCGGCGCGTACTCGTAGGTGCCCGCATATTTCGAAAGGGCTTCCGGAGCCAGCTTGGTAATGTCCGTCCCACCCAGCATATGAGGCACGGAGCGGTCGTTCTCGCACACGCTCTCTAGAAGGTCGGTATCGGGCTCCAGCGTTTTATCCAGCCGGAACGAGAACGGTCTTGTAAACGCTTTCGGATCGTCGATGACTATCTCCAGATCCATGTGGCCGAAGTCGCGCCGCCGGAAGCGTTCGGTAATGTGCAGGGCGTCCGTGTGAGGATGGCCTTCGATATCGAGCCAGCTTCGGTCCGTGAAGCCGGCGGTATCCACCACCAGCGTATCTTTATCCCAATGCCCGACCGAGTAACCCATCCAGGACGGATTGGGATCCTTGGGCAGCGGACGGCCATCCATAAAAATCGTTCGATGAACGCTGTTGGTGGTGCCCTGATACAGGATCACGATCACGCCCGGAGTTTGGACGATCCTCGCCAAGTCCACCGCGTGGTAGTACGCAAACGGGTCGGGCAGGCAATTCGCGCGCGGCGCGTCCTTCCCCAGATCGCGAACCCGCTGCTGGTAGAGCGCCTCGGCCCAGGGCTGAATGTCGCTGGCCTTCAGGTCTCGGGCGATATTCCGATCGTAGCTTCCGGCACCCGGCCCTCTCCACACGCCCGAGATGTCGGGCTTTCCATTCGCGGTGCGCGGCGCGGGTGCGCCCAAATTCGGCTTGCCGTCCGGCGTCCGCGGAATTCCCGGAGTTGGATAGTTGAGCCATTGCGCGGGAGCCTCCGCGCACAACAGGGACACGAGAGCGATTACAGCCCCGAATATCCGCTTCGTCTCCATGGTCTTTTACAGTGTAATCCCTCAGTGTTCCTGTGTTCCCAACGCCCTCTCGATCCGGCGGTCCGGAATCAGCCATATCAGGGCGACGAATGTATAGATGCCGCTGGCAATCCACGGGCTGACGAACGCCAGCGGGATGGCCGCAAGGTACAGCACTGGCGAAAGTTTGCCTTTCCAATCGCGGCCAATAGCCGATTTCAGCAGCGAATCGCGCCCCTGGCTGGCGATGATGGTCTGCTGCAACACGTAATACGCGATCGCCGCCATCAGCAAAACTACTCCATAGGCAGCCGTGGGTATGGGTGCCAGGTGATTCTCACCCATCCAGGCCGTCGAGAAGGGAAACAGCGAGAGCCAGAACAATAGATGCAAATTCGCCCACAGAATTCCGCCGCTTACGCGTTTGGTCGCATGGAACATGTGGTGATGATTGTTCCAGTAGATTGCGATGTAGAGAAAGCTCAGCACGTAGCTCAGAAAGACCGGGAGCACCGGTATCAGGGCCTCGAGCTCCACGCCATGCGGCACCTTGAGCTCCAGAACCATGATGGTGATGATGATGGCCAGCACGCCGTCGCTGAAGGCCTCGAGCCGGTTTTTCTCCATTGGGCGATGTTAGCAACTTGCCGTGCTTGACTTTGTGCAACCATTCCGTGGCCGACCGCGACCAGCTCTATTTCGAATTGCGAACGTCCGTGAGCGGTAGCTCGTTAGAAATTCTGATTGGCTTCGCCCCATAATATCTCTACATCACGATTCGGAGGTAAATGATAGGATGGGCCCTGGATTCCGATGAAACGAAAGAAACTAGACGAACGCAGGTTTATGGAATTACCTGTGGCGGAGGCCCGCAAATGTACACCAAAGCCCGGCTCCAAGCCGTCGCCCAAAGTTGGTGCGGTGGTAGTGAAGGGCGGGCAGGTACTCGCTTCTGCCTTCCGCGGCGAGCCTCCGTACCTGGAGGAACATGCCGAGTTCATTGTCCTGGAAAGGAAGCTGAAGGATCAATCCCTGACCGGAGCCACCGTTTACACCACGCTCGAGCCCTGCGCGGAAGGCTCTCGAAAGCTCCCGAAGATTGCATGCGCCGAACGCCTCGTGCGCAGGTATGTCGATCGTGTCGTCATCGGTATGGTGGACCCCGATGATCGCGTCAGCGGATTGGGTCAACGTCGCCTAACGGAGTCAAGAATTCAAGTCGATATGTTTCCGATAGAGTTGACTCTAGGGGCGTCACATTGGCCCGGCGCGTCCTAGCCGCAACAAACTCGCGGTTAAGCTCCTCCAGCTCGAGAGTGAACCTATCCTCCAGGCAACAGCCCTCGTCCGCCATACCGCCAAACCATTAGCGATACAATATGGTTTGGACATCTCCGCCATCTACGCCGCTGGACTTGCCCGAGCGCTCACCCACTCCAGGGCCCTCCGCTTCGCCCGCGTGAAAGTGGCTGAAATCCAGCTCTATCAGGCCTCCCAGGTCAAAACTGGCCGCGCCGCGCAGGATTTGTACGGCGCGCTCGGCCCCCATATCGATGCCGCCCGGGGAGCCTTCCGCGAGCGCTTCCTGATACCCTTAAATGGAGTTCCCGATTATCTCCACCAGGAGCTGGTGAAGACCTTGGCAAGAGAAGATGCTGTACTGCTCGGTCCCTCTTATCCCGGCCCGCTGGCGTAACGCGGCTCTGTCGGCCGTCGCTATAGCCGCTGTCGCCCTCGCTGTCGCCATGGCCGTCAACGCAGCGTCCGATCCCATCATCGATCTCAAAACCGGCGCCGATGCGCTCGATGCAGGCCGCTATCCCGCTGCCATCGCCGCTCTTAAAGGTCTGCCTCAACGCCTGCCCAAGCTGGCCGATTACGCGGCGTGGTTTCTGGCGTCCGCTCAATCTTCATCAAAAGATTACGCGGCCGTCCCCGCTGCGCTCGATATCGTCTTCAAGCAGTCTCCACCGTCTCCGTTGGTTCCTCGCGCGGCGCTGCTCGCGGCGAACGCCTTGACCGACAACAACAACCCCGCCGCCGCTCTCGAGCTTCTCCGCAAATACTACCCGGTGCTCTCGCAGCCCAAGGGCGATCTCGCCATGGCCGTGGCCTTCGCAGGTTCCGGCGACAACCTCAGCGCCGCCATTTACTACCAGCGCGTTTACTATGGGTTCCCGCTGTCGGCTGAAGCCGCGACCGCCTCCGTCGAAACGGAAAAACTCAAGTTCAGTCTCGGCGGGAAGTACCCGCCCGCGCTGCCCACCGCGATGCTCGCGCGCGCCATCAAGCTACTCGATGCCGGCCAGGCTGTGCGTGCCCGCAAGGAACTCGAAGAGCTTGTCCCCCAGCTCGGGGGTGCTGAGCGCGATCTGGCGCGGGTCCGCATCGGTGTCGCGCGCTACACCGCCGAGGAAAACGCGGTCGCCTACAAATACTTATCGACTCTCGAAGTCGCCTCCGCCGAAGCCGACGCCGAGCGCCTGTTTTATCTCATGCAGAGTGCGCGGCGCCTGAACAACCTCGATGAGATGGACGCGTTGATCGCCAAACTCGGCCGCCTGCATCCCAACTCGCCGTGGCGGCTGCAAGCAGTGATGGCCGCCGCGAATCGCTATCTCACCGAAAATAAGGTCGACCAGTATGAGCCTCTGTATCGCGCCTGTTTCGAATCCTTCCCTCAGGATGAGCAAGCCGCCGGCTGCCACTGGAAAGTCGCCTGGGTGCATTACCTGCGGCGCGGATCCGATGCCTCGGAGATGCTGCGCGCGCACCTACGCCTGTTCCCGGCCTCCGAGAATGCGTCCGCGGCGTTATATTTTCTGGGCCGCCTGGCAGACGGGGCGCGCGACCGCGCCTCCGCCCGCGCCTATTACGAGGAAATCGCGCGCGAATATCCCAACCAGTATTATGCGATGCTGGCCCGCGATCGCCTGACGGCTCTCGCGGCGGTGGGGCCGTCTTCCGCGGCTTCGGAATTCTTGCGCACCGTGGCCTTCCCTGAGCGCGCCCGTGTCAGCGTGTTCGACGCCAGCGTGGCTTCACGGAGGCGCATCGACCGTGCCGAAACCCTGGTTTCCGCCGGATTGAAGGACTGGGCCGAAATCGAGCTGCGCTACGGCGCCCAAACCGGAGATCAGCCGCACCTGCTGGCGATGGAGCTGGGCGGGCTGATCGGCGGGGGCCAGCCCGCACAGGCCATCCGCTATATCAAGAGGTACGCCGGGAATTATCTGTTCCTGCCGATCGACTCGGCTCCGCTCGATTTCTGGCGGCTGGCGTTTCCGCTGCCCTATCGCGCGGATCTGGAGCGCTTTTCCAAACAAAACAACCTCGATCCGTTTTTGGTGGCTGCGCTGATCCGGCAGGAATCCGAGTTTGACGCCCAGGTCACGTCCCGCGCCAACGCGCGCGGGCTCACGCAGATCGAGCCGACCACCGGCCGCGAACTGAGCCGCAAATTGAAAATTCCCCAGTACACCACGGCCAAGCTGTTCCAGCCCGCCCTGAATCTTCAGTTCGGAACGTACTATCTCCGCCTGGTGACCGATCAGCTGGGCGGCCACACCGAAGCAGCGCTGGCGGCTTATAACGCGGGGATGACACGCGCGAAATCCTGGCTGACCTGGGGCGATTTCCAGGAGCCCGCCGAATTTGTCGAGACCGTGCCGTTTACCCAGACGCGCGGCTACATCCAGGCGGTTCTGCGCAATGCTGACGCCTATCGCCGCATTTACGGTCCGCGACCACAATAGTGTCCCGATTTCGCGCTACCCGCACCCTGGGCATCACCGAAAGTGTCATCCGCGAGATGACGCGTCTGGCCTTGAAGCACAAGGCCGTCAATCTCGCGCAAGGCTTTCCCGATTTTCCCGCACCCCAGATTTTGAAGGATGCCGCGCGCCAGGCCATCGCCGACGATGTGAACCAGTACGCCATCACGTGGGGCGCGAAGCGTTTTCGCGACCAGATCGCGGCGAAATATCGGCGAACCTATGGTCTCGAAATCGACCCTGAGCGCGAGATCACGGTGTGCTGCGGATCCACCGAAGGCATGATCGCTTCGCTGCTCGCCGTGTCGAATCCCGGCGACGAAGTCATTATCTTCGAACCGTTTTACGAGAACTTCGGACCCGATACTTTACTATGCGACGCGCATCGCAAGTTCGTGAAGCTCCATCCTCCCGATTGGACGTTCGATCCGGAGGAGCTTCGCCGGGCGTTCTCTCCGAAAACCAAAGCCATCATTATCAACTCGCCGGGCAACCCGACAGGCCAAGTGTTTGACCGCGCGCAACTTCAAATGATCGCGGATTTGTGCCAGGAGTTCGACGCGCTGGCCATCACCGATGAAATCTACGAGCACATCATCTACGACGGCGCGCAGCACATCCCCATGATGACGATCCCAGGCATGCGGGAACGCACCATTCTTATCAACAGCTTGAGCAAAACATATTCGGTGACGGGCTGGCGCGTGGGCTGGGTGCTCGCGAATCCGGATATCACCAAATCGGTGCGCAAAGTGCACGATTTTCTCACTGTGGGCGCCGCGGCGCCGCTGCAGGAAGCCGGCGTAGTCGCGCTCGGGCTGCCCGAAAGCTACTATCAGGAGCTTGCCCAACACTACGCGGAACGGCGAAACATGATGCTCGAAATGCTGGAGCGAGTCGGGTTTCGCTGCACACGGCCGCGCGGGGCGTATTATGTGATGGCAGATTTCTCGCTGTTAAGTAAACGTGACGATGATGTAACGTTTACAAGACACCTGATCGAGACGGTGGGCGTCGCCGCCGTGCCCGGATCGAGCTTTTTCGGAAACCCCAGCGACGGAGCGAGCTGGATACGCTTTTGCTTTCCGAAAAAGTATGACACGCTAAAGGAGGCTGAAGCGCGTCTGTCACGTTTGAATTAGAAAGCTGGCTTAAATGCTCCCGCAGTTTCTGCTTCCGGCGACCGTCGCCCGCCAGGATGGCATGGGCGAGGGAATTCCGGTGGAGAGCCGAACCATCCTGCTGACGCTGGGCATCACGCGGATTATCGCGCAGGAGTGCCTGGACGTTTCCGTATGGGGTTCCGCGGACGGAAAACAGTGGCGTCCCCTGCTGACGTTTCCGCAAAAGTTTTATTGCGGGACCTACCCAATGATCGCCGATCTGACGCGCCACCCGGACGTGAGGTATCTGCGCGCGCATTGGAAAATGGGCCGTTGGATGCAGAATGATCGCGCGCCGCTATTCGAATTTTATCTATTGGCGGGAGAGCTGCGCGAGGTTGCGGCGAATGCTGTCGGATAGCGGACCGTCGGGACGAAGCGCGAGCAAATCCTCGAGTTCCTGAATCGCCGCGCCACGATTTCCCCGGCGCGCATAGATCTCGGCGAGAAAAAGCTGCGGCTGCGAGAATTGCGCGGGGTCCAGGCGCTTGGCCGCCAGAAGATACTGCTCGGCCTGGTCGAACTGATCGAGCTTGAAGTAGTTCATTCCGAGCTGCGCGTTCGCCAGCGCGTCTTCGGGGCGCTCCTCTACGGCGCTGCGGTTGAACAGCAGCGCGTCTACTGCGGCATCCTTCTGTACGGCAGACTTCTTCAGCAGCACTCCCCCCAGATTAACCAGGGGCTCGAAGGCGCCCGGATCGGCCGCCAGCGCCTTGCGGAAGAGAATTTCCGCGCGGTCGTTGTCGCCGGTCTGAAACGCGATGACGCCGAGCGCGTTCCAGGCGGCGGAGAATTGGGGCGCGATCGCGACAGCTTCCTCCAGACTGTGGACCGCGCCATCCGGGTCGCGCCCGGCCAGCCGCTTTTGCGCATCGCTGTACTTGGCTGACGCACTTCGCGGAATCGAAAGCTGGTGCACCGAAACTAGGCCGCCGGTGGGGTTGGCGGCTGCCTCGGCCGAGCTGTAGGGAATGGTGGTGCGAACCACTCCGGACTTGTCGGCCACGGCGGAGCTCACGGCCACGGTGCGGCGGACTTCGCCCAAGCCCTTGCGAACCACGGCCACCGTGTAATTGCCGGGATCAAGCCAGCGGAAGCGAAACTCTCCCGATAGATTGACCTCGGCGGAATCGACATAGGGAGATTCAACGCTGAACAAGTTTACGCGGAACGCGCGCATGTGGGAGACGCCGGTGATCCGGCCGTGCAACTCCAGATCGCCGGCGGACATGAGCACTGTAGAGCTAAACAGAACGGCGATGGCGGTCCGAAACACCACATCAGCCTACATCCTTTTCCAGCAATTTCAAGTACCGGTACACCTGGAACAAAGGTAGTCCGATGACGTTAAAGTAACAGCCCTCGACGCGTTCGACGAACTTGGAGGCGAGCCCCTGGATGGCGTACGCCCCGGCTTTATCCATGGGTTCGCCGCTGGCGACGTAGGTCTCGATTTCAGATTCGGTGAGGGGCGCGAAACGCACGCGGGTGGCGGTGCTATCGACGTGCACGCCACCGGGATGGCGCAGGGAGATGGCCGTGATAACGGTGTGCTCGCGGCCGGCCAGGCGTTCGAGCATGCTGCGGGCGTCGGCCGCGTCGCGGGGTTTTTCGAGGACCTGTTGATCTAGTACGTCCCCTAGTACAACGACGGTATCGGCGCCTAGTACAATTTCGTCGCGATTTTCCCAGGCAGCCTCGGCTTTGGCGCGCGCGAGGCGGCGGGCGTAGGCGTCGGGCGGCTCTCCGGGGGCTCGGATCTCCTCGACCTCGCGCACGCGGACGGTGAAGGGGATGCCGGCGGTGGCGAGCAATTCCCGGCGGCGAGGGGATTGGGAGGCGAGTACAAGAGGAAGAATGCGCGGGAGCGGCACAAGGACAGGTATAACATGCAAACCCCGGCGACAAGCTCGGCGTCCGCACGCGGGCTCAACTCGTTAAGGTCGCTTTGGAACAGTATCGGGAACAACTGTAGAATCTCCTGGTTATTGCCAGCCGGATGTGGTTGTTTTCGGCCATCCGAGGAAAATATAGATCTAGTTGTATCAGTAACTTGGGTGTGGCAATTGGAGTGCTACTGGAAGTTTGAAATTGGGAGGTCCTCATGAAGTCCACTTTGTTTCCGCTCAAATTAGCACTGTCTGGTTTGCTGGCTGCAACGCTTATGCTGATCAGTCCGGACTTGAGCTTTGGTCAGAATCGCGGCGGAGGCGGAGGAAACCGCTCCGGGGGGAATCGTGGATCCGGGGCGCAGCGGGGCGGCGGGGGACAGTCGTTCTCCGGCCAGCGCGGATCTCCCCAAGCACGCGGCGGCGGCGGACAGTCGTTCTCCGGTCAACGCGGATCTTCCCCATCACGGGGCGGGGGCCAGTCGTTCTCCAACCAGCGAGGCGCTTCGGGCGGCCAGCGTGGCTTCAACAACAACAATAACAACTATCGCGGCGGCTCGAATTATCGCGGCGGCGATCGTGATCGCAACTATCGCGGCGGATCATATTATCGTGGCGGCTCGTATTACTACAGCGCTCCGTATCGCTCCTATTACGGTTACGGCTACGGCTACTATCCGAGCTACTCATACGGCTACAACGCCTATTGCAACCCGAACGGCTACTATGACCAGTGGGGCAATTGGTATCCGGACCCGCGCTGTGGCTACGATCCGTACTACTACGGATATTAGGCGCGGAGCTTAGCGGGCGAAGGTATCGCAGGCGGCGATGCGGCCTGAAGTCAAGCCGTTCTGAAACCACTGGGTACGTTCGCGCGACGATCCGTGGGTAAAGCTTTCGGGGCTCACGTGGCCGGTGGCCATCTTCTGAAGACGGTCGTCGCCGACGGCCGCCGCCGCGCGAAGCCCGGCCTCAATATCGTTCTGGTCGATGATCTTGCGCTGCTCGGTGGATTTGGCCCACACGCCCGCAAAGCAATCCGCCTGCAATTCCAGGCGCACGGACAGCGGATTCGACTCGGCTGGGTTGCTCGCCCGCATGCGCCGTACTTGCCCTTCGATTCCCATCAGTTTCTGGACGTGATGTCCGATTTCATGGGCGATCACGTAGGCCTGAGCGAATTCCCCGGGGGCTCCGAAGCGCCTTCTCAGCTCATCGAAGAAGCCCAGATCCAGGTACACTTTTTCGTCGTCGGGACAATAAAACGGACCGGTGGCGCTTTCGGCCTGTCCGCAGGCGGAATCGACCGAATCGCGGAAGAGCACCAGTTTGGCGTGACGGTACTGGCGGCCCTCCGTGGGAAGTAAATTCTGCCAGGTCGCCTGCACATCGTCAAGCACAAAAGATACAAACTGAACGCCTTTCTGTTCCGCGGCGTCTTGCGTGGCATTCCTGGGAGAGGTCGCGGTGATCGGCTGGTCAGAGGTGGCGTCGCCAGAAATGAGGGTGAAGAAATTGCGATGGAACACCCAGCTCAGAATCAGAAGAATGATAAATCCGCCGATTCCGATATGCCGTCCTCCCAGGCCCATGCCTGAGAAACCGCCACCGCCGGTGCTGCTCCGGCGATCTTCGACATCGTCACTAATTCCGCCGGGTTTCCAGTCCATGTGGGATATGGTGCAATCCGCGGTCCAATCCAAATCACGGAAGGGGTTCTACGCGGTGGCGGCTTCCTTTTCCGTCAAATACTCGGTGTAGGGACCCTTGAAGTCTTCGATTTCCCGATTGTCGAAGTACCAGATGCGAGTGGCGACTTCTTCCACCAGATCGTGGTCGTGGGTGACCAGCAGCACGGTTCCATCGTACTTCTGGAGCGCGATGTTGAGGGCGTTGATGGACTCCAGGTCCAGGTGATTGGTCGGCTCATCGAGCAGCAGGAAGTTGGGTTTCTGGAGCATCAAGCGGCAGAAAATGAGGCGCGCGGCTTCTCCACCGGAAAGATTTTCGGTGCGCTTGGTGGCGTCCTCGCCGCTGAACAGCATCTGGCCGAGCAGGCCGCGCAGCTCCTGTTGTGACGACATGGGGTCAAACTCGTGCAACCATTCGAGGATCGTGACTCCCGGCCGCAGGGACTCCTTATGATCCTGTGAGAAATATCCCACAGTGACCTCGTGACCCCACGTGACCACGCCGCTATCGACCGGAAATTCGCGATCCGGCGCATCGACGTAGCCGGTCGCATTGCGGAGCAGTGAACGTAGCATCGTGGTCTTCCCGGAACCGTTGCGGCCCAGTAGTCCGATTTTTTCGCCGCGGGCAATCGAGGCGCTGAAGTTCTGGATCACAGCCAGATCGCCGTAGGATTTCGAGAGGTCCTTTACCTCCAGGGGATGCCGCCCGGAAGGACGTTCGTTCTGAAAACGGATATAAGGGCGTTGGATATTGGAGCGCGCGAGCTCGGAGGTCTGGAGCCTCTCCACCTCTTTCTTGCGCGAGGTGGTTTGCGCGGATCGAGTACCGGCTGAGAATCTCTGGATGAACTCCTTGAGTTGCGCGATCTTTTTCTCGCGGACGGCGTTACCAGCTTCGACGCGCGCGCGGATCTGCGTCTTCGCCAGCACCATCTCGTCATAGGCGCCGGTGTAGGTGATGATGCTTTGATAGTCGATATCGGCGGTGTGGGTGCACACTTCGTTCAGGAAATGGCGGTCATGCGAGATGACGATCAGGCAGCCGGTGTATGCCAGCAGGTACCGTTGCAGCCAGTGCACGGATTCGAGATCCAGGTTATTGGTAGGCTCGTCCAGAAGCAGCACGCTGGCGTTGCTGAACAGCGCCTGCGCTAACAGGACACGCACCTTCTGGCCGCTCTGCAGCTCTGACATCTTGCGCTCATGCAGGGGTTCCGGAATATCCAGGCCCTGGAGCAACGCGGCCGCATCGGCTTCCGCGGTGTAGCCGCCGTGATCGCCGACGACCCCCTCGAGCTCACCGAGACGCATGCCGTCTTCGTCGGTCAGGTCGGATTTTGCGTAGAATACTTCGCGCTCCTGCAAGGCGTCCCAGAGGGGCGCGTTCCCCATGATCACGGTATCCAGAACGCGGAAGGAATCGAACGCAAACTGATCCTGGCGCAGGAGGCCGATCTTCTTTGGCCGGGAGACGGAACCCTTGGACGGTTCGATTTCACCGGTCAGGATCTTCATGAAGGTGGATTTACCGGATCCGTTGGGACCGCTGACGGCGTAGCGCCGCCCCGGCATGAAGGTGGTGGTTACATCTTCAAAAAGAATGCGGGCGCCGAAGCGCATCGTGAGGTCGTTTACAGAGATCAAAGTAGAAGGTGATTCCTAAGGATTGACGATCCGGCGTGTGCTTTCAGTATACCGCGCGCGCCGGAACTGCTCGTCAATGCTGCACGGTAATCAGCAAATTGGGCTGGATACTCAAGCCATTGTAGGTCGCGGTGAGCGCCAGGTCGCCGTCCGGGGCGTCGCTCGGAACCTTCAGGAAGATCACATAAGTGCCGACCCCGGCCAAACCCGCGAAACTGACCGTGGCGGGGGTTCCTCCGATCTTGACGACGGGAAACGGAAGTGGCAGATTCCCGGTCTGCGTCACGGCTCCACTGATCACGGGGACATCGGTTGGTCCGAACCCGTTCGCGGCGATGTAAATCACCTCACCCGGTTTCACCGGAGTGCTGGAGCCAGGGAACAGGCTGGCCGGCCCGATGTAGGTGGTGTCGAGATGGCGGCCGTAGATATAGTGTTTGCCATTCGCGAAAACTTCGAAAAATGACAAGGACTGCGCTTGGGCTTGGACGGTGGCGATGTTGCTGGTGACGCCGTTGTCGGTGAGTTGTATCTGTATGGAACCCGAAAGGGCATCGGGCGGGGTGAGGATGTTTACTTGCGTTGGGCTGATGAAGTACACATAGGCGCTCTTTCCATTCACCTTAACGCTGACGCCGTCCAATTGCGTAGGCATAAGGTTATTCACGAAATCCGCGTCGAGCCAGGTGCGCGTATACCCCGCAGGGGCGAGATTCAACCCTTTGATGGCGACCCAAGTATTGGGGGCAATGAGGGGGATATCCCCGAAAGCATTGGTTACGAGAGTAATTGCGGGTGCCGGCAGGGGCTTGATGGCCGTCACGTCGCTAGCGATATCATTGGCCGTGTTAACTTCACCGCCGCCCGCAACTGTCGCAGTATTGGTTACACTGGAGCCGGCATTCGACGCGACACTTACCGTTAACGTGATCGGTGGATAACTGGTGGAGGGTGCCAGAGCTTCGCTGCGAGCGCACATCAACGTGACGAGCAAGCAGTTCCAGCCTGGTCCGCCCATGGCTGTCGCCGTGAGGCCGACAGGAAGGGAGTCGGTGACCGAAACGGGGCCGTTCGTGGCCGCTCCGCCAGCATTCGTAACGGTGATCGTGTAGATGGCGCCCCTCTGTCCCGGGAAGAAAGTACCCTGGTGAGACTTCGAGACGGTTAGATCCTGCTGAGGGGGCGTGGTCGCGATCGATGCCGTCAGTGAAACACCACTGTACGCTTCAAAGGCAGAGAGGTCGATGTACCAGTCGCCAGGAGTTGGGTTGATGACGGTAATGGACTCCGCATTGCCGACCGCCAACGAGAGACTATCGACATTGCAGCTGCCAGAACAGACCGCGGGATTGTCATAGTTCAAATAGAGATCCACGTCGCCGATTCCGCCGCTGGTGGAAATCTGAAGGGAGAATACTCCCGCAGGGACGGTCACGCGGTACAGCGTTTCGCTCGTTAGGGCGCCTTCCAGGCCCGCCAATACAGTATTGGGAGCAAGCGGCATGGGTGTAACTCGTGATGCCGCCAGCCAGACTCCGGAATAGGTCTTGAAGCCACCGACTTCGATGCGCCAGCGTCCGGGCTTCGGACTCAGGAAGCTGAGAGTCTCATCATTGCCATCCTGTGCCGAGATGCCAATGTTCCCATCGGGATCGGTCACTAACAGGTCCGCATCGCCTGTACCGCCGCGCAGAGTTACCTGGAGAACCGGCACACCCGCAGGCACGTCGACCACGGCATCGCCAATGGAGTCTTCGCTGCCGCTTATGAGCACGGGTTGGTCGGTGGCGAGGTGGGAGAGCACGGGAGCGAGATACCCGTGGACAACTTTCCCGCCCTTACCATCGGTCACGGTGATCTTGATCCTCTGTGCTGTAAAGCTAGTGGTCCAAGTAACTTCTCCAGCACCTCCTACCGTCATGCCGGCCGGACCACCGGTCAGCGCGAAGCTCAGCACTCCCGCGTTTGGATTGGTCGC
>Ga0310810_10002324_pt1 | contig 20435 bp, 16 predicted proteins | sample NCmetagenome_FD_207641 | JGI IMG/M metagenome (GOLD analysis project Ga0310810, IMG submission 207641) | Soil microbial communities from experimental microcosm in Duke University, North Carolina, United States - NC | ecosystem: Engineered > Artificial ecosystem > Soil microcosm > Unclassified ...
TCCGGCGGCAATCCCCAATGAAAAACGGGTCATTCTCTTCTCCTCGATAGAAGTGAACGCAACTGGGCGCGCATTGTAGCGCAAGCGCAACGTGCCTGGCGCGGCGCGTTGCGCCAACAGCTTCGGGCGTGCTTGACGCTCATCGAGGCGTTCACTACGATGAGAGGCTGTTTCGTTTGCAGACGACCCTCCAGTGAAAATCCACGAGTATCAAGCTAAATCAGTGCTGGCGCGCTTCGGGGTTCCCGTTCCGCGCGGCGAGGTCGCGTTCACTACGGCTGAAGCCGTCGAAGCCGCGAAGCGGCTCGGCGGACAGATTGCCGTGGTGAAAGCTCAAATTCATGCGGGCGGCCGAGGCAAAGGCGGCGGCGTCAAGATCGCCAAATCCATCCCAGAGGTGGAGCAGCTCGCCAAACAGATCCTCGGCATGACGTTGGTCACGCATCAGACCGGCCCCGAAGGCAAGAAGGTCGGCCGCGTGCTCATCGAAGAGGGGCTCGACATCGATCGCGAGCTCTATCTGAGCATTCTGATCGACCGCGCCACCGCTTCGCCGGTCATCATCGCCAGCGCCGCCGGCGGCATGGACATCGAAGAAGTGGCCGCGAAGGAACCCGAGAAGATTCTTCGCGAGCACATCAACGCGGGCACTGGTATCGTCGCCTTTCAGGGCCGCAAGCTGGCGTTCGGCATGGGGTTGAGCGGGGCAGCAGTGAACAAGCTGGTCAAGCTCCTCGACTCCATCTACAAGGCGTTCATCGAGACTGATGCATCGATGATCGAGATCAATCCGCTGATCCTCACCAGGGGCGGTGATCTCCTGGCGCTCGATGCCAAGGTGAGCTTCGACGACAACGCGCTGTACCGGCATCCGGATCTGAAAGAGCTGCGGGACATTTCCGAAGAGGACCCGCTCGAGGTCGAGGCCTCGAAGTTCTCGCTGAACTACATCCGTCTCGACGGCAACATCGGCTGCATGGTGAACGGCGCCGGCCTCGCGATGGCGACGATGGACATCATCAAGCTGGCGGGTGGTGAGCCGGCCAACTTCCTCGATGTGGGTGGTGGCGCCAACGCGGAGCAGATCAAGAACGCGTTCCGCATCCTGATGGCCGACAAGAACGTGAAGGCCGTGCTGATCAACATCTTCGGCGGGATCCTGCGCTGCGACGTGCTGGCGCAGGGCGTCATCGCCGCGGTCACCGAGCTCGGTGTGCCTGTGCCGATCGTCGTGCGCATGGAAGGCACGAACGTCGAAGAAGGCAAGAAGATGCTGCGCGCGAGCGGCCTCAGTTTCACAACCGCAGATTCAATGGGCGAGGCTGCCGAGAAGGTCGTGGCGCTCGCGGGGAAGCGCTGACGTGGCTGTCCTACTCGACAAACACACGCGACTGATCGTGCAGGGCCTGACCGGCCGCGAGGGCACGTTCCACGCCAAGGCCGCCGCCGCATACGGCACGCAGGTCGTCGGTGGCGTGACACCCGGCAAAGGCGGTACGACGCACGAAGGCTGGCCAATCTTCAACAGCGTGCATGACGCGGTTCGCGAGACAGGTGCCGACGCGACGGTGATCTTCGTTCCACCGCCGTTTGCCGCCGACGCGATCATGGAAGCCGCTGATGCCGAGATTCCGCTCGCCGTCTGCATCACCGAAGGCATTCCAACGACCGACATGCTGAAGGCGCTGACGTTCATGGAAGGCCGTCGCACGCGCCTGATTGGACCGAACTGTCCGGGCATCATCACCGCCGGACAAGGGAAGGCGGGCATCATCCCCGGTCATATCTGCCGCGAGGGTCGCATCGGCATCGTGTCGAAAAGCGGCACGCTGACCTACGAAGCGATTCACCAGCTCTCGAAGCAGGGCATGGGACAGACGACCTGCATCGGCATCGGCGGCGATCCGCTGATTGGCACCAGCTTCATCGACGCGCTGCGCCTATTTGCCGCTGACGCTGATACTGAGGCCGTGATCATGATCGGCGAGATCGGTGGCACCGCCGAGCAGGAAGCCGCCGCATTCATTGCCGGCGAGTTCCGCAAGCCTGTCGTCGGATTCATCGCGGGGCAAACCGCGCCGCCGGGACGGCGAATGGGACACGCGGGCGCGATCATCGCGGGCGGTCAGGGAACGGCCGCGGAGAAGATGGACGCACTGGCCAAGGCCGGTGTCCACGTGGCGAAGAGTCCCGCGGATATGGGCGTCAAAATGCGAGAGGCCCTCGGGAGATAACAACTTCAATGCCCAATGCCCAAGTCACAATGCAGAATGCCCAAAACTTGAGCCTTGAGCCTTCGGCATTGAGCATTGAGCATTCTTAGAGTTATGGAACGTACATTCGCAATCATCAAACCGGACGCCGTCGAATCAAAGAAGGCGGGGCAGATTCTCGCCCGCATCGAAGCCGCGGGCTTTACGGTCCGCGCAATGCGTCTTCACCATCTGACAAAGAAGGAAGCTGAAGGCTTTTACGCGGTGCATCGCGAACGTCCCTTCTTCGGGGGGCTGACCGACTTCATGTCATCGGGACCCTGCGTGCTGATGGCGCTCGAAGCACCGGACGCGATCAAGAAGTGGCGCGCGACGATGGGCGCGACCGATCCGGCGAAGGCGGACGCGGGGACGTTGCGCAAGGACTTCGGGACAAACATCGAGCGAAACGCGACGCACGGCTCGGATGCTCCCGAGACAGCGTCCTTCGAGCTGGGATACTTCTTTCGGGGCATGGAGCTGATCTAACGGGCTTTAGGCTTTAGACTCTGGGCTTTTGGCTATGGGACGCTCGCTCATCATTCTCGGTCTCTTGATCGCGGGCGTCGGGTTGCTGATCAATCTCGGCTTGCCGATCGGGAGGCTGCCGGGTGACTTTGCGATCCGGCGGGGGAATTTCACGTTCTACTTTCCGCTCGCGACGTCGATCATTGCGAGCATCGTGCTGACGCTGATCATGATGTTCTTTGGGCGACGATAGGCAGTAGCCTAAAGCCCAAAGCCCAAAGCCCAATGCCCTCTATCAAAGCCGACAAGTGGATCCGGAAGATGGCCCTCGAGCACGGCATGATCGAGCCGTTCGAGGAAAAGCAGGTGCGCAAGGGCGTGATCTCGTACGGCCTGTCGTCGTACGGCTACGACATCCGCGTCGCCGACGAATTCAAGGTCTTCACCAACATCAACAACACCGTCGTCGATCCGAAGAACTTCGACGACCGGTCGTTCGTGGACATGAAGACCGACGTCTGCATCATCCCGCCGAACTCGTTTGCGCTGGCCAAGACGGTTGAATACTTCCGCATTCCGCGCGACGTCCTGACGGTCTGCGTGGGCAAGTCCACGTACGCGCGGTGCGGCCTGATCGTCAACGTGACGCCATTCGAGCCGGAGTGGGAGGGCTTCGTCACGCTGGAGATCTCGAACACCACGCCGCTTCCGGCCAAGGTCTACGCCAACGAGGGCATCTCGCAGGTGCTGTTCTTTCAGAGCGATGAAGTCTGCGAGACTTCCTATGCCGACAAGAAGGGCAAGTACCAGAAGCAGTTGGGCTTGACGCTGCCCCGGCTATAATTTTCTGGTGAGTCCGCAGTTCCGTCTCGCCCTGACAGCTTCCGCATCCACACGTGGCTCGTACTGAACCCGCGCGCGGGATGCGCGACTTCCTCCCGGAAGACGTGCGTCGCCGCGAATACGTCATTGGCATCATCAAGCGTGTCTACGAGCGCTATGGCTTTGAGCCGCTCGAGACCCCCGCTGCCGAGAACATCGACACGCTCATGGGGAAGTACGGCGAAGAGGGCAATCAGCTCATCTTCAAGATCCTCAAGCGCGGCGAGCACGAAGCATCGGGACAGGCGGATCTCGCGCTGCGGTACGATCTGACCGTCCCGCTCTCGCGGGTGATTGCCCATCACCATAACAAGCTGCCGAAGCTGTTCAAGCGGTATCAGATTCAGCCGGTGTGGCGCGCCGATCGTCCTGCGCGCGGACGCTTCCGCGAGTTCTATCAGTGCGACGTGGATGCGCTGGGTTCGACCTCGCCCGTGATCGAGGCGGAGATCTGCGGCGCGGTCTCCGAGGCGCTGATCGAACTTGGCTTCGCTGATTTCACGATCAGGATGAATCATCGGCAGCTGCTCACGTCGGTGCTGACGTGGTGTGGCGTTCCCGAACCGCTTCACTCAACAGCGCTTGTCGCGGTAGACAAACTGGACAAGATCGGACCAGAAGGCGTCGAAGGCGAAATGCAGTCGCGTGGCGTTGACGCCCAGGCCGCGCGCGCTGTGCTTCAGGAATTCGCGAGGCTTCGCGACGCGGGGTTCGAGGCGCCAGCCCCCTACGACGAAACAGGTCAGGAGGCGTGCCGGAATCTCGCCGTCATCGCGCGCCTCGCGCAGAGCACTCCCGCGGCGAACCGAATCCGATTTGATCCGAGTCTGGCGCGCGGGCTTTCGTACTACACGGGCGCGATCATGGAAGCCAACGTCCCCGACCTCGCTGGCAGCCTCGGCGGCGGCGGACGGTACGACAACCTGGTCGGCATGTTCCTCGGTCAGAGCGTCCCGGCCTGCGGCTTCTCACTGGGACTCGAACGCATTCTCGTGGTCATGGGCGAACGGAATATGTTTCCGCCCAGCCTGGCCACGACACCCGCTGATGTGATGGTGGCGGTCTTTGATGCGAAGGACACGGCGCATGGCGTGCGTGTCGCGCAAATGCTACGTGCGTCGGGACTTCGGGTGATGGTCTATCCCGACGCTGACAAGATTGGCAAGCAGATCAAGTACGCTGATAGTCAGCGAATCCCGTATGTGGCGATTCTCGGCGGCGACGAGATCGCGAACGGCACCGTCACCGTGAAACACCTGACGGCGCAAACCCAAACCACCTACGACCAGGCCGCGGCGGGCGCGGCAATTCTCGAGGGACTGAAGGACCGTGGCTGAGCAACTCGGCGACCTGACACGCACGCACACCTGCGGCGAACTGCGCTCGACACACGTCGGCGCTGATGCGACGCTTCTGGGCTGGGTGCACCGCGTGCGCGATCTTGGCGGAGTGCTCTTCGTCGACGTCCGCGACCGGGCCGGCGTCACGCAGATCGTCTTCGACAAAGACGACGAGGCGCTGATCACGAAAGCCAAACGGCTCCGGTCGGAGTTCGTGGTGGGTGTGGTTGGCAAAGTGCGAAGTCGCGCGCCGGAGACCGTGAATCCGAAGTTGCCGACCGGCGAGGTCGAGATCGTCGTGAAGCAGCTCGCGGTGTTGAACGAGGCCAAGACACCGCCGTTTCCAGTGGCCGACGACACACCGGTCTCGGAAGACGTGCGTCTGAAGTATCGCTATCTCGATCTCCGTCGTCCGCGGCTGCAGAACAACATCATCATGCGCCACCGTCTGACGACGGTGATTCGGCGCTACTTCGATGAAAACGGTTTCCTCGAGATCGAGACGCCGATTCTCACCAAGTCCACGCCGGAAGGTGCGCGCGACTACCTCGTGCCGAGCCGCGTGCACCCGGGAGAGTTCTTCGCGCTGCCGCAGTCGCCGCAGTTGTTCAAGCAGATCCTGATGATCGCGGGCATGGACCGCTACGTGCAGATCTGCAAGTGCTTCCGCGACGAAGACCTGCGCGCCGACCGTCAGCCCGAGTTCACGCAGGTGGACGTAGAGATGTCGTTCGCGCGGCCGGAGACGATCTTCGGTGTGATCGAGCCGCTGATGCGGGAGATCCTCAAGCTAATCGGTCACGAGATCACCACGCCGTTCCGGCGCATGCCGTACTCGGAAGCGATCGCGGTCTATGGGTCGGACAAGCCAGACCTCCGACCGGGCATGCCGATCCAGGACGTTCGCGAGCTGTTCCGCGAGTCGTCTTTCGGCGTTTTCAAGAACATCGTGGCCGAGGGTGGCACGGTCCGCGCGTTCGTGGTGGCGAATGCCGCGAACTACTCGCGCAGCGCGGTAGACGGCATCGTCAACCAGGAAAAGGCCCAGGGTCGCCACCTGCTGTGGGCGCGCCGGCTGGACGACGGGACGATCACCTCCTCATTCCCGAAGGCGGTGGGCGAGGAGACCGTACGCCAATTGCTCGATGCCACCGGGACGTCGAATGGACAACTGGCCTTCGTCGTGGCTGGACAGCCCGATACCGTCTCGCAGACCTTGGGTCAACTTCGTCTGATGATTGCGAAGAAGGACGGGCTGCTCGACCCTGAGAAATTCGAGTTCCTCTGGGTAGTGGATTTCCCGCTTTTGGAATGGGACGCCGAGGAAAAGCGCTGGTCGGCGATGCACCACCCGTTCACGTCGCCACACGACGCCGATATGGCGAAGCTCGACAAAGAACCGGGAGCGGCGCGGGCCAAGGCGTATGATCTGGTGTTGAACGGCAGTGAGATTGGCGGCGGCAGCATTCGTATTCACGATGCGTCGATGCAAAGCCGAATCTTCTCGCTGCTCAACATCAGCGCGGAGGAGGCGAAGCTGCGATTCGGGTTCTTCCTCGAGGCTCTTGAGTACGGCACGCCACCTCACGGTGGCATCGCGCTGGGGCTCGACCGGATTGCCGCGCTGCTTGCGAACGAAAGCTCGATCCGCGAAGTGATCGCATTCCCCAAGACCGCCGCAGCGGTCGACATGATGTCGGACGCGCCGTCCGGCGTCGATCAGAAGCAGTTGCGGGAACTGCACTTGCAAATTCGCAAGACGTGAACAGAGATTCCCAACACACGTGAAGAAGATTTCCCTGCCTCAGGAAGGCATCGCGACTCTCTACGGCGCGCACGACGGTAACCTGAAGCACATCGAGTCGCTCCTCGGTGTCGCGATCCGGACGCAGGGCGACGAGCTCATCGTCGAAGGCGAGAAGTCGGCAGAGCAGCGCGTCGAGCGCATCTTCGATCAACTGAAGACGCTGATGGCCGAAGGCTACGAGCTGCGCAACGGCGACGTCAAAACCGCGGCTCAGCTGATCGTGGACGACGGCGGCGTCGATCTCCGTGATTACTTCCTGAAGGGCGGACAGAAGCAGCCGGAAGGGACGAAGCGTCGCGTCAACCCGAAGAGCACCAACCAGCGGCGTTATCTCGATGCGATCGAGAAGTACGACATCGTCTTTGGCGTCGGTCCCGCCGGAACGGGCAAGACCTACCTCGCGATGGCGCAGGCGGTCAGCTTTCTCCTCGCCAAGAAGGTGAGTCGCATCATCCTCGCGCGGCCGGCGGTCGAAGCCGGCGAGAAGCTCGGGTTCTTGCCTGGAGATTTGCAGGAGAAGGTGAACCCCTATCTGCGTCCGCTGTATGACGCGCTCTACGACATGATGGACGTCGAGCGGGCCACGCGACTTGTCGAGCGCGGCACCATCGAGGTCGCGCCGATCGCGTTCATGCGCGGCCGCACACTGAACGACGCCTTCGTCATCCTCGACGAGGCACAGAACACCACGTCCGAGCAGATGAAGATGTTCCTGACCCGTCTCGGATTCGGTTCCAAGGCGGTCGTCACTGGTGACATCACACAGATCGACTTGCCACATCCAGGGAAGTCGGGGCTCGTGGAAGCGCTGAAGATCGTCAAGGACGTCGAGGGGATCGGCTTCATCTACTTCGACGAGAAAGACGTCGTTCGGCACAAGCTCGTGCAGCAGATCGTGAAGGCCTACGACGCCTTCTCTGGCTCGCGTGGGCAGTAGCCAGGGCGGACCGTCCGGTCCGTCCACTCTTACCATCCATGTTGTGACAGCGGGAGCGGCTCGCGCACCGGGCCTTGCCCGCTGGCTTCAGTCGGTCGCACCCGCCCGCGCCCGCGGCGAGATGACGGTGGCCGTCGTCCCGGATGCTCGCGTGCGTGCGTTGAATCACCGTTACCGACGTAAAGACCGGGTAACCGACGTGCTGTCGTTTGCCGCCGAAGAGCCGGGCGAACTTGGCGATGTCGTTATCGCCGCGGGACTTGCGGCTCGTCAGGCTCGTCAGGCGGGCCACTCCCTGGCGGTCGAGCTCCGGGTGTTGGCCCTACATGGCCTGTTGCACCTTCTTGGCTATGATCACGAACACGATGATGGCCGGATGGCTCGCCTGGAACGGCGCCTGCGCCGCAAGGGCGGGCTCGTCGAGGGGCTGATTGAACGGGGTGACCCCTAACTCCGGATGACGCCACTCACACTATTCCTGCTTGGTTGCGCGACGGTGTTCCTGGGCTCGATCCAGGCTGCCTTCAGCGCGCTGATGCGACTGTCGCTTCGGCTGATGGCCGAACGCGGGGGCCGCGACGACCGCCTCGGGCGCTATCTCGACGATCCGCTGCACCTGTTCATCCCGGTCCGGATTCTGATTGGGATCTGCACCGTTCTGGCCGGGGTGCTCATCGCGCGACTCAGCGACGTCCGCGACGCGCTGTCGATCGTCACGTTCATCGTCTCGCTGGTGGCGTTCGTCGTGGTGTGTGAGCACCTGCTGCCGCTGCTCATCGTGCGGCGCGATCCCGAGAAGGTGCTGGATGTCCTGCTGCCAGCATTCCACGCGATCGCGACAGTGCTCCTGCCGATTACGGCAGTGATCATCAATCTTGTGACGCCGCGTCGCGAACGTGAGACCACGAATGGCAGCAACGGCTCTGACGATGACAAACCTGAGCGCGCCAGCGAAGGCGAACCTGAGGAGGGCAGCATCTCCGATGCCGAAGGCCGCGAGTTACTGCAGTCCATTGTGGACTTCACCGAGACCGTCGTCCGAGAGGTGATGACACCGCGCCCCGACATCATTGCCATACGCGCCGACGCGTCGCTGCAGGATCTGCGTTCGCTGTTCCGCGAAGAGCAGTATTCGCGCATGCCGGTCTATCGAGACAATCTCGACAACATCGTCGGTATCGTGTTCGTGAAGGATCTCGTCGCGCTGCCGCCGAACGCGGAACCGCCGATGACGACGCTGATGCGGTCGGCACACTTCGTGCCGGAGAGCAAGCGTGTGTCGGAACTGCTCAAGGAGATGCAGCGCCGGCAGGCGCAGATGGCGATCGTCGTCGATGAGTACGGCGGAACCGCCGGGCTCGTCACCGTTGAAGACCTGCTCGAGGAGATCGTCGGCGAGATCCGCGACGAGTACGACGTCGAGAGCGAGACCGTGACCGATGAGGGCAACGGCTCGTTCGTGTTCAGCGGCAAGGTCAGTGTTGACGAAGTGCGCGATCGTCTGGACGTTGAGATCGAGCGCGAAGGCTTCGAAACGGTCGGCGGGTATCTGCTGTCACATCTCGGACGAATGCCTTACGTCGGGGAGACGATCGACATCGATGGCCTGTCGTTCGAAGTGCTCGAGGTTGAACGACGGCGCATCACGAAAGTTCGCGCGCGTCGCCGTGAGGTCGCCTCCGAGGTGACGGAACCATAGCTCCCATGAAGTCCGGCTTCGTCGCGCTTCTTGGTCGTCCCAACGCAGGGAAGTCCACACTCCTCAATCGCATCCTCGGGCAAAAGCTGGCGATCGTCTCGGACAAGCCGCAGACGACACGGACGCGTGTCGCCGGCGTGAAGAACTATGCCGAGGCTCAAGTCGTCTTCGTGGACACGCCCGGGGTGCACAAGCCCACGCATCGGATGAACGTGCGCATGGTCGATACCGCCATCGAAGCGATGCGTGAAGTGGACGTCGTGTGTCTCGTCGTCGATGCGTCGGTGAAGCTGGGTACCGGTGATCGCCATCTGTTGACGATGCTGAAGGACGTCAAGGTGCCGGTCATCCTTGCTCTAAACAAGGTCGATATCGTGTCCAAGCCGAAGCTGCTGCCGATTCTCGACCAGTACAGCAAGGCCCATCCGTTCGCCGAGCTCGTGCCCTTGTCGGCTGTTGATGGCACCAATGTGGACACGCTCGAAGCCCTGTTTCTCCGCTATCTACCGGAGGGAGAGCCGCTCTATCCGCCGGAATACTTCACCGATCAGACCGAGCGGTTCTTCGCGTCGGAGATCGTCCGCGAGCAGGTGCTGCAACTGACGCACGACGAACTGCCATTCTCGACGGCCGTCGTCGTCGACAAGTTCGACGAGTCGGATCCAGGATTGATCAAGTTGTATTGCACCATCCTGGTGGACCGCGAGTCGCAAAAGCCGATCGTGGTGGGGAAGGCGGGCTCGATGATCAAGGCGATCGGCACCGCTGCGCGTCTCGGACTGGAAGAGCACTTCCAACAGAAGGTGTTCCTCGATCTGCACGTCAAAGTGAAATCCGAATGGCGCGATAACGAGCGATTGCTGGATGAGATCGGTCTCCCGGGCCGCTCGTGAACCTAGCGAACCAAACCCTCTGAACCGGTCGCACAACAACCGTTTGAACCCACGGAACCTCCAGAACCCTCGGAACCTGCCGATACTCCATGCTAGATTTGGATGTTTGTGGGTTGACGAAAAAAGGTCATGGCCGCGCAGCGCAGAATCGATCTGGTCCTCGACTCAGTCAAGCGACTGCTGCGTATTGGTGCGACCGCAAACCTGGTAAACCTGCTGCAGAAGCAGCATCCTGCCGACCTCGCTCAGGTCTTTACCGAACTTCCCGATAAAGAGCGCGAAGCCTCGTTCACGCTGCTCGTCGAGCGCAATGGCCGTCTGGCGATGGAGACGCTCACCGAGCTCGGTCCCGAAAGTGGCGCGCCACTCCTGGCGACTCGCCCGGCGGAGGAGATCGCCCGCCTCGCGCAGGACATCGAATCGGATGACGCGGCGGCGCTGATCGACAACCTTCCCGAGGACCTCTCCACGGCTGTGCTCGAGTTGATGCAGCCGAAGGAATCGAAGGTCGTCGAGAACCTCCTCGAATACGAGGAGCGCACCGCCGGCCGCATCATGAACCCGGCTGTCTTCGCCTGCAATGAAGACATGACGGTCGGCGAGGCCATCACCGAGATCCAGACCAGCCGCGACGTCGAGATGGTGTTTTACCTCTACGTCACCGATGAACGGCAGCATCTTGTTGGTGTCACCTCGCTGCGGCGTCTGCTACTTGTCTCACCCGAGACGCCGCTGAAACGGATCATGGCCACCGACTTGATCAGCGCGCGCGTGGACATGGATCAGGAGGAGGTCGCGCGGCAGGTCGCGGCGTACAACCTCCTCGCCATCCCGGTGGTTGACGAAGAGAACAAGCTCGTCGGCATCATCACCGTGGATGACGTCATCGACGTCATCAAGGACGAGGCAACCGAAGACATCTACCGTTTGGCCGGCGTCGCCGGCGACGAGCGTGTATTCACGCCGGCCAGAGAATCGCTGCGCAAACGCTTGCCGTGGCTCGGTGTCAATCTCGCCACCGCCTTCCTGGCCGCGAGCGTCGTCGGGTTGTTCACTGGGACGATCGATGCCTTGCCGATCCTCGCGGTGTTCATGCCGATCGTGGCCGGGATGGGTGGAAACGCGGCGACGCAGACGCTGACGGTGATCGTTCGCGGGATCGCGCTGGGCGAGCTGACCTGGGGGAACTCGCGGAAGGCGCTCCTCAAGGAAGCGATGGTCGGGATTGGCAACGGCCTGGCGCTCGGGCTGGTGGCGGCGCTGGTGGCGTGGGCGACTCGGGGAGATCCCGTCCTCGGTGTGGTCCTCGGCACGGCGATGGTCATCAACATGTTCGTCGCCGCAACAGCGGGTGTGCTGATCCCGCTCGGGTTGCGTGCAGCGAACATCGATCCGGCCCTCGCCTCGTCGGTTTTCATCACCACGATGACCGATGTGTTCGGGTTTTTCTCGTTCCTGGGGCTTGCAACGATCTTTGCCCAGTACCTGACGCGAGTGGGATAACGGGTAAGATAGACAGGTTCGTGCCGCTGTACACAGCCGACGCACTGGTTCTGCGCACCTACAAGCTCGGTGAAGCTGACAGGATTGTGGTCTTCCTGACGCGCGACCGGGGCAAGAAGCGTGGCGTGGCCAAGGGGGCGCGACGGCCGCGGTCGCGCTTTACGGGTGCGCTCGAGCCGCTCACTGAGGTGAGCGTCGCGTACTTCGAGAAAGAGCGGCGGGAGCTGGTCGGACTGAATTACGCGGAAACGCGACGGTCGCCGCTGATGCTCGGCTCACCGGACGCGCTCGGCTACGTGAGTTACTTCGCCGAGCTGCTCGATGAATGGGCGCAGGAGGCCGACGCCGACGAACGGCTCTATCGTCTCGGGGCCTCGATGCTCGATGCGCTTGCCGCCGGTACGCCGGTGGAACCGCTGGCGAGATACTTCGAGTACTGGCTCCTGCGGTTGCAGGGTGTGTATCCGGAGTCGCGAGGAACACTGTCAGATGCGGCGGCGGCGTTCCTTGCAGGGTCCCGTACGGTAGCGCCGCAGCATGTCGGCAGCGTGCCGGCCGCACCGCAGGCGTTGCGGGAGCTGGAGAGCGTGCATCGGACGTTGATCGCGATGCATCTGGAGAAGACGTTGAAATCGGACCGAGTGCTACGCGATCTTCGCCGTCACGCTTAGCAGGATTCAAGAGCGCGTGACGTTTCAGGATCTCATCCTCAAGCTCTCATCGTACTGGGCCTCGCACGGGTGTCTGCTTCAGCAGCCGCTCGACCTCGAGGTTGGCGCGGGCACCTCTCATCCCGAGACATTGTTCCGAGTGCTCGGCCCCAAGCCGTGGAGCGTGGCCTATGTGCAGCCATCGCGGCGGCCCGACGATGGGCGCTTCGGGCAGAATCCGAATCGTCTCTTCAAGCATCACCAGTATCAAGTGATCCTCAAGCCGTCCCCGGACGAAGTGCAGCAGCTGTATCTCGAAAGCCTCGAGTCGTGCGGCATCAATCCGCGCCTGCACGACATCCGCTTCGAAGAGGACAACTGGGAATCGCCGACGCTTGGCGCCTGGGGCATCGGCTGGCAGGTGATGCTCGACGGCACCGAGATCACGCAGTTCACCTACTTCCAGCAGGTCGGTGGAATGGATCTCGCGCCGATCTCCTGCGAGATCACCTACGGCCTCGAGCGTATCGCGATGTTCCTGCAGAAGGTCGACAACGTGTTCGATCTCGAGTGGGGCGGCGGCGTGAGATATCGCGACGTGCGATTGCAGGAAGAGATCGAGCAATCGAAGTACGTCTTCGGCCAGGTTGACGGCATGAGTGCTGCCGAGTTCGGCGAGAGACATCGCGATCTCTTCGACAAGAACTTCGAGCTCGGCGAAAAGCTGCTCGCCTCCAATCTGATTCTGCCGGCGCTCGAGCAGTGCTTGAAGTGTTCGCACCTGTTCAACATCCTCGACTCGAGCGGCAGTATCGGCGTGACCGAGCGCACGGCGTATATCCTGCGGGTGCGTCAGCTCTCGATTCGGATCGCCAGGGCGTATGCGGATGCGGAACAGCAGGCGCCGCTGGTCGGCGAGGGTCAGTAGCGATGGACCGCGAGCTGCTGATCGAGATCGGTTGTGAGGAGATTCCTGCCGGCTGGCTGCCGAATCTCACCGCGCAAATGGCGCAGCACGTGGATGCGCGTCTCAAAGAGGCGCGGCTCACGAGTGACGCGCGTGCCGAGGCGTACAGCACGCCACGTCGTCTCACGGCGCGCGTGATTCGCGTCGCCGAGCGCCAAACGGACTTCGAAGAGCTTGTCACGGGGCCGTCGGTGGCGGCTCCCCCGCAGGCCGCAGAGAAATTCGCGCAGAAGTACAGCGTCGATGTCGGGGCACTCGAGCGTCAGCAGACGCCGAAGGGCGAATACTTCGCCTACCGTGTGAAGCAGCGCGGCAAGGCGACCGTGGACGTGCTCGCCGATGTCATGGGCGGTGTGCTGCGCGACTTCTCGTTTCCCAAGCAGATGCGCTGGGACGCGTACCTCGAGGACGGAAAGGGTGACCTCGTCTTCGCGCGCCCGATTCGCTGGCTGGTGCTTCTCTACGGGGGACGCGTTGTTCCGTTCGTGATCAGGCGCACCGATCAGGCACAGGGACCGACGGTGCAGGACATCCGCTCGGGGCCGAACACGTACGGGCACCGCTTCCAGACGACGAGTGGGCGCGCCGGTCGGGCGATCAAGGTCAAGACGTTCGACGACTATCAGGAGCGGCTGCTCGAGAACTTTGTGATCCTCGACCGCCGCGAACGCGAGCAGAAGATCAGGCGCGAGCTCGAAACGCATGCGCGCCGCCTTGGCGGCAGGGTCAGTGCCACGCTGGCCGCACAATCATCGCTGCTGCGCGAAGTACCCGACCTCGTCGAATATCCCGCCGTCGTCGCCGGCCACATTCCGATCGAGTTCCTGCAGCTTCCCGAGGAAGTGCTGACGACGACGATGATCCATCACCAGCACTACTTCCCGGTGGTGGACGAAGACGGCAAGCTCAAACCGGCGTTTCTCGCGGTGACGAACATGGAGGCCGAGAAGCCGGAGATCATCTCGCGCAACTCCGAGCGCGTGTTGACGGCGCGACTGCGCGACGCACGTTTCTTCTACGACGAAGATCGCAAGACGACGCTCGAATCGAGAGTCGATCGTCTCTCCACGATCCTGTTCCACAAGAAGCTCGGGACGTATCGCGAGAAAGCCGATCGAGTCGCGGCGCTTGCGTCGTGGATTGCGAGCGAGGCATTCGGACAGCCCGGAGTGGCCGCGCAGGCCGAACAGGCTGGCCGGTTGTGCAAGACCGATCTGGCGACCGACATGGTGCGCGAGCTCACCGAGCTGCAGGGCACGATGGGCGGCATCTATGCCCGCGAAGAAGGGCTGCCGGAAGCGATCTGGAAGGCAATCTATTTCCACTACTTGCCGGTGGGCGTCGAAGCCGATGCACCACCGACGCGTCAGCAGCTTGGCGCGGCCGCGGTGACCTGGGCCGCCGTTTCACTCGCGGACAAGCTCGATTCAGTGGTTGGCATGTTCACCGCCGGCGAACGGCCGACGGGCTCACGCGATCCACTTGGCGTCCGTCGTCAGGCGCAAGGGGCGGTGAAGATTCTGGCCGACCTGCCGGAGCTGACCGGCATCGATCGACGGCTGAAGCTTGGCGCGCTGCTCGAGCGAGCCGCTGCGCCGTTCGGTGGATTCGGCGATGCCGCGGCTCCGCTGCTCTCCTTCATGGCCGATCGACTGGCGTACTTGCTGAGCGAGCGTGGCTTCGAAGTACGGAGTGTGCGTGCGGTGATGCACGGCGGCATCGAGGACGTCAGTCCGCTCGAGGCGCGCCGCAAGCTTGAAGCCTTGTCGCAAATGACCGGGTCGCCCGCGCTCCTCGGTGTGGCGACACTGCTCAAGCGCGTGAAGAATATTTCGAAGGGCGTGGCGACACCGCAGGCGTTGCCGAGTGCCGACGGCGTGCTGACCGAGCCCGCTGAGAAGGCGCTGGCCGCGGCCATCGCCTCGGGCGCGCCGACGATTCGTGCCGCGGTCGATCGCGGCGATTACCGCGAAGCGTTTGCCAGCGTGGCATCACTGCAACCTGCGGTGGCGAAATTTTTTGACGACGTGCTGGTGATGGCCGATGACGAGCGTCTGCGCGCGGCGCGGCTCGGGCTGGTCGCATCGCTGCGCGGGTTGATCCTGGATATCGCGGATATTTCAGAGATGGTTACGGAGTAGGAGATCACACTAGATGGCGAAGAAGGCCAAGAAGAAGTCGGCCGCGAAACCCGCGGCTGCAGCGAAACCGGCGAAGAAGGCCGCGACGACGAGCGGCAAGCGTGGCAAGTTCGTGTATCTCTTCGGCAAGAAGACCGACGGCAACGGCGCGATGAAGCCGCTGCTCGGTGGAAAGGGCGCCAACCTTGCCGAGATGTGCCGCATTGGGCTGCCGGTGCCGCCAGGCTTCACTATCACCACCGAGGTGTGCACCTACTACTACGACCACAAGCGCAGCTATCCGTCGGCGCTGCAGGCACAGATGAAGGCCGGTGTTGCGGCGATTGAGAAGCAGACCGGGAAGAAGTTCGGCGACCTCAAGAACCCGTTGCTCGTCTCGGTTCGTTCCGGCGCACGCGACTCGATGCCCGGGATGATGGACACCATCCTCAATCTCGGACTGAACGATCAAACGGTTGAAGCGCTCGCGAAGAAGACCAACAACCCGCGCTTCGCGTGGGATTGTTACCGCCGCTTCGTGCAGATGTATGGCGACGTCGTGCTCGGCGTGCAGAAGCGTCCCAACGAAGATCACGAACCATTCGAGACGGTGATCGAGGAACTCAAGCACGAGCGCCATCACCAGGACATCGAGGACACGAAGCTTTCCGTCGAGGATCTCAAGGAACTCGTCGTCCGCTTCAAGGCGTTGGTGAAGGATCGTGCCGGCAAGAACTTCCCGGCGTCGCCGTGGGATCAGTTGATGGGCGCGGTGGGCGCGGTGTTCGGTTCGTGGATGAACGATCGCGCCATTGTCTATCGCCGCAAGTACAACATCCCGACCGAGTGGGGCACTGCGGTCAACGTCCAGGCGATGGTCTATGGCAACACCGGTGACCAGTCCGGATCCGGTGTGGCGTTCACACGCAACCCGGCGAACGGCAACAAGGAGTTCTACGGCGAGTTCCTGATCAACGCGCAGGGCGAGGACGTGGTGGCGGGCGTGCGGACGCCCGAGCCGGTACTCGAACTGAAGAAGCACTTGCCCAAGGCGTATCACGAGTTGGAGCGCATCCGTCAGAACCTCGAACGCCATTTCAAGGACGTGCAGGATTTCGAGTTCACAATCGAGGACGGCGTCGTCTACATGCTGCAGACGCGCAACGGCAAGCGCACCGCGATGGCGGCGTTGAAGTTCTCGATGGACATGTTCAAGGAGAAGCTGATCGACTGGAAGACTGCGGTCATGCGTAATCCTGCCGATCAGCTCGAGCAGCTCCTCGCACCAGTGTTCGATGCGAGTGAAGTCGCCAAGGCCGCACCGATTGCGACCGGTCTGCCGGCTGGACCTGGCGCAGCATCGGGCCGCATCTATCTGAATGCGGAACGTGCGGTGACGGCGGCTGACAAGGGCGAGAAGGTGTTGCTCGTTCGCGTCGAGACGTCGCCTGAGGATCTGCGCGGCATGATCGCCGCTGAAGGCATTCTCACTGCGCGCGGTGGCGTGTCATCGCACGCGGCGCTCGTCGCACGGCAGATGGGCAAGGTGTGCGTGTGCGGTGCGGCAGCCGTCGAAGTGGACTATCAGGCGCGCACGGTCAGTGTGGACGGACGCACGTTCAAGGAAGGCGACTGGATGTCGATCGACGGCACCGCAGGCAAGGTGTTTGCCGGTCAGGTCAAGACCGCGCCGTCAGAGATCGTCGCCGGACTGCTCGATGGGGACGAGGCCGCCAAGAAGACCGAGAAGTTCAAGAGCTTCCAGCAGCTGATGAAGTGGTGCGATCAGGCGACCCGCATGAGCGTGCGCACCAACGCCGACACACCAGAGCAGACGCAGAACGCGATCGCCTTCGGCGCCATCGGCATCGGGCTCTGCCGCACTGAGCACATGTTCTTCGAGGGCAATCGCATCGACGCGATGCGCGAGATGATCCTCGCCGAGACGCTCGAGGCGAGGAAAGCCGCGCTGGCCAAGCTGCTGCCATACCAGCGCGAGGACTTCGCGGGCATCTTCCGCGCGCTCAAGGGCTACCCGGCCACCATCCGCTTCCTCGATCCTCCGCTGCACGAATTCCTGCCGCAGACACCGGAACAGCAGCAGGACCTGGCGAAGAAGCTGGGCGTCAACGTGCATCAGATTCATCAGCGCGTCGAGCAGCTGCACGAGTTCAACCCGATGCTCGGCTTCCGCGGCTGCCGTCTGGGGATCGGCTATCCCGAGATCTCCGAGATGCAGGCACGCGCCGTATTCGAGGCGGCGGCCCTGGTCCAGAAGGAAGGCATCAAGGTCAAGCCGGAGATCATGATTCCGCTTGTCGGCTTCAAGAAAGAGCTCGACCTGCAGATCGAGGTCGTCCACAAGGCGGCGCGTGAGGTGCAGGCCGAGCAGAAGGTGAAGCTCAATTACCTGGTCGGCACGATGATCGAGATTCCGCGCGGTGCGCTGACCGCCGACGAGATCGCGCAGTCCGCCGAGTTCTTCAGCTTCGGCACTAACGACCTCACACAGACCGGTCTCGGTATGTCACGGGACGACTCCGGATCGTTCCTTCCGGCCTACACCGAGCTCGAGATCGTGAAGAAGAACCCGTTCGCGACGATCGATCAGACTGGCGTCGGCCAGCTGGTGGACATCGCGGTGTCGAAAGGGCGCCAGACCAGGCCCGATATCAAGCTGGGGATCTGCGGTGAGCACGGCGGCGATCCCTCGTCGATTCACTTCTTCGAGAAGGTGGGTCTTGATTACGTGAGCTGCTCGCCCTATCGCGTGCCTGTGGCGCGGCTGGCGGCGGCGCAGGCCCGTCTCTCATCGAAGTAGTTTTTGATCACCGTCTTCGTCCACCAGAACGGGCAAACGCAAGTCCTCGATCGGGTCGAGCGCCAGTGGCTCGACCCGGCCTCGGGCGCCACGTTGTGGGTGGATCTGAAAGCGCCAGGAGAACCCGAGCGCCGGCTGCTCAGCGAGGAGTTCGGGTTCCATCCGCTCTCGGTCGAAGACGCTGTCAGCGCCTTGCAGTTTCCAAAGATCGAGACCTATCCCGGCTACCTGTACGTCGTGCTGCACGGCATCGACGCCGAGCCCAAACAAACACAGTTTGCGACCCGCGACGTGGACTTCTTCCTCGGCCGCAATTATCTCGTGACCGTTCACGACGGTGATTCGCGCTCCATCAACGCGATTCACGAGGTGTGCACCCGTCACGAACATATCCTCAAAGAAGGCCCGGTTGCGCTGATGCACCGCATCGTGGACCAAATGGTCGACAATTACCGGCCCGTGTTCGAGGAGATTGAGGCTCGCCTCGGGCATCTGGAGGAGGAAGCCTTTGCCGGCCACGAGCGCTTGTCGCGCCGCGTGATGAAGCTCAAGCGGGACGTCTCATCGATGCGCCGCGTGCTGGTGCCGCAGCGCGACGCGATCGGTCGCCTCGCACGCCGTGAGTTCCCAGCGATCTCTGACGAGATGACGTATCGGTTCCGTGATGTGTACGACCATGTCGTGCGGCTCACTGAAGAGGCCGTACTGTTTCAGGATCGAATCACCGGGATCTTCGAAGTCAATCTGTCATCCGTCTCGAATCGCCTGAATCAGGTGATGAAGCTGTTGACGGTGATGTCCACGATCTTCCTGCCGCTGACGGTGTTGACCGGGATGTGGGGCATGAACATCACGATCCCTCACTTTCCGGGAGGGACCGACGCGCAGTTCTGGTGGATCTTCGGTCTGATGTTCGTGATCTGCCTGGCGATGCTCGTATTCTTCCGCCGCAACAGGTGGCTATAGCATGAGATTGACGATTGACGAGGGACGATTGACGAATGGCGATCAATCCTTCGATAAATCCGTCAATCGCACATCGTCAATCGTCAATGCCTAAGATCCAACGTCTTCCCGCAGACCTCGCCAACCAGATCGCCGCGGGCGAAGTGGTCGAGCGGCCCGCGTCGGTGATCAAGGAGCTGGTCGAAAACTCGATCGACGCCGGTGCCCGTCGTCTCACGATCGTCGTCGAACTGGGCGGCAAGAAGCTCATTCGCGTGGACGATGACGGCGAGGGCATGGAGCCGGAGGATGCGCGGCTCGCGATCGAGCGGCATGCAACGAGCAAGATTCGGCGTGCCGACGATCTGGCGGCCATCGCGACGCTCGGGTTCAGGGGCGAAGCACTGCCAGCGATCGCGTCTGTCTCGCACTTCGTATTACGCACCCGCGCGCGCGGGATGAACACCGGCACCGAGATCAAAGTGAATGGCGGCGCAGTCGCGGCGGTGACCGAGGCCGGCATGCCCGAAGGCACGTCGATCGAGGTCGCCAATCTGTTCTACAACCTGCCGGCGCGCCGCAAGTTCCTGAAGTCCGACGGGGCCGAGTCGGCGCAAGTCTCCCGCGTCGTGACGCAGCTGGCGTTGTGTTATCCCGAGGTCGGCTTCACGCTGAATAGCGCGGGACGCAAGGTGCTGCAGTGTCCGCCGGTAACGAGTCTGCGTGAGCGGCTGTATCAGCTGTACGGCGACCGCAGCGATTTGATCGAAGTCCGCCGCGACAGCGGCGACGTCAAGCTGCTCGGCTACATCGCGGCGCTGGCAGAGCAGGGACCGACGCGCGGCCCGCAGAACCTGTTCGTCAACAGGCGCATCGTGAAGGATCGGACCGTGCAGCACGCCGTGATCGACGCCTATAGCCAGGCGTCGATCAAGGAGCGCAGCCCGGAGATGCATCTCTTCATCGAGATGCCGCACGAAGCGGTGGACGTCAACGTCCATCCGACAAAAGCCGAAGTGCGTTTCCGCGATCAGTCGTACATCCACGAACTGGTCCGTCGCACGCTTGGCGACGCGCTCGGCCGTGGACCCGCACCGGAGTTGCAGCTCGAAGCACCGCGTGGCTTGGCTCCACAATCCTCAACGCTGCCA
>Ga0310810_10002326_pt1 | contig 20429 bp, 16 predicted proteins | sample NCmetagenome_FD_207641 | JGI IMG/M metagenome (GOLD analysis project Ga0310810, IMG submission 207641) | Soil microbial communities from experimental microcosm in Duke University, North Carolina, United States - NC | ecosystem: Engineered > Artificial ecosystem > Soil microcosm > Unclassified ...
CTCGTGCATGAGTCGCGTTGGCGAAGGCGAATCTCCCTAATAGTCGAAGGCCAGGTCAGAGAGTAGTCTGCCGGATGAGAGCGGTCAAGGAAGCGGGAGGGCGAGGGGCATGGGCGCCATCCAACGCCGGTTGAATAAAGAGATGCCCGAGTGGTAGCTTGCGCTGCAGGTGATGGCGATTCCGGCCTGAGCAAGGCAGGGGGCGAGCGCGGCGATGACGAGAATGCACCTGATGTGGTTCTGCGCGTTCAGCCCGCACGCGGGGTTCGGCCTCGACGGCTGGGCGGGTTCCCGGACGGCCGGCTACGAGTGGACACGGCCGGAGCTGTGGCAGGACATGGCGGTGGCGCTCGAGCGCGCCAAGTTCGATCTGATCATGCTCGGGGACAGCCTCGCCGTGCCGGGGACCTACCAGGGACGGATGGATGCCTATCTACGCTACGCCGAGCACGCGCCCTTCCACGATCCGGGTCCCCTCGTCGCCATCATGGCGGCGGCGACGCGCCGCATCGGCCTCGCGGCCACGCTGTCGACGACGTTCTACCCGCCATTCCTGCTCGCCCGCCTCATGACGACCCTCGACCACCTGAGCCGGGGGCGCATCGCGTGGAACGTGGTGACGTCCTACAAGATCGAGGAGGCCCTGAACTTCGGGTACGAGGAGCTGCTCGACCACGACCAGCGCTACGACCGGGCCGACGAGTACATGGAGCTGTGCTATCGGCTCTGGTCGAGCTGGGATCCGGACGCGGTCGTCATGGACCAGCGCACCGACACCTTCGCCGATCCCGCGAAGGTGCGGGCGATCGACTTCGAGGGCACGTACTACCGCTCGCGCGGCCCCCTCAACGCGACTCCGTCGCCGCAGGGACGTCCGGTCATCATCCAGGCCGGCGCCTCGGACCGGGGGCAGGACTTCGCGGCCCGCCACGCCGAGGCCATCATCGTTTCACGGGAGACGGTGGACGAGATGAAGCAGTACTACGATGCGTTCAAGGCCCGGGTGAAGAAGCAGGGGCGCGACCCCGACGAGTGCAAGGTCTTCTTCCTCACGAAGCCGATCATCGGCGATACCGACGAGGCGGCGCAGCGGCGCGCCGACGAGCTGTACGCCAATGCGCCGGTGGAGGCCGGGCTGGCGTCGCTGTCGACCATGCTCCAGATAGACCTGTCGACCTACGACCTCGACAAGCCTCTGCCCGCCGCGATCCAGACCCGGGCCATACAGGGCATCCGCAGCCAGCTCGATCGCTTCTACATGTCAGGGCGAACGCCGACGCTGCGGGACATCGCCACGCGAAAGGTCAGCATCGACTCCAAGCCCTACATCGGCACGCCCGAGCGCGTCGCCGACGAGCTGGCGCATACCATCGACGTGGTGGGGGGCGACGGCTTCGCCATCCGGCAGGGCATCTGGCCGGGCTACGTCGGGCCCTTCGTGGAGAAGGTCATCCCGCTGCTCCAGCAGCGGGGCGCCGTGCGCACCGAGTACACGGGCACGACCCTGCGGGAGCACCTGCGGGAGTTCTAGCCGGCCACCGAGCGAGGGCTACGAGCGCGGGCCGCCCGCGGAAGCCCCCGCAACCACCGAAAGCCCCTCCAGCGGACTGGAAAAAAGGTTCGAAGGGCGGTATCCTCTGGTCCCTCATTCGACCCTTCCTTTGCCTTGGAGGGCACATGCGAGCGTGGACCGTGGACGCAGATGACATCCACGTCGCCGAGGATTTCGACGAGTCTCTCCTTCACCGAACGCCGGAGATCGACAGTTTCCTGAGTCCGGATCGAGACGACAAGTTCATCGTCATCGGAACGAAGGGCTTCGGGAAGACCTTGCTCCTCAAGGCAAAGCGGATTCTCTACCAGCAGGACAGGCGGGCCGCCTGTCTTCCTACCGGAAGCCTTCTCGACAAGCCGATCGGCGACAAGATCTTCGGCCGCGAGGCGTTGGCATTCTTTGCGGCCTCACCTCTGCCCTGGTCCAAGTTGTGGTTGACCGCGATTGCGGTCGCCACTCTCAAGCACCTGGGCCAGACCGGGGGGCTGAAGGTCGGTCCGAAGCTAGCGGCCTTGATCGCTGATGGCCATTTGCGCAGCGTTGTCGACCACTTTGTGCGCCTGCTCGACTTCAATCCGAGCGAACTTCAGCGCTCGGCCACCGATACCGATGGCCGGCTTGTGCCACTGCTTCGAGCGGTCGCATCTCCGGTAGCGATATTTATCGACGGGGTCGATGAGTACTTCAACAAGCACATCGAGGGAGTCAAGGCCAGCCCGAGCGTCACCGGGGAACTTTCGCCCAATGTGTGGTATTTCGCGCAGCTCGGCCTCGTCGAGGTCGCCTATCAGCTGCGACGCATCAATCACCATCTGAAGGTCTTCGCCGCGGTGCGGAAGGAGGCGTACTCCCGCCTGCCGCAGACAACGGTCATGGCGCAGCAATACCGCGGGAGCGCGGTCGACATCATCTACTCCACCGAGAGCCTTCGGGAGATCTTCGTCAACAACATCCGTCTCGAGAAGAGCGAGAGGATGGTGCGTTCGGAGCGACGAATGGAGCCGATCGAGGCCTTCCTCGGGCGGTCGAGAGTCGTTCATACCTACACGCGTGAGGAAGAGGACGTGTTCGAGTATGTGTGCCGCCACACATTACTGCGGCCGCGCGATCTCATGACCGTCGGGGAGCGTCTGTCCGCTCTCCGGCCAGAGGAGCGAGGGCAAGAGCACCGCTTCAAGGAAGTGGTGAACCAGGCCGCCGCCGAGATCGCTTACGAGTACCTGGCTGAGATCGCGCCATACCTTGGTGACCTGGATCTCGAGCGTTTCCTCCGGCGGCTCCCGGGACACGTTCTCACTCGGGAAGAGGTGGAGGGCCTGTTCGAGGAGCACAACGGGCAGCGGGGCGGATTCGAGGAGCGACACGTGTTCTGTGCCCTCTATCGAGTCGGGCTGCTTGGTTACGTACACCACGATTGGGTCCGCGGGGAGTGGGTTCAGCGGTTCTTGCGCCCGGGCGAAGGTACGCTCGCACCGGACGGCGTGCTGCCTCGAGCGTCGGACTATTTCGTGCATCCGGCTCTATCGGACGTGATCGGGCGTATCAATCCGCCGTACCTCGCCCGGATCGAGCGAGTGACGATAGTTGGCTACGGCCGGCCGTGGCGTGAATCTTCGGGCGCGGCGAGCGTTCCGACGGTACGCACGCTCTGTGTGCTGAAGGGGGACATTCACGGGTTCGGATCCCTGATGCGGGCCGGGACGGACGGACCCGTGCGGAAGGCACTGGAGGACGCGGTGAAGCGCAACGCCCAGGGGGCGGTGTGCGCGGAGGCCGGTGGGGGAGACTCGGTGCTGATCGCCCACGAGGATCCGGCCGCACTGGCCCAGACCGCGCGACATCTTATCGACGAAGTATACGGCGCTCCGGGACAGCCTCGTCTTCGCGTTGCCTTGCACTATGGCCAAGTGCACGTCCGACAGCGGGTCGGTGACAGGCTGCCCAGCATCGGCGGCGGGGAAGCTATTCTTCTGGCGACGCGTGTCGAGCCACACGTCGATCCCGGGCAGATCTGGGCCACCGAGGAATTCCGGCAGCAGCTGTTCCAGCGGCCGTCTCTCTGGCGAACGACCTTGATGCCGGGACCAGGGGACAGCGACTGTTTCAATATCAGGAAGGAGGGGGGAGTCGAGCCGGACCTGTGGGTCCGACTCTACCGACTCGAGTTCTAGTCGGACTAGTGGACCGATGGCGCGGGTACCCGGATCTTCGGAGCGGGCGCTGAGCGGGCATTCGGTCTCGCCCGCTCAGTAGAGGGCACGCTGATCAGCCATCCGTCGGTGCTGGAGGCGGCCGTCGTCGGCAAGGAGGATGCCGATGGGCTCATCAAGCCGCCGGCGACCGGCAAGATCCAACGCCAGAAGGTGCGGGGATGACACCGCGAGCACCGACGTTGGGCGAGGAGGTGGTCGGTCCATGGTGAAACTGATGTACATCATCACGCCGAAGCCTGGGATGAGCCGGGACGAGTTCCAGCGCTACTGGCTCCAGACGCACGCGCCCATCGTGAAGGAGATCCCGCACCTCGAGCGCTACGTCATCAACGTATTCCGGCCGCGGTCCGACGCGACCTCTCGCGCGATCGCCGGTGTCGCGGAGCAATGGTTCGCGTCCGCGGAGGCGATGCGGGCAGCGTTTGGCACGGCGGCCGCGGAGCGCGCGCGGGCAGACATCTCGAATCTTGCCGAGGTCGCGCAGATCGCGTCTGGCCTGGTCGACGAGCATATCGTGGTGTAGCGAGTCGTCCGCCCGCTACGGAGCATCGGCCGACCAAGTGTAGGGCGCCGATCGGCCGGAGTCAGCGACGCGGCGCTTCACTTGCACAAGCCCTTCGGTGTCCAGTTGTCCACCCGTGCAGTCGCCGGCTTCGTCGGATCGTGTAGGACGAGGGCGAAGTTGCGGCGGATCTCCGTTCCCGTGGCATGAAGAATCATTGGGAGATTCCCGCGTGCCACCAGCCTGTCTCCGGCCCGCCCGGGCATGGCGCCGTCGGGCGTCTCGAGACACTGCTCCCCGCTCATAATGAACCACGCTTCCGGTCCGGGATGCGAGTGCACGAAGCTGGAGAGCCCCGGCGGGAAGGTGGTCGCCAAGTACATGGCGGTGTACTCGGCCGGTGCCGAGGCCAGCGGCAATGGGCCGACCGTCGCCACGTGCTCGGCGCCCGCGCCGGGTCGCCAGGCCGGGGGCGCTATCGTGAACAGCCATATGCGGTCGAACGCTTCCGCGATGGTAGCAAGCTGACCTCTTGCCGCTTCGGCCGCCGCTCGGCTCGAGAACACGAGGCGTACCCAGCGGTAGAACACCGAGTCGCTGCCGGGCGATGACGTAGCAGCCGAGTTCCTGACGCTTCTCGGCGATCGGCGCACACGGAATGGTGGTTCCGGGCAGCGGTTTTCCCTCGCTATCGGTTGTGGAATCATCCGCTTGCGGCCGGCCGGGCGGCTGCTGAGCGACTCCACTCGAGCCGAGCAGTAGGATCACACCGAAGCAGACCAGGACAGAAAGAGCGAGTGCAACACGACGACGAGCACTCACTATCGGTTCCTCCCGAAAGCAAGTTCTTGTGGACTGCTCGATCACGCCTCCATGGTCGTGACCAGGTCGGCACGGCTTGTCCGCGGTTAGCGTAGGGGTAACGTAAAAACGAAGGTGGACCCGCGGTCCGGCTCGCTCTCGACCCAGATCCGGCCGCCGTGCAGCTCGACGAACTTCTTCGCGAGGGTTAGCCCGAGCCCCGTGCCTTCCTGCTTGCGTGTCTCGTCGGTCCCCACCTGGCGGAACTCCTCGAAGATAGCCGCCTGGTCCTCTGGGGCAATCCCGATCCCAGTATCCGTGACCGCAATCTCGACCGCGTCGTCCTTCCGGCCAGCTTTCAGGCTGACCCGGCCCCCCTCCTGGGTGAACTTGACCGCATTGGAGAGGAGGTTGAGCAGGACCTGCTTGATCTTGCGCTCGTCGCCCACGATCTGGCCCAGCCGCGAGTCGATGTCGAGCTGGAGCGCGATGCCGTGGCGGCCTGCCCGCTCTCGGACCAGGGTGAGGGAATTCTCGAGGGCGCTCGGGAGGTGGAATGGGGCCGCGGCGAGCTCCATGCGCCCGGCTTCGATCTTGGAGAGGTCCAGGATGTCGTTGATGAGCGAGAGGAGGTGCTGGCCGGAGGCGTAGATGTCCTTGAGGTACTCGTCCTGCTTGTCGTTCAGCTCCCCGAACATCCGCTGGAGGAGCACCTCGGAGAAGCCGATGACCGCGTTGAGCGGGGTCCGCAGCTCGTGCGACATGTTGGCGAGGAACTCGGACTTGTGGCGGCTCGCGGCCTCCAGCTGACGGCTCTTGTCGGCGATCTCCGCGAACAGTCGGGCGTTCTGGATCGCCAGGGCCGACTGGGTCGCAAACGTGCGCAGGAGCTCGATCGTCTCGGGCGGGAACTCGCCCGGCCGGTCGCGGGTCACGCCGAGCGACCCGATCAGCCGGGTCTCCCGGAGCATCGGCACCGCGAGGATGGCGCGGACGCCGGACGCGATCAGGGTCTCCCGCAGCCGGCCCCCGTGAGCGCCCGGCGCCGTGATGTCCGGTACCTGGACCGGTTCCAGGGTCAGGGCGGTGCGCCCGACGACGCCTTCCCCCTTGCGGATCCGCATGGTGCGCCGCGCCTCGGCGAGCGCTCCCGCGGTCTCGGTCGCCGCCCGCTGGACGAACTCCTCGGCCCCCTCGTCGTACTCGAACACCACGCCGCCATCCAGTCCTGAAAGCTGAACGGCGCGCGCGACGATCGTAGTCAACACCGTCTCGAGATCCAGTGTGGAGCTGACCGCCCGGACGACCTCGCCCAGCGCCGTGAGTTGCTCGACCGACCGTGTCAGCTCGTGCGTGCGCTCCTTGAGCTCTCGAAATAGGCGAGCGTTCTCGATCGCGATCGCGGCTTGGTCGGCGAAGGTGTTGAGCAGCGCAATCTCCCCGTCGGAGAAGCGGCCGGCTTCTCGGCGGGCCACATTGATGGTGCCAATTGCCTCGCCCTCGCGCAACATCGGCACCGAGACAGTGCTTCGGACGCCGAGCAGCCGTCCGAGCTCCCGCGCCAACGCGCCCGCTGACGGGTCCTCGATGTCGGGCAAGTGGACCAGCGACCGCGTCAGGATCGCCAGCCCCGCTATACTGTCCCTGTCCAAGGGACGGGGGTACGCCGCGCGGGCGGCGGCGAGCGTCTCGGGCGTGCTGCCGTAGTTGGCTGGTTGAGACACCATCCGGCCGTCGGTCAGGAACACCGCCGCGTTGCTCGCACGGCAGAGGCGGGCAGCACTCTGAACGATCGTCTCGAATACCGGCTGAGCGTCCGTCTGCGCCTGCGCGATGATCCGCAGGATCTCCGCGGTCGCGGTCTGCTGCTCTAGCGACTCGGTCAACGCCCGATTCTTCTCCTGCAGCTCCTTGAACAGCCGGACGTTCTCGACCGCGATCACCGCCTGGTCGGCAAAGGTGTTCAAGAGCGCCACCTCGCCGTCCGAGAAGCGGCCGGGCTCCCGGCGGTTCACGATGATGGCCCCCACGGCTTCACCCTCACGCAGCATCGGCACCGCGACCGAGCTGCGGAAGCCCAGCGCCCGTCCCAGCTGCCGCACGAGCTCGACCACCGAGGGATCCTCGGTGTCTTGCACCTGGAAGACCGAGCGCGTCAGGATCGCCATGCCGGGCGAGGAATCCATCGCGACCGGTCGGGGGTACCGCAGGCGGGTCGCGGCGAGCTGCTCGGGTGAGGTGCCGTAGTTCGCCAGGTGGTGCACCGTCCGGCCGTCAGTCAGGAAGACCCCGGCGACCGGCGCGTGGCAGAGCCGGGCGGCGCTCCGTACGATGGTGTCGAACACCGGCTGCACGTCGGTCTGGGCGTGCGCGATGGTCCGCAGGATCTCGCTCGTCGCGGTCTGCTGCTCGAGGGCCTCGGTCAGTGCCCGGTTCTTCTCCTGTAGCTCGGTGAAGAGGCCCACGTTCTGGATCGCGATGACGGCTTGATCGGCGAACGTCTGGAGCAGGGCGATCTTGTCGTCGGAGAAAGGCCCCGGCTCCGGGCGGGTCACCGAGATGGCTCCGATGGGCGCACCGTCCAGGATCATCGGCACCGAGAGGATGGCGCGGGAGCCGGTCTCGGCCAGAGGGCGTTGTCGACGCTCGGGGTCGGCGAGTACATCCGGCACGTGGCCGACGGTTCGGGTCAGGATCGCCCGGCCCGTCAGGGTGCGGTCGTCGGGCGTGGTCGGGAACACCCGGTGGAGGACCTCGATGGCCTCCGGCGAGCGGCCGTGATGGGCCGCCACGTGGATGAGGCTGCCGTCGAATCGAAAGACCGTTCCGTTGGACGCCTCGCACAATCCTACCGCGCTCTCGACGATCGCGTCGAAGACCGGCTGAACGTTCGTCGGGGAGGTGGAGATCACACGGAGGATCTCGCCCGTCGCGGTCAGGTCGCGGTTGCGAGCCGCCAGCTCCTTGAAGAGCCGGACGTTCTCGACCGCGATCACGGCCTGGTCCGCAAAGGTCTGCAGGAGGGCGAGCTGGGTATCGGAGAACGGCCCCGCGTCGGCGCGGGTGACGGTGATCGCCCCGATCGGATCGCCCGCTCGCAGCATCGGGATGGACATCACGCTGCGGAAGGCCGCGGCGCGAACCATCTCGCCGAGCCGGTACTCGGGATCCTCGAGGACATCGGGAACGACGACCGGCCGGCGCGTCAGGATCGCCCGGGTCGTGGCGCTCACCGGGCCGGGTTTCTGCGGGAAGCTCCGGCGGACGACTTCGGTGCCCTCCGGATCGGTGCCCGCGACGGCGGCCAGGTGAACGAGCTCGCCGTCGAAGAGGAGCACGTTGCCGTGCTTGGCCTCGCAGAGGCGCAGCGCGCTCTCCGCGATGGCGTCGAACACGGGCTGGACGTCGGTCTGCGATCGGCTGATCACCTTGAGGATATCGGCGGTCGCGGTCTGCTGGTCGAGCGCGATCGTCAATTCGCGGTTCTTCTCCTGCAGCTCGGTGAAGAGGCGGACGTTCTCGATGGCGATGACGGCCTGGTCGGAGAAGGTCTTGAGCAGGCTGACCTGCTCATCCGTGAACGGGACCGCCTCGGGCCGGCGGAGCTGGATGGCGCCGATCGCGACACCTTCGCGGATCAAGGGCACACTCAGTATCGTGCGGAAGCCGAGGCGGCGCGCGTTCGGGGCGGCTTCGGGAAACTCTGCGGTCTCCGCGGGGAGATCCGCTACGTGAATGACGCGCCGCTCGAGTATAGTGCGCCCCCCCACGGTGCCCTTCACGATCGGGAGGAGGAGCCCGTCGGGCTGGGCAACCGGGCCGTGGTGAGCATCGAGGCGCAGGTGGTCTCCGTCGAGGCCGAAGATGCACGCGTCGTACGCTCCGCAGAAGCGCGCCGCGCTCCTGACCACCGTGTCGAGCACGGGCTGCAGCTCCGCGGGCGAGCTGCTGATCGCCCGCAGGATCTCCGCGGTGGCCGTCTGCTGCTCCACGGCCTCGCGCAGGGCGCGCTCCAGATCCGCATACGAGGGCCGCGGAGAACCAGTGGGGACCGGGCGGCTGAGGGGTGTACCGCACTCCCCGCAGAACTTCTGCCCGGGGTTCTCGTGCTGGCACCGAGGACACTGCATAGCGAGGCCTCCCAGCGAGCCAAGCCTGGACGACAGGTCAGACAGGTGGCGAGAGCTTAGTGTGGGAGGCCGGAGCGGTCAAGGGAGACTACCGAGCCGTCATCACGTAAGCCACGCCGAGCGCCGCCAGAGCGAGCGAAAGGACCAGCTCATGTCGCATTCGCAGCGGAGGCGCGAGCTTGTAGATGAGGACCACGATGCCCAGGATTGCCGCCCACCACAGACTGGACATCCCGATAAGGACCATGGCCACCATGAGCGCCGCGCTGCATCCTAGGCAGCTGAGGCCGTAGCGTACGCCTGCGACAGCCGCGCTCCGCATCAGGTTGAACGGAAGCGGCCCATGCAGCGCGCACCGCTCGCGGCAGCGGGCCTGGCTTGCGCGCTTGACTGGGCTGACGGAATAGACACCGGCCAGCGCCAGAGCCGCACCGGCCACGACGGTCTGGTTGGGCCAGGGCATTCCCGCGGCGGTGTAGAGCGCGTAGCACGCCACGCCGAACATCACCCACACGCCGAGGTACGTGACGGCAAGCACTCCCGTGGCAACCTGCCATCCTCTTCGCTTTTCGACGGTCCGCGCGAACTCGAGGACCACCGGGATGGCGGAGGGCAACATCATCGCCGCCATCATCACGACCCAGGTGGCGGCGAAGGACTCGATCGGGCCGAGCCCCATATCCATTCCGGCCATTCCGGCCATGGAGTGGGATTGCCGGACCATGGCCGCCCAAGCCACCCCGGCGACGGCGAGGACGACCAATGCGGCCACCATGGGTTTGGCCAGCTCCGGACTGGCGTCGCGAGCTCTCATCAGCACCCGGCACGCTGGACAGAATCCGCCCGGCCTCGCTTGGCCGAGCAGCCCGACCGCCGCGAAAACCCGGCCGCCGTACGTCAGCCCCGATACTCGTCGCGACGGCGAACCCACATGCCCGCGCCTTCGTCGCCCTCGTCGCGGCCCTTCGGCGCGAGATCCATGTAGTGGTAGGCGACGTTCAACATGTCGAGCCCACGCTCATACGTGGAATACGTGTGGTAGATCTGGCCGCCGTCCTTCAGGAACACGCTGATGCCGGGCGCCTCGGTCAGCCCCCACGGGCGGAGCCGGTAGTTGTAGTCGACCGTCTCGGCCTTCCCATCGGCGAACGAGACGCCATAGTCGAAGTTGAAGTCGCTTCCGATCGATGACACCCACGGAAAGCCCCAGCCCATCCGTCGCCGGTAGGCGGCGAGCTTCGGGTAGGGAGCGCGTGAGACCGCGGCCATGGTGATGTCGCGGTGGTTCAGGTGGACGGTGATGCCGTTGAAGTTGTCCATCCAGAATGAGCAGACGTAGCAGGGCGCGTCCGGTGTCCAGGGCGTATGGGGTCCCGCGGTGTCGGGGTGGAACATCGCGTGATAGATGACCAGCTGGCCGCGCCCCTCGAAGACGTCGCTGAGTGTCTGCGTCCCGTGTTCGCCCTGGAAGGAGTATGGCTTCTCGACGTGCTCCCAGGGCAGATCGCGCCGCTCGCGGCTCAGCTGGTCGCGCATCCGCGTGAACTCCTTTTCCTTCGCCAGATGTTTCTTCCGTGCCTTGAGCCACTCGTCGTGCTTCACCACTTTGTGAGTCGGCATGTGATCCCTCCTTGTCGAGCTCCCTGGACGTGGGTCTTCACGAGTCCGAGCCACGCCGGGGTTCGCGTGCGACCACGGGTCGTCCCTATCAGCCTGCTACCAGACTGCTGAGACGTAGCGGCCCGCTGATCTCGGCCCGGGTCACTCGGGCACGGGGATCCTGCCCACCACCTCGACGCCCGGCTCCTTGCCAAGCTTCGGTCTGACCACGACGGTCTCTGCCTGGCCCGGCACGATCCCGACCAGTGCTTGAACCGTCAGAGCGTGAGTCACCACCACGAGGGTGTTCGGCCCGCGCCAGTTGGCCAGCATCTGCCTCAGCGCGGCCAGCCGCTCCGGGCTCTTGTCGGACGCCGCCACGGCCAATGTGCCCTCGACCGGGCCCAGCATCATCAGCCGCGCTGTCTCCAGACAGCGACACCAGAGCGAGGAGAGGATCCTGTCCGGGTGTACACCGTGTTGACGGAAGGCTTCGCCGAGCGCCCTGGCTTGGGCCCGTCCTTTCTCATCAAGATTTCGCTGGGTCGCGCAGTCCTCGATCTTGAACCCGGGCGGGTCGCCGCCGTAGCCGGGCGGCGCGTTCCCATGGCGGATCAGCGCAACATGACCGCCATTGACCAGTGCGGCCCAGGCTTCCCGGGAATCATCGGCAGCCGCTACTGGCACGGCGAGCAGCCACATCACGATGGCAGCGAGCACGAGCCGCTTCATGTAGTTGGTAGCTTCCATGCCTGAGCTCCTCCGTGCTGTCAAGGGCACGAACTGCGGCTTCGGCAAGCTCTGCCGCGCGGTCAGCGCTTTCCGTATTCCGTGAAGACGTAATCTCTCGTCTTCACGATCGTGTGGCACGCGAGGCCACACTTGGCGTTGTTCCCTTGCGGCGGCTCGTCGGCCAGGGTGCCGGGCATGAACGTATCGGACGCGGCGTCATAGTTGAACACCGCCCATCCCCACCCGCCGCTGTCCGCGAACCTCTTGCTATCCTTCACCATGAAGTCGACGTCATGCAGACTTGCCGGCACCGTCGTACCGGGGAAGGTCTGGTTCATCTTCGGGTTCCAGTGGATCTTCGCCATCTTCGAGCCGTCGGGGAAGGGCTTGCCGTTGCCGGGAATGCCGGACTGGTAGGCGTTGATCATCACGGGATTGGCGAGGATCACCGCCATCAGCTTGTCGTTCCGACTGATGGAGACCGTCTGCCAGCCTTCGTATCCTCTGAACTCAGAGAACGCGAGCCCATTCGGCACTCGCACGGCGTACTTGGCCTGGCCAGTGTCCTGCGCGGAAGTGTCTCTGCCGCCGAAGACGGCGAGCACCGAGACCGCGAGCGAGGCCATAACGATCGCAACCGCCGGGATCCCATTGCTCTTCATCGGCACGCTCCCTGTTCAGGCTGTTGCCCGATGAGCTGCTCGAGAGCGGTCTCTTGGATAGCGTGGGGTCTCGGCTAGGCGGTTGCTGGCGCGACCGCCACGCCGTTTACGGTGTCGATCGTCTTGTAGTGGCCGGGCGCGGTGATCTCGAGGAGCTCGACGTCCTCCGACCAGCCGGTCACCGTATGCGACAGCCCCGGCGGGATGATGTGGCAGTCTCCGGCGTTGAGCCGGTGCTCGCCGTGGCCATGGTAGTGGAAGCTCATCCAGCCCTTGAGGACATACACGAAGAGGAAGTCGAGCTCGGTGTGCTTGTGCTCGGCGATGGGCGGCTTCGAGCCCGGTACACCCTTGATCACGTGTGCGTCGTACGCGCCGCCGGTGGCCTCCTCGACGCCCAGCCGCCGGTAGAGGAACTGCGGCCGCGGCGCGCCGTTGTTCGCCTCCAGCGCCTCGAACGTCGTGTCCCCGAAGTGCTTGACGAGCAGTGACTGCCTGAAGTCGGACTTTTGCATGGCGGGCCTCCGGATAGGATGTGGTGTCGACCGCAGTATCTTACTCCGACATGGGGACGGAGGCGGGCTGGTGGCGGCCCGCCCGGGTGACTCATTTCGCCGGGCCAGGCACCGTGAACATCACCGTCTGCCCGGTGAGGATGTGGTGGTCGGGGTCGGCCAGCTCGATCAGCACCTTGTGCTGGCCAGGCGGCAGCCCGACCACGACGACCAGGTTCTTGTCGCTGAAGTCCCCCCAGTGCCAAGGCAGGTCGTCGAGGGTCACGTGCAGATGCCCGGCCCGTGGGGACACGTTGAGGGCACCCGAGCCGAGCACCGGTAGGATGCGGAAGTTCTCAGTCCGGTACGGGATGAGGACGGCGCCCCGGGCCAGCGGACCGGGAAGCGGGGGGTCCACGATCAGCTTGGGCGCGGGTTCGTTCGCGGTGGGCAGGAAGGACGAGGGGCCGCGGATCTCCCTCGCGCTCTGGGCAAGGGCGCTCGTGGCGAGCAGGGCGCCAACCGCGATCGCGGCAAGCGTCTTGATGGGCATGGTCATGGCACGGTCTCCTTAGAGTGCGGCGACGTCGAGAACAGCCTGGGCGAAGGCCTGGGGCGCTTCCTGCGGAAGATTGTGTCCGATGCCTCCCGAGATGAGCCGGTGCAGGTACTTGCCCGAGAACTTCCCGGCATAGGAGCGGGGCTCCGGGTGCGGCGCACCGTTGGCATCGCCTTCCAGAGTGATCGTCGGCACCCTGATGACCGGACCTTGGGCGAGCCGCTGTTCGAGGTGGTCATACTTCGGCTCGCCTTCGGCCAGACCGAGCCGCCAGCGATAGTTGTGGATGACGATGGCGACGTGGTCGGAGTTGTTGAAGGACGCCGCGCTGCGATCGAACGTAGCGTCGTCGAAGGACCATCTCGGTGACGCGAGCTGCCAGATGAGCTTCGCGAAGTCGCGCCGGTACTTGTCGTAGCCGGCCCGACCGCGCTCCGTGGCGAAGTAATACTGGTACCACCATTCGAGCTCGGCCTTTGGCGGCAACGGCAGCTTTCCGGCGTCCCGGTTGCCGATCAGGTAGCCGCTCACGGAGACGAGCGCCTTGCAGCGCTCGGGCCAGAGGGCCGCGACGATGTCGGCGGTCCGCGCTCCCCAATCAAAGCCGGCGAGGATCGTCGTCTCGATCTTGAGCGCGTCCATCAAGGCGATGACGTCCACCGCGAGCGCCGCTTGCTGGCCATTGCGGAACGTGTCGGTTGAAAGAAAGCGGGTCGGGCCGTAGCCCCGCAGATACGGGACGATCACCCGGTAACCCGCCGATGCCAGTAACGGAGCGACATCGACGTAGCTGTGGATGTCGTAGGGCCAGCCGTGCAGGAGCAGTGCTGGCCGGCCATCGCCGGGGCCGGCTTCGGCGTAGCCGATATTCAGAACGCCGGCGTCGATGTGCTTCAGAGGGCCAAACGTGTTCTCTCCGCGCCGAGTCGTCGGAGAAGGGTGCTGCGCTTGCGCGTCCGTGGAGCCGATGATGGCGAGCTCGGCCGCGGCGATCGTCATGGCGGCGGCGCCAAGAAAGCGGCGGCGCTCCCGGTTGAGGCCTTCGTCGGACATGTGGAGTCTCCCGAGTGAATGCCAAGACAGTTGCCGAGGCCCGGCGGGCGCGGGCAGCGGAAGGGTAGCACGGGCAGAGCCATCTGTCGGGTCGGACGCCGAGCCCTCGGCGAGCCCGACATGGGGAGGCGTGGTCTGCGGAGAACGTGTCCCGCGACCAACAGAGCCGGACACCACGGGGGACGCCCTAGATCTCGGCATAGAGCTCGAGGACGTTTCCTTCGGGGTCGCGGAAGAAGAGCGCGCGATGCCGCCAGCTCGCAATATCCCGAGGCGGGCTCAAGATCGCCACCCCCTTGGACCGCAGCGCCTCATGACAGGCATCGATCATGTGTGGCGGAACCCGGAAGGCGAGCTGGACGGCAGCCGAGCCGGGAGCGATCGGGCCATCGTCCCACGCGAGCCCTGGGCCACGCGGCCTCAACGTGAGCAGCGCCGAGCCGACCTGAAAGCTCACCCAGCGCTCGCTGTCGTGAGCGAGCGGAAAGCCCATCACGTCGAGATAGAAAGCCTTGGTCTCGGGCAGGTTCGAGCACAGCAGAATGGTGTAATCGAGATTGCGTATCTCACCGAGACTCATGAAGGTCCCGCTCCCGAGAAGGTGATTGTGGGCAACAGGCGCCCCGCGCGCTACCGGCGAGGCAGGCGCGCGGGACGCCGTAGAGGTGGATGGCCGAGCGCATCACGTTCACCCAGTCGGCGTCTGCCATGCTCAAATAGTCTCCATCCTGCTCCGCGATGAAAAGGGGTTTGTCAAAGTTCACATCGCGCCGGCCATTGACAGCGAGGGTGTGCCGGACCTAGCCTGCCGCTCAGCCGGGCGGCCGTCGGAGGCCCGCGAGGGTAGGGAAAGGAGAGTCCAGATGGAGACGCAGGAGCCGATCATCGAGACGCGGCGAGGTCGAGTGCGGGGTACGGTGGAAGGAGACGTCCGTGTGTTCCGCGGGATCCCGTTCGCGAAGCCGCCCGTCGGGCCGCTACGGTTCGGGCCGCCCGAGGCGCCGGAGCCCTGGCCCGGCGTGCGCGACGCCACGCGCTTCGGGCCTGCCTCCCACCAGGCCAACCGCCCCCTGGCCCCGATCCTCGGCATTCTCGTCGACGAGGAGAGCGAGGATTGCCTCACCCTCAACGTGTGGACCCCCGCGCCCGGCGACGGCGCCCGGCGGCCGGTCATGGTGTGGATCCATGGGGGCGCCTGGGTCATCGGCTCGGGCTCGGAGCGGACGTACGATGCCGCCCACCTCGTGCGGCGCGGTGACGTGGTGGTCGTCACCATCAACTATCGCCTGGGGCCCTTCGGGTTCCTCCGGACCCGGGAGCTCGGGGGCGGGCTCGACGCCACTGGCAACGAGGCGATGCTGGACCAGGTGGCGGCGCTCGAGTGGGTCCGGGACGAGATCGCGGCGTTCGGCGGTGACCCCGGCAACGTCACCGTCTTCGGAGAGTCCGCCGGCTCGGTGAACATCGCGTGCCTGCTCACGATGCCCCGGGCCCGCGGCCTCTTTCACCGCGCCGTGCTCCAGAGCGGGTCGCTCAACCTGACGCGCCCGCCGGCGGTGGCTCTCGACGCCGCCCGGCAGGTCCTGGGGGAGCTGGGCATCGCCCCGGAGCACGCCCACCGGCTGCGCGACGTGCCGGCCAAGGACCTCATGGCCGCGGCGAACGCCGTCGCGGGACGCTCGGTGATCCCGCCGTTCTCGCCGGTGGCCGACGGGGACCTGATCCCGGCCCGTCCGTTCGCGGCCATCGCCGCGGGCTCGGCCCGGGGGGTCCCCCTGATCGTGGGAACCAACCTCGAGGAGATGAAGCTCTACCGCTTCCTCGACCCCTCGCTCGAGGAGCTGGACGAGGCGGCCCTGCTGAAGCGCTGCGGCCTGCTCTTCCCCGGCACCGGCCCCGACGGGCGTGCTCACGCGGAGCGCGCGGTGGAGGCCTACCGCTCGGCCCGGCGGACTCGGGGCGAGGACATCTCGGCGGTCGAGACCTGGCTCGCCATCTCCACCGACCACGTCTTCCGGGCCGGCGCTCTCAAGCTCGCCGAGCTCCACGCCCGCCATACGCCCGACGTCTTCGTCTATCAGTTCGCGTGGAAGGGGGCCGAGCCCGGCCGGCCGCAGGGCGCCGTGCACGCCCTCGACCTGCCGTTCGTGTTCGGCACGCTGGCGACGTCGGAGATCGGCGCGGTCGCCGGCCGCACCCCGGCGGCCAACGTCCTCTCCGGGCAGATGCAGGACGCCTGGATCGTCTTCGCCCGGAGCGGCCGGCCCGGCGCCGCCGGGCTCCCGGAGTGGCCGGCCTACGCCCCGCCCCGCCGGGCCACCATGGTCCTCGCGGCTCCGCCCGGGCTCGTCGATGCGCCCCAGGAGCCGGAGCGGGCCGTGTGGGACGCGCTCCTGGACTGACGACGCGCCCGGGAGGTACGCGCTTCATTGGCGACCCGCGAAGGCGGACGCGCGCAAGAGACACATCGGTAATCGCTGCAGGAGCGACGGGAGGAGGGTCAGGCCCTAGCACTGGGGCACGGGGAACGGAGCCGTGACCCGCCTCGCCGCCTACGGCGAGTCAGCAACACTGCTCGGGTGCGCTACCCCGATGCACGCGCGCGGCTGCTGACAGACCGTGCAGGGGCCCCTCGGCTCGATATGGAGCGTTCGGGGTTGCTCGAAGGCACTCTCGATACTCGCCAGCCATGTGGCAGGAAAGATTCCTCTGGTGCCCTCCCGGGCGAGTTGCTCGGCCAAACACGCCGCACAGTAGAACTTGCCTTGTTCGTCACGTCGGCGGAAGAAGCCATCGAGCTCCTGTCGAGCGAACTCTTCGGTGTCGCTGGAGCGCACTAGGGAACGGGTGCGGCGCCCGGCTCGCCCGAATCAGCCGTCAAGGCCCTGAGATTGGAGAGCACCCGCTGTTTGAACTGGGCTTCTTTGGCGGGGTCTCCGATCTCCTTCGCGATGGCCTCTACCAAGCGAGTGAAGTGCTGGAGTGAGCTGAGCGCGGGGATATGCGCAAGGTGCTCCTGGCAGATCAGTCCCGCCATCGGGCCCAGGACCTCGGTCAGTTCGGACTCGATCAGCGACCGGAGCGGCTCGATCGCCTGCCACGTGCTGGGTGTCGGCGGCAGCGACTGAGGGGCGTCCGCCAGTCCGGCATGCTCCGGTATCAGGAGGGCCAGCAAGTCGAGCGTCGGCGGCAGGCCAGGGTCGGTCCGGGCGATGGGTTCTTCGACGAAGCGGTACCGACCGGCTGTGAAGGTCCGCATCGAGGGAAGGGCGTCGACCCCTCGCAGCAGCCGATGGCTTAGACCGACGACTTCTCCCCCGCGCAGGGTGAATTGCGCGACGTGGTTGTCCGCCGTGATGATGAACATGGTACCCGAGCGCTTGGCGGCACAAAACGATCGGAGCGCGTCGATGATCCCATCATGCGGCAGGAGGACGGACCCATCACCCGAGGCGGTTGATCCCGCCGGCGATGCACCCGTCAGGTCGTGTGCCATTCAGGCCGTCTCTCAACCGGCGGGCCGGCGACGGTCGATCACGTTGGAGCTGGGCTGCCGCCAGACACCACGCGCCGCGCTTGGCGGATCCTCGTGGGCCGGCGCCAGCCGTCCCATGGCCACCTTGATGCTGGCACGCATGCGATCGACGGTGCGCGCCAGCGCGCCGATTTCGTCCGAGCGGTTCACCTCGCTGATGGTGGCTTTGAGGTGGCCGCGACTGATCTCATCTGCGGTCCGCGTCAGGCTCCGGATGGGCCGGGTGAGTTGCTGGGCGAGGAGGAAGGCCACCAGGCCCACAAACAGCAGGGTGAGCGCCAGCAGGACCAGCGCATTGCGGTTGGCCTCGGCGATGAGGGCGTACGCCTCCGCCGCGTCCTGCTGGACTACCAGCGTCCAACCGTACCTGCTCTTGCGTGCGTAGCTGAGCACGGGGTGGCCCTGCTCGTTCGTGTAGATAGCCCGCTTCTTGCCGAGGTCAGACGCGCCCAGGAATGCGGCGTGCTGGCTCATGTCTTTCAGGGTCTCGACGTACTCGCGTTTCGGATGAGCGATGACCTTGCCGGCGTTGTCCAGGAGAAAGGCGTATCCCGTGTGCCCGATCTGCACATTGGTAACGCCGGCGGAGATGTCGGTGATGGTCATACCAATCGCCAGGACACCGGCGAGCCGTTGCTCCGCCGTGATGGGAACGGACAGGATGAGGGCCGGCTGGCCGTTCGTCCGACTGATCACGACTTGTTGACCGAGCGGGGCGCCGCGGAGTACCTGCTGCACATAGGTCCGGTCCCCGTAGTTCTTCGGGGATTCCTGATCGCTGCGCCCAATATTGCTGCCGTCGGGGGCGATGGTGAAGGCCAAGTAGATTGCCTTGTACTCGTTCACGATCGAGAGCAGCGTTCGCCGCTGCCGCTTCGGGTCCATGGCGACGATGTCGTCAAGGGCGGCATTCTGGCGCAGCATCTTCACGTTCATGTCGACCCAGGCATCCACGTAGCTCACGATGGCATCGGCACGGTCGCCGAGCTGTTGGTCTATCTGATTCGAGAGTCGCCCGTTTGCCGAGGTGTAGTTGAGGTACCAGATGGCGCAGAGCGGGATCACCGCGACGCCAATCATCGTAAGAAGCACCTTCGGAAAGATGCCGAACCGCAGCCGTGTGGTCATGCAACCCTCCTCACCGACAGGGCGTGATCATGGCGTGTGACGGTAGAGCGACGACCACCCTGAGCAGGAGTACGAGGATCAGGAAGATCGCTGCGCTCATGAAGCGAATCCTCTTCTGGGGCGCGGGCGTGGCTTGATGCCCGTTCAGGGAGGAAGACGTATGGCCCGGCGCCACCTATCGGGAAGTGCAAGCGCGCTGCCATGGGCGTTCTGTCGCTCGTGAAGCTGAGAATGGAGCGTTTGTCGGGTGATCGGCGTGGTGAGGGCGATATGTCGGACCGATTGGCGTCTCGCCATCACCAGCCCCGACGTCCAGGTGACGCCCAAGGGAAGTCCTGCAGGTTCTGCAGGGCATCAGATCGGGGATTGTGACGGTCTGGCGCTCGGTTAGGCTTTCCGGTCCTTCGCATCTCGATGTGGTCGAGGACGAGCCGCACGCCTTTCTCTGGCGGCTCGATGCCGACGGAGTCGCCCGTGTGTTCGTGGATACCGCAGACCTGGGTCCATTGCGGTGGTGGTTCCGTCCGCGGGAATGTGCCTCGCGGCTGGCGGCGCCGCGGTGCGAGAAGCTGCTCCGTCGGCGCTCGGTGGCCGAGGCTACAGCGAGCTGGAGACGGGTCCGCAGCTGCGCGAAACTCTCCATGGTCGAGTAGTCGCCCCCTTGACGCGATCACCGTCGCCCATCGGACAGACCCTGTCGCACACTCCGGATGAATCGTCGATCTGATGGGGCTGGGGAGTTTCGGCAAGCTGGAGCCGGTGGTTGTCAAGCGCTGGCCTTCTCGGCCGCTGCTTGAGACCGGTCCCGCGTGCACGATCCTGCGGCCGCCCAGCGCATGGCGCCTGAGGTGCCGCGTCCCCCGCTGCCGTAGGCCAGCTGGTCTCCGACACGGGACCGCAACTCTGAGCGGTGGGCGACAGAGCTAGGATCCGGTCGCGATCGGCCTACTCTTCGATTTCAGCCGCGCGCAACAGTATCGACTGCGGGAGCGCGAGGCCGAGCGCCTTCGTGGTCCGGCCGTTGATGACGAGGTCGAGCTTCGTGGGCTGCTCGACCGGCAGGTCGGCGGGCCGGGCCCCTCTGAGGACTCGGTCGATGTAGATCGCCGCGCGATGATACTGGTCCGGAACGTTCGGCCCGTAGCCGGCCAGCAGCCCCTCCTTGATATATGCGGCGGTGTTCGTGACGGTCGGCAGCCGGTTCTTGACCGCGAACTCGGCGATCCGCTTGATGTCACCCGGCGTGGTGCTCAGCGGGTAGACGGCGACCGCCTCGGCACGTTGCCTCAGTGTTGCCGCGAAACCCGCGTCGAGATCGGTCGCCGCGCGAACCTCGACCCGCTGCAGCCTGACCTTCAGCCGGTCGGCGGTGGCTTCCATCGCGGCAAAGGCCGGCAGGTGGCTGGGATTCGTCGAATCCATCCACACCGCCACGCGCGAGATCCCGGGAGCGATCTCCTTGAGCA
>Ga0310810_10002327_pt1 | contig 20426 bp, 20 predicted proteins | sample NCmetagenome_FD_207641 | JGI IMG/M metagenome (GOLD analysis project Ga0310810, IMG submission 207641) | Soil microbial communities from experimental microcosm in Duke University, North Carolina, United States - NC | ecosystem: Engineered > Artificial ecosystem > Soil microcosm > Unclassified ...
ACGCTGGTGATCCCGAAGGCGCCGGCGCGCGGCATCCTCGATATCGCCGACGACGATTTCGCGGAGGTGGCGCGAACCACGAGGCGGATCGCCGCCGCCGCGATCAAGGCCTTCAAGGCCGAGGGCATCATCATTCAGCAATTCAGCGAGCCCGCCAGCGGGCAAGTGGTGCTTCATCTGCACGTGCACGTGATGCCGGTGAAGGCCGGCGTCGATCTGCTGCCGGCGCAAACCCGAAAGGAAACCGCTGCCGTCCTCGAAGAACATGCGGCCAGAATGATCGACGCGCTGGCCGGGTAATCAGCCGGGCCGGCCAACAGCCGGATATCACACGCCGAGATAGCGCTGCAGGATTTCAGGCCGCACCTTGATCTCCTCGGCCGGACCTTCATGCGCGATGTGGCCGTTGTTGATGATGTAGACCCGCTGCGCCAGCGCCAGGGTAGCCGCGAGATTTTGCTCCACCAAAAGGATGGTCTGCCCGGCGGCCGCGAGATCGCGGCAGGCTTTCACCAGGTCGCGCACGATCACCGGCGCGAGACCCTCGAACGGCTCGTCGAGGAGGATGATCTTGGGGTCGCGCACCAGCGCGCGCGCGATAGCGAGCATCTGCTGCTCGCCACCCGACAGATCGGTGCCCCGGCTGCCTCGCCGATCACGGAGGCGCGGAAACATCTCGTAGATGCGGTCGAGCGGCCATTTGTTTGGCGCGGTCATGCCGGCGAGAACGATGTTTTCCTCGACATTCAGGCTGCCGAAGATGCGGCGGTCCTCAGGCACCAGTTGCATGCCCGCCTGGGCGATGACATGGCTTTTCTTGCCCGCGAGATCGGTGCCGTCGAGAATCACATGGCCGGCTCTGGGCGTCACCATGCCCATCAGGCTCTTGAGCGTGGTGGATTTGCCGGCGCCGTTGCGACCGAGCAGGGCGACGACCTCGTTGCGCTCGACGCGCAAGGCGACGTCGAACAAAATGTGCGAGTCGGAATAATAGGCGTTCAGCCCCGAGACCTCGAGCAGACTCATTCGAGCACTCCGCCAAGGTAGGCTTCCTGCACGGCAGGATTGGCCTTGATTTCGTCGGGCGTTCCCTCCACCAGCACACGACCTTCCTGCAGAACCGTAACGCACTCTGCGAGTTCGAACAGGGCATCCATGTCGTGGTCGATGACGATCATGGTGCGGCCGCGGCTGATCGACTTCAACAGCTTGACGGTCTCCACGCGTTCCTGCGGGCTCATGCCGGCGAGCGGTTCGTCGAGCAACAACAGACTCGGTGAAGTGGCGAGCGCGAGGCCTATCTCCAGCCGCCGCTTCTCGCCATATGCCAGATCCGACACCTTGGTATCCGGCCGGCCGGCCAGCCGCACCAGTTGTAGCGTCTGTTCGACCTGGTCCTTGAGACCCGGGATTGATTCCACACTGCGGAACAGGTCGAGCTTGAATTTGCCACGCAGGTCGGCGAGCACCGCAACCGTCAGGTTCTGGCGCACCGTCAATCGGGTGAAGAGCTGGTTGACCTGATAGCTCTTGGTCAGGCCGAGTTGACAGACGTCGGTCACGCTCTTGCCGGTAATGTCGCGCCCTTCGAACAGGATCTTGCCGGAGGTCGGCGCCACTTCGCAGGTCAGCATCTTGAAGAAGGTCGACTTGCCGGCGCCATTCGGCCCGATCACGCCGCGCAATTCGCCATGGTTGACCGTGAAGTCGATATCGCTGTTGGCGAGCAGTCCCCCGTAACGCTTGCTCAGCCCGCTTGCCTGCAGGATTGGCCCGCTGGTGCGGTCACCCTCACGCTTGTGGGGCACCATTGCCGGCGCTGCGGCCGGCCCCGGCGCTTCGGCGAAGTCGGCGAGCGAAGCTGCTCCGGTGGGCTCAACCTTCGTGCGCGCGGTCGCAAGTTCGTACAGGTTCCCGATGCCACCGATTATGCCGCGCCGCAGGAACGTCACCAGCAGAACGAACACGATGCCGAGCACGAGCTTCCAGGCCGCCCCGAGCCCGAGCGCCGACTGCAGGAAGTCCTGCAGGAACAACCAGACGGCGGCGCCCAGCAGCGGTCCAAACAATGTCCCGCTGCCGCCTATCGCGGTCTGCATCACGAGCTGGCCGGAGGTCTCGAAGGTGAACGCGTCCGGCGGCATGAACGCCTGCAATACGCCGAGCAGCCCGCCGGCAAAACCGGCATAGGCCGCCGCGATCACGAAGGCAGTCAGTTTGTAGCCGTGGATGTTATGTCCGACTGCCTGCGCACGCTGCGGATTGTCGCGGATCGCGCTCAGGACCGCTCCCACCGGCGAGCGCACGATGCGCAGCGCGATCACGATGCCGACGAAATAGCACACGGCAAGGAACTGGTAGAGCGACCAGCCGGTGGTGAAATGCAGCGTGGTGAAACCGAGATTGAAACTCGGGGTCGGTACCCCCGGCAGGCCGTTTTCACCACCGGTAAAGTCAGCGAGCGGATTGAACTCGACGAAGAAGAACACCTCCGCAATCGCCACCGTGATCATGGCGAAGTAGATGCCCGTGCGCCGCAGAGCGATCAATCCGACCAGATATCCGACCACGGCGGCCGAAATCATGCCGATGATCAGCGCCAGGAACACATTCGGAAATCCGGTACGGGTCAAAAGGTAGGCGGCGACAAAGCCGCCGGTGCCGTAAAACGCGGACTGGCCGAACGACAGCAATCCCGTATAGCCGAACAGAATATCGAAACCGATACCGAACAGCCCCCAGACCAATATGCGGTTCACGGTATTGGGTGCGAAGCCGAGATGCGGCAGGATGAACGGCGCAACGATCAGTCCGGCTGCCGTCAATAGCTCAATCAGGTAAGGAGTTTTGCTTGGCATCAGATGGCGGCTTTCATTCCCGGCCGGCGCTGCCGAGCAGGCCATAGGGCCGCACGACCAGAACGAGAGCCATCGCCGCGAACAGCATCACATAGGCGTAGCCGGGGTTGAACATCGACGTGATGCTGATGATCTCGCCCGCGATCAATCCTCCGAGAATAGCGCCGGGGAACGATCCGACGCCGCCGATCACCACCACCACGAAGGTTTGCACCAGGATGTCGTCGCCGACGCCCGGCGTCAGCGAAACCACGGGCGCGTTGACGATTCCGGCGAAGCCCGCGGCCATCGCGCCGATACCGAATACGATCATGAAGACGCGGTAGACATTGATCCCGAGCGCATCGACCATGACCGAGTCCTCGATGCCGGCTCGCACGATCAAACCTATCCGTGTGCGATAGAGGACGAGGAACAGCGCGGTCAGCGCGACGGCGATGATGCCGACCACGGCCAGCCTGTAGGTCGGATAGAACAGAAATCCGAGCGAGGTGATGCCTGCAAACAGCGGCGGAGGCGGCACGATCTGCGACTGACTGCCGAACATGAAGCGTATTAGTTCGACGAAAACGATGCTGAGACCAAACGTCACCAGAAGCTGGTCTTCATGCGGCCGGTTGTAGAAATGCCGGATGATGACGCGTTCGATCAGAACGCCGAGAATGCCCACAAACAGCGATCCGGCAATGACGGCGACGACGAACGACCCGGTATAGCCGTACGCCACATAACCGGCATAGCCGCCGATCATGAACATGGCGCCATGTGCCAGATTGAGAACGCCAAGCGTGCCGTAAATGATGGTGAGGCCCGAAGAGATCAGCGCCAACAACGCGCCGAGCGCCAACCCGTTGAAGACCTGCGAAACAAAATTGGGCCAATTGATCATGAAGGGCAATCACAAATAGAAGGTCATCAAGGGCAATCACAACAGAAGGTCATCGAGCGGACCCGTCTTAAGCGCATTCGCACAAAAAGCGCGCCGCAGGCAATGAACTGCCTGCGGCGCGCCAGGTTCCTGAATCGGTCAGGTATAATCGCCGAGCTTGCAGCCGAAGGCATCCGGCGTCTGCATCAAATTCTTGCCCGGGACGATTTCGACGATGTCGTAGTAGTCTTCCTTGCCCTTCATGTCCTTCTGCTGCTTACCCTTGACGATGATCACCGGACGGACGCACTGATGATCTTCCTTGCGGTAATGCACGTCGCCCACCAGGGATGGAATGGTTTCTTCCTTCTCGTAGATCTTGATGATGTCCGGCGGGTAGAAGCTGCCGGCTTCTTCGGTCATGCGTGCCCAGTGCACGAAACTGACATAGGCGTTTTCGGCGCCCCACTCCGGCTTGTAACCGTATTTCTTCTCGAATGCGGCGTTGAACATCTTGGCCAGCGGAAACTTGTCCTCGAGCGTCCACCAATAGTCGGTCGCCGCATACACGCCCTGCATCAGGCCGCCGGTTTCCCGCGCCAGGAACGGCACCTGGTACGGCACGACGAGCTTCATCTTGTCGAGCACGCCGAATTGCTTGGCCTGCTGGATCGACAGCACTGCGTCGTGCCCCCAATTGACGTTGATGAGGAGATCGGCGCCGGAGTTGGCGACGTTGAGCAGATACGACGAGAAGTCCGGCGCGCCGAGCGGCGACACCTGATTGGTCACTGTGGTCCAGCCATCCTTCGCAGTGTTATCCTGCATCGACTTGGTGACGGTGTGACCATAGGTGTAGTCCGGCGTCATGTACGCCACTTTCTTGTTCTTGCCGAACTCCTTGACAAGAACCGGCGCAATTGCCGCAGCAGCAGTCTGGCCGAAGAAATTCTGACGCACGCCGTAGCGCACGCAGTCCTTGCCGGTGGTGTCGTTCGAGCCGGAGATGCCGCATACGAACAGCACCTTTTCGCGTTGCGCCAGCTTGTTGAGCGCGACCGCGACAGCGCTCGACGTGCCGCCGGTGATCATTACCGCCTTGTTTTCGGTGATGAAGCGCTGCTGCGCCTGCACGGCCTCGTTCGGCTTGGCGGCGGAGTCGGCGACGCCGAACTTCAATTCCTTGCCGAGAACGCCTTTCTTGGTCTTGGGCGAAATCTGCTTGACTAGATCATTGCCTTCGTTGATGTGCTCGATCGCGAGCTGATAGCCCTTGAGTTCGTCCTCGCCCTGCACCGCGTACGTCCCGGTCCGCGGCACCGAAATGCCGATGAACACCGACGAGCCGGAAGAGCCAGCCGGATAGGTGCCGATCGCGGGATGATCCTCGGCAAACGCTGGAGCGATCATGCCCGCCGGCAACAACGCGCCCCCGGCAAGCCCGGCCCCCGCCTGCAGCAGCCTGCGACGCGAAACGCTCACGTCCAAATCCAGATCGAATCTCTTGCTCGCCATGGCCCTCTCCTCCGGAAGTTTGCTTATTTTGGACACGCGTCCACCCGCCCGCTGAAGCACGCTGCCCGGCAGGCAAGCCAGCCCGAGCGCTGTCGGCCGGGCTGCGCGAGTTCTTAACGCCTAGGAATTCCATGAACGCCGGTACTGTCAATGTCACTTTCGTCGAACAGACGTCAAATTACCGCTCGCGAAATCGTATCGTCTTACGATATAATTCGACCAGCGAGAAAAAGGCCCCGTCCGGTGACGAATTTCCGTATCGATAGAATGCCGTCGATCGACGGCCAATGCCGCCGCGGGACCTGAAATGGTTCGCACCATCAAGGCCGTGAAGACGCGTGAACGGATTTCCTGGCGCGACGGCGTCGAGGCGGACGCCACGAAGGACGTTGTCGTTGCCAAGCATGCCGGGACGCCGGTGCACGCGCCGACACGGCTCGCGGCGGTCGCGCGGTTGACTGCGGTGACCGGGATGGCGGCGCCGAACCCGGTTGCCGGGCCGGACCGCCTGAGCGTGCGCGCCGAAAACGTCCTGAAGGAACTGGCGGCCGAGCTCGTCAGGACGAGCCCGCCCAAGGGGCGATGGATTCCATCCGACAGCGTGCTGCGGAAGTTGACCTTCAAGCATCTGAAGACCGCGCGAAATTGCGGCCCCCAGACCATCGACGAGATCATCACGTGGGCTGCAATGCGCGGGGTGGTTATCCAGAAGCCGTTTCACGCCGGCAAATCGCTGGCGTCGATGTGGGGCGACCTGATCGCAAGGTTCTCGTCCGGAGAATTCAGCAAGGTGGAAATAGCCGAGGCGCTGGAACGCTCGATCCGCCGCAGGAACACCAAGATTCCGGTGGCCCTTCAGAGCATCCTCCTGCAAATCCTGATCTCGGGAAGCTGACCTATCCAACCGCCGCCTGTCGCCGGCAATTCGGGGCTGTTCCGGGGGTTGGGCACTCCCGCCAGTAGGATCGCGGTTGATGCCGTGATAGTTTGGCGAACCCGCCAACGAATCGTGCGGACCACAAAATCCGACCGGATGCGGGGGCGCTGGATGCCGCAGTCGAAAGCCGGAAAAACACGCAAACGACCGAAGCCAGCCGTCCGCGCGGCCGGCACGCGGACGGCCGATCGCCCGGCACGCTACGTCGACTATGAGGCGCTGGCGCGGTTTCGCTACCAGCTCCGCCGATTCCTGTCGTTCAGCGAAGCTGCCGCCAACAAGGCAGGGCTCACGCCGCAACAACACCAGGCGCTTCTCGCCATCAAGGGCTTCTCCAGCCCGGACCCAATTTCGATGGGCGATCTGGCGCAGTTTCTTTTCATCCGCCATCACACCGCCGTCGGACTGATGGACCGGATGACAAAACTCGGATTGCTAAAGCGGGTGGCGGACGCCGATGACAGCCGGCGTGTGTTGCTGAAACTGACGCGGAAGGGCGAGCTGCGGCTGCAGACGCTCTCGAAAATACATTTCGAGGAGCTGCGTTCTGCCAGCCCGGCGCTGAGCCGGATATTGCGATCGTTCCAGCACTCACGAACACGCTAGACGCGCCAGCTGCGCGTCGCAGACGATCCCGGTTCTTCTCCCTCGTGGAGAGGGTGGCGCAACGAGAATGCTGCGAAGCAAGTTGGTGGGCACGGCGCGAAGTGCGGCTTTGCCCACCCTGCAAATCGAAATCCTTACGCCGCGTTGGCGCCTTCCCGACGGCTGGCTTCGAACAGGAACCAGGTGCGGCGCTCGGTCTCGTCGATGAACAGTTCGAGCAGGCCGGCGGTGCCGGAATCCTCGTGGTCGTCGGCGAGCTTGTGGGCCTTGCGCATCGCGGCCGCGACGTGCTTGTTGTCTTCCATCAGCTCGCGCAGCATTTCCCGCGGCGGAACATAGGCCTCGTTGTTGTCCTGGATGGTCTGCAATTTCGCGACCTGCCCGATCGAACGCAGCGTGGTGCCGCCGAGCTTGCGCACCCGTTCGGCAAGCTGGTCGGTGGTGGCAAAGATCGCCTCCGACTGCTCGTCCAGCATCAGATGATAGTCGCGGAAATGCCGGCCTGAGACGTGCCAGTGGAAATTCTTGGTCTTCATGTAGAGCGCGAAGGCATCGGCCAAGAGCGTGTTGAGCGACGCCGAGATCTTGTCCACCGCGGCCTGCGGCAGGTCGGTCGGCGTATCGAGATCGGGGGACACTTTTTCGGACTTGCTGGCTTTGCTCACGTTGAACCTTCCTGTTAGGAAACCGGGCACCGGCGGCAATGGACATTGGCCGTCGAACGAACTAACGCATCAGTTTCCCGGCGGTTCCTGACGCCGGAACCCCCGTTTTGCCGGATGCAGCCCGATGGATGAATGGATCGACTATTACGATTCCACGCATACGATCTATGCGAGCAGACTGCATCGCGACCTGCATTTCCAGATCATCGCGCGCGACATCATCGGCTACATCTCTTCCCCCGACGCGGTGGTGCTGGATTATGCCTGCGGCGAAGCGCTGTCGGCGGCCAAGGTGGCGGACGCCTGCGCAAAGCTCTATCTCGCCGAACCAGCACCCGGCGTCCGCGGCCGGCTGATCGCGCGCTTTGCGCCCAACACCAGGATCCGCGTCCGCTCGCTCGACGACCTCAGAAAGATGGACGACAAATCGGTCGACCTCGTCATCATGAATTCGGTGGCGCAATATATGACGCCGGACGAACTGGACTCCGCGCTATCAGTCATTCGCCGGCTGTTGAAGCCGGCCGGGCGGCTGGTGCTGGGCGACATCCTGAGGCCCGAGGTCGGCATGATCAGAGACGTGGTGGCGCTGCTGAAATTCGCCGGCCAAAACGGCTTCCTGCTGGACGCGTTTTACGGCCTCGCCAGCACCGCGCTGTCGGATTACCGGCAATTGCGCACCCGCGTCGGTTTGCAGCGCTATGGCGAAAGCGAGATGATCGAAAAACTCACCCGCGCGGGCTTCTCGGCCACGCGGGCCCCCGCCAATATCGGCCATAATCCGTGGCGGATGACCTTCGTGGCGCGGCACCCGTTCGCGAGCCGGTAAAACCTTTCCTTTTTTGACGCGTTTTCCTGACGCGAACCGCTGTCCACTTCGCTCGAAAGCGCCATGCCCAGACGGTACGAGGTTAATGGACGGTAAACGTAGTTCGTCCTGCTGCAGCTGGAGCGCAGCGCAAGCGTGGACGACTGGGCCAGCCTCCCGCCAATACCCCCTGATTTCCCTGAAAATCCCCGTTGATGGCCTGTTTTTGGGGGTTTCGCGGGTGCGGAATCTGGTCTAAAGACCACCCCGCGCGCCGAGGGTAACCTGGCGCTACGGCTCGAGGGACGCGCAGCACGCGCGCCCTTTTTTTGTGCCCAAAATCCAGTCCGCGAGACCTGATGCCCAAAAGAACAGATATCTCCACCATCCTGATCATCGGCGCCGGTCCCATCGTGATCGGCCAGGCCTGCGAATTCGACTATTCGGGCACGCAGGCGGTGAAGACGCTGAAGGAAGAGGGCTACCGCATCGTCCTGGTCAATTCCAATCCGGCGACGATCATGACCGATCCGGAACTGGCGGATGCGACCTATATCGAGCCGATCACGCCGGAAATCGTCGCCAAGATCATCGAAAAGGAGCGTTACGTCGTTCCCGGCGGTTTTGCGCTGCTGCCGACCATGGGCGGACAGACCGCGCTGAACTGCGCGCTGTCGCTGCGCAAGCAGGGCACGCTCGCCAAATTCGACGTCGAGATGATCGGCGCCACGGCCGACGCCATCGACAAGGCCGAGGACCGGGGCCGTTTCCGCCAGGCCATGACCAGGATCGGGTTGGAGACGCCGCGTTCGATCCAGACCAAGAACCTGCCCGATGCGTTGCGCGCGCTCGATGACATCGGCCTGCCCGCGATCATCCGCCCCTCCTTCACCATGGGCGGCACCGGCGGCGGCATCGCCTACACCAAGGCCGAGTTCATCGACATCGTCGAGCGCGGCATCGACGCCTCGCCCACCAACGAGGTCCTGATCGAGGAAAGCGTGCTGGGCTGGAAAGAATTCGAGATGGAGGTGGTGCGCGACAAAAAAGACAATTGCATCATCATCTGCTCGATCGAGAACCTCGATCCGATGGGCGTGCATACCGGTGACTCCATCACCGTGGCCCCGGCGCTGACGCTGACCGACAAGGAATACCAGATCATGCGCGACGCCTCGCTGGCGGTGCTGCGCGAGATCGGGGTCGAGACCGGCGGCTCCAACGTCCAGTTCGGCGTCAACCCGGCCGACGGGCGCATGGTCGTGATCGAGATGAACCCGCGGGTGTCGCGCTCCTCGGCGCTGGCCTCGAAGGCCACCGGTTTTCCAATTGCGAAAGTCGCGGCCAAGCTCGCGGTCGGCTACACGCTGGACGAGATCGCCAACGACATCACCGGTGGTGCCACGCCCGCCTCGTTCGAGCCGACCATCGATTACGTCGTCACCAAGATTCCCCGCTTTGCATTCGAGAAATTTCCCGGCGCTTCGCATACGTTGACGACGTCGATGAAGTCGGTCGGCGAGGTGATGGCAATCGGCCGCACCTTCCAGGAGAGCCTGCAGAAAGCGCTGCGCGGGCTCGAGACCGGCTTGACCGGGCTTGACGAAATCGAGATCGAGGGGCTTGGCCGCAGCGACGACAAGAACGCAATCCGCGCTGCACTGGGCACGCCGACGCCGGATCGCCTGCTGCAGGTCGCCCAAGCGATGCGGCTCGGCTGGTCGAACGACGAAATCTTCAACTCCTGCAAGATCGATCCCTGGTTCCTCGCCGAGATGCGCGGCATCGTCGACATGGAGTCAAAGATCAAGGCGAACGGACTGCCCGGCAACGCGTTCGGCATGCGGACGCTGAAGGCGATGGGTTTTTCGGACGCGCGGCTTGCCGTGCTGTCCGAGAGCACCGAAGCCGACATCACCGCGAAGCGTCAGGCGCTTGGCGTTCGCCCGGTGTTCAAGCGCATCGACACCTGCGCGGCGGAATTCGCATCCCCGACCGCCTATATGTATTCGACCTACGAATCGCCGTTCGCCGGCGCGACTGCCGACGAGAGCGCGCCTTCGAATGCGAAGAAGGTCATCATCCTCGGCGGCGGGCCGAACCGGATCGGTCAGGGCATCGAGTTCGATTACTGCTGCTGCCATGCCTGCTTCGCGCTGCATGACGCCGGCTACGAGACCATCATGATCAACTGCAATCCGGAAACCGTGTCGACCGACTACGACACCGCGGACCGGCTGTATTTCGAACCGCTCACCGCCGAAGACGTGCTGGAGATCATCGCCACCGAACGCAAGAACGGCACGCTGCACGGCGTGATCGTGCAGTTCGGCGGCCAGACCCCGTTGAAACTGGCGCGCGCGCTGGAAGCCGCCAACGTGCCGATCCTCGGCACCTCGCCCGACGCCATCGACCTCGCCGAAGACCGCGACCGCTTCAAGCGCGTGCTCGACAAGCTCAGGCTGAAGCAGCCCAAAAACGGCATCGCCTATTCGGTCGAACAGGCGCGGCTGGTGTCGGCCGACCTCGGGCTGCCGCTGGTGGTGCGGCCGTCCTATGTGCTCGGCGGCCGCGCGATGCAGATCATCCGCGAGGAGAACCAGCTCAACGATTACCTGCTCGGCACCCTGCCGGAGCTGGTGCCCGCCGACGTCAAGGCGCGCTATCCCAACGACAAGACCGGACAGATCAACACCGTGCTCGGCAAGAACCCGCTGCTGTTCGACCGCTATCTTTCCGACGCCACAGAGATCGACGTCGACTGCCTGTGCGACGGCAAGGATACGTTCATCGTCGGCATCATGGAGCATATCGAGGAAGCCGGCATCCATTCCGGCGATTCCGCCTGTTCGCTGCCACCGCATTCGCTGGATGCCGCAATGATCGCGGAGCTGGAGCGGCAGACCCGCGAACTCGCGCTCGGGCTCGACGTGGTCGGCCTGATGAACGTGCAGTACGCCATCAAGGACGGCGATATCTACGTGCTCGAGGTCAACCCGCGGGCGTCGCGCACCGTGCCGTTCGTGGCCAAGGTGGTCGGCACGCCGGTGGCGAAGATTGCGGCAAGGATCATGGCCGGCGAGAAGCTCGCGGACTTTAATCTGAAGAAGCGCAGGCTCGGCCATGTCGGCGTCAAGGAGTCGGTGTTTCCGTTCGCGCGTTTCCCCGGCGTCGATACCGTGCTCGGACCCGAGATGCGCTCGACCGGCGAGGTGATGGGCATCGACCGCTCGTTCGAGGTCGCCTTCGCCAAGAGCCAGCTCGGCGGCGGCACGAGGGTGCCGCGCAAGGGCACCGTGTTCGTCTCGGTGCGCGAGATCGACAAAAACCGCATTGCCGATGCGGTGCAGCTGTTGCACTCGCTCGGCTTCAAGGTGATAGCGACCTCGGGCACCCAGCGCTTCCTCACCGACTTTGGCATACCGACCGAGAAGGTGAACAAGGTGCTGGAGGGCCGGCCGCATATCGTCGACGCCATCACCAATGGCGACATCCAGCTCGTCTTCAATACCACCGAAGGGCCTCAGGCGCTGGCCGACAGCCGCTCGTTGCGGCGCGCTGCCCTCTTGCATAAAGTGCCATATTACACCACTCTTTCGGGTGCTGTGGCGGCCGCGCAGGGCATCCGCGCCTATCTGGGCGGAGACCTTGAGGTCCGTACCCTGCAGAGTTACTTTTCCGAAAACTGAGCGTTCGCCGGGCTGAAATGCCCGCTAAACGATTGGCAATAAAGCCGGTATGGCTGGAACCCGCCGCTTGTGTGGATGTTGTATTGGCCCTTGACGGGGCCGAAAAATTAAAAGGTTCGCGGGCCCGCGTTCCGGGCCGGAAGAGCCCGAATCGAAATCGACAAGTGCCTCGTGCGTGCCCTTCGCGGCGCGCGCGATCGAAGGACAGAAGAGATGATGGAAAAGGTTCCGATGACCGCGGGTGGCTATGCCGCCCTGGAGGTCGAGTTGAAGCAGCGCCAGTCGGTGGAGCGTCCGCGCATCATCGAACACATCGCCGAGGCGCGCTCGCATGGCGACCTTTCGGAGAACGCGGAATACCATGCCGCCAAAGAAGAGCAGTCGCACAATGAAGGCCGCATCGCCGAGCTCGAAGACAAGCTCGCGCGCGCCGACATCATCGACATCTCGAAACTCTCCGGCGACACCGTGATGTTTGGCGCGACCGTGACCCTGGTCGACGAGGATACCGACAAGAAGGCGGTGTGGCAGATCGTCGGCGAACCCGAGGCCGATGCCAAGAAGGGCCGCATCTCCATCACCTCGCCACTCGCCCGTGCCTTGATCGGCAAGAAGAAGGGCGCGACCGTCGAAGTCGTGGCCCCCGGCGGCGCCAAGGCCTACGAGATCACCAAGGTCGAGTTTCGGTAGAGTTTTTTGCCCGGCGGGCATTGCGCCCGCCGGCCTGCACCGGACATCCATCATCACGTTGAGGCAAGCGGAATGCGGCCAGATCGCGTCGTTGGACGTCTCGCTCTCGCGCTGACCATTGTCGTCGCCGGTTGTCATGTGGCAGCCGCCGCCGATCTGGCCATCCCGCCGCGGGCCATGCCCAAAGCAATACCAAAGGACGTTTCGGTCCAGACCGGTCCGCCGAACTGCAGCCGCTGGACCGACGAATGCGTCAGTTGCACGCGCGGCACCAACCGCGAGCCCGCGGTGTGTTCCAACATCGGCTTTGCCTGCCAGCCCAAGGCAATCCGCTGCCTCGGCACGCGGTGATCTCCGGATAAATGCGTCACCCCGTGGCGGCAGATCGCGTGCACGCTTAGGTGAACCAATTGTCCATTTCGTTGGTGTAGGCTTGGCTGTTGTCAGAAGCTTTCGCACCGGAGGAGACCATGAACCTGGATCGTCTTGGCGCCGCCTATCAGCCCTATCTGTTGAGTCTTTTCAGGTTCATCACCGGCCTTATGCTGTTCCAGTACGGCGTCGCAAAGCTGTTTAAGTTTCCACCCGTGTCGATATTCGAGGAGGTGACGCCACTCTCGCTGTTCGGCATTGCCGGCATGTTCGAACTGGTTCTGGGCGGGATGCTGATGCTGGGCCTCTTGACCCGGATCGTCGCTTTCGTGTTGTCGGGCGAGATGGCGTTCGCCTACTTCATCGAGCATTTTCCAGTGAGTTTCTTTCCGCTGCTCAATGATGGATCGCTCGCAATCACGCTCTGCTTCGGCTGCCTCTATCTGGCCGGAGCCGGTGGCGGACCACTCAGCCTTGACGCGCTGCTGCGCCCGAAAGCTGACCTGCAGCCGGGCATGTCAGGCAGTTAGGCAAGATCGCGCTAGCGACCTTCGCGAGCAAAGAGAACTTCAGCGACGTCGTCGAAACGACGGTCGACGTCAAAACTCCTTGCCGATGAGCCGGTCAATCGAGTAACGACCACCACCCTTGAAGAATATAGCGACGCAGAGCAGCAGCCAGAGCAGGGCGTACTCGTATCCGCGTGCCGTCCAGAAGTAGCCGAACTGCCATTGGAAAACGAAGACGATGACCAGCATTTCAATGCCGATCGTGGCCGCGGCGATCCGGGTGAACAGGCCGACAGCGAGGCAGGCGGCCGCGACCGATTCTGCAAAATAGGTCAGATAGGCCAACGCTTCCGCAAACGGCAATCCCTTGGCCGCTATGTTTGGTGCGAATTTGGCAATCGGTACATTCAGCACCTTCTGGATTCCGTGCGGCACCAGGACCGCACCGGTGGCGAAGCGCATGAAGGCGTACGAGAATGGGGAGAAGCGCCGGTACAGGCCCGCGAGCGCCGGAAAGACAAGTTTCGGTTCTTCGTGTGAAACCACGGCCCCCTCCCCGTTTTTTCCCCGACATCGCAAGGCTTGCACATGACAACACCGTGCGGTGAACCCTATTCCGCGTTGGCGCGCCCCGAAAGCAGCAATTCGGAACGCAAATGACCCTTGAAGGCGGGCGCCACGCCGACAGTAGCGCCTTCATCGAGGGCCTGGCGCCTTCCAGCCAGATCACAACGGTCTCACAACCTGTTGATCACCTGTGTTTTGCGAACTATTGGCCGCCGTGATTGTTGATGGACGGGGACGATCTCGGAGAACACCATGCACTTGGAACGAGTTGGCGCGGCTTGGCACCCCTATGCGTTGAGTCTTTTCAGATTCATCACAGGGTTGCTTTTGTTCCAATATGGCATCGCAAAGATATTCAAATTTCCGGTGTTGCCATATTTCGCCAATATTCCTCCCTTGATCACGGCGGCCGGCGCGCTCGAACTCGTGCTGGGCGGGCTGTTGATGATCGGCCTGTTGACGCGGGTATCTGCGTTCATCCTGTCCGGCGAAATGGCGTTCGCTTATTTCTATGGCCACATGCTCAAGACCGGAGAGCCGGTGTTCCTGCCGCTCGTCAACGGCGGCACCGCGGCGATCCTGTTCTGCTTTGCCTGTCTTTATCTGGCGATGGCAGGACCCGGACCGTTGAGCGTCGACGCGGCCCTCGGCAACAGGAGCCGGAACCGTTATTCCGGGGAGGACGACCGTTTCGCTCGCGCCGCGGAATGACAGTCTGAGCCTATCCCGTCACCTTCCAATCCAGCGGCACGGCCGCATCATATTTCGAATTGTGCAACACCAGCGACGTGCGGACATTGCGCACGTGGGGCGCGGCCGTCAGATGCGAGACGAAATCCTGGAACGTCGCCATGTCGGGCGCCACGCATTTCAGGATGAAATCCACTTCGCCCGACAGCATCCAGCATTCGCGCACCAGTGGCTCGGCGCGGACGAAGGCCTCGAACGCGCGCAGATCCGCCTCCGCCTGGCTCGACAGATGCACGGAGGCAAACACGGTAACGTCGAAACCGAGCCGGCGCGGATCGAGCAGGCCGCGGTAGCCCAGGATGTAGCCTTCCTCCTCCAGCGTCCGGACCCGCCGCAGGCAGGGCGGCGGCGAGATGCCGACCCGTTTGGCCAGTTCGACGTTGGTGATTCGGCCATCGGCCTGGATTTCGGCGAGGATTTTGAGGTCGATTTCGTCGAGATTCTTCGACACGCGTTCCGGTTCCCTGGGGCTGATTTGGCTTGAAAGATATGGCTGGCAACACTCTTAGCGCAGCCGGCATGCCTTGCGCAATTTTATTGCGCGTGCAGTGCGCCATTTCGCCCAGTCCCGGGGAAAAATCGCTGATTTGGATTGCAATTCTTGCATAGCTACCCAGATGTCCTAGACTTGGATTTGACACTTTTGGCGCCGCCGCGATGCGTTTCCGGGCGCTTTCCGCTCAAGTCATGATCAAACTCCCTTAAGAGAGAGGGATCTTCCGATGCCTGCGCCTATCCATGCCAAGGTCGTCATTATCGGTTCCGGGCCGGCCGGTTACACCGCGGCGATCTACGCGGCGCGGGCGATGCTCGAGCCGGTGCTGATCCAGGGCATCCAGCCGGGCGGACAACTCACCATCACCACCGACGTGGAGAACTATCCGGGGTTTGCGGATGTGATCCAGGGGCCGTGGCTGATGGAGCAGATGGAAAAGCAGGCCGCCCATGTCGGCACCAAGATCGTCACCGATCTCGTCAACAAGCTCGAGCTTGCGCAGCGGCCGTTTCGCATCACCTGCGACTCAGGCGACGTCTATCTCGCCGAAACCGTGATCCTTGCCACCGGCGCGCAGGCGCGCTGGCTCGGCATCCCCTCGGAGGAGAAGTTCAAGGGCTTTGGCGTCTCGGCGTGCGCGACCTGCGACGGGTTCTTCTATCGCGGCAAGGAAGTGGTCGTGGTCGGCGGCGGCAACACCGCCGTCGAGGAAGCGCTGTTCCTGACCAACTTTGCATCGACCGTGACCGTCGTGCATCGCCGCGATCACTTCCGCGCCGAGCGCATCCTGCAGGACCGCCTGTTCAAGCATCCCAAGATCAAGGTGGTCTGGGACAGCACGATCGAGGAAATCTGCGGCACGGACAATCCGGGCAAGGTCACCCATGTGCGCCTGAAAAACGTCAAGACCGGCGCGCTGACGCAACTGCCGGCCGACGGTGTCTTCATCGCCATCGGCCACGCGCCGGCAACCGAGCTGGTAGCCGGCCAGATCAAGCTGAGACCATCAGGCTATGTCGAAGTGGCGCCGAACTCGACCGCGACCTCGATTCCCGGCTTGTTCGCCGCCGGCGACGTGGCGGACGAAACCTGGCGGCAGGCGGTCACGGCCGCGGGGCTCGGCTGCATGGCGGCCCTTGAGGCCGAACGTTTCATGGCTTTACGCGCGAGCGATCGCGCGGCGGCGGAATAATCATGGCTCGATCGCGGGATGGATTTAACGATATGGATTGGGACAAGCTGAAAGTGTTTCACGCGGCGGCGGAAGCGGGCAGCTTCACCCATGCCGGCGAGCAACTGGGGCTGTCGCAATCGGCGGTGTCGCGGCAGGTCTCGGCCCTGGAGCAGGAACTCTCGGTGTCGCTGTTCCATCGCCATGCGCGCGGACTGATCCTGACCGAACAGGGCGATCTCCTGTTCCGCACCGCGCATGACGTGTTCATGCAGTTGCAGGCCGCGCGCGCCAAGCTCACCGACAGCCGCGAGCGGCCGAGTGGCGACCTCAAGATCACCACGCCGCCGGCGCTCGGCATCAACTGGCTGATCCCGCGGCTCGACGAATTCACCGCACTTTATCCGGACATCCGGATCTCGCTGATCGTGACCGACGAGGATCTCGACCTGTCGATGCGCGAGGCCGACGTTGCGATCCGGACCCGCAAGCCGACCCAGCCGGACCTGATCCAGCGCAAGCTGTTCTCGATCGGTTTTCACGCCTATTGCTCGCCGGAATACATCAAGCGCTTCGGCACGCCGCGCACGCTCGACGATCTCGACTCGCATCGCATCATCATGCTCGGCGATGCGCAGGTGCCGCCGCATCTGGCGAACCGCAGCTGGCTGGTCGACGCCGGCCGCAACGGCTCGGGTCCGCGCGAGGCCTACTTCAAGGTCAACAACATCCTTGGGCTTGTCAGGGCCTGTCAGCAGGGCCTCGGCATTGCCGCACTGCCCGATTACCTCGTCGAAGAGAACAACCGTCTGGTGCAGCTGTTCGGCGAGACCGACTCGATCCAGGTCGACACCTATTTCGTCTATCCGGAAGAACTGAAGACGGTGGCGCGGGTGCAGGTATTCCGCGACTTCGTGGTGAGCAAGGCGCAGCGCTGGCCCTCCTAAAGCATGATCCCCGCGCAAACGCGTTCGGCGTTTGTCGCGAGGGGTTTTGCAGATTGGCCGCTCTTATAAAGCCCCCGGTCTCCGCATGTCTGACATGCGGCTCGGACGGTTGATGCAGGGCGCCGATGAGGATCATAGTGCTTGAACGCTGAGCGAACGCGTCGCGCATATGTCCCCCTCCTCCAGTGGCGCGTTAGCTCAGTAATCCCTCTTGGAAGGTGATTGTGTCGGCCTCACGTGGCCAATACCTTAAGCCGGGCTCTATCGAGCCCGGCTTCTTTTCTTTTTACGGGTCTTTTCTTCTCCAGATGTTTTCCTCTCCAGTACCTTTCATCTCTTTGTCATCACGCGTGCGCGGATTGACAATGCGGTGCGTCCCAATCATCATTGCCACATGATCACGCTTTCGTGCGCAGCCTCGTCCTCGAAAAAAGGTCCCCTCCCGGGGACCCGAGGTCGTTGCGCGCGATAACCTGATCGCCAAAACTGATCCCGAAACCCCGCCGCCTCGACGGGGTTTTTTTTATTGGTCCCGTCTCCGGCAAAACCCTTTAGGAGATGGAACCATGACTGAACCACAAACGACCGATTTGCAGAGCCTGTTGCAGGGCCTGTGGCTGCCCCTCGTCACGCCGTTTCGCGACGGCGTACTCGACGAGTCCTCGCTGCGCCGCCTGGTCCGGCACTATGCGGATGGCCCGATCGACGGATTGATCCTTGCCGCCACCTCGGGCGAGGGCATGTCGCTTGGGTCAGACGAACTCGAGCGGCTGGTGGCCGTGACGCGCGCCGCGATATCGGAGAGCCGGCGCTATCTGCCGATCTGCCTCGGGCTGTCGGGCGCCAGCACGCCCAAGATGCTGGATACGCTGGACGAGACCGCGGCCTGGCCGATCGACGGCTATCTGATTGCAAGCCCGTATTACACGAGGCCGTCGCAGCGCGGACTGGTGCAGCACTTCACGACGCTTGCCGATCATGCGTCGTGGCCGATCGTGCTCTACAACATTCCCTACCGCACCGCGGTCAACCTCACCAACGAGACGCTGCTGCGGCTTGCAGGGCATCCCAACATCGTCGGCATCAAGGATTGCAGCGCCGACCGCGCCCAGTCGATCGACTTGTTGGCGCGACGCCCGGCCGGTTTTCGCGTGCTGACCGGCGAGGACGCGCAATATCACGAGGCACTCTGCGACGGCGCCGACGGCGCCATCCTGCTATCGGCGCATCTTGAGACCGAAGCCTTCGCCGCGGTGCGGACGCTGATGAAGCAGGGTGACCGCGACGCCGCGCAGGCGTGCTGGGAAACCATTTCCGGCCTGACGCGGCTGTTGTTCGCCGAGCCGAGCCCGGCGCCGGCAAAATACTGGCTGGCACGTGCAGGACTGATCGACAGCCCCGAGGTCCGCCTGCCGATGGTGGAGGTGAGCACGGAGCTCGCCGCGTGGCTGGATCAGGAGATGGAGCGACGGACGCAGCCCTTGTTGCAGCGTGCGTAGCAACACGCCGACATTTGCGTATCCATTGGCAAAAAAGCCGCCACACGCCAAACGCGGTGACGGCTTTTCTGTCGCTCCACACCGGCTCGGGTGATGCGGAGGCCGGCAGGGTGGCGAAAATACCTTCCGATGGAGTGGATGCCGGCCAGCAAGGTTGCATCACCGCGTTGGGTCGATGTTAACCGCGTTGAACTCCGCCGCATCGCCGAACGCGCTATCAGCAGCGGCGTTGCCGGGGTCGAACTGCCGCCAGCACGGATGCTGGTTAACGTTCGGTGATCCCGGCGCTTCAAAGTCGAACGAAGCCCCGCCCGCAACTTTAAAAATCCCCGATGTATTGATGTCCCCAACCAAAACCGGGGCAGACCAATGACCGATCGCATCGCGCCGAATTCGAAATTTCCGATTTGCGAGCACGCCCAAAGAATACACGACGTTCTGCTGGTCTCATCCTTCGCGCTGTGGGCGACGCTGATCGGCTTTGCGCCTGTCATGACCTATCGCCTGCTGATGGCCTGACCGCCTTCCCGCGCGATGACGCCGTGGTTAATGCGCGGTAGCACCTGCGGTCAAATGCGAGCGAAATTGCGACCGGGTTTTTTAGAACCGGTCGCCTATCATGCTCGACACAACAGGATAAAAAACGCGGGGGCGCGTCGTGGAAATCGAAAACAATACCCTGCCTGAACAGCAGGCCTTCACCACCGAGGACATTCTCTGGGCGGTCGGCATCTGGTCGGTGCTTCTGACCATGTCGCCGGTCGTCGTGTTCTACATGCTGATGGTGGCGTAAGCCGTCGTTGCTTCTTCAGACGTCCTGCCGGCACGAACAAAAACGCGCGGAGTCCGCGCGTCTTTTAAAAGTCAATTTGTGGGGGCGTTGTTACGCCGCCTGCTTGTGCATGGCGCCGGACGACGACGCCGAGCCGCGAATCGCCTTGATCGAGCGTTCGATCGCAGCCCACAACCGGCTGATTTCCGCAGCTGCCCGGCCTTCCGCATAATATTCGCGGGCGCCTTCGCCGTTACCGAGCGCCAGCAGCAGATCGGCACGGTTGGTGATCTGTCCGCTCCACACCGGCGCACGGAACTTGATCAGGGCTTCACGCGCGATGGTGACGATGCGGCTTTCGACGCCGTCCCGTGGCGCGGGCGCGCCGTTGATGACGACCGCGTAGGGCCTGCGCGCCGCACGGCAGCTCTGAATCGTTTCCTGCACGGCATTGACGTCGAACACGCCGGGACGCGCCGGAATGATCACCATCGTGGCGTTCCTGATGGCGTCGTCGACGACGGCCGAGACATTCGGCGGCGTGTCGATGAACACCCATTCGATACCGTCGCGCTTGGCCGCGGCAAGAATTCCGCCGACGGAGTTCACTGCGGCCTTGATCGGTGGTTCGTTGGTTCCACGCAACTTGTGCCAGAGAGTGAGCGAGCCCTGCGGATCCGCATCGATCATCAAACAGGGCTTGGTCG
>Ga0310810_10002328_pt1 | contig 20424 bp, 30 predicted proteins | sample NCmetagenome_FD_207641 | JGI IMG/M metagenome (GOLD analysis project Ga0310810, IMG submission 207641) | Soil microbial communities from experimental microcosm in Duke University, North Carolina, United States - NC | ecosystem: Engineered > Artificial ecosystem > Soil microcosm > Unclassified ...
CAGGGACGGGTAGGCCTTGACCGGCTGCGGCCTAACCCACGCTTGCAGCTGACGGGCGCTAGCGTTTCAGCGGAACGTAGAATTCGGAACCACGGGGCTAATCGCCCGCAGCTGAAGCGGGCCTGTTAGGCCGCGCGTCGAGCATCACGCCGTTCTTCGGAGGTGGCATGCTTGGGAAACGAGGGTACCGACCCGCAGCTGTGTCCTCACACCTAGCATGGCTCGGGACTACTCTACTCGTTTTGTCCGGGTCGGCAATGCAGGCCCAAACGCCTAAGCCAGAGTTCATCAACCCTCCTGGGCTGACGCGCCCGACGGGTTACACCCATGTTGTGGTTAGCGCCGATGGTCGTACTGCCTACATTGCCGGCCAAGTGGCGTTCGACAGCACGGGGAAAGTGGTGGGAGTCGGGGACTTCCAGGCCCAGGCCGAGCAGGTGTTCGCGAACCTGCGTCGGGCCCTGGCGAGCGTGGGAGCTTCCTTCAGGGATGTGGTCAAGACGACTACCTTCCTCACCGATCTCAAGAACCTCCCGGCCTTGCGGGATACACGAGCACGGTATTTCGACCCGACGCACCCGCCTGCGAACACTCTTGTTCCGGTCACAACACTAGCGCGCCCGGACTTGTTGCTGGAGATCGAGGCGGTGGTGGATCTGCCCAGGGGGCGACAGCACTAGCGGTGCGGGGCGCAGCCTGACCAACGCATGCAGCCGACAAGCTGATGCGCAGGTCGTTAGCCCGCCACCGCGCTCCTTTTCTAAATTCAGTTATGGCGAAGAAACCGCTGGACCCCGCACCGGCGAGCCAGTTCCTCCCTCATCCGTGGCACGGCCTTGAAATAGGACCCGAGCCGCCAGGCCTCTTGTACGCGTTTATTGAGATCACCCCATTCGATCTCATGAAGTACGAGGTCGACAAGCAGTCCGGATACCTCCGCGTCGATCGCCCGCAGCGTGGCTCATCGCAGCCGCCCGCGCTCTACGGGTTCATTCCGCGAACCTACTGCGCTGATAGAGTTCACCGGCTCTCGCCAAAGTCGAGGAAGGGCGACGGCGATCCACTAGACATCTGCGTGCTCTCAGAGCGGCCGATCGCCCGGAGCGAGATCCTAATTCGCGCGAGAGTTGTCGGCGGCCTGCAGATGGTCGATGGACGCGATGCGGACGACAAAGTGATCGCGGTGCTCGACAACGACTATATCTACGGCACCGCCCGCGATATCAAGGATTTGCCCGAGGTATTGGTCGAGCGGCTGCGACACTACTTCGAGACCTACAAACTCGTGCCTGGCCGCGCTGACCCGGTGACGATCGAGAGAGTTTACGGCCGAGCGCACGGGCTGAAGGTCGTCGAGGCAGCCATCGCTGACTATGCCGAACACTTCGGCGGTGCGGGCTAACCCGCGCCTTAAGCTGGCGGCACCGTTTTTCTGCTGCAGTCTTCCATTTGTGAACACGTCAAGCTCGCGCCGCAGCGCCGATGACCGACAGCGGAACGTAGAATTCGAAAGCTCGGGCGAGTCGCCCACAGCTGAAGCGTAGGTCGTTGGGCGCCACAGCGCTTGCAGGTACGGGTGTTTCCAACTGCCTCTGAAGGAGTGTGCGATGATTGGTGTAATCGTGACGTTTCGCTACGGTGACAACTTCGATGAGCAAGTGGTACGGAAGATCGCTGAAACCGCTCGCGTGAGGTTTGAGGGGATGCCGGGGCTGCGCTCAAAGGCCTTCACCTTCAGTTCCGGAAAGCGTCAGGCGACGAACTTCTACGTTTGGGACTCGGAGGACGCCGCCAAGGCGTTCTTCACTGACGAACTACTTCAACGAGTGACCGGCCTCTACGGTGTGCGTCCTGACGTCGAGTTCGTTCAGGTTGCCACGCTCGTGGAGAACATCCGCGCAAAACCGGATTCTAGATAAGACGTGGCAACTGGGTGTGCGACGAGTGACGCCCAACCCGTCCTTACACCCGACGGGCTACAGCTGGCTGCGCCCGCTTCTGCCCGCGGGTGAACTCCAACGGTGGCAGCATCACTCGATCGCACGCTCGATGCCCAGGAAGCGCGGAACACCGACTCCACAACCCCAACCATAGGCCGGGCGATGCGCATCGCAAGCTTCGGCCGTGCGGTCTTTGCTGTGACCATGATCGGCCTCGGAATCTTGGGCCTGATCGAGGGCGATTTCACTCCGATTTGGACTGGCGTGCCCAAGAGCGTGCCCGCGCGCGAGGCACTGGCCTATCTCTGCGCCTTCATCTCTCTGGCATCTGGCATCGGCCTACTCTGGCAGCGCACAGCCGTCGTCGCTTCTCGCGTGCTGCTGGCCTACCTCCTACTTTGGCTCCTGCTCGTTAGGGTGTCCGGCATCTTCGCGGCTCCCACATCGACAAACGCTTGGTGGGCCTGCGGTGAGACCGCGGTCATGGTGGCAGCCGCCTGGGTTCTCTACGTCTGGTTCCCGGGTGACCGGAATGAGCAGCCTCTGAGCGTCGCTACTGGCGACAAGGGCCTGCGAATCGCGAGGGTACTCTACGGTCTCGGCTTGATCCCCTTCGGTGTAGCCCACTTCACCTATCTCGAAAGGACCGTTGCGATGGTGCCTCGATGGCTGCCTTGGCACCTGGTGTGGGCGTACGTGACCGGCTGCGCCTTCATCGCGGCGGGCATAGCGGTGCTGATCGGTGTGTATGCGCGGCTGGCAGCCACACTCTCGGCATGGCAGCTGGGCCTGTTCACGCTGCTTGTGTGGGGACCCGTCGTGGCGGCAGGCCCCAACGCGTCCGACTGGACCGAGATCGTCGTCTCTTGGGCTTTGACAGCCGCCGCTTGGGTGGTGGCGAATTCCTACCGCGGCGTGCCTTGGCTCGCCGTTGGCAAGCGCTAGCCCTGCTTATGTCCTTGAAGAACCCTGGCGTCCCCGAGTCGCCACGTATTACGAATGATGCTGCCTAACCACCGCTTAGAGCTGACGGGCACCTGCAGCGCGCAGCTCCGCCGCGGGCGGCGCTCCGTTGTCGCGCTGCGGAACGTAGAATTCGGAACGCCAGGGCTGATCGCCCGCAGCTGAAGCGGGACTGTTTAGACCGCCAGGAACAGAACCGACCACTGGGGGAAACCATGGTCGATCCACCAGCGTCGCCGAGCCTGACTCGCCAGGGGGCAGCCGCGGCCGGGTCGGTTGCGGTCCTCGCCGGACTCTGGCTGGGCGGACACAACGTCGCGCGCAGCTACTGGGATGCCTGGATCTTTTGGGTGCCGTTCACCCTCCTCTTGGCCACCGTGGGCCTGCTCTGCTGGTGGTTTGCCCTGCAGGGCCACCGCGCCGCGAGCCGGAAGGGCATGGTGGCGAGTTGGTGGGGGGGCTGGCTGGTCGGGGCAGTCGCCTTTGTCGCCGGGTTCGTCGGTCCACTCATCGCTACGCCGGCAAGCACGCTGGGCCCCCTGCTGGGGGTTCTGATCACCGGGCCGCTGGGGTTCGTGGTGGGTGCGCTGGGCGGGTTCGTGGTGCACAAGCTCCGTGCTCCCGCATGAGACCGGCCCTCACGCCCGCCGGGAAACCCTACCTCAGCCGGCGGCCTAACCCACGCTTGCAGCTGGCGGGCGCGTGCGTTTCAGCGGAACGTAGGATTCGGAACCCCGGAGCCGATCGCCCGCAGCTGAATCAGGACTGTTAGGCAGCAACTCGCGCATCCTAAATGCGGGGCGAACTCCGGCTCCGTAATCGAGGCGCGACGCCCGAAGTTGCATCGAGCTCTCGGCCAGGCTGGCGTGGGGGTTGTCGGATGAGCCTATTCATCGAGTACCCGATCCTTGCAGCTGGCCTTGGCGGATTGTGCTTGCTGCTGTACGCCAGATCCAGAAAGCTCAGTACGGCGGTGGCCGCGCTGGCCTGGCTGGCCTACGGCGCATACGAGACGGCGATGCGCCTGCGCTGGCTGTGCACCGGGGAGTGCAACATTAGGGTCGATCTCCTGTTGATCTATCCCGTGCTCCTGGTGATCTCCGGCATTGCCGCGGTCAGCTTCATGCGGTGGTTGCTCCGAGAGCGGCAGGGCCTCTGACGGCCGGCACTCACTACGGAACGGGTTGCTGCCTAACCCACGCTTGCAGCTGACGGGCGCGTCCGCTTCAGTGGAACGTCGAATTCGGAACTACCGGGCTAATCGCCCCCAGCTGAAGCGAGACTGTTAGGCCGCTCCGACGAGTGCCCCCGGGTTCGCATCACTACGAGGACCCATGCTCTACCTGGCGTTGGTCGTCTTCGTGGTCAGCATCGGCATCCTCACCGCCAGAGCCGCGGGGCAACGCGGGGTCCCGCAGGGATCGCTGGCAGCCACGGGCCTCCGGGTTGGTGGGCTCATCGCCTTGGCTCGACTCGGCCTCTTTTGGGGTGGCCTCGCGCTCTACACCGGGCATGCCGACTGGCGCCAGGTTAGCGGCTATGCGCTGTTGATCCTGAACTCAGTCGTGGAACTCACGCTCGCAGCGTCCTGGTCCGGCAGGAACCCCGGTCCGCCGCTGCTGGTAGCTGGGTTGATCGTGCTGACAAGCGCCGTGCTGGGCTTCGCGTGGGCCTGGATTCGGTGGCGGCTACCGTTCCGGGGAGCGGCCTAACCTGCGGGGCTCGTGGCGGTGCGGGAGACCGGCCTGATGTGGGCGAACATGCTGCGGGCGTTCCAGGTCGGGAACGCTCTGACGAGCGACGAGGGGCCGTCGAGTTGGATGCGGTTCTCGCGGGTGGCTTGGGCCCAGGTGAGCTGGCCGGCGTGCCATTTGACGAAGGCCTCGGCTTCCGCCGTGATGTAGAGGTCGTCGTCGAGGCCGGGTGACGTCTTGCAGATCTCGGTGTCTCCGAGCTCGATGAGTAGCCAATAGCGCTCACGGTGCCCGCGGCAAGTGAAGTCGAAGCGGATGACGACGCGTCGATCCGGGAGCCGGTCTCGGCGGAGCGCATTGCACATCGACCACAGGGCCACAAAGGGGTCGAGGTTCTCGGGAGCGATCTCGAGCCAACGCGCACCCCACTCGCCGAGCGACTGGCAGACCGTGAACAGGTCGTGGCCCGCGGACGTGAGCTCGTAGTGCTGCCCGCGCCCGTCGGGCTTGCGTGCCGAGTCGACTACACCGAGCCGTTCGAGCTGCTTGAGCCGCTGTGAGAGCAGGGTACGGGAAAGTCCGGGCGCGCCCTCCAGGATCTCACTGAAGCTGGCGCAGCCAAGGTACAGGTTGCGGATGATCAGCGGTGTCCAGCGCTCGGCGAAGATCTCGGCGCCACGCGCGATGGGGCAGTACTGGCCGTACGTCCTCACGCCGCCAGTGTTGCGCACCCGCCTTCGGCTGTCAAGTCCAGATTCTTGACTTTACAGCCGCGGTCCGCGGTCCTACGATGTGGCCCTGAGAGAGGAGGACCCGATGACGACACCGACGACCGCGGAAGTCGGCCACGGGAGCTACGAGCCAACCGTCGTGAAGATCGACGGGTTCCGAGGCCGGCTGATCAGTGCCCACGACGCCGACTACGACATCGCCCGTACAGTGTGGAACGGTGCCATCGACCGGCACCCGCGCCTGATCGCCCGATGCGTCGGGACCGCCGACGTGGTCGCCGCCCTGCGTTTCGCCCGCGACCACGATCTGGAGATCGCCATACGGGGCGGAGGCCACAACGTGGCGGGCACCGCCGTTTGCGACGACGGGGTCGTCATCGACCTCTCGGCGATGCGGGCCGTGCGGGTCGATCCCGCCGACCGCAGGGCCTGGGTGCAGGGTGGTGCGCTGTGGGGCGACGTCGACCACGAGACGCAGGCGCACGGTCTGGCCACCACCGGCGGAATCGTGAGCCACACCGGCGTCGCCGGGCTCACGCTCGGCGGTGGCGTCGGCTGGCTGATGCGCAAGCACGGCCTCACGGTCGACAACCTCCTCGCCGTCGACGTCGTGACGGCCGACGGCGAGCTGCTGCGCGCGTCCGAGGACGAGCACCCCGACCTGTTCTGGGCGCTACGAGGTGGCGGCGGCAACTTCGGCGTGGTCACCTCGTTCGAGTTCCGCCTCCACTCCGTCGGGCCCACCGTCCTGGCCGGTCCCATCCTCTGGGACGCGACCGACGCAGGAGAGGTCCTGCGCTTCTACCGCGACTTCGTCCGCGACGCTCCCGACGAGCTCGGCACGGTCGTGAGGTTCGGCACCGCACCACCGCTTCGGGTCATCCCCGAGGATCTGCACTGGCGCCCGGTGGTGATGGTGGGTACCTGCTACGCCGGGCCGATCGAGGACGGTGAGCAGGGGCTCCGCCCGCTCCGCGCCTGCCGGACTCCCCTCCTCGACCTGGTCGGGCCCACGCCGTACGTGGGATTCCAGAGCGCGCTCGACTCGACCGTCGTCCACGGCTGGAACTACTACTGGAAGTCCACCCACCTCCCCGAACTCCGCGACGACCTCATCGACGTGATCGCCGAGCACGCGTTCTCCTGCTCGTCGCCACGGTCGTACGTGGCGATGTTCCATCTGAAGGGGGCGGTGAGCCGAGTGGCCGAGGGCGGGACGGCGTTCGGGAACCGGCAGGCGTCGCACGCGATCACCCTCGATGGTGTGTGGCGGCCCGGCGAGGACTTCGGCGAGCCGGACATCGCATGGACGAGGGGGTTCTTCGCTGCCCTCGGCCGCTTCCGCGACGGCGTCTACGTGAACTTCCTCGGCGGCGACGAAGACCCCGACCGGGTCCGCGAGGCGTACGGGGACTCCGTCTACGACCGGCTGGTGGACGTGAAGACCACGTACGACCCCGACAACGTCTTTCACCACAACCAGAACATCCGCCCGAGGTTGAGTGATGGTGTGGGTGGTTCCGATCGGGCGGGCGACGTTAGCCCGCGAGTTCAGAGTCGAGGAAGGCATGGACTTTGACACGCAAGTCAAGCTGACGGTGTATCACCATTTCGCGAGCACGGCACACGCGCCGCCGGTTGCCCACGTCGCGGCACAGCTGGGCTGCTCGCTGGAGGACGTTCGGCAAGCCTACGCCCGTCTGCGAGCGAACCGCGTCTTGCTGCTTGAGTCGGATGGCTGCACCATCCGCATGGCCCCGCCCTTCTCCGGCGTGCCGACGCAGCATCGGGTCGAAATGGGCCGTCAGACGTACTTCGCCAATTGCGCCTGGGACGCACTCGGGGTCCCTGCTGCCTTGCACCGAGAGGCGGTGGTGCACTCGCGCTGCGGGCAGTCAGGCACCCTTCTCCGTTTGCAAGTCGGCACCACGGGACCGGAGTCCAGCACGTGGCTGTTTCACTGCCTGGTGCCAGCAGCGCAATGGTGGGTGGACCTCGTCTTCACCTGAAGCACGATGCTTTTCTTCCGGTCGGAGGATCAGGTGCAGGCGTGGTGCCGGGGGCGTGGCGTGACGCCACGGCCCCTGGTGCGAATGGCGCAATTATGGGAACTGGCTTTCGCCTGGTATGCGACACGCCTCGAGGCCACGGCACGCCGTCCGGGACCAGACGAGATGCGTCGCATCTTCGCCGGACTCGGGCTGAACGACCCGTTCTGGGACCCGCAAGCGGACGTGTTCAGCTAGCGTCGCGGCTAACCCACGCTTGCAGCTGAAGGGCCCTCTGTTCTCACTTGAACGTAGAATTCGGAACCACGGGCCTGATCGCCCGCAGCTGAAGCGGAACTGTTAGGCTGCACCGAAGCTGTGCCGAAACGTCACTGTCCGCAGCCTCGCTTGGAGCCGCTCATGAACGCAGCGATCTGGCGTGGACCGCTCAAGGGCGCCAAGGTTGGCTTCTTGGCCGGGCTCTGCCTGGCTGCAGTCTATGTTTTCATCGGCGCTCTAGGCGACACTGAGTTCAACAAATCCCTCGGATTCTCCCTGCTTCTGATCGGGTTCCCAACGCTCTTCGCAGTCGTACCCGCTCTTCAGTGGCTGGGAGTTCAAGGCGGGACGCGCGAGGGGGTGGCCCTAGTCCTGCTCACGCTTTCGCTGAACGGCGTTCTATGGGGCGCGCTCATCGGCGCCGCAATGACTTTGGGCTTGCGAGGGCATGGGCAGCGGCTCGAGCCGCCCTCTTGAGCGGCGAGGTCCTGCCGTGGAGACGAGGCAGTTCTACGACGATCTGGCTCCGTACTACGATCTGATCTTCGAGGACTGGGAAGCGAGCATGTCGCGCCAGGGTGCCGCGCTAGAGCACCTGATCCACCGCGAGCTGGGCGCGGCCGCTCCTGAGGCCGTGCCGACGCGTATACTCGATGTCCCCTGCGGCATTGGGACTCAAACGTTACCCCTAGCACGCCGAGGCTTTGAGGTCACCGCCAGAGATCTCTCGCCTGGTGCAATCGCCCGACTCCGGCGAGAGGCCGAGGTCCGACAAGTCGTCGTCGATACGGCAGTGGCTGACATGAGGCACGTAGCCGCGAGTGTCTCAGGCCTGTTTGATGTGGTTTTGGCAATCGATAACTCGCTCCCTCACCTCATTAGTGATGCAGACGTTCGCGTCGCTCTGCAGGAGTTTAAAAAGGTTCTCCGTCTAGGTGGGTTGTGCTTGTGCTCGGTTCGGGACTACGACGCCGTGCCCCGCGGCGTGGCGGCGACGCACCCTTACGGCGAACGCCACCGTGGAGACGAGGTCTTCCGGTTGCGCCAGGAATGGACGTGGGAGAGCTCGACGCACTATCAGGTTGCGTTCATCGTGGAGAAGGACGGCCCCAACGGCCCTGACACCCTACTGCGAACCGTGACGCGCTACTATGCGCTGCCGATCCCGCGGCTGCTCGAGCTGATGGCTGGAGCCGGATTCGCGGACTGCCGCCGACTAAACGACACTATCTATCAGCCGATCGTGATTGGCCGTGCAGCCTAACCCACGCTTGCAGCTGAAGCGAGACTGTTAGGCTGTGCACTGAGATCACCAATTGGCCTCGCCAAGGCAATGAGCACTATGACTAACCATCTGGCAGCCCTCTTTCGCCACCTGACCTTGGGCGTGTATGTGGTCGGCGTCGCCCAGGGCGAGCGGCGCAACGCTTTCACCGCTGCGTGGATCATGCAAGTCTCTTTCGACCCATTGCTCCTCGCCCTGAGCGTCAATCCCCAGAATGCCTCGTATCCGTTGTTACGCGAAAGCGGCGCCTTCGCGGTGACTGTGCTCAAGGCGCATCAGCTGGAGCTGGCTCGCCACTTCGGGGCCCCCGCTCCTGGGAGGCGGGATAAACTGGCCACTGTTAAGTGGCAGGCGGGGCGGAACGGTGCGCCCATTCTTCAGGACGGGCTCGCCTACTTTGACTGCGAGGTTACGGCGGGGATGCGAGCGGGAGACCATGAGCTGGTGATCGGGCGGGTGGTTGACGGCGGCATCCTCGACCAGGGCGAGTCGCCCCTGGTTTACGGAACGACCGGCGACATGGATGGCAGCGCCGCGCTCTATCCGGCGTCATTGTGAGCGCCGCCTAACCCGCGCTTGCAGCTGACGGGCGCGTCCGCTTCAGCGGAACATGAAAATTCGGAACCACTACGCTGTCGCCAGCAGCTAGAGCGAGACCAGTGCATCGTGAGCGTGAGGAACACAACTCCTCCCAACCTTCCGTGGCCTAGCCACTGCCGGAAAGCGCAGGTATCACTCATGAGTGGGCACGGACTTCGTGTGTACCCGATGGCCGGCTCCCAGATGGCGTTCGCGCGCGTCGCGACCGTTCTGGCAGTCGTGAGCGTTGGTGCGTTCGCCGTCGGCCGTGGTCATTGGGCGACTGGCCATCAAGCGGTTCGCGCTTGCGAACGGTGCCATTGATCGGCTGTCGATCAATGACCTTGAGGTCAACCGTTTGCGGGTCCATGAACTGATCACCGGGCACACTAGGGCCTAACAAGCGCATGCGCGGGTGGTTGGTTTAGGCCGATTACGGAGGACACCTTCCATGGCTTCCCGGCTCCCGCTGGTCCTCTCCGTCGTCGGCTGGTTCGTGCTCGGGAAGGCCGGGGCTTCTCAGCAGATTCCCCCATTCAAGACCTTGGACGAGGTATCCAGCTTCGTCCAGACCTATTACCAGCGCCCGCGGCCAGAACTCATCGCCGATCTCATCCGATCCCTGCCCGCAGCTGGCCTGGCCCAACGGCCCAATGCCACCCCCCCGATGACCGGCTTTTTTAGCGAAGTGTTTGCGGCGAACCCGGCCCGCATGGCCGAGTGGCAACCCCTAATCTCGGCTCAGGACGCGAGTACGAGAGGCCTCCTTGAACAAGCTGTTGCCCTGAGCAAGAGCGGCGGAGTGCTCGACCTGACTGGTCATTCCGCTTCCCTCAACGACATGTATTGGGGTGCTTTCTTTGCCACCGGCCGCACGGTTTTTCTCCAGAAGCTTGTAGACCAATTGCGGTATGTCGACGAACGAGAAGACGAGGCCCTCTTCCTTGCGGGCGCGACGGCTAAGTGGTCGCTAGCAAGTAATGCTGAGTCGCACGACTTGGTACGCTGGATCCTGAAAAGCCCGACTCTCACGACCGACCAGCGTACTCAAGCTCTGATTAGCGAGTTGCTGACCGAGGGGCCGGCGCAGGTAAAGCAGGAGATGGCTGCCGTGGTGCAAAAGCAGCGCGAGGCTGGCAAGTGGCGCTAATCGGCCTAACCCACGCTTGCAGCTGGCGGGCGCTTGCACTTTAAGCGGAACGTAAAGCTCGGAACCCCGGGACGGATCGCCCGCAGCTGAAGCGCATTCGTCAGGCAGCGCGGTACACTCGCGCGAGCTCACGATGAGGCCGCTTTCTTGCGAATCTCTCGAAAGTGCCGAGTCTTGGCCCAAGTCTAGCGACTGCTCTCTGGATGGGTCTAGGTGGGACGAAACCAAACGCGGCGAAAGAAGCGATGACGATGCGACTGGCACTGATGGTTGGCGTCTCTAGTGGCCTCTCGCTGGCCGCTTGCGCTCAGCCCGCTCGGGAAGGAGTGGCGTCAATGGACGTTGCAGAACACATCATTTCCTTGGAACGTTCCGCCCTCGATCGTTGGATTCGAGCAGATCCGGACGGCTATCTCGGTCTCTACGCAAGAGATGCGACTTACTTCGATCCCTTTCGGGAGAAGCGAGTTGATGGACTTGATGAACTGAATGCGAGGATGGCGGCGATGCGAGGCGTGACCTTGCCATTCACGGAGCCACGCTACGACATGATTAACCCGGTTGTGCAGGTTCAAGGCAACATCGCAGTGCTCACGTTCAACCTAGTGAACTATGGCAAGCCTTCAGGCAGCGCAGAGGAGACGGTGCTGGCCCGCTGGAATGCGACAGAGGTCTACCGCGAGGCGGACGGAGCGTGGCGAATCATCCACACCCACTGGTCTTTCACGCAACCTCAACTAGCCGGCCCGCGGGCTCCCTAAGCGCAGGCCCTAAGCGCTTCGGCCGCCGTCGGGCTACCCCTAAGCGCTGTTTCCCCAGGTTTGACGACTGCGACACACTCCCGTCGCGTGGCTCAGCGTGTTGGCCCTTAGGCGCTCGTGATCGACTTCCAACGCCTCAGCCGCTCTGAGATCAACTCGGCGCGTCGCTGATCATCCGGTCCGTCCAGGATGCTCATATCCTCGGGCTCGGCCCGCCAGTAGACACCGGACGTCCGCACGTTCACTGGCGGGTGTGTGTCCGCCCGAGTGATCCAGTATCCGGCGGCGCGATCAGCGGACTCCAGCCGGATCTCCCCGGTCCCGTCCAGCTGCGGCGCGTTCAGATCTCGGGGCCGTTCTCCCTTCCAATAGTAGAAGACGCCCGAAGGGTCCTTCCTCTCTCTCGCCGCCTCGCTCCAGTACCTCACTGATAGGCTGCCATCTTCCTGCCATCCTCGGCCGCTCACCTCCAGCGCACCGTCGCGGTCTCGGGAGACCCGCAGCAGGCTCACGGCGGAAGGCTCTTGCGGGCCGCGCTCCGTCAGTGAGAACTGCCACCATAGACCCTCGATGCGGGCGACGCGCCCCGTCTTCTCGATCGCCTTCCGAAGCTCTTGGTTGACGACTCTCATCTCGGAAGGGGTCGTCGCGTCACCGTAGCGAATACACGTGAGGCCGAGGAGATCGCTCGGAAGCTTGGAGCCGCGGGCATGGAGGATGAAGGTCCGGCGCATGCCAAGGACGCCGCCGAACAGGCCTGCTTCGAAGACGACATTGTCTCGCGGAGAATCCTGACCGGTTTCCGGCGGAGGGTCGGCGGCGGGGCCGGCGGTCGTCCAGTCGTCCCTCGCAAACACGAACGCGGCGAAGTCGACTTCATGCGCAAGCTCGACGAGGCGCTCCAGCGTGGTGGTCCCGGGATTGAAGGACGTTGTCCAGGGATCAACGTGCGCGACGTCCTCGAGACCGCGCGTCAGCGCCTGGAGTAGCTTCGCCTGCTTTCCCGACGAGCCCAGGAAGATGCGCGGTTTGTCCATCCATTCCTCCCCAAAACGACGCTTCGACGCCCAGGCCTCGGCCCCGGGCCCCGAAAAGCACCCCCCGTCTGCGACTGTATCTTATAGCTGATTACGGCCCGTGCCACGCCCCGAAGGAGTGCTCGCCGATGAAAATGCCGTACTGCTCCGAGTGCACGATTGACGAAGATGCCGCCCCTTCGCACGCGATTACAAACCGTCGGCGGGTTGCCCGAGTAGTCGCCGGTGCTGGCTGGCTCGCGCTTGCGTGGGCAGCGCTCCGTGTTCCTGTTCCGGCGATTGCGTGGCCGCTGGCGGTCACCGCCGCCTGGTTTGGCATCTCCCATCTCGTTGCCGGTTGGATTGCCTATCCCGATTGCCCTGAGCTCGGCGCGATCGCCACTCTGGTAAGTCGGCGCTACATCCGCACCCGCTGCGGTCCATGGGCGCGACTTGATCAGTGGATAGAGCAGCAACGCTGATGGTTGGCAGAAAATCGTCGCGAGACTGTTAGGCGGCGCATGGTGCAGTAGCGCGGTCCGCACTCGAACTGCGGCGAGGCTTCCAACCCAAGTCAGTATGAAGAGGTTTCTATGAGCCCAAAGAACGACACGGGGAAATCGGCCAAGAGCACCACCGTGATCAACAAGAAGTTCAAGGGGTTCACGGACGAGGAACGAGTCGCGATGAAGGAGCGCATCCAAGAGCTGAAGGTGGGCGCGCGCCGCAGCCCACGCACGGACAAGGAGGACGGGGAAAGCACCGTGCTCGCGAAGATCGCCGAGATGCCGGAACCGAATCGCGCCATGGGCAAGCGGCTCCATGCTATCATCAAAGCCAGCGCGCCAGCGCTTTCGCCGAGACTCTGGTACGGGATGCCCGCGTATGCCAAGGACGGCAACGTCGTCTGCTTTTTCCAAAGCGCGCAGAAGTTCAAGACGAGGTACGCGACGTTCGGCTTCAGCGACAAAGCAAACCTCGACGAAGGCGCCATGTGGCCGACCGCCTTCGCTCTAACGGAGTTGACCGCCGCCGACGAGGCAAGGATCGCCGCGCTAGTGAAGAAAGCGGTGAGCTGAGAGAGCTTGATGCGGGAAACGGCGGCCCCCGGGGCAAGGTCAGTCGGGCGCGCCCGGTTCAGGTCTGGACTGTCGAGCAGGAAATGTCCTTCAATCGTTAACTCAGAAGGAAGACTCCCGTGCCCATCACTGCCTTCAACAGTCTAACCGACGGGCTCGCTCCGAATCAAAGAAACCGCGAGCACTTTGTCGTCACCACTAACCTCGATGAGCATGGGCCATGGGTTCCCTACGCCGAAGGTGTGTGGTTTCAGCCCTGTTGCTTTAACGTCACGTCCGGAGGGTTTAGCGTTGTTCTAAGAGCTCTCCCCGGCGCCCAGCTCGGCGTGCACTACCACATTGGCACCGTTCGTGGGTTCACGATGCGTGGTCACTGGCGATACCTGGAGCATGACTGGGTCGCAAAGCCCGGGACGTTCATTTATGAACCGGCCGGCGAAGCTCATACGCTGGTGATTGCCGAGGACTCACCAGAGCCGGCACTGATCTTCTTCGTAGTCGAAGGTGGTCTTATCTACCTGGACAAGGGGATCAACGGCGGATTTGCTGCGTACGAGGACGGATTCACGTTGCTTGAGCTTACTCGGAAGTACTATCGTGAGGTGGGTCGCGATCTTCGCCAGTTGGACTCACTCGTGCGCTAGTCACAGCGGTCTAACCACCGCTTGCACTGGCGAGCGCCTCCAGCTGGTTGCGCTCAAAGCGCCTCGCCGATGGGTCAGTGGACCGTAGAATTCGGAACCACAAGCGTGTCGCCCCGCAGCTGAACGGGACTGTTAGGCCGACATTTCGCGCCAGGCTTTGCCTACCAAGAGAGGAGCCCGACTTCGTCGAGGGAGGCGGCTACCCCCACAAGCGTCGTGAAGCTGGGCGCCCGCCGAAATGCCTGGGCGGCTTCCCGGACGACCGAAGACGGCGCCAGACCGGCTTGGCGTCGCGCAGCACGCTGACTGCGGCCCATCTCCCGGAACACGCGCTGGAGCGCTCGGAGCTCTTGAGGGCCGGCGCCGGCCAAGAGCGCAGGCCGTTGGGCAGGACGCCGGCTCCGCTTGTTCGGCGAGAGCTTCGATGTGGCTGCGTCAATCTGCTCCTGTACGCGGTCGTTAAGCGACCGGCTTGCGGGTGATGCTTTCGGATCGCGTGGGATGGGCATATAGATCCACCAGTGGCGGGAAGAGAGCCGACGCCCTGGAGTGAGACCGGCGTCACACTTTGAAGATAGTCGCGTGGAGGCCAATGTGGCAGCTGTCCTGGCCGGGTGCGGCCTAACCCGCGCTTGCAGCTGACTGGCCTGCGTCGGGCTCGGCCTCCGCTCTACCGCTGTGGAAGCGTCTGATTTGTGAGTGAGGGGGCGGGTGCCTGCAGCTGAAGTGCCTGTTGACAAACCCGCAAATGCTGCGAAGGTCTTGACCCACTCTCCAGCATGAGCTCCACGCATCGTGAGTAACGCCTCGCGCTGGAGAAAAGTCATCTCAGTGAACGATGGCCGGCGCGCAGCGGTCAAGCCTGCCTCTCGTGAGCGCAGCGTCAAGGCATACCTGGCAGGCGCTGGGTATCACACAAGGAGCTCATTCATGACGGAACCCCAACGGCGCGCACTATGCGCGCAGCCGGGCCCTCTCTCACACAGCCGAGTCTGGCGATCCTGCTCGGGCTCATCTTGGTCGCGTCGTGCAATAAGACATCGAGCTCCGCCCGAGCCGGCCGAGCGACCGGCACCGGAGACGCGTCATCCATTGATGCTTGTGCCCTGCTGATGCCTTCCGACATCCAGCAGGCCCTCGGCGTGGCAGTGAAGGCGGGCGTGAAACAGACGACCTCGACCTCCTCGGAGTGCCAGTGGGACAGCCAGGACGAGAGCGCGGCAGCCGGTGTCAGCGTCAGTGTGGCGACCTATGATGACGTGCTCTTCCACCAGGAGGCTAGCTCTAAACGGGCCGTTCCCGTGTCCGGCCTCGGCGAGACTGCCTTCAAGGGATTTCCCCACGCCGGCGATCTCTCCATTAAGCAGGGCGGCCATGTGATCGACCTAGGAGTCGTGGACTTCCGCCTGGCACCGGAGAAGGTTGACAACGCCGCCAGGGCGTTGGCTACGCTGGTGCTCTCGCGCCTCTGATCGGGACGCGAGGCGCAGGCCAGAGGCTACGCTTCATGCTGCTCGCATACCTCTGACCGACCTCTACTGGTGCTGATCGCCGGGGAGATCGGCGGAACGTAGAAGTCGGAATGGGGAGCACGTCGCCCGTAGTTGAAAGCGTAGATCGTCAGGCGGCACGATCAGGGACCGCCGGTTGGCCATTGGATCGGGCCGGACTGGTCCCGACCTCGGATCGTTGCCTACCCGCAGTCTTCCTCGCTACCTGATCTCCCGCCCCTCCTCGAAGCGGGAGCGTCCTATGCGCGACAACCTGGCCGTCCCTTGGCCCCTGTCGATTCCGGCGGTCCTCGATCGACGCCACTGTAAAGGGTCACGCCAACAGCTTGCTGAGCACTTTGGAGGAATAGCCAATGAAGTATCTAATGCTCATCAAACATCCAGAAAGCTATCGCTCCCAATCCATCCCCCAGGGCCTCCTGGACGCTATGGGTGAGTTCGTCGCTGACGGTTTCAAGAGCGGCGTACTGAAGGACACGGCCGGACTCAAGAGTACTTCGGAAGGGTTCCGAGTTCGCTCGAGCGGCGGCAAGTTGAAGGTGACGGATGGACCGTTCACTGAGACCAAGGAGATCGTCGGCGGCTACGCGCTTGTCGAAGTGAAATCGAAAGAGGAAGCTCTCGACATAGCGCGGCAATTCATGGAGCTGCACCGGGTGCACTGGCCGGCGTTCGAGGGCGAGTGTGAGGTACGGCCCTTGGAAGACATGTAGCCCGGGCCTAGCCCGCCGACTCGGCCACCGAACCCACGCTTGCAGCTGGCGGGCGCGTCCGTTTCAGCGGACCATGGACGTGTTAGGCGGCATAGACGTTGGCTCAGCAAACCAAGGGACTCCGCCGATGAACGAGGCAACCCGGGTTTCGCCGTTCACGCCCGAAGGCTGGCATACGGTGACTCCAAGAATCGTGGTCCGCCGGGCACACCAGCTGGTTCGGTTCGTCAAGCAAGTATTCGGGGCGACCGGGGATTATGAGGCGGATCGGCCAACGGTGCTCAACATCGGCGACTCCGCAGTCATGATCAGCGACGCTGGAGTTCGCAACCCAATGCCCGCGTTTCTATACGTCTACGTCGATGATACCGATCAGACCTATCGGCGGGCCATCCACGCCGGCGCAAGTCCGCTTGAAGAGCCAGAGGACATGCCCTATGGCGACCGGCGCGGGATGGTCGAGGATCAGTGGGGCAATACGTGGCAAATCGCCACGTATCGAGGGGATCGCGGAGCCACCTGACCGGTTCCGAACTTGTTCGCGGTGGCGCACGAGCGTCTCCGGTCTCCGAGGTGTCGCGGTGTGAGTGGAGGTCACATAAGCCAGGACCCCGAGCTGTTGCGCCGCCTGCTGCGCGCGAAGGACCGGATGGACGCCGCCTCGCACGAGGAGTGGCCCGTCCGGCGGCTGGCGCACGTGAGCGGCGTCTCCGAGGCCCACTTCGCGCGATCGTTCAAGCAGGCCTTCGGTGTCCCGCCGCACCGGTACCTGCTCACGCGGCGCGTCGAACGGGCGACGGCGCTGCTCCGCGACACCGACCTGTCCATCACCGAGATCGCCTTCCACACGGGCTGGGGGAGCCTGGGCACGTTCGGGCGCACCTTCCGCGATGTCACCGGCGAGAGCCCGGGCGCGATCCGGGCGCGAGAGAGAGCCGCGGCGCACGAGCTCGGCCGCGTTCCAGCCTGTTTCCTCAGCGCCGCGCACCGGCCCGACCTCACGATCGCAGTTTCGGAGAAGCGACGGCAGGTGGCGGGCGGTATAATCGGGTCGGAAGAAACGGAGGTCCCATGAGCCAGGGTGTCGAAGTGGCCGGCCTGTACGTCCGAGATCAGGACGAAGCGCTCGCGTTCTATGTCGAGAAACTCGGTTTCCGCGTGCACACCGACGTGCGGAACGGCGACTACCGCTGGCTCACGGTCCAGCACCCGGACCAGCCGTCGTTCCAGCTCGGCCTGTTCACGCCGGGCCCGCCGGTGCTCGACGCGGCGACCGCGCAGACGGTGCGCGCGATCGTGGCCAAGGGCGCCATGCCGCCGCTCGTACTGGTCGTCGACGACTGCCGCGCGGCCTGCGACCGGATGCGCGCCCGTGGGGTGGAGGTCACGCAGGAGCCGGTGGCGCGCTTCGGGAGCGTGGACGCTGGCTTCCGGGACCCGTCCGGGAACGGGTGGAAGCTGATCCAGGCACGCCGCTGACGTCTCTGAAGGAGGTTCCCTTGGACTGGAACAAGTGGGTTCGGCAGATCCACCGCTGGCTGTCCATCGCGTTTACGGTGACCGTCATCGCCAACTTCGTCGCCCTGGCGCAGGGGGGTGGGATGCCTCCGCCTTGGGTGACCTACTCGCCGCTGCTCCCGCTCGCCTTGCTCCTGCTCACCGGTCTGTACCTGTTCGTGCTGCCGTATGCCACCAAGTGGCACAGCGGGCAGGGAGGAAAGCGACGCAAGGAGAGGCAGGTAGCATGAAAAAGAGCCGCCACCTGCCTGATACTATCGTGCAGTGGACCCGGCTCACCCCCGCTGGCATATTGCCGCGGTATTTGCAGCGTCCTGTCGCATCCGATCAAAGAGACGTACCACCCTCAATCGGGAAGGCAGTCACAGCCGCAAGGTTGACAAGAGAGGAACTGGTGATGAGGAGCAAACGCATGCGGACGATTGCCATCGTGACGGCACTGGTCAGTGCCTTGGGCGTCAGCGCCATGTCCGCCCAGAACAAGTACACCGTGAAGGTGCCCGGTGGACTCGCGTTCTCCGAGTTCAGGGGATACGAAAGCTGGCACGTTGTCTCGATCAGTGAGGACGGAGGCCTGATTGCTGCGATCCTCGCCAATCCCGTGATGATCGACGCTTACCAGAAGGGGATTCCTGGCAACGGCAAGCCGGTCCCCGACGGCGCCAAGATGGCGAAGATCCACTGGAACCCGAAAAAGCTGGAGACGTTCTCCGCCGCGACGGTGCCGGGCACGCTACATGACGTCGACTTCATGGTGAAGGACAGCAAGAGGTTCGCGGACAGCGGCGGGTGGGGATGGGGCGCGTTCGAGTATGACGCCGCTTCCAAGACTTTCAGGCCTGCCACCACAGCCGACAAGCCACCGCAGGGGAACGACGCCAAGTGTGGGTTCGCGTGCCACACGATCGTGAAGACGAGAGACTACGTCTTCACCGAGTACGGGAGCCGCTGAACACGGTCGCCTTGAGGCCGATCAGTGTCGCACACGTTGAAGGTCATTGCCGGCGGCCTCGTTCTGTTGGGCATCTTTCTCTTCGCCGGGCGGTTCCTCAGTTCTAACGGTTCGGTCATCGCGATGGCCAGCGCCGCCCGATGGTTCATCCCTGTTTGGCTTATCGCGGCGGGCGTCAACATGTGGGTTGGGGTTGCCAAGGCCGGCTACTCGGTCGCGGAAGAGGCCCCGATCTTCGTGGTCGTCTTCGCGGTTCCGGCGGTGGCGGCAGTCCTGGTAGCCTGGGCTCTATCGCGGGGTTGACGCCCGAACGGGCAACAGAGGAGGACCTCGCCGCCCCGGCCTGCGCGCGCCGGACAAGTCATAGTCGCGGCCCGCCTAAGCCCCGCCTTCAGCTGGCGGGCCCGAGTTGGGCGGTGACCCCTGCCCTACCTCCTCACCTGGCTGGCGTAGCGCGCCGCATTTGTTCGGAGGTTTCCCATGACGCACTTCAACGAGATCGACACCTTTCGCGCAGCCTGGAACTCTGAGGCTGAGTACACTCTCAGACTTCTCGAAGCGCTCCCTACCGATCAGTACGATTTCCGCCCCGACCCCAAGGGCCGCTCGATAGGAGAGCTGGCGTGGCATTTGAGTGAAATCGACGCGTGCTTGAGCTTTGGGATCGCCGAGCGGCGGTTCCGCTTTGAGGACGAGCCCCCGAACCTCAAACGCCCGCGCGAGATCCAGTTGCTGGCGCCCGGGTATCGCCGGGTGCATGAGGAGGCCGTTGCTCGCCTTGCGAACCTCAGGAACGATGAGCTCGAGGAGTTGGTGACGTTCTTCGATGGCCGACGTCTGGCAATCCGGGACGTGCTCTGGAGCCAGCTCCTTCATCATCTGATCCACCATCGGGGACAGCTGGCACTGCTCTGCCGTCTCGCGGGCGGTGCCCCGCCGGGTCTATACGGCCCGAATCGGGAAGAGATGCAGGCCTTGCGCGCCAATCTGGAGGCCGCGAGAGCCTAGCAGTCCGTTTGTCCGCCCGGCCGATCAGGAATGATGCGGCGTTTGCCACGAAGACCAGACATTCGTTGGCGCAGTCGAGGCACGGTTCGCGGCGAGCGGCCCAAGGCGCCATGTGCTCACGCGGCGTAGCCTGCGTCTTGACCTCAGTCGCTCGGAGCCCACTAAACAATAGGCGGTGACGCGATGCCGGACGCGTGGGAGGACGGAGCCGGTTACGAATCGTATGTCGGCCGCTGGAGCCGCCGCATCGCCCGGGAGTTTCTGCGTTGGCTGGCCGTTCCACCGGGATCGGCTTGGCTCGACTTCGGCTGTGGGACCGGAGCTCTGACTCAAACGATTGTGGCAGAAGAATCGCCTCGTTGCGTCGTTGGTTGCGACCGGTCACCAGCGTACGTGGCATTCGCGCGCCGGCAGGCGGGTGAAGCGCACGCCGAGTTCGTGGTGGCGGAGCTCCCCGATTTGCCGCGCATCGACGAGGGGTTCGACGCCGTAGTCGCGGGCCTCGTGCTCAACTTCCTACCCGCTCCCACTCAGGGAGTGGCGGCGATGGCAGCCCGCGCCCGCCGCGGAGGTACTGTTGCCGCCTACGTCTGGGACTACGCCGAGGGTATGC
>Ga0310810_10002329_pt1 | contig 20424 bp, 13 predicted proteins | sample NCmetagenome_FD_207641 | JGI IMG/M metagenome (GOLD analysis project Ga0310810, IMG submission 207641) | Soil microbial communities from experimental microcosm in Duke University, North Carolina, United States - NC | ecosystem: Engineered > Artificial ecosystem > Soil microcosm > Unclassified ...
TTGTTTGGATAACCCGACTGACGCCGCTCGTAAACTGATGGATGAAGTGGAAAAACGTAAACCCGTGATTCCTACTCCTCCACGTGCTGAACGCGGCGGAGCGTCGGCTCACTCCATTACCCAGCGTCCGCAATCTATCGGTCACACACGCCACAGCGTCCCAACCGAATTGATCGCTGACCAGCCCGCCTAACCACTCAAAAATCACCCCTCACCCGCTTCGGCTGGTGAGGGGTTTTTATTACTCGAATTTTCGCGGCCTTTCTGCTACAATTCATCCATGTTCAATTTCTTAAAAAAGGCTGTCTCACAACCACCTGCTGATACAAAAGAGCGCAAACTTTCGACAGAATCGTACAAGGGCGTACGCGACTTCTTTCCTGCTGATATGACAGTTGAAAAGCACATTTTCAGCATCTGGCGCGCAGTGTCGGAAAAATACGGTTATGAGGAGTATGGCTCATCGGTACTCGAACCAGCAGACCTCTACCGTGCCAAGTCTGGTGAAGAACTCATCAACGAGCAGACATATACCTTCACTGATCGCGGAGACCGCGAAGTGACACTTCGCCCTGAGATGACTCCTACGCTGGCTCGCATGGTAGCAGCTAAAAAGCGTGAGCTCATCTTTCCTCTCCGCTGGTATTCGATACCAAACCTGTTCCGTTATGAGCAACCTCAGCGCGGCCGCGTTCGTGAGCACTGGCAGTTGAACGTCGACCTTTTTGGTGTCGAGTCTATTACTGCTGAGATCGAAGTTATAAATATGGCCTACGACATTACTCGTGCCTATGGTTTGAAAGATACAGACTTTGAGATACGTATCAACAACAGAAAGGTGATGAACTATGTTACCAAAGAAGTATTTAGCCTTAATGAGGAATCTGCACGTAAAGTTTCAAAACTTATCGACAAAAAAGAAAAGATAAAGCCGGAAACATTTAAGGTCGGTATAAGCGATATATTTAAAAATGAATCAAAGACCGCCCAATTCCTTACCCTCCTCAATTCAAAGAACTTTGAAGAATTTGCAGCGAACCTCCCCGCTTCTGCAGGTGAACATGAAGGCGTAGCTGAGATTCGCCAGGTCATCGCAGGCCTCGAAAAGCTCGGCATCACCAATGCACGTTTCGATCAGACTCTCATGCGCGGCTTTGACTATTACACTGGTATCGTCTTTGAGGTTTTCGACCTCAATCCCGCTAACCGTCGCTCAGTCTTTGGTGGCGGACGCTATGATGAACTCCTCGCCCTCTTTGGTAATGAAAAAGTTCCTGCCGTCGGATTTGGTGCTGGCGATGTTGTCGCTCAAGATCTCATGGAGACATATGGCACGCTCCCACAAGCCCCCGCATCAGCTGATATTGCTCTTTGCATCATGGGAGAGATGAATGCCCCATTCGCCCTCGATCTCGCACAAAAGCTCCGCAGCAAAGGCACCCGCGTCGCAGTCGACCTTTCAGGTAAAAAGCTCGGCGATCAGATCAAGAATGCTGATAGACGTCACATTCCAAAGGTTATCGTTATCGGCGAAGAAGAAGTAAAGACAGGAAAATTAAAGGTTAAAGATCTGAAAACTGGCGAGGAAGTAGAAATGTCAGCAAATTAAAGTTATAATTCTCTTTCACTTTTGCCTTTTTACTTTTAACTTTTGACCTATATCCATGCGCATCATCACTTTCGACATTGAAACAAAGAACATATTCCAAGACGTCGGCTCCAATGATCCAGTAGACCTCGACATATCAGTTGTCTGCATCCACGATTCGCTCGACGACAGCTATAAAAGCTTCCTCGAAGGTGACTTGAGCAAGCTCTGGCCTATCATTGAGCATGCTGACGCGCTCGTCACATGGAATGGTGACCATTTCGATATACCTCTCTTGAACAAATATTATCCGGGCGATCTCACCAAGATAAAGAGCCTCGACCTTATGCGCGAAGTGCAGCTCAAGCTCGGTCGCCGACTCAAGCTCGACACAGTTGCCGAAGCCACCCTTGGCGTCAAAAAATCGGGTCACGGCCTCGAAGCCGTCGAGTGGTGGAAGACTGGCGAGATCGAGAAGATTATCAAGTATTGTATCGACGATGTGAAGATCACTCGGCAAATATATGACTATGCGCTGCAGCATAAGCACCTCAAATATCGCGATGCAGGTGCCCTCAAAGAGATAAAGCTCGATACAAGCAAGTGGGGCGAGCTCGAACCGGTTTCGATGACCTATACGCTTCCTTTTTAATGCTATAATTACCCTGGTTATTTATTTCTAATTTTACACACATGGAACAAAATTCGCGCTCACAAATCATCAGCATCCCCGGTGCAATCATCATCGGCTGTACTATTCTCGCCATCGGTTATTTCGTCACCCAAAGACAATCCGCGCCTGCGGATACAGCAGTCGCTCAAGTACCGGCGATCAATGTTGCACCAGTGACTTCAGCTGACCACATATTAGGCAATCCAAATGCGCCTATAAAAGTAGTTGAGTATTCTGATCCTTCATGTCCATTTTGTAAAATGTTCAGTCCGACCATGAACGATATCATCAAAACATACGGTAATACCGGTAAAGTCGCATGGGTCTATCGTAACTTCCCTCTCGATGAACCAAACACTGATGGCAGCGTCCTTCACCCAAATGCAAGCACACAATCTCAAGCATTCGAATGTGCAGCATCTCTCGGCGGCAATGATAAATTCTGGGCATTTGAGAAAGAATGGTACAGCGTTTTCCCACTACAAGGCGCTACCAATCGCAGCGTAACCGAAGATAATGCACAGTTGGTGAATGTCGCAAAGACCATCGGCCTTGACGCAGTATCTTTCAATGACTGTCTTTCGAGTGGCCAGTTCAAGAGCAAAATCGACGATCAGCGCTTGAGCGGTATGAATGCTGGAGTATCAGGCACACCTACGAGCTTCTTCCTTCTTTCAAAAGCTGCTGGACCAAGAACAGTCAATTTGATGTCTGAGCTACTCATCAGCTACAAGCTTTCACCAAGCTTCTTGTATCTTAGCAATGACAGAAAGATCATCATGATGAGCGGTGCGATGCCAAAGGAATTGATCACCAAAATACTCGATACAGTTCTCTCCGAGATATAAGAGTTGCCAATCCCGTTTATTGAAATAAAAAAACGAGAGTTCATCTCGTTTTTTTATTTGCCCACTCTCACCTGTTTCAGTCCACACCAATAGCACGCATTGTCACCGCACTGTGCCTCGATGATATCACCGCTCCACACCGAATCGAGTAATCCTTGAATGTCTTTTTTCACTTTTTCAATATCAGTCTCAGTAACCGGAAGGGTGACAATCGGACATCTGCCTTTTTTATCAGGCGAAATAAAGACAAGTGCAGGAACTATCTTCTTGAGCTTCCAACGTGGGTCATTTTGCAGGAGGAGCTTATAGAATGTCAGCTGACGGAAATAGTCGCCATTCGAATTCTTCGTCTCGCCTTTGATCTCAGCCTCTGACATACCCTGTTTCGTCTTATAGTCAAAAACGTTCACTTCATTGCCGGCTTCGACTATAGCATCGAGTTTTCCATGGATTGGGGTAGTTATCTGAGCCCCCATATATTCGCCCATAAACGTCGTCTTGACCCAGCGTTCAGTAACCACTGATGCGTTGACTGCAAAATGACTTTCGAGCGCTTTGGCGACGACCGGTGCGTCTTCAAAGAGCTCTTTTATGACAATATTTTTCTCATTTGTTGTCAAGAACGATGTCTTGAAATACTCTTCAACTGATTTTTTGATGACTTCTTCAATAGCGGATGCGGACCTGCCGTGCGCACCATCCATCTTCCAAACATGATCCATTGCCTCATGCATAGCCGTTCCTTTTTCAGAAGCAGATGAAGGAGCTTGCGGGAGCTTTAAAATGCTCTCATAGATGAACTTACTCGGACAATCGAGGAAATGGTTTAGCGCAGTCACAGAAAGGCCGGTGTCGAGGAGGACTTTCTTGGTATGACTCACAATCTTAGTAGCATAGTCATTTTGAGCCGGGTACACAGGTTTTGTGAGAGGTCGAAGCCTGTCTGAGCGAACAGAAATCCCTTCAGGATTTCGTGAAGCGAGTTCTGCAGACCTCGAAGAAAATCCTGTGTCCCCGGCTCCTAACCTTGCTAAAGTTGTCTGCTTCACCGTCTTCTCCGAAAGCTCATTGATAAATCTTAGCGGCGTCAAACCTTTGCCATCAGACTCCTCAAGGGCAGTCAGGATGGTGGCATGCTTGCGAGCGCGCGTGATGGCGACATAGAACAGACGGCGCGTATCACGGACATCGTGGTCTACAACCTTCTTTTGAGGCAGGATAAATGAGGCACCGCGAGCTCGGCCAATCCATGACTCTTCTGTGGCATATGGGATGAATACATAATCAAATTCAAGTCCCTTCGATCCGTGAGCAGTCATAGCTTGTATAGGCAGGTCAGGCGCACCTACTGACACCTTCACTGTTTTGGATTCAGCTGAAAGCCTGTAAGCCAGCAGAGAAGCGATGAGCTCACGCGGATTCTGAATATTGCCTTCACGAGCAAGTGACTCAGCCAGCGTCACAATACCCCTCCAGACATGCACGTAAGCAGGATCATACGCTACTAGCTCAGTGAAACCAGACATCTCTGCCGCTTCGATGATATATGCCAAAGCGCCGTCATTGAGTATTTTTCTCTGGAGATGGAGCAAGGCTGGTATCTTTTTTTCTAAACCTTCCACATGCCCACTACGAAGCTCTTTGATGAGCACTGCAACCTGCTCAAATGAAATGCCCCAGAGACCAGCGACAAGCGTTCTACCGAGAGCATCGACGTGCGACGGGTCATTCAAATATTCGAGAATGTCGAAAAATGTGGCACCTATCGGATGATGGAATATATCGACACTGCGCTCAGACGATACGGGCACATGTGCAGATTCGAGCAAGCGGATGACGCGCTCAAGGTCGCGGTTGCGGCGCGTGATGATAGCGACCGTGGCTTCGGGTTCCTTTTCAGAAATCTCTTTTAGTGATTTGACCAGTTGCACCTCAATAGCAGCGACATTCTCCCCAGTAATGACATCAAGGGGACGCAGTATCTGCTTTCTTTTTTTCCCTTCTTCATTTTTTTCCTCAGTCACCCCCGACTTAAGCTCAACACGTAGCTCCTTGTGCTCATCACCTTCATAGTTATTCTCAATCATAGAAAATCCCGCATCAAGGATGTTTTGATGCGAACGATAGTTCGTATCGAGTGAGATGAGCTTCATGGTCGGCCAACGCTTTTGCAGGAGCAAGAAATTCTCTACGGAAGCTCCTTGGAAACGATATATGGCCTGCTTTTCATCGCCCACAATGAAGATGTTCGGCGTCTCAAAGAAATCAGCGATAAGCGCGATGATTTGGTTTTGCGAATCATTGGTGTCTTGATGTTCATCGACCATGATATAGAGGAATCGCTCTTGGATGAGACGCAGAAATAAATTGTCTTCGGTATTTTGTAGCGCACGGAGAAGCTCGATGAGTAGATCGTTAAAATCCATCCTTTTCAATTCTTTCTTTTTTAATTCATACAGGCGATACACTTCAGCAAAAAGCATTGTCTTTTCGCATTTAGCAATCTGCTCAAGGGCGTCCGCCTTCAACTGGCCTTTTGTAGCACCCCGGGTCGAGATGGAAGACTCATCATTCTTGATGAACTGAATCTGCTTTTGGGCATGCTCGCGAACCATAGCTGGCGTGAGCGCTTCACGCTTTGAAGTATCGATAGAGTGAAGGATAGCTGGTACATATGCATCCGGTTTGCCGAGCGGGTGTATATCGGCAAATTCAGGAGCTTCGATAATTGATCGAATGATGGACTCTTGCTCTACATCTGCCATATGCTTGAGACCATCGAGATGCAGGAAATGATCTGGATATTCGGCTATCATTGCTGCGGCAAAACTGTGAAAAGTATGGATAGCCACTTCATGCGCGCGGTTGCCGATGACTTTGTGAAGCTTCGAGCGCATTGCTTTGACGCCGGCATCGGTATAGGTGATCGCCAATATGCCGTGTGGCGGTGTATCCGTCTGTTTGAGGATGTTAGCGATACGGAGCGTAAGGATAGTCGTCTTACCAGTGCCGGGGCCCGCTATGACCATGACAGGGCCTTCTATAGTGTCCACGGCGTCCTTTTGAGCCTTGTTGAGGCGCTTATATTGAAGGTCGAATTCAGGGGATGTGAGTACTTTGGTGACGGACATGAGGCTTATTATAGCAGGTAAAATAAGGACATTTATGTTAATACCATAATATTGACTTTTCCATAAAAAGTGATATAATGGCGTGGACGGAAAACGAAACGATTCGACCTTTAAAATGAAATAACTAACTATGAAGCACTTCGATACCAATAAATGCCTCAACTTCTTTGGTCAAGATAGCATCGCTGCAGAACTTGATCGACTTCAACTTTATGTTGAAAGGCGCACAATCAAAGTTCAAGTTGTGCAAGGCGACGAACGGATCATCGTCGGATGGCTGGAAAAATCAACTCATCCTGACCGTGCCCGTATCCAGTCAGAACTCTATGGCACGGTCATAATCCTCTATTCTCAGATCGAGAATCTAATCCACGACCTCACGCCGGACCGCACTCCGAGCTCGCATCAAGAAGGTTCTGATTCTTGATCGCACAGTCACGCAAACCGCCGACCATCACTGGTTGGCGGTTTTTTCTTGCCCCATTTACATACCTATTTATTTGCCTCAACCACAGCACGCGTGGAAGGTCCGAACACACCTGTTCCTTTGCTCAAACCATTTGGACTCAGAATCGCTACAGCATGAGCTTCTTGGAAAAGCGAAACTGCGCGCGCAGTTGCTGGACCATAGTATGACGTCTCATTGCCGATCGAACCTGCGCCTTTTGATGAAACTAGAAAACCGTGCGCATTTAAGTATATCTGGAGCACTTTCACATCCGCACCATACGAACCCTTTTTAAGTGTACGAGCAAATGTTTTTCTCGGAATGATATCTTGTACTGATGCAGTAGTGGGTAGATGTTGAGATGTGCCTTGAAATAGAAAAGCATATTGACGCTCGAGCGCGTCGGCTTGTGCAATGAAGCCCATGGCGCGAAGGTTCGATATCTGACTCGATACTGTGCCGCCTGAATGGCTCGATGAGGTAACGGGAGTCTGTGTAACAGTCGTCGGCGTGACCACCGGTGCAGCTGGACATGCTGATGCAGTAAAAGACGTGACGCTTCCATAACCAGTCCCTGCGCTGTTGGTGGCATACGGACGGAAATAATACGTTGTACCACAAACCAATGTTGTCGTACTGTAGCTGAATGCACCGGTGCCAACCTGACTACCGAGAGTGGTCGTAGCGATCACCGTCGAGAGATCAGAAACTGTGCCGTAAGCAAAGCCGTGCTGTGTAGCGTCAGCCCCGCCTGTCGCCGTAATGTTTCCATTTAACGTTGCGCTCGAAGTAGAGATACTGGTTGCAGACTGAGTTGTCACCGTCGGCGCTGTGGCGATAAATTCTTTGAAGGCCACGGCGATCATATTCCAATCTGGCGTCTGAGCACCAGCACTGAATGATGCAGTATATGTCCCAGCAACTTGACTTGTAGCATATTCCTCAGCATCATAATGGCCACCATTCTCACCAAGTAAAGTGTATCCTGAACCAGCAGTACCGGTCGTAGCACAGCACTCATTACTTATTGCAACGAATATAAAGTCAGTTTGAGTGGTAGTAAAAGGATCAGTGGCGGGCGTGAATGTGTTGTTGCTCGCATTAAAATATGTTTTTGTAACATCGACAGAATTACTTGTCGCCAATCCAGAGACTTCAGTGATAGCCATACCTGTATCCGCAGCGCTTGTGAGCGTTACCGTATTTGATCCTCCGGCAACATTTTCAGCGTAAAAAACATACAGATAATCTGGTGATGCGCCCCCGGATACTGAATCTGCGAGTGTATACGTATTTGAAAGCGTATCAGTCGGTGCATTTGGGTTAGGTGCATTATTTGAACTTGTAACAACAATCGTATTTCCTGCTGTCACTGGAGAATTGAAAGTACATGTAGAGGCATAACAATTTTTATGCTGTACGACCACGCCCGCAGCAAATGAGGCAGCGGGAAAAACGCAGATTATACTAACGAAAGCGAAAAACGTGTACAGAATATGCCTTTTGAGGTTCATTGCTACAGACATAGAATATGTATCATTATAATACAGCGCGAAATAAGAGCAATGCGATAATTTTACAAAAAAAGACGCGCACAGACAAAATCTGTACGCGCTTGAAGAAGTAACTGTTAACTTAAAGGAAATAAGGAGGATCAATGCTTGCGGCGATTCCGGAAACCGAGTAACGTCGCAAATCCTCCGCCGAGGCCTACCAGTGCAAGACTGCTCGGTTCGGGAACGGGGGCGACATTCACATTGATAGCCGACTGTCCGAGCATGGTATTCCCTGCATCAAATGATTGCAGGTAAAACACATAGTTTTGAGTGTTGTTCGGGTTGAATGTAAAACCACCGGTTGGCGGGGTAACTGCTCCAGCAACGCCGGTTGAAAGAAAACTAAACCCGGGATATTCGGAGTCTTGAAGAAGTGTTCCCGTTGTCGGTTGACCTGCATTCAAATTCCAAACACCAAGATCAGCCATCGCAGTCCCTGCGTAGCCGTAGAGCAGCTTGAAGCTATAGTTTGCCAGTGTTCCTCCGCCTGCAATGCTTGCATAGAAATCGAAGTTCCACTGTGAGCCAGCAACTGCGTAGAAGGTGTCTGAGCCGTTATTGGCCAACTCACCTGCAACATAGCGTGGTGTGGCCGTAAGTCCCAACGTAATACCGTCAAGCGTGGCGCCGATATTGGTAATCGTGGTGATCTGAACTGAACCATTCGGAATGCCGCTACCACCGAAGGTTGCCTGCGACAAAGATCCAAAGGTTGAGTTAACTGTCGCAGCAGACGCCGAAGACAGTGCGAGTAAAACCCCGGCGCAAATGCCCGTGGCCATTGTGAACAGATGTTTGATTTTCATATGCTATCTAACTGATTCTGCTTGTTGTGGTTTTTGGTTTGCTTTGGCTCCCTATATTCCCTTTCCAAAGAACGAAAATGCATGCTTACGCACGCATTTTTGCTTCAAATAATATAACACAAGATGGGTTATATTACAAATGTATAAAATTTAGTAATTCTTGAGTCTATTCGACTGATCATGCTGACGAATCTTCTCATGAGCCTTGGCTTCGATCTGACGGATACGCTCGCGTGTGACACCGAACTCCCTGCCCACTTCTTCGAGAGTATGAGTGATGCCGTCATTGAGGCCGTGGCGCATCTCGAGGATCTTGCGCTCCTTCTCTGAAAGATCATTCAAGATAGTGTTGACCTGATCGCGAAGGATACGGCGTGAAGACTCCTGCTCTGGTGAAAGAATCTTGTCATCAGCGATGAAGTCGCCGAGCGTAGATTTGCCATCATCATCGTCACCAACTGGGTTTTCGAGAGAGACGACGTCCTGCTCAATCTTTTCGATCTGATAGATCTTGTCGGTATCCATACCCATCTCAGTAGCAATCTCATCTGGGAGAGGTTCGCGGCCGAGGTCATGAGTCAAGCGACGGACAACTTGCTTGTACTTGGCGATCGTTTCCACCATGTGCACAGGCACGCGGATAGTGCGCGACTGGTCAGCGAGGGCGCGAGTGATAGCCTGACGAATCCACCAGGTGGCATACGTTGAGAACTTATATCCTTTTGTCCAATCGAACTTGTCGACAGCGCGGAACAAACCGAGGTTTCCCTCTTGGATAAGATCGAGCAAAGTGAGATCAGGAGAGCGTCCAACGTATTTTTTTGCAATAGAGACCACCAGACGGAGGTTTGCCTTTGCGAGGAGGTTCTTTGCCTCTTCATCGCCATTTTGGATGCGCTTGGCGAGCTCCTTTTCCATACTCGCATTGATGAGCGGATACTGGCCGATCTCCTTGAGATACATCTGGATAGAGTCATAGCCTGAATCGCCGCCAGTACGAGAATAGTGCGGATGCTTCTTGTCTTTCTCCTTGAGGTCATCTACCTCGAGCAAGCCTCCTCCTTCGAGCACGTCGACATTTGCTGTACTGAACTTGGTGTACAGCTCATCTAGGAACATGATGTCATTTTCGATCTGAGGAAATTCTTTGAGAATCTCATCGTATGTCACGAAACCACGGCTCTTGCCTTTGGCGATGAGTTTATTTGCGCGAGTTTCAAAATCTTTCGCCTTGTTCGCACCAGTGAGCTTCACTGGCTTGGCAGGTTTTCCTGCCTTCGCAGACTTTGATTTTGGGCGTGCGGCGGCTTTCTTTGCAGGACGACTTGATTTTGCGCTACCTTTGGTAGCCGTTTTTTTTGTTTTCTTCATGAGGAGAAAGAAGAATGATTAGAGCGGGTAAACGTAACTTCAATTGTAACCCAAGCGCGCACCGTAAACAATTTGATAACTAGCCAGCGTACTCAGTATCTTTGTACTTTTCTGCAATAGCATCGATCATAGCCTTCTTTGGTGAGCCAACGAAGCCTGAGCCAGCTGGTACCAAGTGACCGATGATGACGTTTTCCATGAGACCTGAGAGATCGTCTTCTGCACCACGGACGGCGTTCGAGATAAGAACACGAGTCGTATGCTGGAATGAAGCTGCAGACAAGAAGCTCTTGCGCGAGAGAGATGTTTCTGTGATACCCATAACAATCTTCTCGACCTTCGCTGCTGAACCGCCAGCCACCTTCGCATTTGCATTCTCTTCTGAAAGATGGATGTCATCGACGATCATACCCTCTGTGAGAGACGTATCGCCTCCTTCGACGACGCGACGGCGTGAGAACATCTGCTTGACGATGATCTCGATGTGCTTACGCGACACGGTTTCACCCTGGAGCTCATAGATCTTACCGACTTCGCTGATAACATAATCCTTTGCGCGCTCTTCACCGCCATATTCAAAGACTTCATCGATAGATGCTGAACCATCAGTGAGGAGATCGCCCTTCTTTACCTTGTCGCCGACACGGATGATAACAGTACGACGGAATGGGAATACATACTCTACTGCCTCTGTTGAACCGGCTTTCTTCGACTTTGAGACATCCTCGATTTCTGGGAGAACTTTGATCATCTTTTCTTTGCCCATATCCTTGACCTCAGTGACTACACCGCTGACTGTTGCGACAACAGCCGGGATCTTTGGACGACGCTTTTCAAAGATTTCTTCGACGCGTGGCAAACCTTGTGTGATGTCACCACCAGCTGAAGCGGCTCCACCAGCGTGGAAGGTACGCATCGTGAGCTGTGTACCAGGCTCACCGATAGCTTGGGCAGCGACTGTACCGACAGCTTCACCGAGAGCGACGAGCTCATTCTTTCCGAGATCCATACCGTAACACTGACCACATACACCGCGCATTGTCTTACATGAGAGCGGCGAACGGACATGAACAGCTTGGATGCCCGCATTTTCAATGGTCGTAGCATCTGCCTTTGAGATGAGGTGACCCTTCTTGAAGATCACAGCTCCCTTTGCATCAGCGACATCATCAGCGAGAACGCGGCCACGAATGTTCTTTGAGAGCGGAATGCTCATGCCAGATGCACTCTGTGCACGAATGACGATGAAATCCTTTGTGCCACAATCTTGTTCTGAGACCACAACATCCTGAGCGACCACGAAGAGCTTACGTGTGAGGTAACCAGCCTTTGCTGTGTTGAGAGCGGTGTCTGAGAGACCCTTACGTGAACCGTGGGTGGTGATGAAGTATTCGATCGGAGTCAAACCTTCTTTTGAACATGAGAGGATCGGGAATTCGATAGTCTCTCCAGAAACTGATGCGATGAGACCCTTCATACCTGCCATAATAGTGATCTGCTTGAGAGAACCACGGGCACCAGAAGTAACCATGTCATAGACTGAGCCGTTCTTATCAAGCGACGCTGGGATAACCTTTTCAAGATCACTCTTCGCCTTCTGCCAGATCTCGATATGCTTGCGGATACGCTCTTCTTCGGTAAGGAGACCTTCATTGAACTGATCACTAACTGTATCAGCGAGCTCTTTTGCTTTACCGACGATAACTGGCTTCTCCTTTGGAATGACAACGTCATCGATGCCCCATGTGGTACCAGAGTGAGTCGCGTACTTGAAACCGAAGTTCTTGATCTTGTCGAGAGTCTCTGGGATCGAGCTGATACCGTAGTTGACCATCAACGTATCGATCGTTGAGCCGAGGATACGGTTATCGATCTCCTTGTTGATGAATGCATGATCTACTGGCAACACGTTGTTGAAAAGAATACGACCGACAGTTGTCTCGAAGATCTGACCCTTCATAGCATCATATTTCTTACCTTCACCTGCCATAACCTTGATCTTTGCACGAAGACTGACCTGACCGTACACCTCTGCCTGAACAGCAGCATCTGGAGATTCGAAGATCTTACCTTCGCCGAATGAGCCATCAACGATCTTTGTTACCCAGAAACAACCGAGCACAATGTCGAGCATCTTTGCGACAACTGTTGGATCACCGGAACCTGGCTTGAGGATGTTCTTGTCTGATGCCATGATCTCACGTGCTTCCATTTGAGCTTCTTCTGAAAGCGGAACGTGGACAGCCATCTGGTCACCGTCGAAGTCAGCGTTGAAAGCTGTACAGATCAATGGGTGAACATGGATAGCGTTACCTTCGATCAAAGTTGGGCGGAATGCCTGGATACCGAGACGGTGCAACGTAGGAGCACGGTTCAAGAGAACGTACTTGCCCTTGATGACTTCTTCGAGGATTTCCCAAACTTCCTTTGTACCATCATCGATGAGGCGATTTGCGCCACGGATGTTATAAGCAAGCTCTTTCTTCAAAAGGCCTGAGATGACAAAAGGACGGAAGAGTTCGAGTGCCATATGCTTTGGCAAACCACACTGGTCGAGCTTGAGCTCAGGACCGACGACAATAACCGAACGACCTGAATAGTCGACGCGCTTACCGAGGAGGTTCTGACGGAAGAGACCGTGCTTTGACTTGAGACCATCTGAGAGAGACTTGAGAGCACGCTTCTGAGCTGCGAGAGCTGCAGCGCCAGCTGAAGATGAATGACGGATAGAGTTATCGATGAGGGCGTCGACCGCTTCTTGGAGGATGCGCTTTTCGTTGCGGAGAATGACCTCAGGCGCATTGATAGCTTTCAATTTCAAAAGACGGTTGTTGCGGTTGATAACGCGGCGATAGAGATCGTTGACATCTGATGTCGCATAACGACCACCTTCGAGAGCGACCATAGGACGGAGGCCTGGTGGGATAACAGGGATACGGATAAGGAACATCCACTCTGGGCGAACATTGGCCTTGATCATCTGTTTGACGAGCGTGAGACGCTTTGAGAGCTTTTCACTGTCAGCTGCACCTGCTGTCTCATACGCTTTTTCGAGATCAGTCTTGAGCTTAGCGAGATCGATCTTTTTGAGCATATCGTAGATAGCTTCTGCACCGATGGTAGCTTCGAAAAGCGAACCATACTTCATAGCATATTTGTGATATGTCATCTCATCCATCACAAAACCTGCAGTGAGAGTCTCAATCTCTTTGCGAGCAGTGACGACGAGTTCTTTCAATGCTTCTTTTGTTTTGTCATCTTGAGCTGTCTTTACCTTGTTCTTATATTCAGCATCGAGGTCTTTCAAGAATTGATCCTTCTCTGATTCGTGGATCTTGGTGATCATGTAGCCAGCGAAGTACACAACCTTTTCGAGATCAGCACTGGTCATGCCGAGGATGAGGCCGATGCGAGATGGAACTGAACGGAGGAACCAGATATGCGAGACTGGAGATGCGAGCTCGATATGACCCATGCGATCGCGACGAACTATTGAGCGAGTGATCTCAACACCACATTTTTCACAGACGATACCCTTATAGCGGATACCGCGGTATTTGCCACAATAACATTCAAAATCACGGTCTGGACCAAAGATGCGCTCGTCGAACAGACCGCTCTTTTCTGAGCGCTGCGTACGATAGTTGATCGTCTCCGGCTTGGTGATCTCGCCGTATGACCATTCGAGGATCTTGTCAGGCGAAGCGAGCGTCAAACGGACGATATCGAAATCGATAGCATCAGTATTCTTTTTTGTTGTGATAGTAGTCATGATTTATAAAATTAGTGATTAATGTGGCTAGTTAGTAATAGTTACTGATGTTGTGATACCGCCGTATCCGACAAGACTTGTCATGAGATCATGTTTTCCAACAGGAATCTTGTAGACACTTGCGTAGTGAGTAAGGCCGATCTGACGGACAGCGTGAGGTTCGATCGTGAATGAAGTAGCTCCAGGCAAACAATCGATGTGCTTGATCATGTCGAACGTGCCGATCGCATATGTCGCTTGGCAACCATCCTTGAATTTCAATTCTTGAGGCGCATTGGTGAGATTGTAGACGAAGAGAGTCATAGGTATATTCTCACTCTGACTAAAAGTCGTTGTCGCGATATTCAGGTAATACGCGAGCAGCTGGCCAGGGCGTGATGACACAGATATCTCTGGGGTCGAAGATGCGAGAGATGAATCGGTCGTCGTTGCAACCGCATCTGCGTTCATTTCTTCTGTTGTAGCCTTGTGCGCAAAAGCGTAAATAACCAGAATTACAACAATGATAACGACAACAGCGATAGACAAGACGATTTTATTATTTGAGAGATTTTTCATATTTCAAATAGATTATTCGAGAGCAACGACAGGCTTCTTTGCTAATTCGACGTTCAATGCCAAACCACGGAGCGTCTTCAACAAAACGTTGAATGATGCTGGCAGGTTCGGAAGCTTCATGCGCTCACCCTTGACGATAGCGTCGAATGCTTGTGAGCGGCCCATGATGTCATCAGACTTAACAGTGAGAACTTCACGGAGTGTATGTGCGGCACCATGACCCAAGAGTGCCCAAACTTCCATTTCTCCAAAACGCTGACCTCCACCCTGAGCTTTACCGCCGAGAGGCTGCTGCGTGATGAGAGAGTAAGGACCGATAGAACGCATATGTATCTTGTCTTCAACCATGTGGTGCAGCTTGAGGATATACATATAACCGACAGCGACTGGCTGCTGGAAATATTCACCTGTGCGACCGTCGCGGAGTTGCATCTTTCCTGATGCATCATATCCAGCCTTGACGAGCTCTGCTTTGATCTCTGCATCTGTCGCTCCCATGAAAGGAGGGACGATAGCCTGATAGCCGAGAGTGTGAGCGGCCAATCCCAGGTGGAGTTCCAAAATCTGACCGAGGTTCATACGTGATGGGACACCGAGCGGTGTGAGGATGACATCGACAGGAGTACCGTCTGCCATGTATGGCATATCTTCCTCTGGAAGGATCTTTGAGATAACACCTTTGTTACCGTGACGTCCAGCCATCTTGTCACCAACTGAAACATTACGAACTTGAGCGACTTCGATATAGATCTTCTTGATGATACCTGACTCGAGTTTGTCGCCTTTTTCGCGTGAAAATACTTTGACCGAGATGACACGACCACGCTTGCCGTTTTCCATGCGCTTTGAAGTATCTTTGACGTCACGAGCTTTTTCTCCGAAAATCGAACGGAGAAGTCTCTCTTCTGGCGTAAGCTGCGTCTCACCCTTTGGACTAATCTTACCGACGAGGATATCACCAGGACGAACTTCTGCACCGATGCGGACGATACCTTCTTCGGTGAGGTTTTTGAGCTTCACTTCGCCAACGTTTGGAATATCACAGGTAGTGACTTCTGGACCGAGCTTGGTATCACGAACGTTAACGACGAATTCTTCGATATGGATAGAGCTCCACTTTGCATTCTTGACGACACGCTCTGAGAGAATGATCGCATCTTCGTAGTTCGAACCAGACCATGACATGAAGGCTACGAGAGCATTGTGACCGAGAGCAATCTCGCCCTTGTCTGAAGTCGACGTGTCGACGAGGATATCACCCTTCTTTACCTTGTCACCAACTGAAACGATAGGACGCTGGTGGAAAGCGGTAAAGCCGTTCGTACGTGAGAAGAGCACGAGATTGTAATCGTGACTCTTGCCTGTCTTCTTTGATTTGAATGTAACCTTCTTTGCATCGACCGCAGTGATCTCGCCGTCTTCTTTTGCGACGATGACGCGGCCGGTATCGATGACAGCCTTTGCTTCCATGCCCGTTGCGACAACAGGAGCTTCTGGGACGAGACAAGGAGTCGCCTGCTTTTGCATGTTCGATCCCATCAATGCACGGTTCGCATCGTCATGGTTCAAGAATGGGATGAGCGATGTAGCGATTGAAAAGGCCTGGTTCGTAGCGATGTCGATATAGTCAACATCTTTTGCAGCTGCGAGAGCAGGACGACCGTTGATGCGCACTTCGACTTCATTTCCTGCAATCTTGCCATTCTCATCATACGGAGTTGCGGCATGAGCGATACGGAAGTTCTCTTCTTCGAGAGCGTTCATATATATGATCTCTTTCGAAACGATACCTCCCTTTACTTTCGCATATGGAGTCTCGATCATACCGAACTCGTTGATACGCGCGTATGCGGTGAGACGGAGAACGAGACCAATGTTCGGACCTTCTGGTGTATGGATAGGACAGAGACGGCCGTAGTGAGACGGATGCACGTCACGGACCTCGAAGCCAGCACGCTCGCGTGAGAGACCACCGGGACCGAGAGCGGTGAGAGTACGGAGATGCTCGATTTCAGCAAGAACGTTTTCCTGCTGCATGAACTGAGACAACTGGTTCGTAGTGAAGAACTCTTTGATACGAGCCTGGAGCGGACGTGGATATATAAATGAAACAGGCAATGTGACATCTGGTTCGACAGTCGACATCTTGTCCTGAATGTTGCGCTTCATCTGGGTCAAACCGAGACGGATGCGCTGTTCGAGGAGCTCGCCGACGTAACGGACGCGACGTGAACCGAGGTGATCGATGTCATCTGGCTGCATATCTGGCGTAGTCGCGAGAGTGACGATATGACTGACTGTCGTGACGACGTCATCGAGAGAGATCGTGCGGCGCTCGAGCTCTTTTTCTTCCATAGACTTGCCGAAACGCTTGTTGAAACGGAAACGACCAACACGAGAGATATCATAGCGATCTGCCTTCAAAATAGACTGGATGAATGAACGAGCATTCTCAGCGGTAGCGAGATCACCGTCGCGGAGACGCTTGTGGATTTCCATATATGCCTCATCGACTGTCCTTGCGTGATCCTTGGCGAGAGTGAGATCGATAACCTTCTTTACTTCTGGATTGCCGTTGAAGAGGTCAGAGATTGACTCGTTTGAAGTCGCGCCCAAAACGCGCATAAGCGACGTGATCGGGAACTTGCGCTTGCGATCGATACGACAGAGGATGGTGCCGTCTGTATCCATTTCTATTTCCATCCATACGCCGCGAGCTGGGATGACCTTCGCGCCAAAATAGTTCTTGCCTTTTACTTCATTTGAAGTAAAGAAGATGCCGAATGAACGAGCGAGCTGAGGAGCAATGACGCGTTCGACACCGTTGATGATGAATGTGCCGTGATCGGTCATGAGCGGAATATCAGCCAAGAACATTTCCTGTTCTTTCTCTACATTGAGCGTCTTATTCTTGAGGTGGACCTTGACCTTGATTTGGCCTTCATAGTTGAGCTTGTTGACCTTGGCATAGTGCTCATCGAACTTTGGCTGCACGAGCTCGATACCTCCCATTGAAAGCTCGAATTTCTTTTCTGCATAGTCTTTGATCGGAGAGAACTCTTTGAGGAGATTTCCGAAGCCATGCTCGAGAAGCGCAGCAAAAGAGGTGAGCTGTGACTCTACCAAGTTTGGCATCTCTGTGAGGGGAGACTGATATCGTGAAAAATACTTCTTTGGACGTGGACCTGTCGTATGTTGCAAAGATGAGTTGGGCATAGTTAATAAAATTAGGAACTTAATAAATTACACTCATATTAAAACGACAAAATAAATAACAGCAGAACGGAAATAAGGAAAAACATCAACGGTGATCTTTCCCTATTTTCCTTTTGCAACTATTTGTTTTTCTCGAGCTACACACTTCTTAAAATCGAACCTTACCAATGCATTCATGCATGCAAAAATCCCGTTTTTTGAGGACGGTTATGACATACGCACTCTAGGAGTGTTGATATGCACTGGGTAGGATCAATTTTAAGCCTTGTAATCCTCCGCGTGTAGGCAGAACTCAATCTGCGAAGTTAGTGAAGAGACTATCAGGTTGAGTCTCGGATGTCAAGTTATTTTGGCTTTTTCTGTACCCCACCAGCTCGAACTGCTGTTCGCCACTCATCCATTTTGGCATGATTACCGCTCAAAAGTACCTTAGGGACCCTATATTTCTTCTTTTTATATTCAATAACCTCAGGACGGGTATAGACATCAGGGCTAGCTATGCGATTCTCTTCAACTGAAGCATGGTCACCGAGAACGCCTGGAATGCGACGCGCTATCGTGTCGATCATGATCATGGCAGGAAGCTCACCACCAGTGAGCACATACGGACCAACTGAAATATCCACCATTGGAAATGCTTTTTTGACACGAGCATCTATGCCTTCATAGCGGCCACAGACAAATACGATATCGGTATATTTTTTAAATGTCTCGGCAATCTCATTAGTGAACTGTTCGCCTGCTGGACTAAAGAAAACGATTTTAACCTTTGATCTCGTCTTGATGCTTTTGATTTTCTTGCCGATAGCCTCATCGATTGCACGAATCATAGGCAATGCTTCAATAACCATGCCTGGACCGCCACCGTATGGGCGATTATCGACACGTTTTTCTGAATAGGTAAGCACTTCAAGATCTTTGGGAATTTTTCCATCTTTACCAACGACAAAGTTTCGTGGATTGTAATATTTAAGTGCGATCATTCCCTTCTCTTGCGCGCGTTTGAGGATAGATGAGTTCACATATGGCTCAACGACCTCTGGAAATAGAGAGATGATATGGAAGGTTACGGGCGTGATTTTTTTGATTAAAACAGACTTTGACATAAAGGTAATTGTATATTCATGTATACTACACTTTTAGTCATTAGACAAGGTTGACGCTCTGCCTCGTATCACCTACGCTTCGATACAGAAAGGCAGAGAACCATGACACCAAAACTTACACTCACAACACCACTTGGTATTTTCGGCACGGCTGTATTCGTCCGTCACTGGAATGACTCAGTCACTCCGGAAGACTCGATTCGTAAAGAGTTTGTCCGAACGGCACTCATATCAAAAAACGATGAATTAAGCGAACGTGGTTTAGCAACGCTTTATCATATCATCAACGATCGTTTACATGATCCGCATGAACAAATCCTTGATCTCAACGAGGAACGCTTGTGCATCATCGCCGAATTGAGGCGCATTGCTATGTTCCTCGAAAAAGGACCGCTCATCGATTTTAGTCCAAGCGTTGATGAGCGTCTCTTGATCGAACAAGCGCTCGACGAAATCGAGTGCTATTTCAAGAGCAGATTCGAACACGCTGAGCTCGGTCACATCAAGATGCCGTATTATTACAGCTCTGACCAGTTGATCATGCCAGAAACAACTACCCAATCCTTTGGCATCACTGCAACTAGTGGGGACGACGGACGTGGCGATGTTTTAGTGGCGCTTACGCCTGCTGGCAATCTCATGCAGCGTATGTCAAAAATACCTGTCGTTGAAACTCAAAACGAAGCTGAACATCGTTCAACCGAAAAGTAAGCTGACACACAAATCCAATTGCATGATTCATTTCATGCAATTTTTATTTACAGAATAATGGAGATGCAATAAAGGAAAACCCGCACACAAAATGTATGCGGGCGCGATTCTGATCAGGGATATGTCATTGCACCAATTTTGAGATAAATCTCACTATTGGCGGGACAACGTAATGCGTGCTACTGAGCGTTGTCCAAAATAACCTATACGACAGACGAAGCGCTTTTTTGTGTATCATAGTCCTCCTTTTTGATGGCACCAGAGTAATTTTATTCCTACGATCGAAAGAACAGCGGAGAGACATTTTATCACATGTAACATCAAACAAAAAATCGGCTTGAAGCCGACTTTTTTTGCTTAACTACACTTTTTTGTCCATTGACATATTATTGAAGATTTAATTTACAATTTATTCCAACTTGAGATCCGCCATAGCCTCATCGAGAGTCTTTGACGTAGGCGTAGGTGACAATGTTGGCGCTGCTGCTGCCATGCGCTCTGCTGACTTGAGGCCGCCGACAGGCTCGTTAATCTTGAGATTGACGCGGCTGTTGTTCTTCATACCAACGACGCGGAGGAGCGTGCGGATAGACTTTGCGGTATTGCCCTGACGGCCGATGATCTTGCCCATATCCGCTGC